>Ga0222423_1000209_pt1 | contig 51162 bp, 51 predicted proteins | sample 3A0metagenome_FD_182472 | JGI IMG/M metagenome (GOLD analysis project Ga0222423, IMG submission 182472) | Enriched microbial communities from leaf-cutter ant dump, University of Wisconsin, Madison, United States - 3A0 (version 2) | ecosystem: Environmental > Terrestrial > Nest > Insects nest >...
GCAACAACCTCGAGGCGGCCGAGGAGATCGTGCGCCAGCTGCGGCTGCGCGACATCGGCGGCATCATCGTCATCGACTTCATCGACATGGTGCTCGAGTCCAACCGCGACCTCGTGCTGCGGCGCCTCGTCGAGTGCCTCGGGCGTGACCGGACCAAGCACCAGGTGGCCGAGGTCACCTCGCTCGGCCTGGTGCAGATGACCCGCAAGCGCGTGGGTCAGGGCCTGCTCGAGGCGTTCTCCGAGACGTGCGACCACTGCGCGGGCCGCGGCTACATCGTCCACGACCACCCCGTCGACAAGGGTGGCCAGCCCGCGCCGGAGGAGTCGGCCGAGCCCAAGAAGTCGCGCCGCTCCCGCAAGGCCGCCGCGCCCAAGGAGCCCGCTCCGCACGCTCCCGTGCCCGTGCTGCCCGCCGAGCGCGACAAGGTCAACGCGACCCTCGCGACGATCGCGGCCGCCGCGGCGCACGCCCACGAGCACGAGGCGGAGGTCGCCTCGGCGCCGTCCGCGGACGCTCCGGTCGAGGCTCCGGTAGAGGTGCCCGTCGAGGCTTCCGAGGAGGGGGCGCAGGACCAGTAGGACGGGTCCCGCGGGAGGTCGCCGCGCCGCGCGCGCGGTTTGACCGACCGGGAGTCAGTCCGTATTCTTGAGCGTCGGCGTGCACAGCGCCGCACAAATCCCTGGTGTCCGCGGTACGTCCGCGTGCGACACCGCCCCGGACGAGGAAAGAAGCAACATCGTGGTGTACGCGATCGTGAAGGCAGGTGGCCGCCAGGAGAAGGTCGCCGTGGGCGACATCCTGGTCGTCGACCGACTCTCCGCGGGTGTCGGGTCGACCGTCGAGCTCCCTGCCCTGCTCCTCGTCGACGGCGAGAAGGTCACGCACGACGCCAAGGCGCTCGCCAAGGTGTCGGTCACGGCCGAGGTCGTCCGGGACGAGAAGGGCCCGAAGATCGACATCCTCAAGTACAAGAACAAGACGGGCTACCGCAAGCGCCAGGGTCACCGGCAGCAGCTCACCCGTCTCAAGGTCACCGGAATCAAGTAGGCGGAGGAACTGACATGGCACACAAGAAGGGTGCGAGCTCCTCGCGCAACGGTCGTGACTCGAACGCCCAGCGCCTCGGCGTGAAGCGCTTCGGTGGCGAGGTCGTGTCGGCCGGCGAGATCATCGTCCGCCAGCGTGGCACGCACTTCCACCCCGGCAACAACGTCGGTCGTGGCAAGGACGACACGCTGTTCGCGCTCGCCGCGGGCTCCGTCCAGTTCGGCACGCGCCGCGGCCGCAAGGTTGTCGACGTCGTCGGCTGAATCTCGTCGTACGTCGGGGCGCACCGTGAAGGTGCGCCCCTTCGTCGTTCCCGGGGGCATCCCGGCGCGTGGGCCCGTGCGCGTGGGACGCTGAGCATCAAGGAGGTGGGCCATGGCGACGTTCGTCGACCACGTCGTGCTGCACGCGACCGGCGGTGACGGCGGCCACGGGTGCGCCTCGGTGCGGCGGGAGAAGTTCAAGCCGCTCGGGGGGCCCGACGGCGGCAACGGCGGGCGCGGCGGCTCCGTCGTGCTGATCGCCGACCCGCAGGTCACGACCCTCCTCGAGTACCACTACTCGCCCCACCGCCGGGCCCGCAACGGTGGCCCCGGCATGGGTGACGACCGCCACGGCGCGCAGGGCGCCGACCTCGAGCTCGGCGTGCCCGTGGGGACCGTCGTCAAGACCCGCGCGGGGGAGGTGCTCGCGGACCTCGTGGTGCCCGGTGAGCGCTTCGTCGTCGCTGCGGGCGGTCACGGTGGGCTCGGCAACGCGGCGCTCGCGTCCCCGCGCCGCAAGGCACCCGGTTTCGCGCTGCTCGGCGAGCCCGGCGACGAGACCGAGGTGGCGCTCGAGCTCAAGACGATCGCCGACGTCGCGCTCGTCGGGTACCCGTCCGCCGGGAAGTCGAGCCTCATCGCGGCCGTCTCGGCGGCGCGGCCCAAGATCGCGGACTACCCGTTCACCACCCTCGTGCCGAACCTGGGCGTGGTCCAGGCGGGCGGCTCGCGCTTCACCGTCGCGGACGTGCCGGGGCTCATCCCGGGCGCGAGCGAGGGCAAGGGGCTCGGGCTGGAGTTCTTGCGCCACATCGAGCGCTGCGCCGTCATCGTGCACGTGCTCGACTGCGCCACGCTCGAGCCGAACCGCGACCCCGTGAGCGACCTCGACACGATCGAGGCCGAGCTCGCCGCGTACGCGGAGGACCTCGAGATCGGGCGCGTGCCCCTGGCCGAGCGCCCGCGCCTCGTGGTGCTCAACAAGGTCGATGTGCCCGAGGCCCGCGAGCTCGCCGAGCTGGTGCGCACCGAGCTCGAAGGCCGGGGCCTGCGCGTCTTCGAGATCTCCGCCGTCTCGCACGAGGGGCTGCGGCCGCTCACGTTCGCGCTCGCCGAGATCGTCGAGGCCGCGCGCGCCGCCGCGCCGAAGCCCGAGGGGGAGCGCATCGTGCTGCGCCCGCGCGCCGTGGACGACTCGGGGTTCACGGTCACCAAGCGTCGCGACGGGACGGACGAGTTCTTCCAGGTGCTCGGTTCCAAGCCCGAGCGCTGGGTGCGCCAGACGGACTTCTCCAACGACGAGGCCGTCGGTTACCTCGCGGACCGGCTCGCGCGCCTCGGCGTCGAGGAGCAGCTGTTCCGGGTGGGCGCCGTCGCGGGGGCCGAGGTGGTCATCGGGGACGGCCCGAGCGCCGTCGTCTTCGACTGGGAGCCCACGCTCATCACCGGCTCCGAGCTGCTGGGCGGCCCGCGCGGCACGGACCTGCGCCTCGAGGAGGGCTCGCGCCCCACGCGCGGCGAGAAGAAGCGTGAGTACCACGAGCGCATGGACGCCAAGGCCGAGGCCCGCGCCGAGCTCTGGACCGAGCGCGAGTCCGGCCACTGGACCACCCCCGACTCCGACGACTGACCTCTCCCCGCCTTCCACCCACCACTCGCCACCCCCAGTCCGCCCCCGCCCGGTTGCGGAACACCACGTCCCGACCACCCCGTTGCGGAACACCACGCCCCCGACTGCCCGGTTGCGGAACGTCACGCGGTTCTGCGGGACGCAACGGTTCGAGAAGTGCCCTTGCGGAACGTGGCGGACCACTGGCGTTCCGCAACGTGGGGATGGGGGCTGAGCTGGCCGCTTGGGTCAGCGGATGGGGGGTTGTCGGGGTGGGCCCCTGGGTGGCTCGGCGTCTCGTTGTGGAACACCACGTCCCCGACCACCCCGTTGCGGAACACCACGCGGTTCTGCGGGACGTGACGGTTCGAGAAGTGCCCTTGCGGAACGTGGTGGACCGCTGGTGTTCCGCAACGTCGGGGTGGGGGCTGGGTTGGCCGTGGGGGTCAGCGGATGGGGGGTGGTCGGGGTGGGGTCCCCGGGTGGCTGGGCGTCTCGCTGCGGAACACCACTTCCCTGACTACCCGGTTGCGGAACGTCACGCGGTTCTGCGGGACGTGACGGTTCGAAAAGTGGCCTTGCGGAACGTGGCGGACCACTGGCGTTCCGCAACGTGTGGGTGGGGACGGGGGCGATCCCGGCGGATGGGCGGATCGGCGGATGGGCGATTGTGCGGGACGTGACGGTTCGAAAAGTGCTCTTGCGGAACGTGGCGGACCACTGGCGTTCCGCAACGTGGGGGTGGGGGCTCGGTTGGCCGCGGGGGTCAGCTGATGGGCGGATGTCGGGGCGGGTCACCGAAAGGGGGTTGAGCCTCGGGCACTGCGCGGCGGTGGGGCGTGCGACCCGCGGGATGCGGGACAATCGGACGCGTGAACTCGACCGTGACCTCCCGCGCCGACCTCGCGACCGCGAAGCGGGTGGTCGTCAAGGTGGGCTCGTCGAGCCTCACCGACGCGCAGGGTCACCTCGACATCGAGGCGCTCACCGCCCTCGTGGACGTGCTCGCACAGCGTCACGCCGACGGCGGCCAGGTGGTGCTCGTCTCGTCCGGCGCGATCGCGGCAGGGCTGACCCCGCTCGGCCTGCACGCCCGCCCGCGCGACCTCGCGACGGCCCAGGCGGCCGCGTCCGTGGGCCAGGGTCTGCTCATCGCGCGGTACACGCAGGCGTTCGCGCTGCACGGCATCCGGGTGGGCCAGGTGCTCCTCACGGTCGAGGACACCATCCGGCGCGGCCACTACCGCAACGCGCGCCGGGCGTTCGGCCGCCTGCTGGACCTCGGCGTCGTCCCCGTGGTGAACGAGAACGACACCGTGGTGACGAACGAGATCCGCTTCGGCGACAACGACAGGCTCGCGGCCCTCGTGGCGCACCTGACGGGCGCGGACGCCCTCGTGCTGCTCTCGGACGTCGACGCCCTCTACACCGCGAAGCCCGGCCGGCCCGGCTCGCGCAAGATCTCCCACGTGGCGGGCCGCAAGGACCTCGACGGCATCGACGTCTCGGCCCGCGGCTCGCGCGTCGGCACCGGCGGCATGGTCACGAAGCTCGACGCGGCGGCCATCTCGACGGGCTCGGGCATCCCCGTGCTGCTGACGTCGGCGGGCAACGCGGCCGCGGCGCTCGCGGGGGAGGGCGTCGGCACGTACTTCGCGGCCACGGGCCGACGCCGGAGCCCCCGGTTGCTGTGGCTCGAGCACGCGGCTCGCACGCACGGGCGCGTGATGCTCGACGACGGCGCGGTGCGGGCCGTCGTCGAGGGCCGCAAGTCGTTGCTCCCGGCGGGTGTGACGGCCGTCGAAGGGCAGTTCGACGCGGGTGACCCCATCGAGCTGGTCTCGCTGGAGGGCGTCGTCGTCGCCCGCGGCCTGGTCTCGTACGACTCGACGGAACTGCCCGCGATGCTCGGCCGTTCCACGAAGGACCTGCGCGCGGAGCTCGGTCCGCGCTACGAGCGGGAGATCGCGCACCGCGACGACATCGTCATCGTGCGCCGCTGACCGGCCCTCGCGTCCGGCACACGGGGCTGAGACATCCCCATCCAGGGGGTGGACACGCGGACTACCCTGGAGTGCATGACCACCACCTCTGACGCGACGACGACGGCCCCCGCGGCATCGGCCACCCAGGCCCCGCCGTCGGCCCCGAACCCGGACGTCACGGCCGCGGTCCACGCGATCGCACGACGCGCCCAGGCCGCCGCGCCGCAGATCGCCACGGCCACGCGCGCCACGAAGGACGCGGCGCTGCACGCGCTCGCGGACGCGCTCGTGGCCCGCGCAGCGGACATCGTGGCGGCCAACGCGGAGGACCTCGAACGGGGTCGCCAGAGCGGCATGTCCGCGGGTCTCCTGGACCGCCTGACGCTCACGGACGAGCGCATCGCGAAGATCGCGGACGCGCTGCGCGAGCTCGCGGCGCTCCCGGACCCGGTGGGCGAGGTGGTGCGCGGCTCGACGCTGCCCAACGGCCTGCGCCTGACCCAGACGCGCGTCCCGATGGGCGTGGTGGGCATGATCTACGAGGCCCGCCCCAACGTCACGGTGGACGCCGCGGGCCTCGGCCTGAAGTCCGGCAACGCGGTGATCCTGCGCGGCGGCTCGGCGGCGGCGAGCTCGAACAGCCTGATCGTCCAGGTGCTCGGCGAGGCGCTCGAGGCGCAGGGTCTGCCCGCGGACCTCGTGCAGTCGATCGACGAGTACGGGCGTGAGGGCGCCGTCGCGCTCATGGGTGCGCGCGGGCTCGTGGACCTGCTGGTCCCGCGCGGGGGAGCGGACCTCATCTCCACGGTGGTGCGCGAGTCGAAGGTGCCGGTGGTCGAGACCGGCACGGGCAACTGCCACGTGTACGTCGACGCCGCGGCGGACGAGGACATGGCCCTCGACATCGTCCTGAACTCCAAGACCCAGCGCGTGGGCGTGTGCAACGCGGCCGAGACGCTGCTGGTGCACCGCGCCGTGGCCTCGACGTTCCTGCCGCGCGTCCTGCCGGCCCTCGCCGCCCAGGAGGTGGTGCTCCACGGTGACGAGTCCGTCCAGGCGGCCGCGCCGTCGGGCGTCGCGGTGGAACGGGCCGACGACGAGGACTGGGCGACCGAGTACCTCGCGCTCGAGCTCGCCGTGAAGGTGGTCGACGACGTCGAGGAGGCGATCGAGCACATCCGCCGCTGGTCCTCGGGCCACACGGAGGCGATCGTCACGAACGACCTGGCCGCGGCGGACCGCTTCATCGAGGCGGTCGACTCGGCGGCCGTCATGGTCAACGCCTCGACACGGTTCACGGACGGCGGCGAGTTCGGGCTCGGCGCGGAGATCGGCATCTCGACGCAGAAGATGCACGCCCGCGGCCCCATGGGTCTGGCCGAGCTCACCACCACGAAGTGGATCGTGCGCGGCAACGGGCAGGTCCGCACCTGACCCGACTCCCAGGCTCGCGTGCCACAATGGACGCCACGCGAGAGCGGTCCCCACCCCACATCAAGGAGGCGCACGTGCACGCTGCACTGCTGGCGGCTGAAGAGGTCCACCGGGAGCTGACGCTCCCGCCCATCGGTTTCGGGATCGCGGCCCTCGCGATCCTCCTGGCGCTGCTCGCGGCAACGTTCGCCTTCCGCAACATCGGAGCGCACCACTAGATGGCGGGGCGGACGGCCAGGATCGGTGTCATGGGCGGCACGTTCGACCCCATCCACCACGGTCACCTGGTCGCCGCCTCGGAGGTCGCCCACCGCTTCGAGCTGGACGAGGTGATCTTCGTCCCCACGGGCGAGCCGGTGTTCAAGCAGGACCGCGACGTCACGAGCCCGGAGCACCGCTACCTGATGACGGTGATCGCGACCGCGTCGAACCCTCGGTTCACGGTCTCGCGCGTCGACATCGAGCGTGCGGGGCTCACCTACACGGTCGACACGCTCCGAGACCTTCAGAAGGAGCGCCCGGATGCCGATCTCTACTTCATCACCGGGGCGGACGCGATCGCCCAGATCCTGACATGGAAGGACGCGCCACAGCTCTTCGACATGGCCCACTTCGTCGGGGTGACGAGGCCGGGTCACGCATTGTCCGACGCCGGGCTCCCGAGCGGGGGCGTGAGCATGCTCGAGGTTCCGGCGCTCGCGATCAGCTCGACCGACGTGCGTGAGCGCGTCGCGGACGGGGAACCGGTCTGGTACCTCGTCCCGGACGGGGTGGTCCAGCACATCGCCAAGTACGGTCTGTATCGAGGTTTGTCATGAGTATCGAACCGGGGTCACGGCGCCAGCTCCGTGAGCTCGAGAGGGCACGTGAGGCGGCCGCCGCGCAGGCGGGAGCCTCACGTGCCGATCAGTCGACCCCGCAGGCGGAGCCCCCCGCTGCGCCACCTCCCGTCGCCGCACCTCCTGCCGCAGCACCGCCTCGCCCAGCCGCGCCGAGCACCGCCGGGATGACGCGCCGTGAGTTGCGCGAGCTCGCGGCGGCGCAGGCCGCCGCGCAAGGTGGACAAGCGCAGGGTCCGACGACGGTCGCCCCGCAGCCGCGCACTGTGCAGCAGCCCGACGCCGCCCGCCGGCCAGAGCCCCGCACCGACCGACCGTTCGTCCCGGGTGCGCCGCAGGGCAGTGCCCAGCGCGCGTCCCAGCCGGTAGCCCAGCCCACGACGGCACCGTCGCGTGGTGACCGGCCCACGACCCCGCCGTCGTCGGCGAGCCCCTTCGTCTCGAGGCGAGCGATGCGCGAGGCGGAGCCCGTGACCCCGCCCCAGCCCGGGGCGCCGGTGCGGCAGACGGCGGTGCGCCCGCCCACCACGGGTGCGGTGCGCGGGCTCAATGCGCAGGGCGGGCTCGGCGAGGTGCGGCCCGCGGACGGTGAGCCTCGTCCCGTCGTCCCGCAGGGACACTTCACGAAAGCGCGGCCAGCTGCGCCGCGGGTCGAGCCGCAGCCCGGTGGCGCTGGCCGACCGGACGGCACCCCGCACGCGGCCTCCCCGCACGCGGCACCCACCCAGGCGATGCGTCAGCCCGGGACAGCGCCGGCCGGACCTGTTACGGGCGGCCCCGCGGCGACCGTCCCCACGGTGTCGTCCGGCACTCTGGGCTCCGGTCCGACGGCGGGCGCACCCGACGCGACGCCGTCCACCGCGGCCCGGCCCCTCGCCGGGCCGCCGCACACCGACCGCGTCCCGGTGTCGCCCGTCGCTCCCGGCGTGCCCGTGCCGCCGATCGCCCGAGCCGGAGGCGCAGTCCCTGCCGCGATGCCGGCGCAGGTGGCTCCCTTCGTGCCCGCGCGGCCCGACGACCCGTCGGCACCCGTCGCGCCCGTACCGGGCACCACGTGGGGCGCGGGGACGTTCACGGCCCCGCAGCCCGGCCAGCCGCCGTTCGGGCATCAGCCGCAGCCCGGCGCGCCACAGCCCGGCGCGCCCCTGCCGGCCCAGCGCTCCCAGGCGCCCTCCCCGGAGTCCGGCTGGACCCCCGCGGTCAGCGGTGCGGTGCGCGCGCCCGTCGAGCCCGGCACGCTGCCCCCGGGGGTGCTCGCGCCGGTCTCGGAGCCGCCGCCCGCGGGCACGTTCGTCCCGACGGGTTCCATGCCGATCGTCATGCCCGGATCCTTCGGTTCGCCGGTTCCTGTCGGGGCCGGGATGCCTGGTGCGGGCAGCGCACCTGGCACGGTCGCGGACCCCGCGCGCGGGACGTCCGACGATGCTGGTGCGACCCCCGCGTGGGGCAGCCTCGGCATCTCCGCGGACGACCTCGACGAGCCGGACTTGCGGCCGCAGCGTGGCTACACGTGGCTGCACATGGTGGTGCTCTCGATCGGCGCGTTCGTCGCGGGGCTGCTCGTGTGGCTGCTGCTGATCCAGGGGCGCGGGACGGGTGGTCCCGAGGGGCTCGCCGAGTCGCCTGCGGGTAGTGTGGGCGCGGTTTCCGCCGTCGTCCACCCCCATGCCCCTGGAGAACTGTGACCGCCTCCGAGCGTTCCCTCGAGCTTGCCGTCGCCGCCGCACGCGCAGCCGCCGACCTCAAGGCCGAGGAGATCATCGCCCTCGACGTGTCCGCCCAGCTCGTGCTGACCGACGTGTTCGTGCTCGCGTCCGGCACCAACGAGCGGCAGGTCGGGGCGATCGTCGACGCCGTCGAGGAGGCGCTCCACAAGCTCGGTGCCAAGCCGCTGCGGCGCGAGGGCAAGTCCGAGGGCCGGTGGGTGCTGCTCGACTTCAACGACATCGTGGTGCACGTCCAGCACGCCGAGGACCGCGAGTTCTATGCGCTCGAGCGGCTCTGGAAGGACTGCCCCGTGGTGCCGTTGCCCGCGGACGTCGTCTCCGGCTCCGGGACGGCATGAGCACGGTCGTCCTGTGGCGCCACGGGCGCACCGAGTACAACGCGACGCGGCGCCTGCAGGGGCAGATCGACATCCCCCTCGACGAGGTGGGGCGCTGGCAGGGGACGACGGCGGCCGCCGCGCTGTTCGCGCGGCACACGCCCACCCGCATCGTGTCCTCGGACCTCACGCGCGCCGCGCAGACCGCGCAGTACCTCGCGGACCTTGCGGGCCTCGACGTCGGGCTCGACGCGCGTCTGCGCGAGCGTGCCTTCGGGGACTGGGAAGGTCTCACGGCCGAGGAGATCCACGCGGGGTTTCCCGACGAGGCTCGGGTGTGGCGCGGCGGGGGAGCGGTGTCCCGGCCGGGGGCGGAGAGCCCGGCACAGGTGGGTGAGCGCGTGGCCGCCGCGGTGCGCGAGCTGGCCGATGGCTTCGAGGGCACCCTCGTGCTGGTCAGCCACGGTGCCGCGATCTCGCTCGGACTGGCGGCGTTGCTGGGCCAGGACCCGGGCGAGTGGCGGGGGATCGCGGGCGTCGACAACGCCCACTGGTCCCAGATCTCGCCCACGCGGGACGGGGCGGCGCCCGGCTGGCGGCTCGCCGCCCACAACGTGGGACCGTCCGTCTCGACCGCTGACTGGTTCGCCGGGCGAGGGCGCGCGGATTAGGTGCTCGCGGCGAGTTCGACGTATGATTCTCGACGTTGTTTCTCGGGGCTGTGGCGCAGCTGGTAGCGCACCTGCATGGCATGCAGGGGGTCAGGGGTTCGAGTCCCCTCAGCTCCACCGAAGCGAAGAGCAGAGATCGAGAGCCTGGCCGGCGGCCGGGCTCTCTTTCGTTCGTGCTGGGTATCCTTGAGGCATGGTGGCGACCAATGCGACTCCAGAGACACTCGCCCTGCGCGAGGTTCTCGACGCACGCCGTGACGACTTCCTGTCGCTGCTGAACAAGTACTCGGCGACGAATCCCAAGCTGTTCGGATCCGTCGCGCGCGGGACCGCGAATGCCGACAGTGACATCGACATCCTCGTCGAGATGGACCCAGCCGACGGCAACCTGCTGATGCGCGCTTCCGGGCTGATGGAGGAGACGCGAGTGCTGTTCGGTCGCGATGACATCGACGTGTTCCCGGTGCAACTCCTCAAGAGACCGGTCTCGGCCACGGCCCTCGACGATGCGATCGCACTGTGAGTCGTAGCGCCGATCAGCGGATTCTCGACATCTTGAACGCTGTCGAACGCTGCCAGCGCTTTGTCGGCGCGCTCACCGGTGATGACGCCGGCCTCGTGGAGATGGCCGAGGACGCCATCGAACGCAATCTCCAGATCATCGGCGAGGCAGCCAATCACCTTCCGTCGGAGATCACTGACGCGCATCCAGAGATCGCCTGGCCGCAGATCCGCGGGTTCCGCAACATCCTCGTTCACCAGTACTTCGGTGTCGATGCCGATGTTGTGCGTGACGTCATCGACACACACCTCCCGCCGCTGTCCCGAGCCTTGCAGGGACGTGCTGCACCCCCGGTGGGCCGGGACCGTCTCTGAGGCTGACTCATCGGGCTCAAGGTCCCGTCCGTGGGGGTGCGCGCAGCGTCACACTCGGGGTATCGGACATCACAGTCCGGCTCCCGAGGAGGACACGTGAAGGCTTGGCTGCTCGACGAACCCCGCACCCCGCTCCGGCTCGCGGAGGTGCCCACCCCCGAGCCTGGTCCCGGGCAGATCCTCGTGAAGGTGCACGGTGCGGGCATCTGCCACAGCGACGTCGCCTACATTGAGGGCGCGTTCCCGTTCCAGGTTCCGCTCCCTGTGATCCTCGGGCACGAGGTCTCGGGCGAGGTCGTCGCGCTCGGCGAAGGCGTGACGGGCTTCGCGGTCGGGGACCGTGTCGCGAGCGCGCCGTCGGCCACAGATGCCCCGGGGATCTCGCGGGACGGCGGCTTCGCGGAGTACTCGCTCCTGACGGCCTCGAAGACCGTCGCGTTCTCCGACGCGGTGGGCTGGGCGCAGGCGAGCGCCGCGACCGACGCGGGCCTCACGTCCTACTCGGGCGTGGTGGCGCACGGTGGGACCACGGAGGGCGACCGCATCCTGGTCATCGGCCTCGGTGGCCTGGGCATGACGGGCGCCAGCATCGGAGTCCTCTCCGGTGCCACGGTCTACGCTGCTGAGCCGCGGGCAGATGTCTGGCCGATCGCGGCGGAGCACGGGGTGACGAAGGTGGTCGCCGACGCCGCCGAGTACGCGGGCGAGGACTTCGACGCCGTCATCGACTTCGCGGGGTTCGACGCGACCGTCACGGCGGCCGTCCGCGCCGTGAAGCCGGGTGGGACCGTCGCCGTCGTCGGCCTCGGTGGCAGCGAGGTGACGCTGAACCCGATGGAGCTCGTGAGCCGGAACGTCGTGCTGCGCGGGTCCACCCCGGCGGGAGACCCCGCGCACCTGGAGGCCATGCTCGGATGGATCGCGGCCGGTGACCTGCACATCGAGGTGACCGAGATCGACTTCGCCGACATCCCCGACGGGCTGGCCCGCCTCGCGCGCGGTGAGGTCAAGGGGCGACTGGTCGCCGTGTCCTGACGACACGCTCGGTTCTACCGAAGCGAAGAGCCTGGCCGGATGGCCGGGCTCTTCGTCGCTCCGTGCCCGTCATTCGCTGGACCGGACGCTCAGTGGCGCACGCGGTAGCGCAGGTGCAGCACGCGTTCACCGTGCACGACGGCGGGGTCGTCGAGCAGCCGTAGCTCGTCGGCGGACCCGAAGAACCGCGTGCCGGCACCCATCACCACGGGGACCACGTCCATGCGGACCTCGTCGACGAGCCCGGCGGCGAACACCTGGCCGCCCACGTCCCCCACGGACACCTCGATCACGCGCTCGCCCGCGAGCTCCCGCGCCGTCGCGATGGCGGCCTCGATGCTGCCCGCGAAGTGGAACGGCGCCGCGGGGTCCCAGTCCGCGGGTGGCGGACGGTGCGTCACGACCACCACGTGCTCCACCCCGCTCGGTGGCACACCGCCCCAGCCGTCGGTCATGTCGAAGACCCGTCGGCCCACGAGCGTCACACCGATCGAGTCCCAGTAGGCACGCGTGTCGTCGCGCGAGGTGCGCGAGACGGTCAGGACGCCGTCGTCGTCGAGGGGGACGTCGCCCGCGGTGAGCCAGTCGAACAGCGGACCCGGCCGGCCATCGGGGTCGGCGACGAAGCCGTCGACGGACACCGAGCCGTACATGACCACGTCACCCTCGGTTCCTCCCCGTCCGCCCTGCACGGCCCGGCGTGCAGGGCGAGACGTACTGAACGTAGCGCGCGGTGCCTCCGCTCGCTCGGCCGAGCCCTCGTCATGTCGAGCGGGTCAGGGCCTTTTCACCCGTGCACGGTATTTTCACCCGACATGCCCGGTTCTATCGTTCAGACATTGGTGCTCGCACGCGACGAAGGAGTCGGAGATGACGACGGTGGCAGGCAAGTCGCGGCGGGGACCGCAACGGACGACAGTGCTGCTCGTGGGTGGCATGGTCGTGGCGTTGCTCGTGGGCACCGCGGGGGGAGCCGTGGGCGCGAGCTTCGTGACGAGCGCTCAGATCAAGAACGGCACCATCCGCAACGTCGACGTGCACAAGAACACGTTGACCGGCAAGAAGATCAAGAACGGCTCGCTCAAGAGCGCCGATGTCAAGGACGGTTCGCTCACGGGCGCCGATGTCAAGGACGGCTCGCTCACGGGTGGCGACATCAAGGACGGCTCGCTCACCGCGAAGGACGTCGCTCTGGGCACGCTCACGGGGGCGCAGGTGGCTGCGGGATCGCTCACGGGGGCGCAGGTGGCCGCGGGATCGCTCGACGGCGGTCACGTGGCCGACGCCTCGCTCACGAGTGCGGATCTCGCGCCCGAGCTACGGCCCCGATGGGCCGTCGTCGAGAGCGACGGGACGCTCGCTCGCAGCACCGCGGGGGTGACGACGGACCACTACTCGCTCGGCGTCACGTATGTCGACTTTGGTGAGGACGTCAGCGCGTGCGCCCTCCTGGTGAGCCTTGGGAACTCCACGTCGGGGGTCCCCGGGCCGGCCATCGTGAGCGCGACCCCGGCCGCAGGCAACGCGAGCTCGGTGTACGTCGCCTCCACGAAGGCCGACGGCACCCCAATGGCGACAGGGTTCCACCTCGCCGTCCTCTGCTGAGGTCAGGGGCCGCACCGCGTTCCACGGGCGACGTCGGGCCGGGGCGTAGGGGTAGCGTCGGAACCCCGCGCAAGGAGGCGCCGCATGCACAAGGTCACGTACTCGATGGGCGTGTCGCTCGACGGCTACATCTACGGCCCCGACGGCACCTTCGACTGGTCCGTGCCCGACGACGAGGTCTACGCCAACTACGTCGACGAGCTGCGCCGTCTGGACGTGCACCTCATGGGTCGGCGCCTGTACGAGGTGATGGCCTACTGGGACACCGCGACGGACCTCGAGGGTGTGGAGGCCGAGTGGGCGCGGTTGTGGCTCGAGCTGCCCAAGGTCGTGCTCTCCTCGACGCTCACGCAGGTGCACGGATCGAACGTGAGCCTCGCGCGGGGCACGCTCGCGGAGGAGGTCGCGCGCTGGAAGGCCAGACCGGGGGACGGTGAGATCGCGATCGGTGGCGCGGGGCTCGCCGTCGGCGCCGCGGAGCTCGACCTCATCGACGAGTACCGCGCCATGGTCCACCCCGTGATCGTGGGCGGTGGGACGCCCTTCGTGCCGCAGCTCGAGCGCCGATTCGACCTCGAGCTGGTCGAGAGCCGCACGTTCGCGTCGAAGGTCGTGCTGCTGCGGTACGCCGTGGTGCGCTGAGGGCTCTGGCCGCACGCGGCGCCGTGCGGGGACCAGCATGCTGAGACAGCCGTTGCGGTGGGTGAGTCTCCATGGGAGTCTGAGTCGCATTCCGATATCGCCCGAAACCGGAGGTTCTCCGGGGCGAGAGTGCTTCGGAACCGGGGCGCACAACCGAAGGGGGATCCTGTGGGCCGTCGACGGATGGTGACGGGCGGCCTCGCCGCGACACTTGCTCTCGGGCTGATCGGCGGGGTCCCCGCCGTGGGGGGCTCGAACTCAGAGACCGCGACGGTCGTGGGACGGGTCACGTTCCAGGGTGAGCCCGTCCAGGGGGCACGTATGCAGCTCGAGGATCCAGAAGCAGTTCGGACCTACGGCTTCATCAGTACCGACGCTGACGGGCGCTATCGGTTCGACGACGTCCCCACGGACACGCCGGGCGCTCAGTGGGCTCTCGAGGCGTGGCTCGTGGACGACAAGGACTTCACGTACCACGCGCTCACCACCTACAGCGGGAACACCCCGCGCCTGTGGGATGCCACGACCTACGCCCTGCCGCCCGGGAGCACCACGACGATCGACATCGAGATGGTGCCCGCAGCGACGGTGACCGGCAGGGTGGTCGACGTTCACGGTGACCCCGTGCGCGGAGCGAAGGTCCGTGTCTGGGATCCTGGTCGCTCTTTCACCCCGGAAGAGTGGGCGAAGACAGACGCCGAGGGCCGATACACGGTGAGTCGGATCGATTCGGGGCTGGTGGTCGTCGACGTCAGCATCGGGTACTGGAAGAGCCCTCGAACTGGATCGCGTGAGGTGACCGTGCAAGCCCCTCACACGACGACGGTCGAGGACATCGTCGTGCGTTCCGCGAAGAAGGTGAAGGCGGGGAAGATCTCGGCGAAGGTCTCCAGGCTCGAGGCCGGCGACGAGATCTACCTCTACAACCCTCAGACCCGTCGCTCCTTGTGGTTGGGGGTGTCGGCGTCGAAGAAGGGGACACTGAAGTTCACCAAAAAGGTGGACCCGGGGAAGTATCGGCTGATCATCGCGGGTAAGAACACCGCATCCAAGGTGTTCACGGTGCACTCGAAGAAGATCACCAAGGTGCCCCCGTTCAAGGGACCGAAGAAGACCATCACCATCAAGGGGAAGCTGCGCAAGGCGAACGGAAAGGTCGCGAAGAAAGCTCGCGCGACGCTCTATGACTCGTACGGGACGACCGCGGGTGTTCGGATGGGCGATAACGGCAAGTACACCTACAAGGCGAAGGGCAAGGGGAAGTACTTCCTCGAGGTCAGGCTGGTGAAGCACTACTTCTCCAGGACGTCCGTCGCGGTGAAGTCCAAGCCGGGTGCCACGGTGAAGAAGGACGCCACCCTCGCCAAGCTGGTCACGGTACGGGGAACGGTGAAGGACGGGACGAAGCCCGTGGGTGGTCTCCTGGTCAGCGTGGAGATCGACCCGGAGGGCCTCGCCCGGGTGGACTACCCCGACGAGTACTGGGACAAGATTAGTACTGCCTCACCTCGGGGGTCCTTCCCTCATGCGCCCACGGACAGGAACGGACGCTTCGCGCTCAGGAAAGTGCCGGTAGGGGCGCAGGTGCTCCGGGTCCGAGAAGACAACTCGGAGTACGGCGGCTACCGCGACGTGCGGTCCGCGGTTGTCGTCAAGCCGGGGTCGGACGTCACCATCGAGATGAGCAGGTGAGCGGCATGAGCATCGCGGACCTGAAGAGTCGTCGCCCCGTCGTCGCCGTCGTCGCCGTCGTGATGGTGCTCGGCATGGGCGCGGGCGCGCCTGCGCTCGCCGAGACAGCGGTGGACACCGCCACCGTGAAGGGCCGTGTCACGTTCGACGGACAACCCGCGCAAGACGTGGTCATCCGGTTCACGAACGTGCACGGACGCCGGACGTTCGAGGGGCGTGCACACACCGACGCCGAGGGCAACTACGTCATGAAGGACGTGCCGTCGACGACGCTCATGCCGAAGGCGCGGTGGGTGGTCGAGGCCGCCAACATGAACCAAGACCGCTATCACGCGTTCTCGACCTATGCGGGTGGCGCGACCCGCCAGGGTGACGCGAAGCGGTTCACGTTCACCGCGGGCTCGACGACGACGGTCGACATCGAACTGGCACCCGCCGCGACCGTCTCGGGGCGGGTGGTTGACCAGCACGGAACGCCGATGGCGGGTGTCAGGGTCGAAGCTCAAAGCCTCACACGCGAGAACTCCAGCTGGCGGGTGACCGACGAGGACGGCCGCTACACCATCAGCGGTCTGGGGTCCGGCCCCGTCGAGATCCACACGTTCACCTCGATGGCCGACTATGGCAAGAGCCCTGCTGCGGGCACCGCGTCCTTGACGATAGGCCAGACCACCTCGATCAATGACGTTGTCTTCACTCCCTACGTTCCCGTCAAGAAGGGAACCGTCAAGGCGAAGGCCTCGAGGCTGATCAAGAACGATCGCATCTACCTGTTCGACGTCACGACGCGCGACGCGACGGCGCTGACCCCCTACAAGTTCATAGGCAAATCGTTGGAGCTCACCAAGAAGGTGATGCCCGGTACGTACCGCTTGGTGATCGGTGGGACCAACGTCGCATCGAAGAAGTTCGAGGTGCGGCCGGGCCAGACCACGACGGTGCCCACGCTCAAAGGACCGAAGAAGCGCTACACGCTCACCGGGAAGGTCAAGCGCAGAAACGGCACTCTCCTGAAGCATCCCAGGGCCCACGTCTACGACAAGTTCGGCACCTACCGGCGGGAGGAGAGCTATCGGAAGCATCAGTACAGGGTCGTTGGGCTTGGTCAGGGCACCTACGTCATCTCGGCGGGTACCTACTCCACGGAGCACTGGGCCACCGCGACGATGAAGGTGAAGGCGAAGAAGGGCACGGCGCTCAAGAAGAACCTCACCTTGCCGAAGCTCCGCACCGTGACCGGCACCGTCACCAACGGGGTCGCCCCGGTGCGAGGTGTGCACGTCATGGTCACCCTCGACGGCTGGACCTACACCTCCGTCACGGGCGCGAACGGCCGCTTCAACCTGGGCAAGCTTCCTGAAGGACCAGTCGAGCTGCGTGTCGTCGACGTAGGACCGTACGGGTACCAGACCCTCACCAAGACCGTGAAGATCGCGAAGGGCGCCGAGTTCGACCTCCAGGTCTCCATGTAGGTGCCCGACTCAGAGAACCGACGACGACGGCGCCCGGGCCGAGGAGCGCGTGTGCCCCACCTGCGGGCAGGGCACCCTGGTGCTCCGCACGGGGCGGTACGGGGACTTCCTGGGGTGCAGCCGGTTCCCGGGGTGTGCGGGGAAGGCGAGGATCGCGGCTCCTCGGTAGACCGGTGCGGTCGACGAGACTCCGGGTCACCTCAGAGCGTGTGCCGGCTTCTTCTGTGACGTGACAGCCAAGTCCGCGTCAACCGAGAGTCGGCTCCCGCGCACCTCCCGGATCAGGGCAGCGAGCTCGGGGATCACCCGGGGCTCTGCGTCGAGACCTGCTTCGAGGCGAGCAGCTTCGGTGCGGCTCAGGCGCATCACCGAATCGTCAACGAGCACGGTGCGAGCGCGATCAAGTGCGGCACCGACCACGAAGGATGTGACGTCCTGCTGCTGTGCGGCGGCAGCATCGCGGATCGTCTCTAGTGCCTCGGCGCTGATACGCATGCTGAGGCGTGCGGAACGGCCGGCGTTCGGGGGAGCCATGACGCTGGCAGCCTTCCATGGGCGGGATGGATCGAGGGAGTGCGATTGGCGCACTGGGTGTGTGACCAGCGTATGTACGTGGTCTGTACACGTCGATCGGAATCATCGTCGTGCTCGACCGACGCGAAGGTCTGGCGCAGGTCCTTCGTCCACATGAAGAGTCGGTGGCGTCGTCGGAGAGGTGCTCGACCTCGAGCATGCGCCGACGCTGGGCGGGGTCGGTGTCGAGCCAGCCGAAGGTCGAGGTCATGAGGGGATTCTGGCCCACGGGTCCGACAAAGAAGGAGAGTGCAGCCGAGTTCAGTGGCAGAATCGCGCCATGGTGGCTTCATCGGCGTCGATCGAGCGAGTTCCGGACGGCTGGACACCGGTCCCCGATGGCGTGTTCGAGTTCGCCAAGGACAGGGCGCTCGAGAAGCTGAGCCCGGAAGGTGATGATCCAGTAGGTCCACGATTGGCGAGATACTACGACCGATCGGGTAACTACGCTGGCGCAAGTTTTGTTGAGACAGCACCCAATCCGGTCAACGACATCGTGGCCTCCGATCTCCACGCGGTGAGTCTGCTCTCGGTCACGATCGGACCGGGGGCCACCCGTCGCTTCCTTGAGCCCGGAACCGTGCGAGACCATCTGCTTGCCTCGTTAGGTTCAGTCCCTGACAAGGACCTCGCGGATGCAGATGCAGAAGACCTCGCAGCAGTGGCACGCCTCTACGAGGCCGTGAAGGCATCTCTCAGAGACCCCACCTCTCGGACGAGCGATCGTTGGGTCACCGCATCAAAGTTCTGTGCTCGCAAGCGGCCCCGACTCTTTCCTGTCCGTGACTCTGTGGTCTGCAACATCCTAGGCCTCACGCGGTTGTAGAACTACCAGATCGACCTGCAGGTCTACCGCATGCTCGTTACCGACCTCGACGTTCAGGAAGCCTGTGACTCCGCCGTGGCAAGCGCATACGAAAGTGCGGACGGACGATCGCTCGCTATTGATCGCAACCGGCTCCGTGTGCTCGACGCAGCGTTGTGGTCGTTCCCCATCCGGGCGCGCTGAGTCAAAGTCAGTTGTGGCTCGGAAGATGGTGCGACCCCATCACCCGTTCGGAGCTAGCTTCTGCGACGCCGCTGGGCGAAGCTCGGGGTCGTGCCCCGTCGTTACGCGCGGTTCGTGCGCAGCGACCCGAGTGAGCTGGAGCTGGCCGAGGTCGCGCGCGTTGACGTGCTCGCGCAGCGACTTCTGAAGCACATCGAGGACACGACCGGACAGATCGACCTCGTTCATGTGCACGGGGCGTCCAGCTCAGCCGTGCAGGACGTGATCGGTCAGCTCCTGCAGGAGGTCGGGTTCGGCAGCGAGGTTGTCCTGACGCCGCAGAACGGCTTCGTCACGCGGGCGCGGCCTGACTTTGTGTATCGGATGCCCGGTGAGCGGGGGATCATTGCCGAGGTGGAGCGCGGTGGCACCACGACGAACAATCACGATCTCAAGGACTTCTGGAAGACGCACATCGCGCGGGACGCGCACCACATCTTCCTCGTTGTTCCCATGGCCAACTGGAACGCGTCGGGCGCGGCGCGAGAACGGCCCTTCGCGCGGGTCGCTCATCGGATCGCGGCCTTTTTCGGTGATCCGCGGCGCGAGGTCGACGTGCTGAGCGCGCACGTTTTTGGCTATGGAAGCGACGGGCGTAAGGTCAGTCCGTCGGTGCCGCTGAACCACGAGGGATGATGGCCCCGCCGCCTGTGATCCGAGCCTTGAATCCGATGCGCCCCGTCGGAGTAGCCTTCTTGGGGAAAGCCAGCGAGAACAGGGTTGCGACATCTGACGGAGCGACGGGGTCGGGAAGGTTCTCGGGCCTGGTGCCAACGCCCGCGTCCGCGGCGAAAGTGAGCAGCATGGCGCCGCGCGTCGGGGTGTGCAGCTCTGCGGCGTGGGTGTACAGCTCGGATAGCTCGCGCAAACGGGCGTCGCCAGTGGCAGATGTTGGGTCGACGCCGCCCGAGATGATCTCCATCGCCAGTCGTTGGCGCGGGGGACTTCCGAAGAAGACCTGATCTCGGTCCGTCCGGCGTGTGCGCTCAAGTACACGGAGCCCCGGGTATGCGCCGATGGTGCGCTCTGCGACTGCGCTGCCCTTGAGGAGCGGGATGAGGATCAACCCGTCCTCGAGGTCACCAGCGGCAACTGCCGTGTCGAAGAACTCCACGGTGCGCGCAAAGTCGAAGCGCGGCATCCAGGTGAACTCTGCGAGCGCCGCACGTTTCCTTCCCGGCAGATCGATGTTCGTGTCAGCGTGCCGCATGCCCGAACGGCTGAAGAGGGAGCGCGTCGTCCGCGAGGCGCCGTCGTCGTCGCCCCAGTCCTTGCTAAGGTCGTCCCTGAAGTCGCGGAATCGACGGACTTCCGGGCTCGCGCGACGCGCGGGCCGCGGATATGTCCCCTCCGCACGAGTACTCGTGCTGCCAGGGGACGTCGATGCCACACTCCGCCGTTCGCTTCTCCGCGAGCGAGCTGATCGAGCTTGCTCGGTCGAGCGAATCAGCGCTGGAGCGTGTCTTGGCGCAGCACCTCGTGTCCCACGGCCTGGGCAGGCCGAGCGAGAGCGAAGCGCGTTCGTGGCGCAGCTCGCTCCCCGTGCTCGCGCGCGATCTCGCCGACGCCGGGCTGACCGGCGTCGAGGTGCTCCTCGAGCACCGGCTGCCGCTCACCTCCAAGCGGGCCGACGTCGTCCTCGCGGGTCGGCACGCTCGCACCGGGGCGCCGCACTTCCTCGTGGTCGAGCTCAAGCAGTGGGGCAGTGCCCATGCCCTAGAGGGGAGCGATGATCTCGTCGCGGTGCCCGGGACCCGCTACGGGCAGGCGCTCCATCCGAGCGTGCAGGTCGACGGCTACGTGCAGTACCTCGAGGACTTCGTCAGGGCGCTCGCACCGGGCAATGCGGCCGGTGCGACGATCGACGGCATCGCGTACCTGCACAACGCCCACGAGTCGTCTGTCGCGGAGATCCTCTCCGGGGACGCGGTGCGCCGTCGGCCCGTGTTCACCGCGGACCGGCGCGGGGAGCTCGTCGCGGAGCTCGCGCGTCAGTTCGCGCCGGCGTCGGGAGCCGAGGTCGCCGACCTCCTTCTCGGATCGGCCGTCGCGCCCTCGAAGCTGCTGCTCAGCCTGGCCGCTGACGAGGTGCGCGACCGCGAGCAGTTCGTGCTGCTCGACGAGCAACGGATGGCCTACGAGCTCGTGCGCCGCGCGGTGGCCCGCGCCCGCCGGCTCGACACCAAGTCGGTGGTGGTCGTCACCGGCGGTCCGGGGAGCGGGAAGTCCGTCATCGCGCTGTCCCTGCTCGGGGAGCTCTCGCGCGAGGGGCGCAGCGTGCTGCACGCCACCGGGTCACGGTCCTTCACGCAGACGTTGCGCAAGGTGGCGGGACATCGTGCGCCACGGGTGAAGAAGCTCTTCACCTACTTCAACAGCTTCATGGACGCCGATCGCAACGGGCTTGACGTGATCATCTGCGACGAGGCGCACCGTATCCGGGAGACCTCCGTGAGCCGCTACACGCCGAGGGCGGTGCGCGATCGTGCGCGGGCGCAGGTGGACGAGCTCATCGATGCCGCACGGGTGCCGGTGTTCCTCCTGGACGAGCACCAGGTGGTGCGACCGGGGGAGATGGGCACCGTGGCGGACATCCGAGCCGCGGCGGCCGCGCGGGGGATCGACGTCGTGCAGGTCGATCTCAGCGGTGAGTTCCGCGCCGGAGGGTCTGCCGCGTACGGGGCGTGGGTGCGCCGGCTGCTCGGGCTCGAGGCCGGTGGTCCGGTCCCATGGTTCGACGAGCCGGGCTTCTCGGTCGGCGTCGTCGACTCTCCCGCCGAGCTCGAGGCACGCTTGCGCGAGCGGCTCAGGACCGGGCGCGGGGCACGTATGACGGCGGGCTTCTGCTGGCCCTGGAGCGACGCCTCGCCGTCGGGCGGGCTCGTCGACGACGTACGGATCGGCGACTGGTCCCGGCCGTGGAACGTCAAAGGCGACCGTGCCGTGGGCGAGGCGCCGCCGGCGGCCCTGTGGGCGACCGACCACGGCGGTTTCGAGCAGGTCGGGTGCGTCTACACCGCGCAGGGCTTCGAGTACGACTGGAACGGCGTGATCCTCGGCCCGGACCTCGTGTGGCGCGAGGGACGGTTCGTCGCGCGCCGCGAGTACAACAAGGATCCGGACTTCCGCTCTACCACGAGGGTGTCCGACGACGACTTCGACCGGCTCGTGCGCAACGTCTACAAGGTGCTGCTGACCCGAGGGATGGTCGGGACGCTCATCTACTCGACCGACGAGGAGACGCGCGAGGCGTTGCGCGGGCTGGTGAACCCTCGCCCGTGACCTATCGTGCGGCTACGCCTTCTCCGGCGCGTGTCCGCGATACTCCTCCGGTGTGAAGCGCCGTGCGGAGTCGCTGAGCTTGGCATGGGCCTCGACGCCGACGTCGATCCCCAGAACATCGGCGAGCCGCAGCAGGTAGATGAGCACGTCGCTGATCTCCTCGGCGGCACGTCTCCTGCGGGCCGGGTCGCCGAACTGCGCGAGGGCGTCGTCGGCCGGCACCCACTGGAACAGCTCTGCGAGCTCACCGACCTCGCCCACGAGCGCGAGGATCAGGGACTTCGGGTCGTGGAACTGTTCCCAGTCGCGCTCGGCGGAGAAGTCGCGGATGCGCTCGGTGAGCGCGCGGAGGGAGTCGAGGGCACGAGAGTCGAGCTCGGGGGAGTCGGCGGAGGTCACACCACCAGCGTGGCACGTCGTCCGCCGGTCCTGGCTCGCCGACCCGCCGCACGATCTCATGGGCCCGGCGGTACTCCTCCGGGTCTACGCCGGCGACCTCGTGCTCTCGTGCGATCTTTGTGGAGACGTCCACCTTTGCTGGCGTGCTCTCTCGGAAGGCCTGCTCGCGCTGGTGGCGGAAGGTCGCGAAGGTGCGTGTGAGCTGGAAGGGCTTGTCCGGCACCAAGTTTCACGACCGGAGACTCGTCCATGGGGCATGTCTGAGTCCTTCCCGGTGCTGCCTCGACCCGTGGTCCAGCTTCTGCTGCTCAGGCGAGACCGAGCGAGCGTTCTAGTTCTTCCTGGCCAACTTCTTGTGGAACGACGACGGCGTCCTTAAGCGCGACCTTCGACCTCAGGAGCCGGTCGAGGTTGATGTCGAAGGAGTCCATGTGGGGGTGGACGGCCAGTGGATAGTGCACATGCACGGGACGAGTCTGACCAATGCGGTAGATGCGATCGGTGGCCTGTGCCTCTTTCGCCGGGTTCCAGTGGCGTTCGAGGTGGATGGCGTGGTTCGCTCCCACGACTGTTAGGCCGACGCCGACGGCGAGGGGGGACATGATGATCACGTTGAAGCCCTGCCGCGCCTCAAACCTCCGGATGCGGTGGATCCGGGTATCGCCGGAACCTGTGGCCGCCGTGTCCCCGTTGACGACGTCGATACGAAGGCCGTACAGCTCGCTCAGCCACATGCGCAGCACCCGCTGCATCGCACGTGTCCTCACGAAGATGATCGCCTTCTCCTCGTGCGCCCGGACGTCGTCAAGGATCTGTCGTACCAGTACCAGGGTTCGTGCTGACTGGTCCGCGCTGGCTGGGTCCTGGGACGGTCCGTCGGCGACGAGGTCTGGGTGGAGTGAGACCTTCTGCAACGAATGGAGCGTCTCCAACGCAGCGCCCTTGGTCCCACGTCGCGTCCTGTGGTGAGCGAGGACGTCGTCGTATGCAACGACCTGTCGAGAGGGCATCTCCTGGGGGTACTCGTGGATGTGCTTGGACGGCAGGTCGTGAAGATGATCCTCCTTGACCCTGCGGAGCATGAAGTCGCCCACAGCCGCACGCAAGCTCCGGCCGAGATGGTCATGCTCCTCACCGCTGGCGTTCTCGATGGGCTCTACCCACGTCTCGCGGAACGCGGACCATGGTCCGAGAAGGTTCGGTTGGGCCGTATCCATGAGAGACCAGAAGTCACGAAGCGAGTTCTCGACCGGAGTGCCTGTGGCGAGAAGCTTGAAGCGGGCCTTCAAGCCCTTGGCCGCCCTAGCGGCAAGCGTTTCCGGGTTCTTCGTTGCTTGGGCCTCGTCAAAGACAGCAACACCCCAGTCGACGATGCCCAGTGAGATCTGGTATTGGCGGAGCGTCTCGTACGTGGTGAGGACGAGTACGCCCGGGCGGTCGAGCCGGGCATCGCCGTAGCCGGGGCCGACGCGGAGCGATGCGCGGAGGCGGTCGGAGCGGACCATGCCTTGGGCGTCGAGGTCCTCGACGTTTGCAGCAGTCTCCGTGGGTGCGCCCCGGAGTCGGTAGTCGTCGAGACCTCGTCCCTGAAGAACCACGACGTCCGAGAACGGTCCGTGGCTGGTTCCGAAGGTCGCCTCGATCTCAGCCATCCAGTTCTCAAGCAGTGCGACAGGCATGACGGCGAGCGTCGGAAGAGGGTCAGGCCGTGCCGCAGACTGGCTCTTCTGGATCTCAGCGAGGGCGACAAGCGTCATGTACGTCTTGCCGAGGCCCATGTCGTCGGCCAAGAGGGCGCCCTGGATCCGCGCGTTCTCGGCCGCACTGGTTGCGAAGGCCGCGTGCATGAGTCCGGTCATCCACTCGATTCCCTCTTGTTGGTGAGGGAACGGACGTCGCCTGAGGGCTTGATAGTCAACCGGTTCCGGGGGAGCGGCGGCTGCGGCCCGACGTCGTAGCTCGTCTGCAAGGTCGACAGTTTCCTCGATGAGCATCCCGACCTTGACCTTGCGGTCGTCAGTGGTGGTCGTCGTCGAGTCCGGATAGGTGGATCGAGCAAGTTCCATCTGCTCGAGGCGGGTCCGCGATGCCGCTAGCGCCGCCTCGACACGCGAGTGGTCGCGAATGTCGACAAGCTCATCCTCAACGGGGAGATACTCGTCGCCGCGGCCCCACGCCGAGTGGACCTTCTCCTCGAGCTCGGACTGCTCGCCGATCGAGGTAGCGGTTGAGACCAGTACCTCCGGTTCGACGAGCTTCTCGACCTGGGTGAACCAGTCGAGCCCGCGCTCTGAGGCCTCGTTGAAGGAGACAGGGGCAATGACCCCGATGCCCGCTACTCGGACGCTGAATCCCTCGTCCAGGTTGACGAGCTCGGGCGGGTAGAAGCTCCCCGGTGCGTCGTAGAACGCCTTGACCTCTTCCGGGTTGATCCGCGGGCGCTCGCGGACGGCTCGAACTCCGGAAACCTGCTCGTCACCGAGGATCACGAGGGTCTCGCCAGCTCGGATCACACCACCGTCCACCTCGGCTCCTGGGCGGTCGAGCTGTTGCCACCGGGACCGGAGCATCTCGTGGTCGACATCCGCGTCGATGGACGGCTCGACTGCCAGGGAACCGTCGGGCTGCGGTTCGACCACGATGCCTACTTCGGTCGGAGCGACCGTGGTGAACCTCTCGAGGGCGCCAAGCCGGATGTGGAACGTCTCGTCTCGTTCGGACGGGTCTTCGGCGAACTTTGCGGCGACCTGGGCCGCCTGGATGGTGGCCACCAGCCGAAGGTTCGAGAGCTCGCGTTGGAGAGGATTCTCAGGACGTGCTGCTTCGTGCGTCTCGATGGCCTGCAGCGTTCTGAGGAGAGGCGAGCTCAGTCGGTAAGGCCGACCGTTCGCGAGGATGAGTGGACCTCGCCGGACGGGACGCTCGGGATGCGTGGCGACCTGAATCTCGAGTCCGATACTGAAGTTCTCATGAGCCGTCCATCCAGTGACCTTGGAGTGGATCGTGCCCGCGAATCGAGGGGGAAGTCTCAGCAGCGCCGCCTCGTCCTCGTCCAGCTTCACGAGTTCTGATGCGGGAACGACGAAGCCAGAACCCTTCTCTGCAGCCCTACCCTCTTCGGCGAGCATGTCCAGGAGGTAGAACTGCTCCTGTGCGCTGCGCTGGGCGTGGCCCTCCCGCATGAGCTGCCAGGTCTCTTCGTCGGTGACGTACCTGGTCTCATCCCCATACTCTGCGCGAAAACCTGGCATGGGTGCGAACTCGTCGTCAGGGACGAACTTTCGTCGGCGGATCCGGTCGAGAAAACTCACCAGTAGTCCCTTGCTCTACGGCGCAGCAGTTCGGCGTACTCGTTAGGTGTCATGAGGGCGCTCTCCTCCACCGAGATCCCGCTCTCATCGAGGAAGTCCAGTGTCTTGTGCACCCAGGCAAAGCCATGGTGGGCTACCGCGAAGTGGCTGTCGTAGCCGTGCTCAGCGACGTGACGAGTCGGAAGATCTTCGATGAGCTCGACCGCCTGGATCGTGCGAAGTCCTCGGTCTGCCAGACGCCCTGGAGCCGCTTCGAGGTAGATGTGCAGCCTGAAGTTGTGCGTGCCCTCCACGATGTAGAAGTCTCCGCAGTCGAGGTAGATCACCGCGGTGTCCTGGCGCTGACCTCCTCGTAGCGCCACGGCATCGACCAGGTCGCCTATGGCATTTGAGCGAACCCAGGTGCGGATGTTGTCGCCGAGGATGAGACGGACGTCCTTGACTCTTCCTGTGCTGTAGAGGCCCTTGAGGAGTCGTGCGCGAGCTTCGAGCATCCTCTCCATGTCCGTGTTGCATGTCTCGCGGGCGTAGTCCTGAATGCCTGCCAGGAACGCTGTCAGATCCAGCCCGCTCATCCATCGCACAGCACGTGCGACGTGGGCCTCAGGCACCTCGGACCACCAGAGACGCCACTTCGGCGTCTGGCGTTGCCGAGGGTCTCCTCCGATCTCCAGCATCGCCTCGATCCACCGATGATGCGGGGCGACCAGGTCAGGCGCGGTGAGCTCTGTGAGTACCTGATGGCCGAAGTAGTACTGTTCATCGGCGCTTGTCTCGGTCCGTTGCCTGGTGACGACCTCGCGCGACACGGCGCCAAGGAGCTTCTCGTTGGCCGTCTCGGGGTCCGCCGCTCGGATGGCCAAGATGTAGTAGTGGTCTCTCGCCAACCGCCCGAAACGTGAGTCGATGTACGGACTCAGGCGATTCTCACGGAACCAGTCGTAGACGTCTGACGATGTCTCACGTAGGTGGGCCGCGATGGTCTCCGGACCGTTCTGCTGCATGAAGAGTGTGGGGCGGTTGCGCATGATGTCCACAATGTCGCCGGTCTCCCGGACGGGCTGCCCTTCGATCATTGTCCGTAGGGTGTCGGCAACGTGTGCGAAGAGTCCGGTTTCCCACCTCTCCATCTCGTCGAAGTGCTCGAGGAAGATGACCGCCAGGATGATCGTCGCAAGTCGTGTCGGCCGAGGCGCTGCGCGGAGCGCATCCAGCACAGGGGTGCAGATGGAAGCCCGCGCTAGCGCCGGATTCTCCGACCAGACGGTGATGAGCGCTCGTGAGGCCCCGGGCTGCGCCAAGAACTTCGTGAGCTTATCGATGTCCTGGCCCAGCAGGAGCTCCCTAGCCAGACGGATCAGCTCCCCGAAGTTCTTGCCCGCGCCGGCTCGACGATTGAGCGACTCGGCTCGGCGCCCGAGCTCTGTCCATTGTTCGAGAGACTCGGCACGCCAGTGCTTGAGGTGAACCTCAGCGCGGGGGAGCTCCAGAACGGTCGGTCTCATGATGTGCCTGCCGTGATCGCGCCCTGGAGATCGCTGATCTCCTCCTCCGACAGGCGGTGCTCGGTGAAGCGGATGTCGATCCGCCGGTTCTGAGCGCGTGCTTTGGCGTTCCGCTGGTCGGGCACGACAGGGCGAGTGTCCGCGTAGCCGGAGACGGAGAACAGAGGCTCGCCGGTCCGGCCCACCAAGCCAGAGAGGTCAACAGACAGCCCCTCTTCCCACAACCGCCACAGTGAGATGGCCCGATTGGCGGAGAGACCCCAGTTCCCGCCGAAGAGGCTCTGCATGGGGACGTCGTCGGTATGGCCTTCGACGAAGATCGTGTCGAGATGGAGGTACCGGTCGTCCTTCAGGAGGACATCGGCGAGCGTTTCGCCGATGGTGAGCGCGTGGGGAGTGTACTGACCGAGAATCTCCGAGGAGCCGCTCTCGAAGCCGAGCAGGTCGACAGGAACCCGGATCACCGTGTTCGCGGCGTCGACCTCGACCTCGATGCCATGTTCGGCCAGCAGCTCGCGGATCTCGGCCACCATCTCGGCGCGTACTTGTTCGCTCGTGCTCAGCGTTCTCAGCATCGCGTCGAACTTCTCGCTCCGAGCGTTGGCTTCGTCGGCTCGCTCCTGGGCCTGCGCGAGGGCGGCCTGTTCACGTGACAACGAGAAGACCAGGGCTACCGCGGCCAGCATGAAGATGGCAAGCATCGCGGTCATGAGGTCCGAGAATGCGATCCACACGGAGTCTTCCGACTCGTCCTCCCGCCGCCGTCGGCCGAAGAGCCGTCGCTTCATAGCTGAGCGACCCTTTGGTCGTCAGTGCGCGAGCCGAGCTCGTCGATGGCATCGGAGAGTGCTTGGGCGGCGCTCAGCATCGTGCTCGTAAATCGATGGGTCTGTTCGTTCCACTCGTCCATCCGCTCGCCGGTCTGCTGGCTGACGGCGTCACCGTAGGCGGCGAGCCACCCCGCCATCGCTTCCGAGTGCCGGGTGAGCTGACTCTCAAGGTCTTCGAGGAAGGCGCGCTGGCTCGAGCGCAACCCGTCGAAGCCTCCATGGAGCTCACTGGCAGACTTTCCAAGGAGGTCGGCCGCCGCGAGAGTCCGCTCCGTGAGCTGCAGGGTTGATGCTTGCTGCTCGCTCAGCAGCCGTGCCGCAGCAGTCGTGCTCTCGGCCAGCTCGCCCATGGAGGTGATCGAGTCCGACAGGATCGAGCTCAGAGACTGGCTCGTCTGGCTGAGCTCGGTGGCCGAGCGCTCAAGCTCTGTCGTGAGCTGTCCCAGGCTGACGGTCGCGCCGTTGACGGTCTCAGCGGCGCTCTCCAGCTCGTGGATGAACCGCGGCAGGGCCTCATCCAGCAAGGCCATCTGCCTCTCGGTCATCTCATTGAGCGCCTTCGCCTGCGCGAGGTGCATGTCGGACTGCTCTGCGAGCCGCTCACCCATGTAGTCGAGCGTGTTTCGCATCGAGTCCGCGGACTCCTTCAGCTGCTCGGCGAGTGATACTCCGATATCGCGGAAGGCCTGCGTGAGATCCTCCGAGACCTGGTTGAAGACCTCCGCGGACTGGTTCGCGGCCGTCTTGGTGAGGTCTTCCATGACGGGTGTGAGCGACTGATGGATCGATTCGCGGATCGCCTCCCCGGCCTCGTGGCTGATCTGAGCAACCGACTCCTGCAGCGTCGCACCGATCTTCTCGTGCAGGACTTGAAGTGCTTCGCTGGAAAGTTGCGTAGCGGCGGCGATCTCGGACAGCGAGTGCTCTGGGGGGCGCATGGTGAACAGGCCGTCGATCCGTTCTTGGAACGACCTGATCGACTTCGCCACGTTGCGCTCGACGCTGCGCTCGACGACGTTGACGACGAGACTCATGATGACGCCCCACAGCGACGCCGTGAAGCCGAGAGCTGCTCCCGCGACGAGTCCCTGGATCCCGACTCGGAGCTCATCCGGTGTCGTACCGAGGTCGAGGTTCCGCAGACCAAGGGTCAGCCCCAGGAAGGTACCGATGAGCCCCAGCGTGGTGAGGATCGGCGGTACAGCCATGAGGAAGCGGTTCCCGATGAGCTTTGGCGCAAAGAGCCGCTCGTTGAAGAACTCCTCAGCGGGGACGGTGTTGAAGAGTCGATAGTTCTCACTCACGAGAGTCTCGTCGAACTCCCGCCAAGCATCGCTGAGCACGGACGTGCTCGACTCGGCGCGTTGGGCGATCTCGTTGCGGCGATCGGCGACGTCGTACGGGGGAACATCTGCAACGATGCCGCGTGCTGCTCGTAGCAGCTTGCGAGCCTTGAGTCGCTGGACCGTTATGTAGATGATCGCCCAGAGCGCGACCGCCCAGATGACCAGGACAAGGATGGGCGTGATCGCATCGACTCTGCCTTGTCCGATGCTGGAGAAGTCGGGAACGATGATCCCGAGGACGTCGCCCAGTCCTGGCTCGCTCACAGTGGTCCCTTCAGCTAGATCGTTGTTCGTGCGGTGGAACTTACTGCCGTGGTCCGACACGCATCCCGGTGCGAAACCTTCACCGCTGAGTTCCCTTGTGACCATCGACGTCCGGACATGACCACTTGAGTGGGCGCCGAGGGGCTCGCGTCACGTTCTGACAGACTTGCGAGATGGCAGATTGGCTCTACGCAGTCAACGATGCGGGTGACAGATGGGGCATCGAGGGGGGTGTTCGGGACTACTTCCGGAGCGCGGCGCGGGATGACTGGGGACTACGTACGGCCTTTCGTCAGGTAGCGACCGGTGACTGGATGTGGGCGTACGCGACATTTCCGGTCAAGGCCGTCGTCGGGGTAGGTGAAGTGAAGTCTGTGTACCGGGATGCGGAAGCCCAGTACCGGATGGAGATCGACTGGTTCACGCAGGTGAACCGACATCTCGCCGACGCTCCCATCTCGCTCCCTCAAGGGCGAGCAGTTCGATCGATCCGTCGAGTGACCGCGTCAGAGCGGGCAGTGTTGCTTCGTCGCCTCGACGAGACCGAGCAGTTGGCTCTGGGACGAGCAGGCCGTGTGGTCGTCGCCGCCCGACGCGTCGCACGCCCAGGTCAAAGTCGATTCCGGGAAGGCCTCATCACGGCGTACGGCGGCCAGTGTGCAGTGACGGCGTGCGTCGAGGTCGCTACGCTCGAGGCGGCCCACATCGAGCCGTATGACGGTCCGGTGACTGACCGGTTGAGCAATGGGCTGCTCCTGCGCTCCGACATCCATCTCCTCTTCGATGCCCACCTGCTCTGGATCGATGAGGACCTTCGTGTACGTGTTCACGAAACGGTGCTCGATCCGCGGTATCGGGAGCTTGACGGCCGCGATCTGCGACTCCCGCCTCGCACGCAAGATCACCCCTCGATCGAATCCCTTCGGGCGCACCGCGCCAAGCGGGCGGTTCGTTGACCGACACTCCGCGCGCGGCGCGTGGCCTACCCGGGGCGTGCTCCGCGCGAGCATCGTGTCGAACGCACTGCGCTCCACGATCTCGCTCGGCAGGCGGCGGAAGGTCGCGAACGGCGCGATGCGGGGGCGTCGCAGCCACCCGGGCCCAAGGTCACTGGCGCACGCCCCGCCCTCCTGGGACGGTGGCGGTACGGGACGCTACGCACGCCCCACGGGCGCGACGGCGCATCCAGCCCGAGCGCTCCCCGCGGCACACCCCGCCGCACCGACCGACGATGTACAAGGAGACCCCCGTGCATCCTGACCTGCAGCTTCGGCTGTACTTCGTGCTCGAGCGCGAGCGTGCCCGCTCGCTCGAGCACCGACGACTCGCAGGCGAGCGCCTCTCGTACTGCTCCGCGACCGGCACCGTCTCGAGAGCGCACCCCCGCCGCCCGCACCGGGCTCGGTGAGCGCTAGGAGGTCGCCTCGCGGCACACCCACTCCTCGGGCAGCGCGCCCGTGTCGAGGAACTCGCGCAGCACCTCGTGCGCCGCGGGCGGCAGGTCCGCGTCCGCGTGCGGGTAGATGATCGGCTCCTCCTTGGAGTTGTGCCGTTCCAGGAGGTCGAGCAGGTCCTGGCAGTGGCCCACCACCATGTCCCGGTGCGCGCCGTCGCGCGCCTCGGTGGCGAGGAACAGCTCGAGGGTGTCCATCGCCCGCCAGATCTGCCCGTGCTCGCGGTACATCACCATGAGCGGCATCGCGAGCGAAGGGCCCGCGAGCCACGGGAAGAGGATGTCCTCCTCGAGGTAGATGTGCCGGCGCAGCGCGTCCATGGCCCGCGTGAGGGGGGCGGTGTCCGGGGGAGCGCCGTCGTCGGACCCCAGACCCGCGACGAACTCCTCGATGCCCCCGTCGATCTCGTGGTGCTCGCGCGTAAGCGCGTCCGCGAGCAGGGTCACGAGAGCTTCGCGTCGACCGTGATCGCGGCCCCCGCGAACAGCCGCGAGACGGGGCACAGCCCGGCCGCCTCGCCCACCACCCTCTGGAAGTCCTCCTCGGCGAGGCCGGGCACCTGGGCGCGGACGGTCAGGGCCGACGTCGTGATGGTGGGCAGCCCGTCCACCTCGTCGAGCGTCACCGTGGCCTGGACCTGGAGGCGGCTCGCCGGGGTGCCGTTCTCGCCGAGCTTGAGGGACAGCGCCATCGAGAAGCACGAGGAGTGCGCCGCGGCGGCCAGCTCCTCGGGGCTCGTCTTGCCACCGGGCGCCTCGGTGCGCGAGCCCCACGTGACCTCCTGGCCGTCGAGCACGCCGCTGCTGCTCGCCCCGAGCTGTCCCGCCCCGGCCGCGAGGCTGCCCTCCCAGGTGGTCTGCGTGGTCCGGCTGGCGATGCTCATGGCGACTCCTCGATTTATCACTAGTGGAATAGTGATAAATCTACGCCGTCGGGCCAGGAAGGGGAAGAGGGGGCCCGGGGCTCGTCAGGACGGCTTGGTGGCCTTGCCGTCGAGCCACAGCACGTCCGACTCGTCGCGGTGCGAGCCGCTCGAGCCCACGTGCTTCGCGTCGATCTGCGGGCCCTTCTTGATCACGTGCACGAGCGCCATGCCGTGCCCGCGGCCCAGCGCGTAGTCGGACCTGAGCCACTCGAGGATCTCGCCCGCCTTGACGGCCGGGTCGTCGAGACCGCGGGACCTCGCGATCTCCACGAGCTCGCGCGGGGTGCGACCGGTCTTGTCCTCGATCGCGTCGAGGTAGGCCTGGAACGACATGACTGCTCCTTGGGGGGTACGGGACGGACAGGTGCTGCGAGGTCAGGCGGAGGCGAGGGTGGACTCGAGGCGGGCGTAGGACGCTTCCATGCCGTCGGCCATGCCGGTCGCGAGGATCGTGTCGCGCGTCTCGCGGTCGGGGTAGGTGATCACCGTGGTGACGAGGGTCGCGCCGTCCTCCTCGGTGAGGGTCAGGTCGTTCGTCGTCGTCGGCCCCTGCGTCCCGGCCATGCGCTCCGTGGTGACGGCGCGACGCGGGGCCTCGATCAACAGGGCCTCGCCCTCGAAGCCGAACTCCTCGCCGTCGCCCTCGACGTGGCGCCAGCCCCAGCGGTAGCTCTCGCCCGCGTGCGTGGCGGGGGAGCAGTACGTCATCTCCCAGCCGTCCGGCCCCAGCATCCAGCGGCGCAGCAGCTCCTCCTCGTGGTGCGCGCGCCACACGAGCTCGCGTGGTCCCTCGACGAGGCGCGTGATGCGCACCAGCGTGTCCGTGAGCAGCTCGACCTGCGTGCCCTTGCCCTGGGCGTACTCGCGCAGGCCGGCCAGCACACGGTCGAGCTGGTTCATCGCGAGCGTCGAACCCTCGACGTGGCCCATCGCGACCACCTGCTCGAGCGCCTCGACGGAGTCGAAGTGGTGCGTGGTGACCATGCGGGTGCCGGCGTCGGTGGGCGAGAGCTCGAGCACCATACGCATGGCCGGCATGCCCTCGAGCTCCGTGCCGTCCTCGTCCACGAAGTGGTCCAGGACGGTGTAGCCGTGGGGCGCGTCGATCTCGAGGAACTCCCACAGCCCGCCCGCGTGCTCGCCGTTCGGGCCGGTCATGGAGTAGCGCGCCGTCCCGCCCACGCGCAGGTCGAGCTCTGTGAACGTCGCGGGCCACGTGGGCGGCCCCCAGAAGCGCTCGAGCTGGCGCGGGTCGGTCATGGCCCGCCACACGCGCTCGACGGGCGCGGCGAGCTCGGCGGTCAGGGTGATGGTGCGGGCTTCGGGATCGGGAATCACGTCGATGACGGGCACGGGGGGGCTCCTCAGGGGCTGGTCACTGCGGGGGGCGGGGCTCGGGTTCGCGCCCCGGGGGTGCTTCGGGTGTGGGTTCTGGCTCTGGTTCTGGTTCTGGTTCTGGCTCTGGTTCTGGTTCTGGTTCTGGCTCGGCGAGGAACGCGTCGAGCCGGTCGATGCGTGCCCGCCACAGCTCTTCGTACTGCGCGAGGAGGGCTCGCGCGCGGGCGATCATCTCCGGGTTCGCACGGACCAGGCGCTCACGCCCTGCCGCGCGCTTGATGACGAGCTGGGCCTCCTCGAGGACGGCCACGTGCTTCTGGACGGCCGCGAAGGACATCTCGTACTCCGCCGCGAGCTGGGACACCGACTGCTCCGCGGTGACGGTGCGGCGCAGGATGTCTCGCCTCGTCGTGGCGGCGAGGGCGTGGAAGATGCGGTCGGTCTCGACATCGCTGAGCTCATAACATGTAACCATTTGGTTGTACGTTATGCCCGTGCGGGCGGGGCGTCAACCCCACATGGGAGCTGGCGCTCCGCGCGCCGCGTGAAGGTGTGTGGTTCCTGACGTCAGGGGTCAGCAATCGCACAGCGTGATCTCGCTCCGGGGGGCGCTGCCGGGCGCGGGGCCGGGTCCAGGGCGCGGCGCACCGGTCAGCTCCAGACGAGGTGACCGTCCGGGCCCGGGTGGGCCGCTTCGCTCGGCGGGTGCGTGCGCAACGAGCCGTCGTGCATCAGGTGCTCGACAGTGCGGCCGTGCTCGAGTACCAGCATGTCCGCGATGATGCGCCGGTGGCAGCGCCACCACACGGCTTCCGAGCACATGATGGCGGTGCGGGCTGCGCCGTCGTCGGACAGCAGCTCGTCCAGGGCGCGGCGGAACTCGGGCGAACGCGTCCAGCCCGCGTACGCGCGGAACTGGGTCACCTGCCACCACGAGTCGGGGGAGCGTGCGACGTCGTCCGCGGTCAGACGACGGCGCCCCCCGAGCCGCTCGTCGTGGCGGTAGCCGATGCCGAGCGTCGTGGCGAGGTCCTCGACCTGCCCGGCCGACGCCGCCGGGTTGGCGCGTGAGCCGGGGTAGCGGCGCACGTCCACGAGGCGCTCGACGCCCGCGCCCGTGAGCAGGGCGCCGAGCTCGTCGCGGCCGAGCCTGCCGTGGCCGAAGGTCAGCATCCGTCCGACTCTGCCACCATCCTGGCGCTCTGGCGCGCCCGCCCCGCACCCCGCGCGGGGCGGGCGCGAGCCGCTCGACGCCGACCGAACGGCTAGCTGAGGTCGTCCTCGACCAGGCGCGTGCGGGCGGTGTAGATCGTCAGCTCCGGGCCGGTGGTGGTGGTCTCGCCTGTGCCTGCGACTTCGTGCCACTGCTCGAACGTGCCATCCCGACGGAAGACACCTCTCCAACGAGTCGTCAGTGTGGGTGTGGCCGTCCCGCTTGCTGTGTAGGTGTGACCCACCGTGTAGTCCGGCCACGGCTTCCCCGGGTCGGTGGTGACGATCGGATCTGAGCCGTCGCCGAAGTCCCACGTGAACTCGACCGGGATAGCACCGACGAAGAAGGTGAGCTCGCGAAGCGTCACGACGAAGCCCTGAGGGGTGTCGTCGGTGTAGCCGATCGTGTCGAGTCCCGCGTACACCCAGCCAGTCCTTGGCTGCAGCTCGAGATTCGACGCTTCTACCGGGAGTCGCTCGAAGTCTTCGAACGCAAACGGAAAGTCGTCATCGCCAGGGCATGACCACCCTGCTTCAAGGATCCACGGCCCAGGCGTCCCGTCGCCAGAGTCGGCAAGGCGTGCCCAACGAGGCTCGATCCAGAACCCCGATGCGCAAGCGTCTTCTGGTTCCGGGATCGCCCCGTTGATGCATCCATCGGCCGTCCTTACCTCCTCATCGACGTAGCAGGAGGCCGAGTAGTGATAGTCCTTCGGGTCAGGACGACCAGGTACATGGACGAAATCGACGCCGCTCATCCGCCCGGCGATCGAGTCGTTCGACCAGCAGAAGGTCCGGCCTTCACACTCATCGGTTCCCGCTGCAGCTGCGGTGACTGGCACTGCGAGCGTGGCGAGGACGGCGATCTTCGCGGTGAGTCGCCTAACCACTGGTGCTCGCCAGAATGCCCGCAACATGCCATGCCCCGAGTTCGTGGACCAGACCCAGGGTCATGTCCACGGGACCACCGGCGGCTTCGTTGACGATCTTCCCGTCGGCGTCATACTCGACGCTCGGACCCTCGTTTGCCTGGAGAGTCACCTCGAACATCTTCCGCGCTGGGTCCTTCTTGATCTCCGGGTCGCCGAGGAACTCGAAGGACTCGTACTGCCGGTAGCCGCCTGCATCGTGGATCGAGGTGACTTCCTCTGCGACGTGTTCGCAGAATCCGCACTCTCTGGCGGCGAGCGTGTTCCATGCTTCGAGATCACCAGTGAGATAGACGTACTCGAAGAGCCCGACGTAGTACTTCGCCGCCGCGAGGGCGCCGGTCTCGTCGTCGCGCTCCATCTCCTTGGGCTCGATGAGCAGGCGTGCGGGGTTGTCGGGGTCGGGCTCTGTGGGGTCGGGCGACGGTTGGGCTGTCTTGCTCGGCGAGGGGCTGGGTGTGGGGGAGGGGCTGGCTGTCTGGGTGGGGCTCGGTGGCTCGGTGGGTGTCGGCGTCGAGGGGGTGCACGCGCTGACCGCGGTCGCCAGTACGAGGGCTGCAAGTGCACTGCTCAGTGCGCGTGTGACGGTGGACGGTCGGGTAGGGCGTCTGGCCCCCTGGTGCGCTGCAGACATGACCGGAAACCTACCGAGTCGCTGTCCGGTTCGCACCAAACCGTCCGAATCTGTGGACAACTCACCCCACCCGCGCCCGCACCCAGCCAGAGGTCTGAAGAGTTGGTGCCGAGATCCGTTGCGAACCCTTCGGAACTCGGGGCCGGGGCGCCCGCGGGGAGGAGCGTGCCCGGATAGCATCGCGAGCGTGACCACCGACGACGCCGGGTTCCGCTGGGCCACCCTTCCCGAGCTGCGCGAGCGCACGAGCATCAAGTGGCGGCTCTTCGAACCAGACGTGCTGCCCCTGTGGGTCGCAGAGATGGACACGGTCCTCGCTCCCGCCGTCGTCGGCGCCCTGCACCGCGCCATCGACACCGGTGACACGGGCTACCCGGCCGGCACCGCCTACGCCGAGGCGCTCCAGGCCTTCGCGAGCACGCGCTGGGGCTGGGACGGCCTTGACGTCGCGAGCACCCGCGTGGTGCCGGACGTCATGCTGGGCGTGGTCGAGCTCCTCAGGTTGGTGACGGGCCCGGGGGACGCCGTCGTCGTCACTCCTCCCGTGTACGGGCCGTTCTACGCGTTCGCGTCGAGCGCGGGCCGCACCGTAATCGAGGCGCCGCTCGGCGCGCACGGGCGACTGGACCTCGACGCGCTCGCGGAAGCGTTCACCCGCGCCCGCGCGCACGGCGACCGGGCCGCGTTCCTGCTGTGCAACCCGCACAACCCGACCGGCGCGGTCCACACACGCACGGAGCTCGAGCAGGTCGCGGCGCTCGCGCGCGAGCACGGCGTGCGGATCGTCTCGGACGAGATCCACGCCCCGCTCGTGCTGCCCGGCGCGCAGTTCACGCCCATCGGGTCGGTCGCGGGGGCCGAGAACGCGCTCGCGGTGACGTCCGCCTCCAAGGTGTTCAACCTGGCAGGGCTCAAGGCCGCCCTCGCGTACGCGGGCCCCGAGGCGGCGGAGGACCTGGCGTGCATGCCCGAGGAGGTGGGCCACGGCGCGAGCCACGTGGCCGTGCAGGCGCACGTCGCAGCCCTGCGCGAGGGCACGGGGTGGCTCGACGCGCTGCTCGCCGCCCTCGCCACGAATCGCGCGCTGCTGAGTGACCTGCTCGCCGAGCACCTGCCTGGCGTGCGGTTCCGCCCGCCGCAGGGCACCTACCTCGCGTGGCTCGACTGCCGGGAACTAGGGCTTCCCGACGACGACGCCGGTGCCGGGCTCGATGTCGTCAGCGCCGTGGCGGGTCCCGCCCGGTTCTTCCTGGAGCGCGCCCGCGTGGGCCTCAGCGCCGGGCACACCTACGGGACGGGCGGCGTGGGGCACGTGCGCGTGAACTTCGCGACGTCGCCGGAGGTGCTCGAGCGGGCCGTGGTGGCGATGGGGGAGGCGGTCGCGCGGCGCTGAGGAGGGATGCGCGGCGGCGCACGGTGTTCCACAGGCGTGGGCGGCGCCGGAGCGCGGTGGGCGAGGCCGACCCTACGGTGCGGGCATGCACACACACCGATCCCCGTTCCAGACCGTTCGTCGCGCTCTCGCCGCCACAGTCGTGGCGGTTTCACTCACTGCCGTCGGCGGGTGCGGAGCGCTCGCATGGCAGAAGTCGCTCAGCGCGTCGCCCGCCGTCGTCGACAGCGTCGCGCCCGAGGTGCCGGCGCAGGACGAACCACCCGCCCCGACCGCCGCCCCCGCCCCTGCCACTGCCGCCACCACGGAACCTGCCGCGCAGAAAACTGTCCTCACTCCAGCGCGGCCCTCTCGCCCGGTCGAGATGGAAGGCGACGGCGCCGACGGCGCGCTTGCGGCGGCGCAGTACTTCCTCGACAGCGTGCGCTTCGCCTACTTCGTCGGCGATACGAGCATGGTCGAGGCGATGAGCTCCGAGTCGTGCGAGGGCTGCTGGACGCTCATCGACCACGTATCCCAGGTGCACGGTGAGGGGTACTTCCTCGTGTTCGACGACGACGTCCCGCTGGCCGAACCGATCGTCGCGGCATTCCCCGATGCGCCGAGCACGTGGATCGTCACGTCCTCTGTCGACGTCGGAGACGCCTACCTGTTCGATGCCGCCACGGGCGTCGACGTGCATACCGAGCCCGGAGAAACCGGCAGGGAAAGGGTGCTCGCTCTCGAGCGGACCGCAGAAGGGTGGGTCGTGCTCGCCTACGACTTCTGACGAGCGGTCCCACCACGGTGTGCGCTCGCCCACGACCTGCCGCTCTACACCGAGAACACCGAAGACTTCGCGGGCATCGCGGACCTCACGGTCGAGGCGGTCTCCATCGAGCGACAGGTCCCCTGGGCGACGTCAGAGCACCTTGGAGATCCGCACCCGCCACACCTCGGGCCCCTGCTCGAGGTAGTCCCACCCGAACAGGCCCGTGTGCTCGGCCTCGAACTGGTAGTACAGCGGCTTGGGGTCGTGGTCGTTGACGAGCACGAACGCCTCGCCGCTGCCCAGCGCGTCCCACGTCTCGAAGATCAGGGAGTGCCGGCGGGCGGGCGCCTCGGTGCGTACGTCGAGCTGGATGTCTGCGGTCATGTCGTTCTCCTGGGTGCCTCAGTAGGCACGGCGGCCGCGACGTCTCCGCAACTGGGCGGTCCCGTGATGGACGCTGCGACCGTAGCACCGGGCCTCGGCACGCGGAACGGAGTGTGAGGCACGCCTCGCGCGGTGTCCGACGGCGAGCCACCGGCCGACCGAGGAGTGCGAGGGGGCCGAGACGTGCGGGCCCGCGGGCTGGTCAGCAGCCGTCGGGGCCGCACGCCTCCGCGCTCGTGGAGCCGAGCGTGATGAAGGCCGGGCGGACGAGGGGATGAGCGGGCGTGGGATCGGTCCCGGGGGTGGCCGGAGAGTCGGCCGAAGGAGCCGGGTCGCTGGCGTCCGTCGTCGTCGGACCGTCTGTCGCCGCTGCGGGCGAGGCCGCCGTCGGACGTCCCGTCACGACGCGACCTGCGCGCGGTCCATCGCGACCTGCCGCAGCGCGTCCGCGAACGCGTCCGGGTCCTGCGCGCCCGAGACCCCGTAGCGGCCGTCGAGCACGAAGAACGGCACGCCCTGGATGCCGTACGCGCGCGCCTGCGCGAGGTCCGCGTCCACCGCACCGGCGTGGCGGCCGTCCGTGAGGGCCTCGACCACCTCGGCGCGGTCGAGACCCACCTCGGTGGCGAGGTCCGCGAGTTCGTCGACCCGGCCCACGTGGCGGCCCTCCTCGAAGTACGCCTTGAACAGGCGCTCGGCCATGTCGAGCTGCAGGCCGCGCTCCTTGGCGTGGTGGAGCAGCTCGTGAGCCTTGAGGGTCTTGACCTGGCGCACGGACGGGAAGTCGAGGTCGAGGCCCACCTGGGCGGCGATCGCCGAGACGCGCTCGAGCATCGCCGTCACCTGGTCCACCGGCATGCCCTTGTGCTTCGCGAGGTAGTCCACCGTGGAGCCCTCGAAGTCCGTCGGCGTGTCCGGGGACAGCTCGAACGAGTGGTACTCGACCTCGACCTCGGGGGCGTCCGCACCGGCGCTCGCGGTGAAGCGGCGCACACCCTCGGCGAACTTGTGCTTGCCGATGTAGCACCACGGGCACGCGATGTCGGACCAGACGTCGACCTTGATGGGGTTGCTCATGTGGGGCCTAACGGTGCGCGGGGCCGCGGCATTCCATGGACCGGCACGGGTGGTCGGAAAGGGAGTGAGACGAGGTCGTCCGTGTGTGGAGTGTCCACCTGGTGATGTGTAGAGCGTCTAGAAGTAGGCGTGAGAACTGTCCAGTGGAAAGTGATGCGTGATGAGCGACGGTGCGCGGACGTACCTGTCTCGGGGAACGGCGTGCCGCGCTCGACCCGCGCCTGCTGCTCGACGGCACCATGCCTCGGCTCCTGGACGAGTGGCAACGCACCTCGCCACTGCGGTGCAGGGAGGCTCGGCGTACTGACGATGCGAACCATGACGCTGGCGGAGAAGGGCGCGACCGCTCCGTCCTTCTCTGGCGCCGGGCTCCTCGCAGGAGAGCCCGTGTACCCGGCCAACAGTCCGGTGAGCATCCGCGACCACCTGGAGAGCATTGCCGTGGGGGGCTGGCCCTTCCTGGTGGGCGTCAGTGTTGCGGCGGCGCGAACCCTTCTGGACGGCTACCTGGACGTCATCGTCGAGCAGGATGTCGACGAAGTCACTTCAGCGCATGATGATCGTGGACGAGATCCCGCCGCGGGACCCCGCGGTGAGATCGTCCAAGCGGCTCACCGTCACTCCCAAGCGGATGCTCGACGATCTGCAGACCACGGGCTTCCTCTTCGAGAGTCTCGTCGCGCACGACCTTCGCATCTACGCGGGGACGGCGGGTGCCGAGTGCTTTCACTTCCGCGAGGCGGAAGGGCGGCTCGAGGTCGACTACGTGATCGAGGATCGCGACGGCGACTGGATCGGGGTCGAGGTCACAATGGGGGAGTCGGAGCCACTTCGCTGGCGTACACGCGGGAGGACGGCGTCCATGTGGTCCCGCTCGGACTGCTCGGTCCCTGACGCGCCGCGCGGGGTCATGGCGTCAGTGTGCGTCGGATCGGCCGCTCCGGCTCGATGCTCCGTGGCTGGTCAGGCCGTGGCGAGCGTGATCTCGATGTCCGGCGCGAGGAGCTCGAGGAAGGTCCTCGCCTCGAACACCTCGCCCGGGCCGCGCACGCAGGGCGTGGCGCCGTCGGCGAGCAGCGAGAGCGCGGCCGAGCCGAAGAGCGGTGCGGTGACCGCGTAGATGTCCTGCCCGCTCGCGGTGGCGCGCCGTCGCGCACCATGAGCCGCGCCGACGTGGTGCGGGCGCCGGTCTCGCGCGTGCCGTCGGTGGGATGCCACGAGTCCAGGCCGACCGCGACCCTGGCGTCCTCGGCGCCGTCCGGTGGGACGGCCGAGACGAGCAGGTCCGCGAGCCCGCCGAAGAACGCCATCGCGGGCACGAGCGTCGCCTCGGAGTCCTTCGCCGGGCCGTCGAGACGCGCGAGCATCCCGAGGGCGGTCACCTGTTCGGCGGTGACGTCGAGGTACGCGATGCGCGTGCGGACCGCAGCGGCGGCCACGGGCTCGACCGTGGCGAAGAACGGGCCGGCGTCGTTGATGACGACGTCGACGCCCGCGAGGACCGCGTCGAGCGACGCGTCGTCGGACACGTCCACGGTGGCGCACCTGGTCTCGGTGCCGCCGATGGGTGCGTAGCGGCCGGATCGTGAGGTCGGCACTGGTGTGGCACCCCGGCGGAGCAGCTCGGCCACGACGAATCGGCCCGTGCGGCCGCTCGCGCCGACCACGGCGACTCGGGCGGAGGGCGGTGTCGAGGTCATGCGGGCGCGGCAGCGAGCGGCCCGCCAGTGCGGTGCCGGGGTTCGCCCCCTCGGTTGCGGAACGTGGCTGGTCCGTGGTGTTCCGCAAGGACGGTTTGCGGACCGTCACGTTCCGCGGAGCGGTGTCACGTTCCGCGGAGCGGTGGGGTGTTCCGCAAGGGTGACGTGGCGGTCGTGGTGTTCCGCAGGCGCGGTAAGCGGTGAAAGGGTAGTAACCTACGTGAGTTAACAGACGTACATCATCACCCACTCCCGACCCGAAGGCTCATCATGAGGACCACCACGCTTGCCGCTACCGCCGTCGTCGGCCTGTCCGTGCTCGCGCTCGCCGCGTGCTCGACGTCGACCGCCACGGGCGACGACGCCCGCACCATCAGCATCGTCGGCTTCGCCGTCCCCGAGGCGGCGAACAAGAACATCCAGGCGGAGTTCGCCAAGACCGAGGCAGGCAAGGGCGTCGAGTTCTCGACCAGCTACGGCGCGTCGGGCGACCAGTCGCGCGCCGTCGTCGGCGGTCTCAAGGCCGACTACGTCCACCTGTCCGTCGCCTCCGACGTCGACCGGCTCGTCGACGCCGGCCTCGTCGACGAGTCATGGGACGACGGCCCCAACCAGGGCATCGTCTCGACGTCGGTCGTCGTGCTCGGCGTGCGCGAGGGCAACCCGAAGGGCATCGAGGGCTGGGACGATCTCGCCCGGCCCGGCATCGGCATCGTGACGGCCAACCCCGCCTCGTCCGGCGCGGCGCGCTGGAACGCGCTCGCCGCGTGGGGCCACATCACCGAGAACGGCGGCACCGAGGAAGAGGCGACGCGGTTCCTCGAGGACATCTTTGCCAACGTCGTCTCGCTCGCCGGTTCGGGTCGGGACGCGACGCAGGCCTTCCTCGGCGGTACGGGCGACGTGCTGATCGCCTACGAGAACGAGGCGATCCTCGCCGCGCAGAACGGTCAGGGATTCGACTACGTGATCCCCGAGATGACGCTGCTCATCGAGAACCCGGGCGCCGTCCTCGCGGATGCCGCACCCGTCGCGAGCGAGTGGCTCGACTTCGTGCTCGGCCCCGAGGGGCAGAAGCAGTTCGCGCTCACGGGCTTCCGCCCCGTGAACCCCGCGAACCCCGGCGTCGTCGACTATGGGGCACTGGGGATCTCGCCCGAGGACGTCAAGGGCGCGCCCGACCCGAGCGACCCGTTCCCGGCCGTGACGCACCTGCTGACGCTCGAGAAGAACTTCGGTGGGCCGGGCTGGGACGGGATCAAGGACAAGCTCTTCGGTGACGGCAAGGACGGGGCGCCCGTGGGCATCGTGACCGCGGCGATCGCCGCGTCCGGCAAGGCCGCGAGCTGACATGAGCCGGACCACCTCGCTGACGACGGCGCGCGAGACCCGCGCGCCGTCGTCGGCGCGACCCGGATCGTCCGAGGACGGTCTGTCCGACGACGGCGCCCCCCGGCGCACCGCGCACCGCGCCGGACCCCGTCGGCCGGTCAGCACGCTGACCCGCACCTCGGGTCTCGGCCTCGGGGTGACGATGCTGTGGTTCAGCCTCCTCGTGCTCGTGCCGCTCGCGGCGGTCGTCGCGACGGCCGCCGCGGGCGGCCCCGCCGAGTTCTGGCGGGCGGTCACGACCGAGCAGACGCTCCACGCGATCCGGCTCACCGTGCTCGCGGCGACGGCCGTGACGTGCCTCAACGTCGTCGCGGGAACGGCGATCGCGTGGGTGCTCGTACGCGACAGCTTCCCCGGCAAGCGCGCCCTGGAGGTCGTCATCGACGTGCCGTTCGCCCTTCCGACGATCGTCGCGGGCCTCGTCCTCCTCTCGCTGTACGGGTCCTCCTCGCCGCTCGGCCTGCACTGGGCCAACACGCCGTGGTCGGTCTACCTCGCGTTCGCGTTCGTCACGCTGCCGTTCGTCGTGCGCACCGTCCAGCCCGTGCTCGCCGAGCTCGACGCGGACGTCGAGGAGGCCGCTGCGTCCCTCGGCGCGAGCCGCACCACGACGTTCCGCCGCATCGTCCTGCCGAGCATCGCGCCGGCGATCGCCGCGGGCGCTGCGCTCTCGTTCGCTCGCGGGATGGGCGAGTACGGCTCGCTCGTGCTCCTCTCGGGCAACCTGCCCTTCACCTCGGAGGTCGCCTCGGTGCGCATCCTGTCTTCGATCGAGAACGACAACCTTGCCGGGGCGGCCGCCGTGGCGACGGTGCTCTTGCTCGTCTCGCTCGCCGTCATCGGCGTCCTCGACGTCGTCCAGCGGAGGGTGGCCCGCCGTGGGTGAGTCACGCCGCCGTCCCTTCACGTACGTCCTGCGGTGCGCCGTCGTCGGCTATCTCCTGCTCCTGGTCGTGTGGCCCCTCGTGCTCGTCGTGACCCACGCGTTCGAGGGCGGGGCGGGCACCGTGCTCGGCCTCTTCGCCGAGCCCGGGACGCTCGCGGCGCTCCGGCTCACGGCCCTCGCCGCGGTCCTCGCGACGGCGATCAACCTCGTCTTCGGGGTCGCGATCTCGCTCGTGCTCGTGCGCGTGCAGTTTCCCGGCAAGCGCATCCTGAGCGCGCTCGTCGACCTGCCGCTCGCCGTCTCGCCCGTCGTCGTCGGTCTCGCACTCATGCTCGTGTACTCCGGACGCACGGGCTGGTTCGGACCCACGCTCGAGTCGTGGGGGCTGACCGTCATCTTCTCGACGCCCGGGATCGTCATGGCGACCGCGTTCGTGTCCCTGCCCCTCGTCGTGCGCGAGGTGGTGCCCGTGCTCCACGAGATCGGGACCGAGCAGGAGCAGGCCGCGGCGTCGCTCGGCGCGAGCGGTACACAGACCTTCTGGCGCATCACGCTGCCGAGCATCAAGTGGGCCGTCGTCTACGGCGTCGTCCTCACCCTCGCCCGCTCGCTCGGTGAGTTCGGTGCCGTCAAGGTCGTCTCCGGCAACGTCCTGGGGCAGACCCGCACCGCGACGCTCGCGGTCGAGGAGATGTACCTCAACTTCGACCAGCAGGGCGCCTACGCGATCGCGTTCCTGCTCGCGAGCGTCTCCGTCCTCGCGATCCTCATCGTCTCCGTGCTGCGCTCGCGCGCCGAACGGACCGAGCGAAAGGCCACCCCATGAGCATCGAGATCTCCGCGGTCACCAAGTACTTCGGCGACTTCCGCGCGCTCGACGCGGTCGACCTGTCCATCCCCACCGGCAAGATCACGGCGCTGCTGGGCCCCTCGGGCGGCGGCAAGACGACGCTCCTGCGCATCATCGCGGGACTCGAGCGGCCCGATGCAGGGCGGGTCGTCATCGAGGGGACCGACGCGACTGGCCTTCCCGTGCAGCAGCGCAACGTGGGCTTCGTCTTCCAGCACTACGCCGCGTTCAAGCACCTGACCGTCGCGAAGAACGTCGCCTTCGGGCTCGAGATCCGCAAACGGCCCGCCGACGAGGTACGCCGGCGTGTCGACGAGCTCCTCGAGCTCGTCCACCTCGGTCAGTTCGCGCACCGCTTGCCGTCTCAGCTCTCGGGCGGACAGCGGCAACGCATGGCCCTCGCGCGTGCCCTCGCGATCGAACCGACCGTCCTCCTCCTCGACGAGCCCTTCGGCGCGCTCGACGCGAAGGTCCGCAAGGAGCTGCGCGACTGGCTGCGCCGGCTGCACGACGAGGTCCACGTCACGACGGTGTTCGTCACCCACGACCAGGAGGAGGCGCTCGAGGTCGCCGACGAGATCGTGGTCATCTCCGAGGGGCGCGTGGAACAGGTCGGCACGCCCGACGAGCTCTACGACGCGCCCGCGAACGACTTCGTCATGAGCTTCCTCGGCCCCGTCACGCGCCTCGGTGGTGTGCTCGTGCGCCCGCACGACGTCGAGATCTCGCTCGTCCCCGTGCTCGACGGCGCCGAGGGGACGGTCGCGCGCGTGCAGCGCATCGGCTTCGCCGAGCGAGTCACCGTGCTCACCGATGACGGGGAGGACGTCGTCGTCGAGATGACGCGGACCTCCGCGCGGACCCTCGGGATCGGCGTCGGGCAGACGGTGTGGCTCTCGGCGGCGGCGGGGGCGCCGTCCGCGCGTGCCGGTGTCAGCGCTTGAGGGTCCAGCGTCCTTGCGAGCGGACCACGACGAACCCCGAGAACTGCTCGACCCGGAGCGTGCGCTCGAGCCTGGCCCTGCGCGCGTCGACGAGCTCGACGCTGCGCGTGAGCCCGTAGGTCGTCACCGAGAAGGGTCGCTTGGCGGCCGCGCGGTACTTCAGGGACCACGTCGTCGTCCGCGGAACCGTCACCCGGAACACCGCGTCGCCCGAGCCGCGCTGCTTGTTCTTCATGGCCTTCGCGCGATGGAGCGGGGCGATCGTCACGTGCCAGCGCTTCGCCGAGGTCGAGGTGATCTTGAGGTACGTCGGGTCGTACTGCCCTGACTCGAGACCGTAGACGGCCGTGCCGACGTAGGGGAGCCGCTGCTTCGCGACCACGGCCCGGCCCTTCCTCGTGCGGTTCTTCTTGAGCACCTGCACGGTGATCGAGCCCTTGCCGCGTGCCTCCAGGGTGACGAGCCCTCGGGCGGCGCCCTTCGGGAGCCGGACGATCTTCGTGCCCCTGCCCGAGAGCTTCTTCGTCGCGAAGGTCCCGTAGCGCGCCTTGATGATGTCGGCGGTCGCGGCGGGGCCCGACGACGACGGCGTGCTCAGGGCAGTGCCGCCACCGACGGCGCCGTTCCCGGCGTGACCGTTCGCGGCGGTCGGCGCGCCGATGAGGGCGAGCGCCGTGAGTGCGGTGACGAGCATGGTCAGGGGACGACGCATGGTTCTCCTCGGCGGTGCGGTGATGCAGCGGTGCGGTGATGCGGCGGGGTGGTGGCGCGCCCGGGCGTGGTCAGTGGGGCTGCCACGCGTCGTCGTCGGCGACCCTGCGCTGGACGGCTGGGGGGAGCGCGCCGTCGGCGATCTGGGCGATCGTCACCGACTCGAGCACCTCGCGCAGCGAGTCGCGGGCCGCGATCCAGACGTGCTGGAGCACACTCGCGCGTTCGTTGTACGTCACGGCCTCGGGGCGAAGTCCGTACACGGACACCAGGGGGCCGTCGACGGCGCGGATGACTTCAGCCACGGAGATGTCCTGCGGTTGGCGGGCAAGTCGCCATCCACCGGACTGACCGCGCTGCGAGATCACGATGTCGGCCTTGCGCAGGTCCGCGAGGATCGCCTGGAGGAATCCGTGAGGGACGTCCTGGAGGCGCCCGAGCTCTTCGGCGCTGATGGCTCGGGCGTCCGCGCTGCGGGCGATCTCGATGAGGGCGCGCAGCGCGTAGTCCGACTTCGCTGACACACGCACCCGACCACTATCCCATCACCGCGTACCAGGTCACCACGACGAGCCCGCGGTCCGACGGCGGTCGCCCGGTACCCGACCGCCACCCACCGCCTGCCTCCTGTCCGCCTGCCTCCTGTCCGCCTGCCTCCTGCTCGCCCGCCTGCTGCTCGCCCGCCTGCGGGTTGCGGAACACGAGCGTTCCGGGGCGTTCCGCAAGTGGCACTTTGCGACGGTGGTGTTCCGCAAGGCTGTGGGGTGTTCCGCAACTGGGGTGGGGGGTGGCGCGCTGGTCGAGGGGACAGCGTGGTGGCACGGCTGGCCGGGGGACGTCGTCGTCGGCCCTGCTCGTTGCTGAGAAACCGCTTTCACGGGTAGGTTGGGACGTGTCCGCCGTCGTGCACGAACCCTCGGGAGCCTCGATGTCCTCGCTTGACTGGATCCGCGTCGACGGCGACCGCCTCGCGGACCCCGCGGGTGCCACGGTGCGGCTGCAGGGCGTGAGCCTGGGCGGCTGGATGAACATGGAGAACTTCATCACCGGGTACCCGGGCGCCGAGCAGGACATCCGGCGCCTCATGCTCGACCGCATGGGCCGCGAGGCCTACGACGCCTACTTCGAGTCCTTCTACGAGTCGTTCATCGACGAGGCCGACGCCGCATTCCTCGCGTCCATCAGCGTGAACTCCGTGCGCATCGCCGTGAACTACCGGCACTTCGAGGACGACGCGCGGCCGTTCGAGCTCAAGGAGTCCGGGTTCGCGCGGCTCGACCGGGCCGTGCGGATCCTCGCGGCGCACGGGATCTACTCGATCATCGACCTGCACGCCCTGCCCGGCGCGCAGAACCAGCACTGGCACTCCGACAACCCGACGCACCGCGCGACGTTCTGGGACCACCCGCACTTCCAGGACCGCGTGGTGCACCTGTGGCAGGCGCTCGCCGAGCGGTACAAGGACCGGCCCGAGGTCGCGGGGTTCAACCCGGTCAACGAGCCCTCAGACCCGGAGGGCTCCGCGCTGCTCGCGTTCTACGCGCGGCTCGAACGGGCCGTCCGCGAGATCGACCCGCGGCACGTGCTGTTCCTCGAGGGCAACAAGTACTCGACCGACTTCACGGTGTTCGACCGCGCCGACCCGCTCCCCAACGCCGTCTACACCGCGCACGACTACGCGCTGCCCGGCATCACGAGCGCGACCGAGTACCCGGGAGTGACGCGCGGGGAGTTCTTCGACCGCGACGTGGTCGAGGAGACGTTCCTGCGGCGCACCGAGTACATGCGCCGCACGGGCACGCCCATCTGGATCGGGGAGTTCGGGCCGATGCTGCCCGACCCGGCCCAGGAGGGCTGGCGGCTGCAGCTGCTGCGCGACCAGCTCGAGATCTACCGCGAGCACGGGGCGTCGTGGGCGCTGTGGACCTACAAGGACGTGGGGCTCCAGGGGCTGCGGACCGTGCCGCCGTCGAGCGGGTACCTCACGCGCATCTCCGACGTGCTCGCGGCGAAGGGTCGCCTGGGCGTGGATTCGTGGGGCGGGTCCGACGCCGGGGTCCGCGACATCCTCGACCCCATCGACGAGCTGTTCGCTCGCGAGTTCCCCGACTACCACCCGTGGCCGTGGGGGCCGCGCCCGCACATCGCCGTGCTCGTGCGGCACATCCTGCTGGCCGAGCCCCTCGCCGAGCTGTGGGCCGACCGCTTCGCCGGGGTCACGCCCGCGCAGGCCACCGAGCTGGGGCGCGACTTCTCCTTCGAGCGCACCGTCGAGCGCACCGCGCTGGCCGACGTCTTGCGCGCCCACCTCGTCGGGGGCTGAGCGGGCGGGGGTCCGTCCGGGGGTGGGCGTTCTTGCCTTCCTCTCAGGTCCAACCTTCACGGTTCTTGCTGGTCCGCCCTCCACGTTGCGGAACACCAGTGGTCCGTGGTGTTCCGCAACGGCCCTTTCGCGACCGTGACGTTCCGCAAGGTGGTGTGGTGTTCCGCAACGGGGGATGGGGGGACGTGGTGTTCCGCAGCGGATGGTGGGGTGTCGGGGCGGGGTCAGTGCTGGGGCGGGACGAAGCGGGGGGAGCGGGCCGGGTCCGGGCGGGGGCCGTCCGGGGTGAGGGTGAGGCGCTCGTTGGGTCGGACCTCGACCGGCCACGAGCCGGAGCGCGTGGTCACGGTGCCGCGCACGGTCCCGGCGGCGAGGCCGACGACGGCGGACGGTCGGCCGGTGCGGTCCGTGACGAGGCGCAGGCCCCGGGGCAGCTCGGCGACCAGCTCGTCCGCTGACCCGCCCGCCCCGGGAACGCCGTCGGCACCGGGCGAGCGCCACACGCGGACCCGCTCGTCGTCGCCCGCGAGCTCGAAGCGCATGCCGTCGACCGCGCGCGCGTACGCGACGGCCGCAGCCCGCGCCTCGCCGTCGAGCCGCGTCGGGGTGAGCCCGGAGAACCAGAGCTCGCCGTCGGCCCGCGGCAGGATCCCGAAGGTCCGCTCGACCGCGTCGAGGAACCACAGGATCGACGGCGAGTAGCGCTCGCCGTACGCGGGCTCGCCGGAGCACGGGTCGAGCACCTGGGGGAACCGGCCGCCCTCGACGAGCGCGCGCAGCACGGGGCCCGCCACGAGGGCGAGCTCGGCGACGTGCCCGTGCCGCTCGAACGCGTGGGGCGCGCGCACCATCGTCAGGAAGTTCACGGGGCCGCCCCACGAGTTGCGCGCGGCGTTCGGCTCGAAGCGCGGGTCGTCCATCGCGAGCGACGTCCACCCGTGCTGCGACAAGAACTTCCGCGTGCTCATGAGGTAGCGCTCGAGCATGGTCGCGAAGAGCGCGCCGTCCCCGACCTCGCACGCGAGCACGCGCAAGAGCACGTCGGACGGGATGCGCACGAGGTCTCCGCGCGCGGAACGGTCGTACCAGAGGGCGTCGTCGTCGGCCCAGCACTGCGCCTGGAGCGCGGTGAGCGAGCTCGCGGCGGCCACCCGCCAGTCCGGGTGCGGGGCGGGTGCGGGGAGCGCGCCGTCGACGAGCGTGACGGCGGGGCCCGTAGCGCCGTCGTCGTCGTCGTCGGACCCCAGCTCCTCGGCGATGCGCGCGAGGTACGTGCGCTGGCACGCAACGTTGGCCGTGAGGTCGGGGGCGATGAGCGGCAGGTGCGGGACGAGGGGGTCGAAGCGCGAGGCGTCGGAGTGCAGGGGCCGCTCGGGCAGGAACCAGAACCTCGGCGAGCCGTCGTGGCCCGTGTCGAAGGTGCCGAAGGCCTCGACGGCGCCCGTGGCACGGGTGTCGCGGTGGGCGGCGAGCCACGCGTCGTGCCGGGACATTGCGGCGTACATCGTCGACAGGTACGCGCGGTCCGATCGCCCGGTGAGCAGGTAGTGGTGCCACACGCAGCGGGCGAGTGGGGTGACCATCTGGATCTGGCTGAACGCCGGGCCGTCCGCCGTGACCTTGTAGGGGAGCAGCCCGTCCTCGCGCTGGTGGCGGGCGAGCAGCAGGTGGGTGTCGCGGGTGACTGCGGGAGCGAAGCGGTCGAGCAGCTCGGCGTTGATGGTGGCCGTCGACTCGAGCCACGCCCCCGGGTACGGCCCGCCCTCCCAGAGCACGGGGGCGCCGTCGTCGGACAACGGTGCGACGCACCCCTCGAGCTCGGTGACTGCCTGTACCCAGCTCTTTTCGAGCCGGCCGCCCACGGCGGCGAACGCCACCCCGGCCGCGGCGATGCCCGCTGCGACGGGTGCGCTCGGGGATCGTCCGACGACGGCGACCCCCGGCGCAGCAGCCCCTGGCACGGCGGTCCCGCGCGCGTCTGCTACTGGCGCCGCAGCCCCGTGCGCGGCTGCGGTGGTGCGTAGCCGTGCCCGTGCCTCGTCGATCGCGCTCATGTCCTCATCCTGCCGTTCACGTCTTCACCTCGACCCCCGTTGCGGAACACCACACCGTTGTGCGGAACACCACGTCACACCACTCTCGGTTGCGGAACGCCACACGGTTGTGCGGAACGTCAGTGTCGCGAAGCGGCCCTTGCGGAACGCTGCGGACCCGTGGTGTTCCGCAACCGGGGGGTGGGGCCGGGCGGGGGGCGGGCGAGCGGGTGGGTGGAGGCGGGCGAGTGGGTGGGGGTGACAGTGCTGTGGGCGGCACCCCGGGGGAAAGGGTGCCGCCCACAGCGTCAGGGAAGATCAGCCCGCAGCGAGGGCGTCGCCCAGCTCCTGGATCCACTGCGCCGCGCCGTCCGCCGGGGTGCTCCGCTTGAAGAGCACGTCCGTCTCGATGCGCTGGCTCAGCTCGTTGAGGATGCCGCCACCCGCGGGC
>Ga0222423_1000210_pt1 | contig 50917 bp, 44 predicted proteins | sample 3A0metagenome_FD_182472 | JGI IMG/M metagenome (GOLD analysis project Ga0222423, IMG submission 182472) | Enriched microbial communities from leaf-cutter ant dump, University of Wisconsin, Madison, United States - 3A0 (version 2) | ecosystem: Environmental > Terrestrial > Nest > Insects nest >...
TGAATACGGCCTGAACGACCTCTATGTCGGCGTACCGGCGGTGATCGGTAAGGACGGCGTGGAAAAGGTCATCGAATTCCCGACCAATGACGAGGAAAAGGCCATGTTTGCCAAGTCGGTCGCCAGTGTTCAGGGCCTGATCGAAGCCTGTAAGGGCATCGAACCGTCTCTGGCCTAAGGCCTGCTGGCTTCCCTGCGCAGCGGGGCCGCCCCCCTACATCCTCCCCTGTTTACGGGGGAGGTGTCAGCGCGAAGTCGCTGACGGAGGGGGCAAACCCACCACCTCAACGCCCCCTCCGTCTCGTCGCTGACGCGCCGATCCACCTCCCCCGTTCGCAAGGCGCACAGGGGAGGATGACAGAGGAGGACGAAAGATAACAAAGCCGCTCCGTCTGACGACGGGGCGGCTTTTTGCTTTGTCCCGCGATCTGAATTGACCTTATGCGTCATATGGCTTAGGCCCTTTGCTCAAAGAGACGGTTTCAAAAAGGATTAGAAGCGTGGCTGTTCATTATCACGAAGGCGATCTTCCCGACAGTCTGAATCTGGGGGCCGTGGTCGCCATTGATTCCGAAACCATGGGCCTGCGCTTCCGTCGGGACGACCTGTGTGTGGTGCAACTGTCTGCCGGTGACGGTGAGGCCCATGTTGTGCGTCTTAACCGTCCGGCCTATGACTGCCCGAACCTGAAACGCCTGCTGGCCGACCCCAGGGTACTGAAACTGTTTCACTTTGGCCGCTTCGATATCGGCATGTTTGAACTGCATCTGGGGGTCACCACGGCGCCGGTCTATTGCACCAAGATCGCCTCGAAGCTGGCGCGCACCTATACCGACCGCCACGGCCTCAAGGATCTGGTGCGTGAGCTTCTGAGTGTCGATATCTCCAAGGCGCAGCAAAGCTCGGACTGGGGCGCGGCCACATTGTCGCCGGAACAACTGGCCTATGCGGCGTCGGATGTGCTGCATCTGCACGCCCTGAAGGCGCGGCTCGATACCATGCTGGCCCGCGAAGGGCGCGCCGAACTGGCGCAGGCCTGTTTCGACTTTCTGCCACAGCGCGTCAAACTCGATTTGGCAGGCTGGGAAGATTGCGATATCTTTGCCCATTCATGGAGTTAGGCCGGGAGTTAAGCCGCACGACCAATGCCCCAGTTACTAGACGACATCCATCCCCTCGCCACGCCTGAGGCCATAGACGCCGACATCAACCGGCGTCAGGTTCAGGCACGGGCCTGGCGCAAGCGGGCGCGGCAGATTCAGCGCCTGCGCCTCCTGCTGCCCGGCCTGATCATCGGCATCATCCTGTTGCTGGTGGTGTGGGTCATCGTCCAGAGCGTGCTGAACTCGCTCAATGTCTATGGGGCCAACACCACCGACGTCCGTATGCTCAACCCGCTCTATACTGATCGCGGCGACGACGGCAGCCGCTATACCCTGCGCGGCGTCGAGGCGGTACGGCGCGGCAATACGCCGGTCATTACCCTGACCGCGCCGCGCGTCGATATCCGCGCGCAAAACGCCAGCACCTCACAGCTTGAGGCCGACACCGGCATCTATAACAATACCGACCGCACGATTACCTTCAACAAGGATGTGGTCGTCACCTCGTCGCAGGACTTTACGCTGAAAACGCAGGATGCGCGCATCAACCTGAAAGATTCCACCGTCGTCGGCCACAGCTATGTCGAAGGCGAATGGGCCAATGGCGACATCAAGGCCCAGAACTTCCGCATTGAAGACAATGGCAATCGGGTTCATTTTAATGGTAAGGGTGAGCAGCAGGTCACCGGCACCCTCAGAAACACAGATTAAGGCTTTAAGGTCTGACAGAATGAAACACGCGCACAAGGCATTATGTACGGCTCTGCTGGCCACGGCCGCTCTGGCCGCCGCCCCCTATGCGTTCGCACAACTGGCGGGCGCTGACGGCAATTCCGGCGGGCCGATCATGTACAGCGCCGACAATATGCAGGCGGACAACACTAACCACACCGTCGATCTGTCCGGTCGTGTGCAACTGTTGCAGGACAATGCCAGCCTTCAGGCCGACCATGTGACCATCATCTACACACAGGCCGCCAATTCCAACAAATGGGATCAGATTTCGCGCATCGAAGCGACGGGCAAGATCTATTATGTCGTCGATGATCAGGTGATGCGCGGCGACAAGGCGGTCTATACCCAGTCGAACGACACCATGGTCGTCACCGGCGACGTCATCCTCAAGCAGGGTCAGAACGTCCTGACCGGCAACCGCCTGACCTATGTCGTCGGCGCGAAGAAAAGCACGATTGACGGTGCGCCCACCGGTCAGAGTCAGGGCCGCGTCAGAGGGGTCTTCTATCCCGACGGCAGCGCCCCGCCAGCGCAAAACTGACACCCTTCTCTGACCAGAACAGGATTTACCCCGCTGTGACTGCCTCCCTGACCGACACATTGCCCGACAGCCCGACCGAAGCCCCTGCGGCAGCAGACGGCCTGATCGTCACCGGCATCGGCAAGGCCTATAAGGAGCGGGTCGTCGTCAAGGAAGCCAGCCTGTCCTTGCATCGCGGTGAGGTCGTGGGGCTTCTCGGGCCGAACGGGGCGGGGAAAACCACCTGTTTCTACATGATCACCGGTCTGGTCGAAGCCGATTACGGCAAGATCACCTTTGACGGCTATGACATCACCCATCAGCCGATGTATCAGCGCGCGCGCATGGGTCTGGGCTATCTGCCGCAGGAAGCCTCGATCTTTCGCGGCATGAGCGTCGAACAGAACCTGATGGCCGTGCTTGAGCTGCATCAGAAGGACAAGGCGGTCGTCGCCGCCGAGGTTACGCGCCTGCTTGAGGAATTGCGTATCACCCATATCCGCACCTCACCGGCCACGGCGCTTTCCGGCGGTGAACGTCGCCGCGTGGAAATTGCCCGCGCCCTGGCCGGCAAGCCGTCCTTCATCCTGCTCGATGAGCCGTTTGCCGGTATCGATCCTCTGGCCATTGCCGACATCCGCGACGTCGTCAGCTACCTCAAGCAGCAGGGCATCGGCATACTGATCACCGATCACAATGTGCGCGAAACCCTCGAAATCACCGACCGCGCCTATATCATCCATTCCGGCACGGTGTTGTTTGAAGGCTCGGCCGAGGACGTGCGCAACGACCCCGAAGTGCGCCGCGTCTATCTCGGCAACACCTTTGATGATTAGGGCTTCCTGAGCGCCCCAAAGCACCTTAACGCAATATAAGGGGTTAAGGTTTAGGCTTCGCGCATGTCATTGGGGCAAAGGTTAGAACTCAGGCAAGGTCAGGGGCTGGTTATTACGCCCCAGTTGCAGCAGGCCATCAAGCTTCTGCAATTGTCCAATCTTGAGCTTGAGGCCGTGGTCGAGGCCGAGCTGGAGCGCAATCCCCTCCTGCAACGCGAAGACGGTGATCCGGTCGGCGATACGGGTAGCGATACGGAGCTGGCCGATGCCGACAACCGCGCCGACGATACCCCTGCCGAACACCGCGAACTGGAACTGTCCGATCAGGATTCGCTGCGCGCCAATACCGATATGGATGCCTCAAACGCCGATCTTTACGGCGATGACGCCCCCACCGTGCGTGAAAGCGAAAGCCACAGCGCCGATGCGGGCGACGGGCCGATGATCGACTGGAGCCGTGCGGGTAAGGGCGGCAGTTTCGACGGCGATGACGAAGGCCTCGAAGGCACACATAAACGCGAAAAATCCCTTAGTGAGCATCTGACTGATCAGGCCCTGATTGCCGGTTTCAGCGCGCCGGAAATGGCCATTGCCCAGATCCTGATCGATGAGGTCGATGAGGGCGGCTATCTGCGCGCCGACCTGACGGAGATCAGCGAACGTCTGGGCTGTGACCTGACGCTGATCGAGGCGGTGTTGCGCACCTGTCAGGGGTTTGAACCCACGGGCGTCTTTGCCCGTTCCGTGCCGGAATGTCTGGCGCTTCAGCTTATCGAGCGCAACCGCTTCGATCCGGCCATGCAGGCCCTGATCGACAATCTGGAGCTTCTGGCGCGCCGCGACCTTGCGGGCCTGAAGAAACTCTGCGGTGTCGATGACGAAGACCTGAGCGAGATGATCAGCGAACTCAGGGGCTTGACGCCGCGTCCGGGCGCGGCCTTTGGCGCCGAGCCGTCTCAGACCGTGGTGCCGGACGTGTTCGTGCGACAGGACGCTACCGGCGGCTGGCGCGTCGATCTGAATACCGACACCCTGCCGCGTGTGCTGGTCGATCAGAAATATCACGCCCGCGTCTCAGGGGCGGCGCGCTCGGATACGGAAAAAACCTATCTCAGCGACTGCCTCAATCAGGCCAACTGGCTGATCAGGAGCCTCGATCAGCGCGCCCGCACCATACTGAAAGTCTCCGCCGAGATCGTGCGTCAGCAGGATGGCTTTTTCGTCCACGGCGTCGAAAGCCTCAGACCGCTGAACCTGAAAACCGTAGCCGACGCCATCGGTATGCACGAATCCACCGTGTCGCGCGTGACGACCAACAAATATGTCTCAACGCCACGCGGTGTGTTCGAGCTGAAATTCTTTTTCACCTCGTCCATTTCCTCGTCCGACGGCACCGCCGCCCATTCGGCGGAATCGGTGCGCCACAAGATCAAGACCCTGATCGACGGGGAAAAACTGTCGGGCGAAATCCTGTCGGATGACCGTATTGTCGAAATCCTCAAGGAAGCCGGTGTCGATATTGCGCGGCGCACTGTGGCAAAGTACCGCGAGGCCCTGCGCATTCCCTCATCCGTTGAGCGTAAAAGACTGATAAAATAAGTATATCAAAGGCTTATTTTTTCGATCCCCTGACATATTTACACATTTAAGTGACTTAACACTTCACGGGAAAGGTCTAATCTCAGGGGACGCGCCGACCTCAGGCGCGCAGACTCTGGACGTCAGCGTCCGGCCCGAAAACCTGACGACGTCCCAAGAACGGAGCATGTCAATTATGCAAATACAAGTCAGTGGCAAACAAGTCGAAGTCGGTAATGCTCTCAAGGAGCGTATCGAGGAGGAACTTACCCAACGCATTGACAAATATTTTGAGCGCGGCGGTGCCAATGCCGACGTGACCCTGTCGAAGGAGGGACATCTGTTCCGCATCGACTGCTGGGTCAGACTGGCTTCAGGCCAGACGCTCGTAGCGCATAATTTCGGCAGTGACGCCCATTCGGCGCTTGATGCCGTGCTGACCCGTATGGAAACCCGTATCCGCCGCTATAAGCGCCGCCTCAAGAGCCATTATCCGACCAATGCCCCGCAAAAGCAGGAGATGATGCCGGTATCGGTCATTCAGAGCGAGGACTATGACGATGAGGATGTGGATGATGGCATGGATCATGTCAGCCCGCCACAGCCGCTGATCATTGCCGAAACCGAATCCCCGATCCGCACCCTCAGCGTCTCACAGGCGGTGGCCGAGCTTGATCTGTCCAACTATCCGGTGATCATGTTCCGCAACGCCGCTCATGACGGGCTTTCGGTCATTTACCGTCGTCCTGACGGGAATATCGGCTGGATCGATCCGCAACGTATGCCTGCCCGTTTTGCGGCACAAGCGTAACGTGTACCCCTAAGGGGCGGTTGACTTTGCATCACCGCCCCGCTAGAGCGGCGTTAAATATCTTACAGCGCCCGTACTGATCTCTGGTTTGGCGGGCAGGACAGGATTTTTTCGCTGGCTTGCCTTTGCGTTTTTATACGGCCGGATAGCCGTAAACCTGAGTGGATGTCTGATGATTCTAAGTCAGTTGCTTGAGCGTAGTTCTGTAATCGGCCCGATCGGGGCCAATTCCAAACGCCACGCCCTTCAGATCGTTGCCGATCTGGCTGAACGGGCTCTCGACATTGAGTCCGACATTATTTTTCAGGGTCTGACAGACCGTGAAAAACTGGGTTCCACCGGTGTCGGTCTGGGGGTAGCCGTGCCCCATGCCGCCCTCAAGGGACTTGACCGGATGCGCGGCGTCTTCGTGCGCCTTGAAACCCCGGTCGAATATGATGCCATAGACGATATGCCGGTGGATTTGCTATTCGCCCTGTTCGCCCCCGAAGATGCAGGCACCGAACATCTGCGCGCCCTGGCCAAGGTGTCACGCCTTCTGCGTCAGAAAGACCTGCGCGATTCCCTGCGCAAGGTCGAAACCTCGGATGCGCTGTTTGCGCTTCTGACGGAAACCGCCCATTCGGACGCCGCCTGAACCTGCGCCATAAGCCATAAAAAAAAACGGGATGAAGACGGATCTTCATCCCGTTTTTTTATGTAACACGCCTCAGATAATCAGGCAGCGCGCACCGTACCGAGGAAGTTCCGCATCTCCTGCTTGAGATGCTCCGACTGCTGCGCCAGACCGGAAGCGGCCTCAAGCACATAGGTCGCGCCCTGACCGGTTTCTTCGGCAGCCTGCGCCACGCCGGTGATGTTCGAGGTCACTTCCCCCGTACCGGCAGAGGCTTCGGTCACGGCAACGACGATTTCGCTGGTCGCCGCGCCCTGCTGGCTGACGGCCATGGCAATGGCAGCCGCCACCTGATCGATGTCGCGGATAGCGCCGGTAATGCCGCTGATGGCCGCAACGGTCTTTTCGGTCGTGGACTGAATGGCCTTGATCTGGTCGCCGATTTCAGCCGTAGCCTTTGAGGTCTGACCGGCCAGTTGCTTGACCTCGGCGGCGACCACGGCAAAGCCCTTACCCGCCTCACCGGCGCGCGCCGATTCGATGGTGGCATTGAGCGCCAGCAGATTGGTCTGGGACGCGATGTCCGAGATGATCGAAATAATGCCTTCAATCTTTTCCGCCGCTTCACTCAGTTCGCTGACCACATTCATGGCCAAACCGGCTTCGCTCACTGCCGCCTGAGACATTTCGCTTGAGCGTTCGACCTGACGGCTGATCTCATTGACCGAGGCCCCCAGTTCTTCGGCGGCACTGGCCACCGAGCCGACATTGGCCGAAGCCTGCTCTGCTGCCGCCGATACCGTCAGCGACTGGGCCGAGGTTTCCTGCGCCGAGGCACTCAGTTGCTGGGCCGTGGCCTGCATGCTGGTCGCCGCCGTAGAGACGCTTTCGACGATCCCGCCCACAGCCTGCTCAAAGTCATTGGCCATGGACAGCATCATCGCCTTGCGATCCGCCTCGGCCTGTTCTTTCTGACGCGCCGCTTCGACACGCAGTTGCTCGGCTTCGCGCGCCCCGTCACGCAGGATGCGGATGGCACGTTGCAGCACCGAAATCTCGTCCTTGCCCCTGGCTTCGGGGACGACCGTATCCAGCGCGCCTTCGGACAGGCGGGTCACGATATGGCTGACATTCTGCAACGGACGGGAAATGGTCTTGATCGACATCCACATGGCCAGCACCACCAGACCGACAATGCCGGACAGGGCCATCACCAGAAACAGAACGCTGCGCGTGGCGCTGTAATTGGCCACATCGGCCTTGGTCCTATCCAGATCGACACGGATCACATCGACCATATTGTCGATTTCCTTCTGGAACTCCATGCGGTTATTACGATTGTCTTCATTATTGCCCATGATGTTCGCCTCAGCAGGCGACACATTACGGCCAATATCGGCTACTTCGCGGCGGAAGGTGCTGAACTGCCTGGCGCGGGCCTCAACCTGAGCCAGCTCCGGCAATTCCCCCGGACGCAGACCCTTCTTCCAGTCGGCCAGAAGCTGCATCATCTCTTCAAGGCTCTTATCGACCTTATCGGCAAACGGTGCGGCGGCGGCGGTATCTTCGGCCATATAGACCCCGCGCGAATCCATCACAACCGCCGTAACAATGCGGTTCAGGCGCTCCCCATGATAGGCATTTTCATAGGCACGGCCATAGTCGGTGATGATCCGGTTATAGTCACCGATGGTCACAAGGCCCAGACCGGTAATCGCGCCCGCCATCAGGGCGAAAACGGCCACCAGCATCAGAATACGGGATTTGATAGTCATATGAATACTCCTGATCAGAAACGCTTCTGAAGTGTCAGAAAGACCGTATCGTCATATTTACCGCCGCGTTCACGCTCACTCGTGGTCGTGAAACTTACGGTCGCGCTAAAACTCGGGGTTACGCCGTACTGGGCACTGGCCAGATAGCTGGCATAGTCGGTGCCGTTTTCGATGTGGCGGAAACCGTTGGCCGCCAGAAAACTCAGTTTCGGCGTCGCCTTATAACCCAGACCCAGTTCGGCAAAACTGGCGGCCCTGGCGCGATCGCCATAATGGTCGGGCGTATAGGCCATATTCAGACGGCCGCTGAAACGCTCACCCAGCCTATGACCCAGCGTCACCTCATATTCCACGAGGTCATCGTCCTTATCGCGGATCAGGCCGTTATATGTCTTGAAATTGACCCGTCCGTTGATGTCGGTGCCCGCCAGCAGGGTCTTGTAGCCGACAAACACCTGATACTGACTGTCGAGGCCCGATGCGCGGTCGCGCATGGTCTTGTACTGAGTGCCGGCATAAAGGCCGCTGGTGTGCGCCAGTTGTGCCCCGACCGCGACCTGCGCCGCGCCCTCGGTCTGGCTCACGCCCCGAAAAACACCATCACTGTGGGCGGTAATATAGCCGGAAAGCCTGATGTTCCCTGCCGATTGCGCCTGAACCGCAAACGGCGCGGCAAGCACGAAACCGGCCCCGAGGACCGCCGAAAGTCTTATAAACTGAAATGTCATCTTTAATGTACGCCAAACTATGAAAGAAACGCCACGCGCTCTGTGTTTTGCATATACCCCTGACGCCAATAGCCTGAGGCAGGTTAGCTGAATGATCCCGTCATCTGAACAGATGCGCCGCGTCCCAGATATCCACAGCTTGTATGCTGTTCAGGTAAGCAAACCCTTAATGCAGCGAGACATTATTGCTACAGAATCACCTCTATCATATTGAACGATAAGGCATATTCCGTTTAACATGCCGATAAATAATATACGAAACAGCTTCAAATGATCACTTAACACCCCTGTTGCCTGCCTTACGGAACGCCGGATGCCCTGACGTTCAGTTAAAAGACTGAGCTGTTTTAATGAAAAAAGCCTTCCCTCTTTCCGGCAGGCGCTCTAGCTTCGGGTTTTTCGTTTTCTGTCGCTGGTATGATGTCCCCTGTCCCCGCCGATAATGATCCCCTCATCCGACTGAACTGGAGCGGGACGGTTCTGAATATCTATACGGTGGCTCTGCTGCTGTGCGGGCCATTCTGGGCGGCTTCGGCCATAGCGCGTGGTCAGGGGCTGGGCCTGTGGCTGATAGGGGTGTTGCTGGCGGGACTGATGGCCCTGTCGCTGATCGACAAGCCCCTGTTCAGCTATGACCCTGTGCGTCAGGTCTTTATCTCGCCTCAGGGGCTGGAAATGCCTCTGGCGCAGGTTGCCGCCATAGAGATGGACGCCCGTGACCTCTGGTTCATCCCCAAAAGCCACACGCAGGACGGCTGGCGGCTGTCGCAACGCTGCTGGATACTGGTGCCGCGCCGTCAGCTTATGGCGCTGGCCGCCGCCCATAACTGGCCACTGACGGACATTTCCAAACCCCTGACGCGCTTCGGCTTCTGGATTGCGCCGTAAAAATCTTTTTCCCCTGCGGAGCCGCTGACGAAAGGGCAAAGGATGCGCCTATGTGCGCGAAATAATCCGATGCACCCGCCCGCCGGGACGCGCCGTCGGCACACGGTTGAGGCGCACCATATTTTCCGGTTCCCCCCACAGGTCATAGGCATCGGCACGGGTCACCCGCGCCTTCTGATAGTCGCCCGCCTTCAGACCATTAAAGCCTTTCAGATAAATATGACCGTCAATTTCCGGCGCATCGCCCTTGGTGCGGGCGATACCCACACCATCACTGCGCACCTCATCAACCAGCACATCGACCACCTGACCGACCTTCTGTTCCAGCTTGCGCGCCGAAATGCGTGAGGCCACAGCCATGAAGCGCGCCAGACGCTCCTGCTTGACGGCTTCGGGCACATGGTCGGGCAGGTCTTGTGCGGCGGCCCCTTCGACATTCTCATAGGCAAAGGCCCCGACGCGATCGAGTTGCGCAATCTCCAGCCAGTCGAGCAGATAGTTGAAATCGGTTTCCGTCTCCCCCGGAAAGCCGACGACAAAGGTCGAACGCAGGGTAATATCCGGCGCTATTTCACGCCAGCTCATGATACGCTCAAGCGTGCGATCCTGATTGCCCGGACGGCGCATGGCCTTCAGCACCTTAGGGCTGGCGTGCTGAAAGGGGATATCGAGATAGGGCAGGATCTTGCCCTCGGCCATCAGCGGAATGACACTGTTGACGTGCGGGTAGGGATAGACATAGTGCATCCGCACCCAGATGCCCAGTTCGCCCAAACCGCGCGCCAGATCCTCGAAACTGGCCTTGTAGTAATTATTCCGCCACTGGCCTTCGGCATATTTGATGTCCAGACCATAGGCCGAGGTGTCCTGCGACACCACCAGAAGCTCCTTGACCCCGTTTTTGGCCAGCACCTCGGCTTCGCGCAGAACCTCATCAACCGGCCGCGACGCCAGATCGCCGCGCAACGACGGAATGATGCAGAACGAACAGCGGTGATTGCAGCCTTCGGAAATCTTCAGATAGGCATAGTGTTTCGGCGTCAGGCGGATGCCCGGATCATTGGCATCAGGCACCAGATCGCGGAACGGGTCGGGCTTCGGCGGCGTAATGCGGCGCACCGCCTCCATCACTTCCTCATACTGGTGCGCGCCGGTAATGGCCGCCACATTGGGAAAGCGCTGGCGGATCAGATCGGCTTCCCCCCCCAGACAGCCGGTGACCACCACCTTGCCGTTTTCCGCCAGCGCCTCACCGATGGCACTCAGGCTTTCCTCACGCGCGGAATCGAGAAAGCCGCAGGTATTGACCACCACCACATCGGCCCCGTCATAATTGGCCGAGGTGGCATAGCCCTCACCCTTGAGGCGCGTCAGGATACGCTCGGAATCGACCAGCGCCTTGGGACAGCCCAGAGACACGAAACCGACCTTCGGCGCGTCAGAGGGGGTGGACATATCGATCTTGAGGGACTTGCTCATATAACGGGCGCAACACAAAAAGCGGGGAGATGCGGCTTCCTTACACACAAAAGGGCGGCCATACAAAAAGATAATATAACTGATGGTTTCTGGAAAATTTATAGATTTTGATTATATAAGGGTTCAGGCTTTCACGAGATAACCATGCTGCCCACCCTGCGCCAGTTACAATATCTGAAATTACTCAATGAACACAAAAGTTTCGTTGCCGCTGCCGAGGCGGCCTTCGTCTCGCAACCGGCCCTGTCGTCAGGCATTGCCGAGCTTGAGAAAGGCCTTGGGGTGCGCCTGATTGACCGTGCCCGCGGTCAGGTCATACTGACGGCCATTGGCGAGGACACACTGAAACGCGCCGAGGACATTCTGGCGCGTGCCGAAGACCTTGTGGAAGCGGCGCAAGGGGCCACACGCCCCCTGAGCGGACGTTTCCGGCTGGGGGTCATCCCGACCATTGCCCCCTTTCTGTTGCCCAAGGCCTTGCTGAAACTGCGCGCCACCTTTCCGCAACTGCGCCTGTTCCTGCGGGAGGATCAGACGGCACGCCTGATCTCAAGCCTGAAAAGCGGAGCGCTTGATGCGGCCGTCATCGCCCTGCCCTATGATCTGACGGGCCTTGACCATGCCTTTGTCTGCAAGGACGAGATCGTTGCCGCCACCCCTGCCGATCACCCGCTGGCGCAACAGAGCGAGATCACCCCCGAAGCCCTCCGGCCTGAGGAACTGATCCTGCTTGAGGACGGCCACTGCCTGCGCGATCATGCCCTGGCCGCCTGTCACTGGAATACCCCCGGCGTCACCGATCCGCACAACAGCGGCGGCGGTTTTGCCGCCACCTCGCTCAATACACTGGTGCAGATGGTCGGCTCAGGGCTGGGGGTATCTCTGTTGCCGGCTATGGCGGCGGAATCGAACCTCGTCCACGACAGCCGCGTCAGTATCCGCCCGCTGAAATCTGATCACGCCTACCGCGATATTGTCGTCATCTGGCGCAGCGGTTCCTCACGCGCCCCCGAAGCGCGGCTTCTGGCCGAAACCCTCAGACCCGAAACCGCTCAGGCCGCCTGAACGCAGACATAAAAAAAGCAGGCGCTCGTTACCGAACCCCTGCTTTTTACTCATTTCAGACAAAATGATTTTTAATGAACCGTGCCGACATCCTCACCATATTCACTGGCATGTTCCGCCAGAATGGTGATGCCCTCGGCATTGACATCGGCAAAGCCGCCACGCACCTGATACTGAATAGTCCTGGCGCCATCAAGAATGGTCACCATGCCTTCGGCCAGAGTCGTCATGCACGGCGCATGGTTGACCAGAACACCGAATTCACCTTCCGAACCCGGTGCGATGACCTGATCGACATAACCGGAATAGAGTTCTTTTTCCGGCGTCACCAGTGAAACGTGAAGTTTGTCAGCCATGTTCCGGCTTTCCTGCTCCTGCGATTTGTCGAGACAAATCTGAAATAAATAAACCACACAAAAAGTACCCGAGGCCAGAGCCCCGGGACTTTTGCGTGAAAGGTCTTAGGCTTCCGCCGCCAGCTTCTCAGCCTTGGCAATGGCTTCCTCGATCGGGCCAACCATGTAGAAGGCGGCTTCCGGCAGGTGGTCATAGTCACCGTTGACGATGCCCTTGAAGCCCTTGATGGTGTCTTCGAGCTTCATCAGCACGCCCGGCGTACCGGTGAAGATTTCCGCCACATGGAACGGCTGCGACAGGAAGCGCTGGATCTTACGGGCGCGGGCCACGACCAGCTTGTCTTCTTCGGACAGTTCGTCCATGCCAAGGATGGCGATGATGTCGCGCAGGGCCTTGTACTGTTGCAGGATCTGCTGAACCTGGTTGGCGACCTGATAGTGTTCTTCACCGACCACGCGCGGATCGAGGATACGCGAGGTGGAATCCAGCGGGTCAACTGCCGGATAGATGCCCTGTTCGGCAATCGAACGCGACAGAACGGTCGTGGCGTCGAGGTGGGCGAACGAAGCGGCGGGTGCCGGGTCGGTCAGGTCGTCGGCGGGCACATACACGGCCTGAACCGAGGTGATCGACCCCTTGTTGGTCGAGGTGATGCGCTCTTGCAGCTTGCCCATTTCCGTCGCCAGAGTCGGCTGATAGCCCACGGCCGAAGGAATACGGCCCAGAAGCGCAGACACTTCCGAACCGGCCTGCGTGAAGCGGAAGATGTTGTCCACGAAGAACAGCACGTCCTTGCCTTCCTGATCGCGGAAATATTCGGCCTGAGCCAGACCGGTCAGGGCCACACGCGCACGCGCACCCGGCGGCTCGTTCATCTGGCCGTAAACCAGCGTACAGCGCGACGAACCGCCGCCGCCATGCTCGTTCACCTTGGACTCGATCATTTCGTGGTACAGGTCGTTGCCTTCGCGGGTACGCTCACCCACACCGGCGAACACCGAATAGCCGCCATAGGCCTTGGCGATGTTGTTGATCAGTTCCTGAATCGTAACCGTCTTGCCAACGCCCGCACCGCCGAACAGGCCGATCTTGCCGCCCTTGGCGTAGGGGCAGATCAGGTCGATGACCTTGATGCCGGTGACGAGGATTTCAGCCGCCGTGGCCTGATCTTCAAAGGCCGGGGCATCGGCGTGGATCGGGTTGAAGAACTGGGTTTCGATCGGGCCGGCTTCGTCGATCGGCTCACCGATGACGTTGATGATACGGCCAAGGGTCGCAGGCCCCACCGGCACGGTGATCGGCGCACCGAGGTCGGTGACTTCCTGACCCCGCACCAGACCTTCGGTGCCGTCCATGGCGATGGTACGCACCGCACCTTCGCCGAGGTGCTGGGCGACTTCAAGCACCAGACGGGCGCCCGAAGCGGTATTGGTGGTTTCAAGCGCGTTCAGAATAGCAGGCAGGGCGCCGTCGAATTCAACGTCGACAACGGCACCGATGACCTGGGTGATGCGGCCCTTATTGGCCGTAATCTTTTGATGAGCGGACATTTTCTCTATCCTTTAGAGGGCTTCGGCACCGGCGATGATCTCGATCAGTTCGGTCGTGATCTGGGCCTGACGTTTACGGTTATATTGGAGGGTAAGGGCGTTGATCATCTCGCCGGCGTTGCGCGTGGCATTGTCCATCGCGCTCATCTGGGCGGCATAGAAACCGGCATTGTTCTCCAGAAGGCTCGACAGGATCTGCACCGTCAGATTGCGCGGCAGCAGGGTTTCGAGAATCTCTTCCTCGGACGGCTCATAGCTATAGACCGCGCCACCGGCAACATCCTCAACCACGGCCTCGACCTGCGCCGGAATAAGCGGTTTGGCGGTCGGCACCTGAGAAATAACCGATTTGAACTGGCTGAAGAACAGGGTCACGACATCGGCGCGGCCCTCTTCGTATTCGGCAAGGATCGCATCGGCAATCGGCTGGGCGACCTCAAGGTTCAGCACCTTGGCCAGCTCGAACGACTGAACGATCCTGTCGGCGAACTGACGCTTGAGCTGATCATAGCCCTTGCGGCCGATGGTGATGATCCGCACGGACTTACCTTCGGCCAGAAGACCGTTGATATGTTCGCGCGCGGCCCGCACGATCTGGGTATTGAAACCGCCGCACAGACCACGATCGGCGGTCGAAACGACGATCAGGTGCTTCTGCGTCGATCCCGTACCGGCAAGCAGCTTCGGCGCATCGTCACCGGCAACCCCTTTGGCGAGGTTGGCGATGACAGAGGCCATACGGGCGGCATAGGGGCGCGCATTTTCAGCCGCATCCTGCGCCCGCTTGAGCTTGGCTGCCGCCACCATCTGCATGGCTTTGGTGATCTTCTGCGTGGCTTTCACGCTTCCGATCTGATTGCGCATGTCCTTTAGACTGGCCATTGTTTAATGCACCCGTCCTTATGCGAAGGTTTCAGCGAAACCGGCAACAACCGCCTTCAGTTGTTCTTCCAGTTCCTTCGACAGGGCCTTCTGGTCGCGGATCGCCGCCAGCAGACCGGCATGTTTCCCGCGCAGCAGGCTGAGGAATTCGCGCTCGAAACGACCGACATCACCCACGGCGACGTTATCGAGGTAACCGCGCGTCCCGGCATAGATCACCGCGACCTGCTCCTCGACCTTCAGCGGCGAGTATTGCGGCTGCTTCAGAAGCTCGGTCAGACGCGCCCCGCGCGCCAGCAGACGCTGGGTGGCGGCATCGAGGTCGGAACCGAACTTGGCGAAGGCGGCCATTTCACGGTACTGCGCAAGGTCACCCTTGATGGCACCGGCCACCTGCTTCATGGCCTTGATCTGCGCGGCAGAACCGACGCGCGACACCGACAGACCGACGTTCACGGCCGGACGGATACCCTGATAGAACAGGTCGGTTTCAAGGAAGATCTGACCGTCGGTGATCGAGATCACATTGGTCGGAATATAGGCCGACACGTCGTTGGCCTGGGTTTCGATCACCGGCAGAGCCGTCAGCGAACCCGCGCCATTGTCTTCATTCAGCTTGGCCGCACGTTCCAGCAGACGTGAATGGAGGTAGAAGACGTCACCCGGATAGGCTTCACGACCGGGCGGACGACGCAGCAGCAGCGACATCTGGCGATAGGCCACAGCCTGCTTGGACAGATCGTCATAGATGATCAGGGCGTGCTTGCCGTTATCACGGAACCATTCGCCCATGGCGCAACCGGCAAACGGGGCCAGATATTGCAGCGGTGCCGGTTCCGAAGCGGTCGCCGACACGACGATGGTGTATTCCAGCGCGCCGTTTTCTTCCAGCGCCTTGACGATCTGGGCGACCGTCGAACGCTTCTGGCCGATAGCGACATAGATGCAGTACAGCTTTTGCGATTCATCATCGCCCGCATTGACCGCCTTCTGGTTCAGGATGGCGTCGATGGCCACAGCCGTCTTACCGGTCTGACGGTCACCGATGACCAGCTCGCGCTGACCACGGCCAACGGGGATCAGGGTGTCGATGGCCTTGATGCCGGTCTGCACAGGTTCATGCACCGACTTGCGCGGGATGATGCCCGGCGCCTTCACGTCAACGCGACGGCGTTCGTCGGCAATGATCGGCCCCTTGCCGTCGATCGGCTCACCCAGCGGGTTGACGACGCGGCCCAGCAGGCCCTTGCCAACCGGCACGTCCACGATTTCACCCAGACGCTTGACTTCGTCGCCTTCGCGGATTTCGCGGTCTTCGCCGAAGATAACGACCCCGACATTGTCCTTTTCGAGGTTCAGGGCCATGCCCTTCACACCCGCTTTCGGGAAGGCCACCATTTCACCGGCCTGAACCTTGTCCAGACCGTGAACGCGGGCGATACCGTCACCGACGCTGAGTACCGACCCGACGTCGGAAACATCGGCTTCTTCACCGAAACCAGCAATTTGAGCTTTCAGAATGGCCGAGATTTCGGCAGCGCGAATATCCATGAGTGTTACGCTCTCTTAAGGGCGAATTTGAGGGAATCGAGTTGGGTTTTGAGGGACGCGTCAAACAGACGTGACCCGACGCGGACCTTAAGCCCGCCGAGTATGGCCGGATCAACAGTCGCATTGATCACGGGGTCGCGGCCAAGGGACTTGGCCAATTCGGATTTCAGGGTCGCCAGTTGCGCCTCATCGAGCGCCACGGCAGAGGTAACCTCGGTGGCAACCACGCCCTTTTTGACATCATACAGACGGAAAAAGGCGGTCAGCAGGCCAAACAGCTGATCCAGACGCCCGTTCTGCGCGGTCAGGCCCAGGGCCTTTTGCGTCAGGGCATCGAATTTCGCCTTTTTCGTCACTGCCGTCAGACCGGACATCTTGGCTTCAGACGTAAAGGCCTGAGAGGTCAGAAGGCGGCGCAGATCGGCGCTTTCGACCAGCATGGCCTTGAGCGACGTCAGATCCTTATGGACTGCCTCAAGTTTGCCGTCGGCTTCCGCCAGTTCAAACACGGCCTTGGCGTAACGCGCGCCGACCTCGGTTTCTCTAAAAATATCGCTCACGAATGAATCCAGAACAGTTGGAAGTGGGACAGACACAGGCTGCCGGGCGCAGGTGCGCGCCGCTTCGCTTCAGATCGCGGGCCTCTTAGCACGCAGTTTTGCGCATCGCAACCAGACAAGACAGAAGTTTTGCATTTATATGTCTGCCTTCCTGATTGTGTTTTGAGTCATTTTTGTCATTTATACCCGTTCCGGCACATTCCGCCGCTGTTTTATTCCTGAAAGAGACGCCGCATGGACGCGTTACTGGCCCTTTTTTCTGATCCCGCCACATGGGCGGCGCTGGTGACGCTGATCGTCATGGAGGTCGTACTGGGCATAGACAACCTGATCTTTATTTCCATCCTGACCAACAAGCTGCCGGAACATCAGCGGGCACGGGCGCGGTTTGTCGGCCTGAGCGGTGCGCTTCTGATGCGTGTGGCGCTGCTGTTCACGCTCGTGTGGATCGTCGCCCTGAAAGAACCTGTACTGACGCTTCTGGGACACGGGTTCTCGTGGCGGGACATTATTCTGATCGTTGGCGGCCTGTTCCTTGTCTATAAGGCGACCTCGGAAATCAGCCACGCCACCAACCATCCGGCGGAAGCCCATGACGGTGACACCCTGACGCCCACCCGTCCGGTCAGTCCGGCACTCGGTTTCGGCATAGCGATCCTTCAGATTCTGCTGCTCGATCTGGTGTTTTCCATCGACTCCATCCTTACCGCCGTCGGCATGACCCAGCATCTGCCGGTGATGATCATCGCCGTCATGTGCGCTGTATTGCTGATGATGGTCGCCTCCGGCCCGATCGCCAATTTCATCAACCATCACCCGTCCATCGTCATGCTGGCCCTGGCCTTCCTGATGATGATCGGCATGGTGCTGATTGCCGAAGGCTTCGGGGCTCATATTGACAAGGGCTATATCTACGCCGCCATGGCCTTTTCCGCCTTTGTCGAAGCCCTGCAAATGTTTCGCCGCAAAAAGGTCGGTCAGGCGGACTGACAGAGATATCAACAGAACCTTAATCCCGTTCGGTTAGGCTGTGACCATGAAAGTGACTGCCTATGCACCTGTTGCCTCTGCCCTGTCTGCCGCGCCGGCCTCTTTGAGCCTGCGCGACCGGCAGGCGGCAACGGTGCGCGAAAAGCTCAAGGTGCAGAAACAGGCCCTGATCACCCTCAAACAGCAGACCGAAGCCCATAAGGATGACGCCAGGGCGCTGGCCCGCAAGCGGGTGGATCAGCTTAAAGAGCGCCTCAAAATGCTGGAGCAGATGCCGGGCCTCGATCCCGCCAAAAAAGCCCGCCTGATTGCGCAACTGACCAAAGAACTGAAATCCGCTGTCAAGGCCTATGCCTCGGCGGGCGGCTCGGCGCTGGAAGTCGGCACTACCGGTACGCCCGCTGCCCCTGCGGCGGACATACCGCCAGACAGCCTGACTGACAGCCCGACTGACAGCGATACCCCTGAAACTCCTTCTGACGCCACCAGCCCCGACGCCACCAACAGCGACAGCGCGCCGCCGACAGACGCGACCAAAGACCGTGATCGCCCCGCCTCACCCTATGACCACCGTTCCGACGCCGACCGCCGCAAATCGGCAGAAGCCGAAGAAGACGCGGCCTTTGCCCGCGACGTGCGCGACATGATGCGCAAGATCAAGGCCCTGCTCGACAAGGCCAAAACCGAAGCCAGAACCAGGATCAGCCACAACGACAAGGCCCCCGACGACATCAGGGACGCGGAAGCCGCCCTGAGGGCGCTGGACAAGGAGGTCGGTATGATCGAAAGCACTACCGCCGCCACAGACCTGATGTCCGGCCTGAGGCTGTCCCTGTCCGTCTGATGCCGCCTACATGAAACTATAGGGGTCGATATCGACAATCAGCCGCACGGCATTGGGCTTTTTGATGGCCCGTGTCCAGACACTGACAAAACCCTGCAAATCGCGGTTACGGTCAGCGCGCACCAGAAACCGCTTGCGCCACTGTCCGCGCACCAGCGCAATCGGCGCATCGGCCGGCCCGAAGACATCGATCCCGTCCGTATTGGGCACCGCCAGAGCCAGTTCACGGCTGAAACGCTCAAGCCCCGCGCGATCCTTTGCCGACAAAATGACCGCCGCCAGACGGCCAAAGGGCGGAAAACGGGCCATATCGCGCCCCATCTGTTCATAGGCGAAAAAGGCGTCGCGATCCTGCGCCTTCAGGGCCTGCATCACCGGATGCTCCGGCGTATAGGTCTGCAAAAAGGCCCTGCCCGGTTTCTGCGCCCGTCCGGCCCGCCCCGTCGCCTGCGCCAATAGCTGAAAACTGCGCTCCGCTGCGCGTAAATCCCCGCCCTTCAGCCCCAGATCGGCATCAATGATCCCCACCAGAGTCAGGTTAGGAAAATTATGCCCCTTGGCCGCGGCCTGAGTGGCAATGAGAATATCAGTCTGATTGTCTTCGACCCGCCGGATCAGGGCCGCCGAGCTTTCGGCATCGGGGGCCGTATCCGACGAAAAGATTTCCGCCCGCGCCGCCGGAAAGCGCTCACTGACCTCCTCCAGAATACGCTCGACCCCCGGCCCCACCGCCGTCAGACTGTCCAGCGCCCCGCAATGCGGACAGCGCTCAGGCTTTTTCATCGAGAAACCCGTCAGGTGACAGACCAGTCTGTTCGTCGCCCGATGCTCCACCAGCCAGCTATCGGTATGGGGTGCCGTCATGCGTTCGCCACAGGCCCGGCACAGCACCAGAGGCGCATAGCCGCGCCGGTTGAGAAACAGCAATATCTGCTCCCCCCGCGACAGGGTGGCGGTCATTTCCGCCACCAGCCGGTCCGACAGCCAGAAACCTTTTTCCGGCGGCTGGCTTTTCAGGTCGATCAGGTCGATATCCGGCAGTTGCGCCACCCCATGCCGGTTTTCCAGCCTGATCCACCTGTAACGCCCCTTCTGCGCATTGGTCAGGGTTTCCATTGACGGGGTGGCAGAGGCCAGCACCAGCAGGATATTGTCCCTGTGCGCGCGCATCACCGCCAGATCGCGCGCCTGATAGCGCACGCCGTCCTCCTGTTTGTAAGAGGCGTCATGCTCCTCATCGATGATGATCAGCTTCAGACGGGCAAACGGCAGAAACAGGGCCGAACGCGCCCCGACCACCAGCCTGACCTGACCCGTGGCCACCCCTTCCCAGACGCGCCGCCTCTGACCCTGCGACAGGGCCGAATGCCATTGCACCGGCTCGGTGCCAAAACGCGCCGCCATACGGCCCATCACCGCCGTGGTCAGGGCGATTTCCGGCAGAAGGATCAGAATCTGGGCCTCAGGATCATCGCGCAAGGCCCGTGCCACGCTTTCCAGATAGACCTCCGTCTTGCCCGAACCGGTCACGCCATCCAGCAAGACAGTGGAATAGACCTGTCTGTCCCATTCTGCCCTGATCAGTTGATCGGCAGCATATTGGCTGTCGTTCAGCACCGGCGGATTGAAGGCCGGATCGGGCGCGGCAAATTCTGCTGTCTCACGCACACGCTTTTGCAGATAACCGTTTTTCTCAAGCGTCTGCACCACCGACGCCGACACCGCAGCGGCACGGCCAAGCTCTGCCGCACTCCGGGGCACAAGCGCGGCCTCAAGGACAGCCCGCTGTTTGGGTTTGAGCTTATCTGCCGGTTTGTCCGTGCGCGCATAGACATATTGCACCACCGCCCTGGGCGCCCTGAGGCCGCTGAGGCAGCCCGTCAGAAACACCCCCGGCGGAGTCAGGGTCCAGCCCGCCGCCTTCAGCCAGAATTCGAGACTTTGCGGCGGCACCGGTGGATCGTCTATGCGCTCAAGCACCGCTTTCAGCTTAAATCCCGTCTCCGTGTCCGGCACGTCACAGACCTCGGTCACCACCCCGCGAATACGGCTGTTGCCCAGAGGCACGCGCACATGATCGCCGACCTGCAAGTCAAAGGTGTCTGGGATCAGATAGTCCAGCAGCCTGTCCACAGGGGTCATGACCGCGACCCTCACCCTTGGCCGCACCTTATCAACCGAATTTACGGGCGTTTGAACGGAATCGGGCATGGATTGGGTCATTAGGCTTGAATCAGGCTGCACAGTCATGGATTTTATGCCATCTATAGCCCCTTGGACAGGTTAAAGCCGTATTAAGCATAAAGAATGGCCTCGGATTATCGCGACATAGAGACGAAAGCACAAAAACAGCCCCTGATGGACTATCAGACGCTGCGTGATCTTCTGCCCGAATTTGCTCAGGAAATGCGTCAGGATCGGGCCTTGCTCGAACAGCTCAACCTGCAACCGAGAACGCGCAACCTGATCGATTTCGGGCCGGCGGCTCTGGCGAAACTTGAGGCCAAGGCCATTCGTGACTTCGATATCCGCCGCCAGCTTGAAATGACCGCCCGCGCCAATTTCGATGCCCAGGCGCAGGCCCATGCCCTGATCCTGAGCCTGCTTGAGGCCCGCAACCATTCCGACCTCGCCCGCCGTCTGGCCAGGGAATCGCAGGAGCGTTTCGGTCTGGTCACCGCCGCCATCGCCCTTGAGGACACCGCCCCCATCCCGCTCGGCTGGATGACGCTCGACTATGGCGGGGTCGATTATATTATCGGCGAAACCGAGATGTCGGTGCTTGGCCCTGACGGTGTGTGCCGCGCCCTGTTCGGCGACGACGTGCGCCGTATCAAAAGTGCCGCCGTTATTCGCACGACCATGTGGCGCGATGGCCGACCGGGGGCCGTGGCCTTCGGTTCTGCCGACTATGAAGGGTTTACGCCGGATATGGGGGCCGAACTGGTTGCCTTCGTTACCCGTGTCGTGGAACGGGTCGCCGAACGCTGGCCGATCCTTTAGAGCGCTTTCCGAAAAGTGTGACGCACTTTTCGGATTCAAAAGCGCGTCAAAACAAAAAGTTAGAGCGTTGTTCCGATTCATTTTGAACGGAACACACTCTAGGGTTAAGGGATATTAACCCTTTTGAGTCTAAATCTTCAGGCATGACTATCGACGATGCCCGCCTGAAATGGCTGACCTATCTGAAAGCGCAAAAGCGGTGTTCGCCAAAGACACTCGAAGCCTATGGCCATGCCTTCGGCTTCTATATCGGCTGGCTGCGCGGCCAGCTGGGGCCGGACATCGACCTTGATGATCTGACGCACCTGACCGCCAATGATATACGCGGCTGGATGGCCCATATGCGCGGCAAGGCACCGCCCCTGTCTCCGCGCTCACTGGCGCAACACCTGTCGGCCATAAAATCCTTTCATACCTATCTTGATGTGCATCTGGGGATAACAAGTCCACAGGTGGCCCTGACGCGCGGCCCGCGCCTGAAGACCACCCTGCCGCGCCCGCTGAATGAGGATCAGGCGCTGGGTTTAATGCAGGAAGCCCTTATGAACTCAGACCTTTCCGAGTGGGAAGGTATGAGAGACAGAGCGGTCTACCTTCTGCTCTATGGCTGTGGCCTGCGCATTTCCGAAGCCCTGTCCCTGACCCTGAAAGACACCCCGCTGGGGGACAGCCTGCGCATTGTCGGTAAGGGCAACAAGACGCGCCTCGTGCCGGTTCTGCAAGAGGTTCGTGACGCCATAGAGGCCTATAAGGCACGCCAGCCCTTCGCCCTGTCGCCCGCTGACGCCCTGTTTCGTGCCAAACGCGGCGGGCCGCTCAGTGCGCGCCATGTGCAGGCCAGCGTCCAGCATTTACGTTCCCGTCTGGGCCTTAATGACCGCGCTACCCCCCATGCCCTGCGCCATTCCTTCGCCACCCATCTTCTGGGATCAGGGGCGGATTTGCGCGCCATTCAGGAATTGCTGGGCCACGCCTCCTTGTCCACCACCCAGAAATATACGCAGGTCGATGCCGAACGTCTGCTGTCGGCCTATGCCGCCGCCCACCCCAAGGGCTAACCCAAAACATAATGGCGGGAGGCTTTTTAGAGCGTGTTCCGTTCAAAATGAATCGGAACAACGCTCTAACTTTTTGTTTAACGCGCTTTTTAATCCGAAAAGTGCGTCACACTTTTCGGAAAGCGCTCTAGCCTCCCGCCATCAGAAACCCTGCGAAAAATGCCAACGGGTCACCCCAAGGCATTTTTCTCCTGATTATGCCTGCATCGTCCAGCCTTCGACGCCCATAGCCGCCTGACGCACGGCTTCGGAGCGGGTCGGGTGCGGATGGCAGATGCGCGCCAGATCTTCGGACGCCCCGCCAAAGGCGATCAGCACGGCGGCTTCGGCGATCATCTCACCAGCCTGCGGCCCGAGGATATGCACGCCATAGACGCGGTCGGTCGTGGCATCGGCCAGAAACTTGACGAAGCCTTCCGTCTCGTGATTGATCTTGGCGCGCGAATTGGCCATGAACGGGAACTTGCCGACCTTATATTGCACACCGGCGGCCTTGAGCTGGTCTTCGGTCTTACCAACCCAGGCCACTTCAGGGGCCGTATAGACAACGCTCGGCACCAGATCATAATCGACGTGACCGGCCTTACCGGCAATCAGCTCGACCGCCGCGACGGCATCTTCTTCGGCCTTGTGCGCCAGCATCGGCCCGTGGATCACGTCCCCGATGGCCCAGACCCCCGGCGCGGCCGTTTTGAAGTGATCGGTTGGAATGAAACCGCGCTGATCGGTCGTGATGCCGACATTTTCAAGGCCCAGACCCTGCGTGAACGGACGGCGGCCAATGGCCACCAGAACCACATCGGCCTCAAGGGTTTCGCCATTGCCACCGGCAGCGGCTTCCAGCGACAGGGTCACACCCTTAGGGCCGGTCTTAGCTCCCGTAACCTTGGTGCCGAGTTTGAAGTCAAAGCCCTGCTTGCTCAGGATTTTCTGGAAGCTGGTCGCCAGTTCGGTATCCATGCCCGGCGTGATACGGTCGAGGAACTCCACCACCGTCACCTTAGCCCCCAGACGCCGCCAGACCGACCCCAATTCCAGACCGATGATACCGGCCCCGACAACCACCAGACGCTTCGGCACGGCGGGCAGGGACAGGGCACCGGTGGAATCGACGATCTGCTTCTGATCGACCGTCACACCGGGCAGAGGCGTCGGCTCGGAGCCGGTGGCGATGATGATGTTTTTCGTCGTCAGGGTCTGAACCGAACCGTCCTTCGCCGTGACCGACACCTTACCCGCGCCTTCGATCTTACCATAGCCGGTGAAGGGGGTGACCTTGTTCTTCTTCATCAGGAAGGCGATACCCTTGGTCAGGCCGTCCACGCTGTCCTGCTTGGATTTGTGCAACTGCTCGATGTTCAGCCTGGGGGCCGACACCTCGATGCCGATGGACTTGAACTCATGACCGGCCAGCTCAAACAGCTCCGAGGCATGGAGCAGGGCCTTTGACGGCATACAGCCGACATTCAGGCAGGTGCCGCCCAGCACATCGCGCGTTTCGACAATGGCGGTTTTCAGCCCCAGTTGTCCGGCGCGGATGGCCGCATTATAGCCGCCGGGGCCGCCGCCGATGATGACAACGTCGAAGCTTTGATCCTGAGACATGATATGGCCTTTTCACGGGAAAATCTTTGGTGTCCCAAGCCGTAAAATCCTAACCGTGCAGGGTCAAGTCCGTTTGTGGAAATTTTGCGTACACCGGGGAGCAGACGGCCTTTGACTATTGTGGCGGCGCAGGCGTAGCCGGTGCCCAGAGCCTGTCCGAAGCGCCCAACTGGAAACCGTAATAGAAGACGCGCCGCATCGAATCCGCCTCAAAGGCCAGCATCCCGCCTTCGGTAAATTCATCGGGCAGGGAGACGAAACTGAGCTGCATATCGTTGCGCTGAACAAAGCCCTCGACGGCAATCAGGGTGCCACGCGCCTGTGCCTTGGTCAGGGTATCGAGCGAACGGGCCATGATGCTGAGGGCATTATAGGGGGTGACGGCGGGCTGGGGGCTGATCTTGCCATTGACCAGCACATAGACATGGCCACCGGAAAACAGGTCGCGCGGCACCTCCCAGTTCAGCAGGGATTCCGGCAGGATGAAAAACGGCAGGGTCACCCCGCCATCGACGTGCATTTCGGAAAAGGTAGCCACCCCCTGAGGCGTGCGACGTTCGACGTCGATCATCACCGGCGCAAAGGCACCGGGCACCGCGCTTGAGGCCACCAATACCTGACGGATCAGATCGCGCCCTGCGATGAGGCGTTCCGGTGATCCGGCATCGACCGCCGCCCGGGCTATGGCCCCGATGTCCCAGACAATGCCCGACTGGGTATCGAGATTGGTCGTGGCCACCAGAAGGCTGCGGCCACGCGCCTGTTCGCGGGCAATGGCGATGACCATATCCGTATCGACATAGGTTTCCACCAGCGCCTGAAGATTATTGGCACTGAGGACGCCGGGGGTGAAGATCGACAACAGGCCGCGCGACTTGCCGAGCTTTTCGGCGGCCCCGCTGGTATAGGCTTCTTTCAGTTTGTCGTCATAGTCCGGCCCCAGAAAGGCAAAGGGTGCAATCAGGGCACCGGTGGACACGCCGGTCACGACACGAAATTCAGGCCGGTCGCCGCGTTTGGTCCAGCCAAGCAGCACCCCCGCCCCAAAGGCCCCGTCAGCCCCGCCACCGGACAGGGCCAGTATCTGCAAGGGGTCACGATCCGGTATGCCTTCCTGCCGCAGATCAGCCTCAAGTCCGGCCTTGAGATCGGGATCGTCGGACAACATGCGGATATGGTCAAAGCCCGCAGGCCTGAGATCGCCAAAGGCCGGATAGGTGACATCCGGCCGCTCAAGCGTCGTACAGGCCGCCAGACCGGCCGCAAGACCCGCCATCAGACATACAGAAAAATGCCGAAACCGCTGCATACAGATCTCTTAAAAAATCAGGGCCGCTACGATAAGGCAGCGACCCTGAAATTTCTAGATGTCGAGCAGGAAGCGTTGCGGGTCTTCGAGGCCCTCCTTGATCTTCACGAGGAAGGTCACGGCCTCCTTGCCATCGACGATGCGGTGATCATAGCTGAGGGCCAGATACATCATCGGGCGGACGACGACCTGCTTATCGACGACCACGGCACGTTCCTTGATGGCGTGCATCCCCAGAATACCGACCTGCGGCATGTTGAGGATCGGCGTGGACATCAGCGAACCATAGATGCCGCCATTGGTGATGGTGAAGGTACCGCCCTGAAGCTGATCAAGCGACAGGGTGCCGTCACGCGCCTGCTTGCCGAGCGCGGCAATGCCCTTTTCGATACCGGCCAGAGACAGGGTATCGACGTCGCGCAGCACCGGCACCACAAGGCCCTTTTCCGTACCGACGGCAATGCCGAGGTCGTAATGGTTCTTGTAAATGATGTCGGTGCCTTCGATTTCGGCATTCACCGCCGGAATATCCTTCAGGGCCGCGACCACCGCCTTGGCGAAGAAGGACATGAAGCCGAGCTTCACACCGTGACGCTTTTCAAACACATCCTTATAGGTGTTGCGCAGCGCCATGACCGTGGACATATCGACCTCGTTGAAGGTCGTCAGCTGGGCGGCGGTATTTTGCGATTCCTTCAGGCGGCGGGCGATGGTCTGACGCAGGCGTGTCATCTTCACACGATCCTCACGCGGGCCGGTTTCACGCGCCGGAGCCGAGGCCACGGGCGCAGACGCCGCAGGTGCCGGATTGGCCAGGGCCGCCAGAGCGTCGCCCTTGGTCACACGGCCATCCTTGCCGGAACCGGCAATGCCCGACGTATTTAGGCCGGTTTCAGTGACGATGCGCTGAACCGCCGGCGACAGGTGATTTGAGGCCGGTTGTGCCGTCGCCTGCGTCGCCGCAGGGGCAGGGGCCGCCGCAGGGGCAGGGGCCGCCGCAGGGGCCGCCGCGGCCACAGACCCGTCCGTAGAGATTTTGGCAATGACCTGACCGGGGGTGACGGTCGCGCCATCGGCGGCCACGATCTCGGCCAGCACACCGTCTGCCGGAGAGGCGACCTCAACCGCTACCTTGTCGGTTTCGATCTCGACGAGGACTTCATCCTTCTTCACGGCCTCGCCGGCCTTCTTGCGCCAGTTCGAGATAGCGCCTTCGGCCACGGATTCACCCATGACAGGGGTTTTGACATCGATCAGGGCTGCCAGGGCAGCGGCTTTCGGCGCTTCGGCCTTGGGTGCTGCCGCAGGGGCAGGGGCGGCGGCGGCACCGGCGGCACCGACGCGGCCCAGAACGGCACCGGGGGTGACGGTATCGCCTTCACCGGCAAGGATTTCAGTCAGGGTGCCGTCAGCAGGCGCGGCCACTTCGAGCGACACCTTGTCGGTTTCAAGCTCGACCAGCACTTCGTCTTTTTTTACGGCATCGCCGGGCTTTTTCGTCCAGCGGCCAACAGTGGCTTCGGCGACGGATTCGCCCAGTACGGGGGTGAGGATATCGGCCATGTGTTTCAGGCTCCGGTATATATATGTGTATCAGCTAAGGGCGAAATAATCAGGCGAAGGCGTCGGTCAGGAAGGCTTCGAGTTCCTTCAGGTGACGGCTCATGACCCCCGCAGCGGTCGAGGCCGAGGCCGGACGACCGACATAGCGGGCGCGTTTGGCCTTGATCTTCAGCTTGTCGAGCGTCAGCTCAAGCCACGGATCAACGAAGGTCCACGCCCCCATGTTCTTGGGTTCTTCCTGAACCCAGACCAGTTCCGCATTCTTGAAGCGACCGAGTTCCGTCAGCAGCGACTTCATCGGCCACGGATAGAACTGCTCAAGGCGCATGATATAGACGTCCTTGACCTGCTTCTTTTCGCGGTCTTCGAGCAGGTCGTAATAGACCTTGCCCGAACAGAGGATGATGCGGCGGATCTTGTCGTCAGCCACCAGCCTGACACCGGCCACATCGGGACGCAGCTCGGCATCGTCCTGAAGTACGCGGTGGAAGCTAGACCCTTCGGAAATCTCGGCAAGGGTCGAGACGGCCTTTTTGTGACGCAGCAACGATTTCGGCGTCATCAGGATCAGCGGCTTGCGGAATGGACGGTGAATCTGACGGCGCAGGATGTGGAAATAGTTGGCCGGCGTCGAACAGTTGGCAACCTGCATATTGTCTTCGGCGCACAGTTGCAGGAAGCGTTCCAGACGTGCGGACGAATGTTCCGGCCCCTGACCTTCGTAGCCATGCGGCAGAAGCATGACCAGACCGGACATGCGCAGCCACTTGCGTTCACCTGAGGAAATGAACTGGTCGATCACCACCTGCGCCCCGTTGACGAAGTCGCCGAACTGACCTTCCCACAGCACCAGCGTATTGGGATCAGCCAGCGAATAGCCGTATTCGTAGCCCAACACCGCTTCTTCGGACAGGGCCGAGTCGATGACCTCGTAATGGGCCTGACCGTCGCGGATGTGGTTGAGCGGCATGTAACGCTCTTCGGTCGTCTGATCGACAAAGGCCGAATGACGTTGCGAGAAAGTGCCGCGTACCGAATCCTGACCCGACAGGCGGATATTGAAGCCTTCATCAAGCAGCGAGCCGAAAGCCAGATGCTCGGCCAGCGCCCAGTCAATATTCTGACCGGATTCGACAGCCTGACGACGGGCATCGACGACGCGCTTCAGGGTCTTGTGAATGTTCACATCGTTAGGAATATGGGTGATGCGCTCCCCGATGTCCTTCAGACGCGCCGCAGGCACCGAGGTCGAGCCGCGACGCTCATCCTCTTCGGGCAGGCCAAGGCCCGACCACTTGCCATCAAGCCAGTCGGCCTTGGTGGCCTTATAGCTCTTGCCGGCCTCGAACTCGGCATCAAGGAAGTCGTCGAACTCCTTGATAAAACCGTCAATATCACCTTGCGTCAGGACGCCCTCTTCGATCAGGCGCTGGCCATACAGCTCACGCGTGGACGGATGGTCCTTGATCTTGGCGTACATCAGCGGCTGGGTGAAGGTCGGGTCATCGCCTTCGTTATGGCCGAAGCGACGGTAGCAGAACATATCCACCACCACATCCTTGCCGAACTGCTGACGGAACTCGGTGGCGATCTTGGCGGCGAAGACCACGGCTTCGGGGTCATCCCCGTTGACGTGGAAGATCGGCGCCGCGACCATCAGGGCCACATCCGACGGATAGGGCGAGGAACGCGAATTGTGCGGTGAGGTGGTGAAACCGATCTGGTTATTGATCACGAAGTGGATCGTGCCGCCGGTCTGATAGCCCCTGAGGCCCATCAGGGCGAAACATTCCATACCCACGCCCTGACCGGCAAAGGCCGCATCCCCGTGGATCAGAAGCCCCATCGCGCCGGTACGATCGACGACGGCATTGGTGCGATCCTTGATCTGGAAGGCCTGCTTGGCGCGGGTCTTGCCCAGTACCACCGGATTGACGATTTCAAGGTGCGACGGATTGGCCGTCAGCGACAGGTGGACATTATTGCCGTCAAAGGCCCGGTCCGAAGACGCGCCCATATGGTATTTCACGTCGCCCGTGGAATCGGTATCGAGCGGCACGGTGGAACCGCCCTGAAACTCGTGGAACACGGCACGGTAGGGCTTGCCCATCACACCGCACAGCACATTCAGGCGGCCGCGGTGGGCCATGCCGAGAATGATGTCCTGCACCCCGAGGTGACCACCGCGCTTGATGATCTGCTCAAGGGCGGGCACCATGGCCTCACCCCCGTCCAGACCGAAGCGCTTGGTGCCGGGGAAACGGCGGTGAATGAAGCGCTCAAAGCACTCGGTTTCCACCAGCTTGCGCAGAATGGCGACCTTGCCTTCCCTGGTGAAGGTAATTTCCTTGTCGCGGCCTTCGATACGTTCCTGCACCCAGGCCTTTTCTGCCGGATCGGCAATGTGCATATATTGCACGCCGATATTGGCGCAGTAGGTGCGCTTTACGATGGCGATGATTTCGCGCAAGGTCGCCGTTTCCAGCCCCAGAACCCCGTCGATAAAGATCGAGCGATCCATGTCGGCATCGGTAAAGCCCCAGTGCGACGGCTCAAGCTCGGCATTGTGGCGCGGGGCCTCGATCCCCAGCGGGTCAAGGTTGGAATGCAGGTGACCGCGTATGCGATAGGCGCGGATCAGCATCAGGGCACGCACGGAATCACGCGCGGCGTTTTTCAGATCGTCAGGATTAGGGGCAGAACCCTTGGTGGCCACCGCCTTGTCGGTAAGGGTCTTTTCGACCTTCGCCCCGACGGCGGGCCAGAAACCGTCCAGCGCCGAGGTCAGTTCGTCACGCGCCTCAACGACCGGACGCGCCCAGCCACCGGCGGAGGCATTTTCCGACACATGGGCCGGTGCATCTGACAACTGATCGAAGAAAGCCCGCCATGCGGGAGAGACAGAGGCGGGGTCATTGGCCCACTTTTCCTGAATCTGCTCAATGAATAAGGCGTTGCCGCCATAGAGGAACGAGGTTTCCGCGAAAACCTGATTCAGCCGACCCTGATCGTCCGCCATTCTATACCTGCTGCGAAGCGGCCAATTACGACACCGCTTCCCTTTCGTATTTGTGTTAAGCGGCCAATTACGACACCGCCATAGCTAAGGCCTATATCCTGTTTAAAAGGTGTTGAGAACCTCTTAAACGGGGAAAAATGTCCTGTGAGAAACCTTCGCGGCAATATTATGGTTCTCAGCTTCTCCACAGACCAAAAAGCACAAAAAAAAGCGCACAGCCTGAGCCATGCGCTTTTTTTATCTTGTGTCAGAGATGGCTTCAAAAGGGCCGGTGTCTGACCAGAAAACGACCCTTTGGAACCGTCTCTTAGCCTTTCAGCACTTCAAGCAGCGTCGAACCGAGCGCTGCCGGAGACGGGGCCACACGGATGCCTGCGGCTTCCATAGCGGCGATCTTGTCTTCCGCACCGCCCTTGCCGCCGGAGATGATGGCACCGGCATGGCCCATGCGGCGACCCGGAGGCGCCGTGCGACCGGCGATGAAACCGGCCATCGGCTTCTTGCGGCCACGTTTGGCTTCGTCGCGCAGGAACTGGGCGGCGTCTTCTTCGGCGGACCCGCCGATTTCACCGATCATGATGATCGACTGGGTTTCATCATCGGCGAGGAACATTTCCAGCACATCGATGAATTCCGTCCCCTTGACCGGATCGCCGCCGATACCGACCGCAGTGGTCTGGCCCAGACCGGCATTGGTCGTCTGGAACACGGCTTCATAGGTCAGGGTGCCGGAACGCGATACGACGCCGACCGAACCCTTGGAGAAGATATTGCCTGGCATGATGCCGATCTTGCATTCGTTCGGCGTCAGGACGCCGGGGCAGTTCGGCCCGATCAGGCGCGATTTCGACCCCGACAGGGCGCGCTTGACCTTGACCATATCCAGCACCGGAATCCCCTCGGTGATGCATACGATCAGCTCGACCTCGGCCTCGATGGCCTCAAGGATGGCATCGGCGGCAAAGGGCGGCGGCACATAGATGGCCGAGGCCGTGGCACCGGTGCGGTCTTTGGCTTCGGCAACCGAGTCGAATACCGGCAGGCCGATATGGGTGGTGCCGCCCTTGCCGGGGGTCACGCCGCCGACAACCTGCGTACCATAGGCAATGGCCTGCTCAGAGTGGAAGGTCCCTTGTGCGCCGGTGAAGCCCTGCGTGATGACCTTGGTGTTTTTATTGATAAGTACTGACATGTCTAAACCTTAGCCCTTCACGGCTTTGACGATTTTGGCGGCCGCATCGGCCAGGTCGTCGGCGGCGATGACGTTCAGGCCGCTGTCATTGATGATCTTCTTGCCCAGATCGACATTGGTGCCTTCCAGACGCACGACGAGCGGCACCTTCAGGCCCACTTCCTTCACCGCAGCGATAACGCCCTCGGCAATGATGTCGCATTTCATGATGCCGCCGAAGATATTGACCAGAATCCCCTTCACCTTGGGGTCAGAGGTAATGATCTTGAAGGCCGCGGTTACCTTTTCCGTCGTGGCCCCGCCGCCGACATCGAGGAAGTTGGCAGGCTCGGAGCCATAGAGCTTGATGATGTCAAGCGTCGCCATGGCCAGACCCGCGCCATTGACCATACAGCCGATTTCACCATCAAGGGCGATATAGCTGAGGTCGAATTTCGAGGCTTCGATTTCCTTCTGGTCTTCTTCGGTTTCGTCGCGCAGGGCAAGGATGTCGGGATGACGGAACAGGGCGTTGGAATCGAAAGATACCTTGGCATCCAGCACGATCAGCTTCTCGTCGCCGGTCACGACCAGCGGGTTGATCTCCAGCATGTCCATGTCCTTGGCCTGGAAGGCGGCATAAAGCCGGGACAGAAGCTTTGCGCCCTGCTTGGCCAGATCACCCTTGAGGTTCAGGGCGCGGGCCAGAGCGCGGCCATGATGCGCGAAGATGCCGGTCGCCGGATCAATGGTAAAGGTGATGATCTTCTCAGGGGTGGAGGCGGCCACCTCTTCGATGTCCATGCCGCCTTCGGTCGAGGCGACGACGCTGATGCGCGAGGACACGCGGTCAACCAGCAGGGACAGATACAGTTCCTTAGCGATGTCTGCGCCTTCTTCGATATACAGGCGGTTGACCTGCTTGCCCGCAGCGCCCGTCTGGTGCGTCACCAGCACGCGACCGAGCATTTCCTCGGCATTGGCCCTGACGTCATCGGCAGACTTGACGACGCGGACGCCGCCCTTGGCGTCGGCCCCGAGGCCCTCGAAGCGGCCCTTGCCCCGGCCACCGGCGTGGATCTGGGACTTGACGACAAAAACAGGCGACCCCTGCAATTGCGCCGCAGCCTGTTTGGCCTCATCGGGAGAAAAGGCAGGAAAACCGCGCGGAACGGCGACACCGAACTCTTTAAGGACGGCCTTAGCTTGATGCTCGTGAATGTTCATGGAACCGGTCTTGGTAAAAAATGAGTTTTGCACCCGCTTTCGCGACCGCAAAACGACAAATCAAAGCGTTAAACGCTCAGGCGACTTAATTGGGCGAACCCCCATTTAGCGCATCTGGGCTCGTCCGGTTTTGGACAGCTTTATAAGGTTCCGATTTCTGTTGTGCAACCGCAAGATAACATTAATTTTATCGAAAAGCGCAATTGCCCTGCGCTCAGACGGCTTCTTTCAGGTCGCGCCTGAGGGTCAGGCCCGCCAGAATAAAGCACGCAGCCCCCAGCACATAAAAGCCCAGACCCCAGCTGACGGCCATTTTCAGGGCATTTTCAGCATAATTATATGATAAATAATCGGAAAACAGCCCCAGTATCCATGACCCGAACCCCAGACCGATACTGTTGGTAATGAACAGAAACACCGCCGAGGCCACCGCCCGATGGGCCGGGAGGACAATGCGGTGCAGACAGGCCAGGGTCGGCCCCATCCACACCAGCCCCAGCGCCTGAGCCAGCACCAGAAGCGTGAAACCGCCCGCACTGTCAAAGGCCAGCCCCTGCCCCAGCAACACCAGCGCATAGAGCGGAATACACAACAGATAGGCTCCCGCCGGCAGCCACAGATAATAGTGCGGATTCCCTGTCCCCAGCCGGTCGGCCAGATAACCACCCGCCAGAATCCCGATCAGGCCACCGATCAGCACGATCAGGCCGAAACCGACCGAGGCCGAAACCAGACCGGCCTCGAACGAGCGCATGAAAACCGAGGGCAGCCAGAACATCAGCCCGTAGCCAATGACCGAGGACAACGACGCCCCGAGCGAGATGAGCCACAGGCTGGGATTACGCAGAACCGCTCCCAGCGCCCCCTTCTCCGCTTGCGGCGCGGGCTGAATGACCGCCCGTGTCTCACTCAGCTGACTGTTCCCGCGCCGTGAAAAGGCGAAAAAGACAGGCGCAAACACAAGCCCCGCCAGACCGACACCGACAAAGGCCACACGCCAGTTAAATTCCGCCGCCACCAGCCCGCCGCAAATAATACCTATGGCGGAACCAATCGGCAGGCCCGCCGAAAATACCGCCAGAGCCCGCGCGCGATGGTGCGGCGGATAGAGATCGCTGATCAGGCTATGGGCAGGCGCGACACTGCCCGCCTCGCCTATGCCGACCCCGAACCGCCCAAGCGCCAGCATCAGATAGTTGCCCGCCAGACCGCAAAAGGCCGTCATGGCGCTCCAGAGAATGAGAGACAGACCGATCAGTCTCTTGCGCCCGATCCGGTGCGCATAAAGGGCAACCGGAATACCGACCAGCGTATAGAAGAAGGCAAAGGCAAAGCCGCCAAGCCAGCCCAGTTGCGCATCACTCAGGTTCAGTTCGGTCTTAATGGGCTGGGCCAGAATGCTAAGTATCTGGCGATCGACAAAATTGAAGATGTAAACGATCACCAGCAGGATCAGGCTGATATGCGCCGATCTCAGGGTTTTGCTCTGTGCCATTCTGCGCCCCACTATAGCAGACGAAATCTAGCACATCGTTCATATTTTCCCAACGTTTTTTAGGCTCCCAATGTTTTTTAGGCCTGTTTTTTTCTCAGGTAAAAAACACCTGCCACATCAGGCGCCCGGGAATAAAGGTGAACAGGCCTGCGATCACCAGTCCGCCAAAATACAGCCCGTAGGCCATCAGGCGGTGGCGTTTGATCTGTTTGCGGCGGGCCAACCCGATAAGCATCGGTGCGGCAATGGCTGTCCAGCCTGACAGGGCATGGATCAGGCTGAACTGACCGGCATTGAGCTCACGGACAAAGAAGCTCGACAGGGCGGTGACCAGCATCAGCCCGACCCAGATCCAGCCCATTATCCTGTGCGGCAGAATGCCCTTCGGCGCAACAAGCAGCACAGACCCTATGAGAAACGCCACCACGGCGGCCATCAGATGTATCTGCACCGCCGCTGATTGATGCGTGATCAGGGCCAGATCGGGCGGCGCCAGACACAGCCATGCGCCCACCCCTGCCATAAGCATCATAAATACCGATACCGGCATGACCAGACCAAGCCGCTTCATTGGCAATACCTCTTTTTGACATCAGGCTTTTGACCTTGTGGAACAACACGGCCTATAAGCACTGCCAAACCGAGGGATCAGGACAAGATGCGTGAAACACCACCGCCCGTACGCGAAACACCATCATCGACCGCTCGCGCTTCGCGGATAACACCGGAAGCGGTGCAGGCGCGGCTTGTGTGGCTGAGGGTCTATGGACTGGCGGCCATACTGGGGGTGATCCTTGCCATTACAGCCGCCGCAGGCACCGAACATCTGAGCCTTCCTGTCCGGCTGTTCTACTGGCTGGGCACAATGCTTGGCGGCACGGCCATAGCCCACAGGGTCGATTTGCTGATGGGCGCAGCCGGACACCTGTTCCGCAAACAGAGCCACCGCATCATCATCCATGCCTTTTTGATCATCGTGCCGATCAGCCTGTTTGTCTGGGGGGTCAACAGCCTGATGCACCGGACACTTCTGGGGCCGGAAGCCATTTTCAGGTTGCTCGGCTATACGATACCCATCTGTCTGGCCATGGCCAGTCTCAGGGCGCTGATGCACCCCATTCCACGCCAGAGCCACAGCTTCCCGCCCGATTCTGCGCATCCCGTTGCATTCCGTGAGCGTCTGCCGTTCAAATTTCAGCAAGCCGACATCTATGCCGTCTCCGCCGAAGATCATTATTTGCGTATCTATAGCGCGGCAGGACAGACCCTGATCCTGATGCGGCTTTATGATGCCATCCGCGAGCTTGAAGGCATAGAAGGCTCGCAAACCCACCGCTCATGGTGGGTGGCCTTAGGCGCGGTCAGAGAGGTAGAAAAGAAAGACGGAAAGGTCTGTCTTGTACTTTCGGACGGCACGCGGGCCCCTGTCAGCCGCCGCTTCCAGAAGGCCCTGCGCACCGAAGGCTGGTTGTCCTGATTATTTCAGGGTCTGAGCCAGAGCCTCAAGCTGGTCGGCGCAGATGCCCCAGCCTTCGTGAAAGCCCATGGCCTCATGCTGCTGTTTCTTTTCCGCTGACCAGTGACGGGCGCGGGCCGTATAAAGGGTCTGCCCCTCACCGGCGTCTTCAAAGGTGACAATTGCCGTCATGAACGGGTCTTCCGAAGGCTCCCACGCCCGCACATAGGCGTCGGTGGTCACCAGTTTCTCTTGCTCGATGACCTCAAGATAGACACCCCGTTGCGGCATCACCTCTCCGTCAGGGCCGCGCATGACAAAGCTCTGGCTGCCACCGGTGCGCACATCGAGTTCGACATCCGTCACCCGCCAGGGTTCGGGACAAAACCATTTTTCCAGCAATTGCGGTTCCGTCCAGCACCGCCACAACAGATGACGCGGGGCCTTGAGGGTGCGGGTCAGCACCAGTTCGCGTTCGGACATATCAGACATAGTCCCTCCTTAGCCGCAATCGGGCGTGACGGTGTTGATCATCCACGGCGTGCCGAAACGGTCGGTCAGCATACCGAACATCGGCGACCAGAAGGTTTCAGCAATCGGCATGGTAATAGCGCGCGCGCCTTCGGCAAGGCCGTCCCATATTTTGCGGGCCTCTTCGGGGGTGTCCACCTGAATCGAGGCGGCAAAGCCCTGTGGCGTCTGATAATAGGCCCTGGGCGCATCAGCCCCCAGCAAGGTGGCCTTGCCGACCCTCAGACAGGCATGCATCACCAGATTTTCCCACTCAGGGTCAATACCGGCATCGGCGGGCGCATCCTTGTGCTTCATCATGAAGACGATTTCACCCCCCAGCACCTTGGCATAAAAGCCAAAGGCTTCCTCGCAGGTACCGTCAAAGTTCAGATGGGTTTCGATATGCATTTTCTTTCCTCCTTTAGAGCACTTTCCGAAAAGTGTGATGCACTTTTCGGATTCAAAAGCGCGTTGAAACAAAAGGTTAGAGCGTTGTTCCGATTCATTTTGAACGGAACACGCTCTAGTTTGTAATGGTTGTCTCAAGCCGGTTCAGCGCTCCCTGCCAGCCGATGACATAGCCGCCCCTGATGGCCGCCTGTGTGCGTTCCGGGGCCAGCAATCTTGTGTGCAGGGTCAGGCGGGTGTGCAGGCTGCCGTCCTTATGCCGCTCATCGCCGAAGGTTACGGTGACTGTGGCCTGTGGCGGCAGACCGGCACCGCACGGGTTATCAATCAGGGCGTGACCCTCATAGACAATACGCTCATTATGCACGATGTCCCTGTAGATACCTTCACAGGGATAGAGCGTGCCGTCAGGCGCAGCCATGCTGACGAAAAAACGCCCGCCGACCTGAAAATCAATCTCGACCTGCTGAGTGATAAAGCCTTCCGGCCCCCACCAGTGCTTTACATGCCCGGCCTCAGACCACAGACGAAACAGCAGGTCACGCGGCACCTTGAAGGTGCGGGTCATGACAATGTCAATTTCCGTCGGAAACTGAACCTCGAAATCGGACATCAGGGCCTTCATGTCCTATCGGCCGCCTGTGCCTGCAAACGTTCGACATAGGCTTCCAGCCGGTCAAGCCGCGCCTCCCATATCCGTCGATAATCCCTGAGCCACATATCTACCGCCTCCATAGGTTCCGTTTCCAGTCGGCAGGGCCGCCATTGGGCATCGCGCCCGCGGCTGATCAGTCCGGCCTTTTCCAGAACCTTCAGGTGTTTGGAAACCGCAGGCAGACTGATGTCAAAAGGTTCAGCCAGTGCATTGACACTGCTTTCCCCCAGAGCCAGCCGCGCCAGTATGGCCCGCCGCGTCGGGTCAGCCAGAGCATGAAAGGTCAGGGTCAGGGGATCGGTGGACATAAGGGCACGGCTTATTATTTAACTTATTGGTTAAGTAAACCCGTATCATTGTTCTGTCAAGCCACTTCCTCTCTTTATGCCTTGCCCTTGTCCCGCAGCTTGGCTAACGCTCAACCGACTTCAGCGGAACCCTGCCATGCCCAGACTGACCGGCCCCTCCACTCAGGCCGCCCTTGAGCGCCTGCAAACCCTGCACCCCAAGGGGATCGACCTTACTTTGGGGCGTACCGAACGCATCTGTGCCGCGCTGGGCGATCCGCAAAAGCGCCTGCCGCCGGTGGTGCATGTGGCCGGCACCAATGGTAAAGGATCGACCATTGCCCTGTTGCGCGCCATGGCCGAAGCCGCCGGTTTGCGCGTCCATGTCTATAGCTCGCCGCATCTGGTGCATTTCGCCGAGCGCATCCGTCTGGCCGGTAAGCTGATCGACGATGATTATCTGGGTGATGTCATTGATCGTGTGGAAACCGCCAATGCCGGTCAGCCCCTGACCTTTTTCGAGGCCACCACCGCTGCCGCCTTTCTCGCCTTTGCCGAAACCCCTGCCGATCTGTTGCTGCTGGAAACGGGGCTGGGGGGGATACTCGATTCCACCAATGTCATTGAACAGCCGGAACTGACGCTCATTACCCCCATTGACTATGACCATAAGGCCTTGCTGGGTAACGATCTGACGACCATCGCCAAACAGAAGGCCGGTATCATCAAACAGGGCGTGCCGGTCATAAGCGCCCGTCAGCCCGAAGACGCCGAAGCGGTGATTGTGCGTCAGGCCCTGAAACGTCAGGCACCGCTGCACAGTGCCGGTGAAGGCTTTTATGCCTATAGCGAAAACGAACGTCTGGTGTTTCAGGACGAAGATGCCCTGCTCGATCTGCCCCTGCCCGGTCTTCAGGGCACGCATCAGATTGACAACGCCGCCCTGGCCATCAAGGCCGCACGCCTGCTCGACCTGCCCACCGAGGCCATAGAAACCGGATTGCAAACCGCGGTCTGGCCCGCCCGTATGCAGCGCCTGAAGGCAGGCCCGCTGTATGAGGCCCTGCCCCCCCAAAGCGAGCTATGGCTTGATGGCGGACACAATCCCCATGCGGCACGCGCCTTGCGCGCCCATCTCGATACGCTTCAGGCGCGCGACCCCAAGCCTCTGCATCTGATCTGCGGCCTGCTCAACACCAAGGATGCCGCCGAATTTTTCTCGGCCTTTGACGGGCTGAACCCCGACATAAGCTGCGTCAGCTTTGCCTCGGACGCCGCCATTGCCGCCGACACCCTGACAGCCATCGCCCGCGACAAGGGCCTCAGGGCCACACAGGCCGCCTCACCGCTTGAAGCGGTTACGGCCCTTGACGACCGGCCGCGCCGCGTCCTGATCTGCGGCTCGCTCTATCTGGCCGGAGAGGTGTTGAGCCTCAGCCCCGAGACATGGCCTGCATAGAAGCCTTTGCCCCGAAGCCGCTTTGTGCTAAGGCCCGCGCCATGTCTGAAAGCCCTGTGCCCTACACCGTTTCTGTCCTGACCATGTGCCCTGAGGCCTTTCCCGGCCCGCTGGGGGTATCGATCATTGGCACCGCATGGAAAGAATCTGGCCTGTGGGCGCTGGAAACGGTGGACATTCGTCCCTTTTCAAGCGATAAGCGCGGCTTTCTTGACGATACCCCTGCGGGGGGCGGCCCCGGACAGGTGTTAAAAGCCGACGTGATCGCCCGCGCACTGGACAGTTTACCGTCCGATGACCGCCCCAGGGTCTATATGAGCGCCAGAGGCAAACCCCTTAGTCAGGCGCGGGTTAAGGAATGGGCCAAAGCCTCGGGACTGATCGTCCTGTGTGGCCGGTTCGAGGGGGTCGATCAGCGCGTGCTTGAGGCGCGCGGCTTTGAAGAGATCAGTGTCGGCGATGCCGTCCTTGCGGGCGGAGAGTCGGCAGCAATGGTCAGTATTGAGGCGGTGGTGCGGTTATTGCCGGGGGTTCTCGGTGCAGCCCAAAGCCTTGAGAGTGAGAGTTTTGAGGATGGTCTCCTCGAACATCCGCAGTACACGCGACCGCGGAATTTCGAGGGCCTCGACATCCCCGAAGTGCTGTTGTCCGGCGACCACAAAAAGATGGCCGTCTGGCGTCAGCAGATGAGAGAGGCGACAACGAAAGAACAGCGACCCGATCTGTGGGCGGCCTATCTTTCCAAATTACAGGCAAACGGCGCTTCCAAACCTAAGAAGTAAGCCTCAATAACGAAGGACGAAAAGCATGGCTAATCTGCTGCAACAGCTCGAAGCTGAAGAAATTGCGAAACTGCGCGAAGGCAAGACCTTCCCTGCGTTTCAACCCGGCGACACGGTTCGCGTCAATGTGAAGATCAAGGAAGGCGAGCGCGAACGCGTTCAGGCCTATGAAGGCGTTGTCATCGCCCGCGCCGGTCACGGCATCAATGAGAATTTCACCGTCCGCAAGATCTCCTTCGGTGAAGGCGTGGAACGTGTATTCCCGCTCCTGTCGCCGAACATCGAATCCATCGAAGTCAAGCGTCGCGGCGTTGTGCGTCGCGCCAAGCTGTACTACCTGCGCGACCGTCGCGGCAAGTCGGCCCGTATCGTCGAGCGTTCGCAAAACTCGACACGCGGCTCCAAGGGCGACGAACTGCGCGCCCAGCTGGCGGCTTCGGACGAGTCCACCGAAGGCTAAGCCTTCTGCGGCAAAGTGTCTAAAAAACCCCGTCCTGTTCATCAGGGCGGGGTTTTTCATGTCCTTTTCCGCCTTAGCGACAGAGTTGTGATTTTGCCGCGTTAAAGACTATAGACTAGTGTCCTGAAGCTGAAATTCGCATATCCCTGATATAGGCCTCAGGGCGAACTTCAAATTCACGATACCAGGATTTCAGACAGAACACACAGGATGAAGCCCCTATGAACCGCCGTTCCCTTATTCTGGCCTGCACGGCCCTGACCGTTTTCGGCCTGCCCGCCTGCGCCCAGACTCCGACCGATGCCAAACCCTATACCACCTCGGTCTTTGCCGGGGATCTGGAACAGCCCTGGGGCATGGTCTTCCTGCCGGACGGGCGGCTTCTGGTGACAGAAAAGGCCGGTCGCCTGCGCCTCATCAGCGCCGACGGGCGCGCCATGCAGACCGTTAGCGGCACACCTGAGGTGGTGGACGAAAGTCAGGCCGGATTGCTCGATGTCGCCATTGATCCTGATTTTACCCACAATGGTCTGGTCTATCTCAGCTTTTCCGAAGCCGACGACAGCGGCAAAGCCGGTACAGCCGTGGCACGCGGCAAGCTGGAAGGCCACAGCCTGACCGGCCTGACCGTCATCTGGCGTCAGACCCCCAAGGTCGATAGCCCGAACCACTGGGGCTCGCGTCTGGTGTTCGGCACGGACGGCAATCTGTTCATCACCGTTGGCGAGCGGGCCTCTTTCCGTGACATGGCGCAGGACCTCGGCACGACTTTGGGCAAGGTCATCCGCATCCGGCCCGACGGCTCCGTGCCTGAGGATAATCCCTTTGTGCATCAGGCCGGTGCCAAACCGGAAATCTGGTCATACGGCCATCGCAATGTGCAGGGCGCGGCGATCCATCCTGAAACCGGTGAGTTGTGGACGACCGAACATGGCCCGCAGGGCGGCGATGAGATCAATATTACGCGGGCGGGTAAAAACTATGGCTGGCCGGTCATTACCTATGGTGAGGAATATGGCGGCGGCCAGATCGGTACGACCGAAAAGGCCGGTATGGAGCAACCCCTGCATTACTGGGTACCGTCCATCGCTCCGGCAGATATGCTGTTCTACACCGGCAGGCATAAGGTCTGGCAAAACAAGCTGTTCGTCGGCTCGATGAAATTCCAGTATCTTGACATGATCACCCTGACCGATGGCAAGGTGACGCATGAGGACAAGCTGCTTGAGGAATTTGGCGAACGGGTAAGGGCCGTGGTTCAGGGGCCGGACGATGCGCTCTATGTCGCCTTCGATAATATTGACGGTCAGATCATCCGCGTCGAACCGAAATAGACCAAATCATGCCTGCCGGGCTTAGAGACGGCGTGTCTAACGACCTTTTGAAACCCGTTTCTATCGGCCGGCGGCGTGGATCAGCCCCGCCACCGCCCCGATGAGGCCAATAAGCGCTAATGCCCACAAAAGCATATAGGGCGGCACAGACCTGATCTGGCGTTTATCCTCGGACGGTGTCATGGCCCAGACATATCACCTCTGGCCGACCGATGGCCAGTCCCGATTGACCGGCGGCATATATTTGCTTGATCGTCACCGCAACTTGGGCAAGATCAGCCCATGACGCCTGTGCCCGCCCGCCCGATTCACATTGTTGACGAACTGATTTACGAGCGTGCGCCCGGACTTGTGGCCTCCGGCTTGTGGCCGGTCATCAGGCCCGTGCTGTACGCGCTTCTGGGCTATGGCAAGGCGGTGTCCATGGCCGACCATATTGCCGACCTGTCCGGCGATGAGGCACTGGCCTATATCTCCCGCCTCCTGTCTCTGGAAACCGTGGCCTATGGCCTTCAGCGCCTGCCGAAAACCGGCCGCTGTGTCGTGATCTGCAATCACCCGACCGGCATTGCCGACGGCGTGGCGGTCTATGACGCCCTGAGACGTATCCGGCGTGATGTCATTTTCTTTGCCAATGCCGATGCCCTGCGCGTCTGTCCCCGTCTGGGCGAAAGCGTCATACCGGTCGAATGGGTGGCCGACAAACGCACACGGGAAAAGACCCGCGCCACCTTACAGGCCGCCCGTGAAGCCTTTGAAGCCGAACGCTGCGTGGTGCTGTTTCCGGCCGGACGTCTGGCGCGGCTCAATCCTGAGGGGGTGCTGAGCGATCCACCCTGGGCAACGACGGCGGTCTCTCTGGCGCAAAAATATCAGGCCCCGATACTGCCCGTGCATATTTCCGGCCCCTATGCCTTCTGGTTCCACAGTTTCAACCGCATATCCAAAGAATTGCGCGATGTGACCCTGTTCCACGAATTGCTCAACAAGACCGGCAAACGCTATGATCTTACGGTCGGGCCGTTAATCCCGCCTCAGGCCCTGACGCCTGACACAGGTGCCCTGCCCGATGGCATCCTGTGTGATCAGCTCAAGGCCTATGTCGAACGCCAGCTGCCGAAAACCTCCGATAAACCTTTCAGGGCCGTCGCATGAGATTTCTGAAAACCGAAGCCGAAACCCTGCAATTTGGCGCAGAACTGGGCGCACAGCTCAAAGCCGGTGATGTGGTCTATCTGCTGGGCGATCTGGGGGCGGGCAAATCGACCCTTGCCCGTGGTCTGATCCGCTCCCTGACCGCCCCCGATCAGGAGGTGCCTTCCCCGACCTTTACGCTGGTGCAGACCTATGCAGGGCGTGATTTCGATATTGCCCATTTCGACCTTTACCGCCTCGAAGACCCCGAAGACCTCTATGAAACCGGCCTGTTCGAGATGGCCGAAGACCATCTGTGCCTGATCGAATGGCCGCAAAGACTGGGGCATCTGGGCTTTGACGCGCCGTGGATTGTCCAGTTAAAACCCCATACCGATGCTCAGGGCGTGGCGGGCCGCCTTGTTGAGCTTGTTGCCCCGCAGGATATGCCTCTCCCATGACCCAGACGCGCGAAGCGCTTAAACAGGATTTTCTCAGTCAGACCGGTCTGTCCGGTGCTGAACGCCGCCCCCTGCCGGGGGATGCCTCGACCCGTCGCTATGAGCGCCTGATCCGCCCCGATGGTACACGCCTGATGCTGATGGATCAGGCCCCCGCCCTCGAAAGCGCCCCCTGTCCGCCTGAGGCCACCGTATCGGAGCGCCGCCTCAGCGGCTATAATGCGTCTGCGCGTCTGGCGGCCGGACGCATAGAGGCCTTTGTCGCCACCGCAGACTTTTTATCCGCTCACGGATTATCGGCCCCGAAAACCTATGATCTTGATGCCGCCAACGGGTTTCTGATCCATGAGGATCTCGGTGACGGCCTGTTTGCCCGTCTGATCGAAGGCGGAGAAAACGAAACCCCGCTGTATCTGGCCGCCATTGGCGTGCAGGCGCAATTGCATGAACTGACGCCGCCGGATGTGCTTGAAGGCGGCTGGCCCCTGCTCAGCTATGACGATCTGGCCCTGAAAACCGGTGCCGACCTGTTCATTGAATGGTGGCCGCAATTCGATCCGGCCCACCCCCTGAGCGATCAGGCCAGAGCCGATTGGGAAGGCCTGTGGGCCCCCCTGCGTCAGCGCGCCGAAGCGGAAGCCAGCGTGTTTATCCATCGTGATTTCCATGCCGAAAACCTTTTGTGGCTGGGGGAACGCAAGGGCGTGGCACGGGTCGGGCTGATCGATTTTCAGGATGCCCTCAGGGCGCACCCGAGCTGGGACCTCCATTCCCTGTTGCAGGATGCACGCCGTGATGTCTCACCGGAACTTGAGGCCCTGTGTCTTGACTATTATTTCAGTCTCAGACCCCATATCGACCGTCAGGCCTTCATGACCAACTATGCGGCGCTGGCGGCCCTTAATGAAGCGCGCATTCTCGGGGTCTTTGCCCGCCTGATCAAACGCGATAACAAGCCGCGCTATGCGGCCTTCATGCCGCGTATGTGGCGGCATCTGGCGCGTAATCTGCAAGCGCCGGGCATGGAAGACCTCAGGCACTGGTTTAATGCCAACGGATTCGGAGACAGGCTCGGATGATCGACACAGCCCTGATACTGGCGGCAGGACTGGGGACACGGATGCGCCCCCTGACGGATGACCGGCCCAAGGCGCTGATCGAAGTCGGCGGCAAGGCACTGATCGATCATATGATCGACCGGCTGAAAACTGCGGGCGTCAGGCGCTTCGTCGTCAATGTGCATTACTTCGCAGACCGGCTTGAGGCGCATCTGGCGCAGCGCAGGGACATCGACCTGATTATTTCCGATGAGCGCGACAAGCTGCTTGAAACCGGCGGCGGCCTGAAAAAAGCCAGACCACTTCTGGGCGAAGACGCGGTCTTCGTCGCCAATATAGACAGCGTGTGGGTCGAGGATCAGGCCGACACGGCGCTTGAGCGCCTGAAATCAGGCTGGCAGCCGGAGCGGATGGAGGCCCTGTTGCTGCTGGCACATATGGCCCGCTCCAGCGGCTTTGACGGGGCCGGTGACTTCTTTTTGGCAGACAACGGGCAATTGCGCTTTCGCGATCAGGCCGCTTCAGCCCCCTATGCCTATATGGGGGTGCATATTACCCGACCGTCGATTGTCGATAGCATGGCCACCGACGCCTTTTCCCTGACACCCCTGTGGCGGCAAAAGGCTGAACAGAACCGTCTGTATGGTGTGGTGATGGACGGCGACTGGATGCATGTCGGCGATCCGCAGGCACGCGATGCCGCCGAAGTCCGGTTACGCGCATGAGCCTGTTTTCCGGCACCCGTCCGCATTGGTTTTCCATCCCCTCAGGCCGCCCGTTCCTCAGCGATCTGGCGCAGGGGGTTCATACCGAACTGGGGCCTGAGCTGGCGCAGGCGCAGATTCTGACCCCGACGCGGCGCGGGGCGCGGGCTATGGCCCAGGCTTTTTCCGGCCTGTCCGGCGACGGGGCGCTGCTGTTGCCGCAAATCCGCGCCATTGGCGATCTGGAAGAAGGCGAACCGCCGTTCGATCTGGAACATCTGGCGCTCGATCTGCCGCCCGCCGTCAGCCCGATGCGCCGCCGCTTTGAACTGGCGGCACTGATCCAGACCCATTACCGCAGCGATGCGCCCCTGACCGGACGCACAGCGCTGGAACTGGCCGATGCCTTGAGTGCCTTTTTCGATTCTCTGGCGCTTGAGGACATTGAGGCTTCGGAAAAACTTGAACAACTGGTCGATGCGGACGCACATGGCCTGTTGTCCGGTCTGGCGCAGCACTGGCAGAAATCGGCAGAGTTTCTGGCCATTGCCGTCGATCTGTGGCCCAAACGTCTGACCGAACTGGGGGTGATGGACCCGTCACGGCGGCGCGTGGCCCTGATCCGGCGGCTGGCGCAACAGTGGCAGGATCATCCGCCGCGCACCCCGATGTTTCTCGCCGGTTCTACCGGCACCGCACCGGCCATGGCCGATCTGATGGCAGTGGTCGCCGGTCTGGAACACGGAGCGGTGATCCTGCCCGGCCTTGACCTCAGCCTCGCCGACGAGGTGTGGCAACAGGTGGAAGATTCCCACCCGCAGGGGGCCATGAAGGCCCTTCTGGCACGGCATCATCTGACACGCGATCAGGTCATTGTCTGGCCCGCCTCGCTTGAGGCCGACCGCGCCCGCCATGCCCGCCGCCGCCTGATCAACGAAGCCCTGCGCCCCGCCGCCGCCACCAAGGACTGGCGCGAACAGATCAATGCCCTGCGTGACCAATCTCCCGATCCGGCCATTGACCCCATTGCCGAGGGCCTGACGGGCCTGAACCATCTTCAGGCGCGCAATGATGAGGAGGCGGCGTCCGTTATCGCCCTTCTGATGCGTGAGGCTCTGGAAACACCGGACAAGACCGTGGCCCTGATCACACCGGACATTACCCTGTCGCGGCGCGTCTCCGCCAAGCTGTCACGCTGGGGACTGGCGGCGGATTCTTCGGCCGGTCAGACCCTGTCGCACAGCCTGACCGGCCGCTTTCTGCTCGATCTGCTCGATCTTACGCTCGACCCCTCCGATCCGGTACGCCTGCTGAGCCTGATGCAGAACCCCTTATGCCGCTTCAGCACCCATGCCGGGCTTGAGCGGCTGGAACGCAAGGGCTTACGCGGCGCGCGCCCCAACAGCCTTGAAGAAATCGGCCTGAGGCTTGAGGCCGCCCATGCCCAAAAACCCATAGACGATGCGCGCGCTCTGTGGCGCACCTATCTTGAAGCCCTGCCCGCCGTTAATGACAATACAGACCTGTCTTTACGCCTGACGGGCCTTGCCCGCTGGGCCGAGGCGCTGGCGGCAGAAGACGGTCAGGCGCTGTGGAAAGGGGCGGACGGGGCCTGTGCCTCCAGCCTGCTGGCTGATCTGATCAGCGAAAGTACAGGCTTCGCCGTTGAAGACGACATTATTTTCGCTGATATTGTGCGCCACCTGATCCGTCAGACCAAGGTGCGCACCGGCGGCAATACCCATCCGCGCCTGTTCGTTCTGGGGGCCATCGAGGCGCGTCTGGTCAATGCCGATCGCATGATCCTCGCCGGTCTTGAGGAAGGCATCTGGCCGCAGCCTGCGCCGGTCGATCCGTTCCTGTCGCGCCCGATGCGCAAGGCCCTTGGCCTGCCGTCACCGGAACGGCGCACCGGCCTTTCGGCGCACGATTTCGTACAGGCGGCCTCCGGCCCCGATGTCTGGCTCCTGACGCGCCAGCGCCGTGAAGGCGAACCGCAGGTGGCCTCGCGCTGGCTGTGGCGGCTGCAAACCCTGACCGAAGGGGCCCATGTCAGCCTCCCGACCGATGCACGCTGGCTCGACTATGCCCGTCAGATGGACGCCGAACTGAATATAGTCCCGCCTGAATTACGCCCGGCCCAGCGCCCTGAGCCGACACCCCCGCTCGGAAAGCGTCCGCGTGAGCTATGGGTGACAGACATCGAGATGCTGGAACGCGACCCCTATGCCATCTATGCCAAGCGCATACTGGGTCTGCGCCCGCTCGACCGGCTGAACGAACCGTTCGAGGCGCGTCAGCGCGGTACCGCCATCCATGCCGCCGCCGAACAGTTCGTCGAACAGGGAACACCTCTGGGGGCCGCCGGTGAAACCCGGTTCATCGACCTGCTGGAGCATCAGCTCAGGGCGGCGCATCTCAGTGACGCGCAACTGGCCCTGCAACGTCCCCTGTTTCCCGATCTGGCCCGCACCTATGTCGCCTTTGAAGCCGAACGTCAGGCCGATCGGCCGCGCATCCTGACCGAGGCCGAAGGCGCCCTGACCCTCACCACGCCTCAGGGGGATTTTACCCTCAAGGCCCGCGCCGACCGTATCGAACTGCGTGAGGACGGCATCGATATTATCGACTTCAAGACCGGCCTGCCCCCCAGCCACAAGGCCGTTCTGAGCGGCTTTAACCCCCAACTCACCCTTACGGCGGCGATTGTCAAATACGGCACCTTCAACGGCATAGACGCACAGGCACGGGACAAGGGCATAGGCCAGCTCTGTTATGTGCGCCTGTCCGTCGATGCGGTGACTTCCAAACCGCTGAAGCCCGCCAAAGATAATCCTCAGACCACGGACGATATGGCCGAAGCCGCACTCAGGCGGCTTAAAACCCGCATCCTGCACTATGAAAATCCGTCAAAGGGTTACCGGTCGTGGCGCGCCCCGCAATACCGGCATGAACGCGGCGGCGACTATGACCATCTGGCGCGGCTGTATGAATGGCATGTGCTGGGCGATGAGCCGGACAAGACCGAACCGGAGGACAGGACATGAGTACCGCACAAAACCGGGCCGCCGATCCGCGCGCCCATGTCTTCGTCACCGCCAATGCCGGTTCGGGCAAGACCTCAACCCTCGTCAACCGTGTGGCGCGTCTGTTGCTGCGCGGGGCCAGACCTGAGCATATATTATGCGTCACCTACACCAAGGCCGCCGCCGCCGAAATGCAGGGCCGCCTGTATGAACGTCTGGGGCGCTGGGCGGTGGCCGAGGACACCGATCTGGCGAAACAGCTGGCGGAAATCGACGAGGACGCGCGTGACCTGTCCAAGGCCCGCGCCCTGTTCGCCCGCGCCCTTGAGACACCGGGCGGGCTGAAGATTCAGACCATCCACGCCTTTTGCGAAAAGCTGCTGCGCCGTTTTCCGCTTGAGGCCGGTTTGTCACCGGCCTTCAGTGTGCTGGATGATCTGGTATCCAAAGACCTGTCACGCAAGGCCATAGACGCCTTGCTCATCCGTGACGGGGAAATGGATTACCGCGACCGCCTGATCCGCAAACTCAGGGCCTCAGGCTTTGAACGGCTGATGGGGCAGTTCATCCATCAGCATGACCGCATTGCCCGCCAATTCAACGCCTTCAGGGCCCGTGCCGCCGAACAGGGAGTTGATAACTGGGGTCTTTACCTGTTCAACCGTCTGGGGCTTGATGCCCCGCTAACCTCCGAAAGCGTCGTGTCACAGCTTGCCGATCGCCTGAACTGGGATGAGGTGCGTGATGTCGCCCGCTCTATGGCCAGTGCCGGTGACAAGACCAATGACGCGGTTTCGGCCGCCCTGCTTGCCCTCTGTGAAGCCCGGCAAAGCGGCGCAGGGTTTGAGTTTAACACTGCCTTTTTCCTGTTGCACACTAAGGAAGGCACGCTGAAACAGAGGGGTCTGTTCACCAAAAAAACCGCACAGGCCGATATCCTCTGGCTTGAGCGCCTGAGCGAAACCCTGCGTGAGACGCAAAAGCACATTCTGGCGGCAGATACCGCCTGGAACACCCTTGATGCCCTCAGGCTGTTTGCCGATTTCAGCGCTATCTATCAACGCCTGAAAGGGGCCACCGGCCAGCTTGACTTTCAGGATCTGATCAGCAAGGCCCGTGCCCTGTTGTCGGATCGCCTGATGTCGGCCTGGGTACTGTTCAAGATGGATGGCGGCCTTGAGCATGTGCTGGTCGATGAGGCGCAGGACACTTCTGATGATCAATGGCAGATCGTTCAGGCCCTGAGTGACGAATTTTTCGCCGGTGCCGGTGCGGTGGCAGACTTACGCACGGTCTTTGCCGTCGGTGATGAAAAACAATCCATCTATGGCTTTCAGGGGGCGCAGCCTGAGCGGTTTCTTGGGGCGCGGCAATATTATCAGGGTCGCGCCGAACAGGCCGGTCTTGACTTTGCCGTTCCCGATCTTCTGGAAAGCTGGCGCTCCCTGCCGGAAATTCTCGGCTTTGTCGATGCCGTCTTCGATGCACCTGAACTGACCGAGGCCCTGAGGTTCAGGGCCGACAAGATCAGCCATGTCGCCAGACGCGCCGAACGTCCGGCATGTGTCGAACTGTGGCCACCGGTCTATCCCCTGCCCGTCGCCGAAAGCGAGGACAGTCAGGACGACGATGTCGATCCGGTCGATGCCTCCGCCATTGCACCGGCCAAACGGCTGGCGCGGCAACTGGCCTTTCATATCAAATCGGAACTCGATGCCGGGCGCAGCGTCATCGACAAGGCCACCCGTCAGGCCCGCCCGATGCACGCCGGAGACATACTGATACTGGTGCGCAAGCGCGATGCCCTGTTCGAGCATATTATCCGCGAACTGAAAACCATTGGTGTACCGGTATCCGGTGCCGACCGGCTGAAACTGGAAAGCCATATCGCTTTTGAGGATCTGCGCGCCGTGATGCGCCTCTGCCTGAACCGGCACGACAACCTGTCTCTGGCAGCGATCCTCAGAAGCCCCCTGTGTGACCTCAGCGAGACAGACCTGTTTGACCTCCTGTCTGCCACCCCCTCGCTCTGGGCCGCTCTGGTGGCCAGTCATGAGGAAAATCCCCGTTTCGCCTCGGCCTTTGCCCTGCTGACATGGGTCATCAATGAGGCCCCCCAGCGCACCGCCTTCGACCTTCTGGGGCGTCTGCTGAACCGCAAGGATGGCGCAGGCCGCACCCAGCGCCAGAGATTCATCACCCGTCTGGGGCCGGAATGTGAAGATGTGCTGGATGAGACCCTCAATCTGGCCCTGAAGGCCGAAGGGGTTGGCGACATCGGCCTGATCCATTTCCTTAACCTGTGTGAGTTCAACGCCAGCGAAATCAAGCGCGAACAGGAAGAAGGCGGCGACCGCCTGAGGGTGATGACCGTACACGGCTCAAAGGGGCTGGAAGCGCCGTGGGTTATTTTACCGGTCGGTCCCGGCCACAAGAATACGCAAAAAAGCGATCTTCTGGTCTTATCGGATGAAACAGACCTGTTCCTGTCCCTCAGCGCCAAGGATGATCCGCCAGAGGTCGCCGACATCAAATCCGGGCTGGGCCTGAAAGACGACAAGGAGCATCTGCGCCTGTTCTATGTCGCCGTGACCCGCGCCCGCGACCGCCTGACGGTTTGCGGCTTTCAGGGCAAACGGGCCTATAGTGGTTCCTATCCTGACTGGTACGATCTGGCCGCCGATGGTTTTGCCCGTCTGGGCGAGGCCGTCAGTGCCGTTGATATGCCAAGCATCATTGATTTCGGCCTGCCCAAAGACACCGAAGATGACGGCCGCGATTCCACACGGGCGCAGGTGCTGGTCTATGGCGATGGCGCCCCGCTTCTGTCCCCCCACAGGGAAGCCGACGTCACGCACACAG
>Ga0222423_1000213_pt1 | contig 50463 bp, 43 predicted proteins | sample 3A0metagenome_FD_182472 | JGI IMG/M metagenome (GOLD analysis project Ga0222423, IMG submission 182472) | Enriched microbial communities from leaf-cutter ant dump, University of Wisconsin, Madison, United States - 3A0 (version 2) | ecosystem: Environmental > Terrestrial > Nest > Insects nest >...
CATATCTTTTCCGTTTCGTTACCCCGATTTTTGGCTCCAACCGTATTATTGGGGGTGATATACAAAGATAATCAAAAGCCCAACAAGTTCTTAATGAACAAGTTGGGCTTTTTCTGAATGTCCCAACTTATACAATTTATTGGACAGTGTACCCGATTTTAGAATTTCCATGAAACCCCGGTTGATTAACCCGGCAAAGCGTGCTGAGTAAATTTCATCAAAAGTAAAACAGCGTCTTTAAAAGCGTGGTTCTTCCTCTCAATTCATACAAATTACTTATAGCCTGATTAGCGTTTATATTGTACACTTCAAAATGATTCTGATTCAACAGATTTGATATGTTCAGGATAAATTCAAATCTTTTTGTTTTGGTCTTGCAATTCAAATCCAAATCAATAAAGAAATACCTGATGGGACTGTTTGCGGACTGTGTGGTACTACTTTGTATTCCCGAAATTTTGCCTTGTAATTGTTTATTTGCATTAAAAAGTAAACTCGCCTTATGCTCTAAACGAGTAAATCTGTTTTTGAAAGAAACCCTGTCTTGGTTTGTACTTTTGACTACTGAAGCCGAAAAGATGTAATCTGCCGAAATCCTGCTAAAAAAATTCTTATCAAAGCTTGTTTTCAGATTGTAAATATTTGACAAAATAGGTGTTAACCTGCTATTTATAAGTTGTTCATAGTTTATTGCATACCAGGAGCCGTCTAAAGAAACTCTGAATTTTGGTGTCCAAAAAAACTTACTCAAACCTCCGCTTAGGTTGTAACCTTGCTGTTGGTTTTGCAGCATAAGTATTTTTGACCTTTGGATATTTTCTTCAAATTCAGTCGCTACCAAAGTATTGGAGGTAGTAAATGAATAGGACGCTTTGGCGTTCATAAAAAGCATGGCAATGGCCTTTTCGTATCTGTATTCCATGCTGGCGTTATGGGTATTTTTAGATTGAAGAATGGGGTCATTTACCGTTAAGGTTCTGTAGTTTAACAAAATACCGCCAGGATAAATTTGCGTAATATCGCCCAACGTACTAAGATAATTATAGTGGGAAATAAATCTTTTTTCGGGTGTGAAATCATGAATGAAGCTTATTTTCGGGCTAAAGAGCAAACGTTGTTTTTTTGAATTAAGTGCAATATCGCTTTGCTCGAATTCTACAGTTTGCAACTCTAAAGGTAATAAGATTTCATATCGGTCTTTTGAGGTTTTTATCTGATAATTTGCGTGTAAATACGGATACTGTCTTTGCCAATCTAAACGGTTTCCGGGGTCAGGACCCACCCTATTGCCCGTATCGGAGTAGAGGTTCGAGTGCAGTTTCTGTTTTTCGGCCATGAAACCCATTTTGTAATCCTGCACCAAAATCTTATTCACATGTTTATAAGACACATAAGCGTTTGAAATAAAAGTGGGTAATTTTATGTGTTGAAAAACCTGCCCGGAATCAGCGGTAAACATAGGACGGTATCCCGAACCTATGGATAAATTCTGGGCATCAGTATTATGTTCTAAAAGCCACCTGAACTCCAGCAAACTATTTTTTTTAAATGCAGGTATAAAGTTAAACTCATTAGAAATATTCTGCACTCTTTTATCCAGAGTCTGGCCAAAAGCCTGCGCATTAAAGTTCATTTGCCCAAAGTCATTGTTTAAAGTCCAGCGTATCCTGGAATTATTGCTTAAAAAATATTTCGGTTTATTTACCATAGCGTTTACCAAAACCTCTGCTAATCTGGGAGTATTTTTCAGAAACTGGCTTTCAAAATACCTCAGGGTATCTTCCGGAAGGAAGCTGGTTACTGTACTTGCAGACTCAAATGTATTGTAGTCATTAAGTCCTGCTATGTTTACCCGTAATTTCAAATCATTTTTTAAGGTAATCATGTTGTTCAAAGACCCAAAACCCGATTGATTCCTTAAATAGTAAATCTGGGGGATGTTAGGAGCTCCTGCACCTCCAAGGGTAAGCTTTATATTTGGAATATAGCCTGAGAGGCTCCCGGTAAAGCCCCCTGTCCCCATGTTTTTGAGATGGTTTTCATAGCTTTTACCTGTATTATTCACTCCTGCGGTATTCAGCATCTTCATAGACTTGTTGAGTACTATTTGTGAGGCCTCCAGTTCATATAGTTTCGGCACCCCGGCTCCCGCCAGTACATTACCGCTTATTTTGAGGTTATTTTCGTCTTTAAGCACCAGGTCTATGCCTATATTGTCTGTCAGAATCTTATTTTGAAGTGCTTTTACGGGTTGGTGATTTTTAATAATATTTACGCTGGAGATCAGCTCTTTTCTAATGGTTTTAGTGGCTACGCCGTACCGCCCGCCCATAAGGTCGTCACCATGGATGTACAGGTTTTCTATTTTTTTGCCATTGTATGAAATGGTTCCGTCTTCGCCCACCTCCACTCCCGGAATCCTGCGCATAATATCACCTATAGTTATATCCTGCTCTTGCGAGAAACTCTTTACATCAAAACTAAGTGTATCACCCATCTGCGTAACCGGCGGAGACTTAATTTTAACCTCCTGAAGGGCTATCTGGCTAATTTTAAGGTAGAAATCGTATTTTTCTGTGTCGTCCTCTATTTTTCTCCGGTTTTTTTCAAAACCATAAAGGTTAACCTCTATATAAAGAGAACCGGAGGCTTTCGGGCGGAGTAATTTATAGTTTCCCTGTTTGTCTGATTGCGTAAAGCCCAGAACCTTTGCTGCATCGTCTACAATAATAATTATGGCTGAGGCACTTTCGCTCTCGAATTGAATGTTTCCGTGAATATATTTTGACTGGGCAACTGTAGCACTTACAGACCAAATATAAACAGCCGTGAAACAGCACATTGATCGCCACTTAATCGAGTTCAATCGGGTTGTACTTCTTTATTTTGGACAGTTCAGCTTTTTGTTCAGTTTCTCTGCTCATCACCATTACCTTAGCTCCTGACACCTGGGCTGAGGAATAAGCCTCCGGGTCTTTTACAAACAAGGCCACCGCTTTTCTATAGTCTTTTTCTTTGATTTCAATGCACATATCATACGGATAAACAGACTCTACCAGTTCTTCAGCACGGGTGTTTTTCGTTAGCGATGTGGCTTTAAAAGATACCTCGTTTTTTGAATCCGCAGCCTCCAGAATAAGCCCGGGCAGCCCGTTCAGCACCCAGGGACCGTCTTGAAACGGAAGCTCAGTAGTAAACCATACCCCATACTCCCGTCCTGCCCAATGCCCCACCGCATACTGGCAATTGTACCCCAACAGCACTTTTTGTTCATTTTTTATTTCCCATTTAATACCCGGGACAGGAGCAGCTGAAACCAGGAAAAACTTCATGCCAATCATAGCTGCTTTATCCAGTTTTTTCTTAGCAAAATCTTTCATTATCTGTTCGTGATACTCAGTCTCCCCGGATTTACCGGTAAGCAATAGCGGGCGGCCCATCACCACTTTAGGCGGGGCAGCACTTACTACCACCGGCTGCCTGGCTCTGTCTTTAAACCGTTTATACGACTGGTAATCGGTTACTGAGCAAAACCTGCTTGAGCTTTTTCCCAATGACAGCATCATTTCTGACCTGTATGGCTCTTCCGGATGGTTAGCATCACGCACATGAGAGAAATCATACACTACCGTGTACTCTACGGGTTCTTGTGCCGATAATGATAATGAACAAAACAGAAAGAGCAGATATTTAAACATAACCGTATTAATTTTTAAACTCTTTTAATTTTTTCACCAAAACATCAATACTCTCCACGTCATCCATAAATTTACTCACCATTAATATATAGTTATCTTTATCCGTCAATACGCATTGTTCAATCTGCAACGATTGATTAGCCCTGTAAAAATCATTCTTTAAATCAAGCACCATTACCAAATCGGTTTTGGGAAGTTCATCATTCTCTGTGTAATATTTAAAAGTCTCAAAACTATTATCTTTTGAGTAAGCCACAGGCACTATTTGCAATATGTCTTCATACGGTTTTAGTGTTTTCTTTAAGTGCCCGACATTACCGAATTTCGCAAGACAAGCAGAGCAAGACACATCAAGGGGAACATATAATTTGAGCTTCTCTGTATCAATAACCTTATTCATAGTGTCGCCCGTTTGTCTGTAATATTCTATAGCCTGTGGCAATATCAGCATTGCTCCCGCTGTAGTTTCGTCTGCCGGGGTTTCCTTAGGCGAACTACATGAAAAAACAGTAATCAATAATACAAAATAATGAACCTTCATACTAATCTATACGGCTAAATTCAATACCTTTGGTTAATGGATTATTCATATACAGGGTCTTGTCGTCTGAAGTAACTACAAAATCTACTATACCGGCCCTTAGGTTCAGGCGTTTTAGCGGGTTGCCTTCCCAGTCAAATACGAAAATGGATTTGCCCAAATCGGCATTTTCATCCGTTCTCTTGCTTCCGGAATACAGTAAATATACATACTTATCTGTCGTGTGGCCTCTTACAAAAGCAAATCTGGTTTTTTCATTGATAGTGCTAACTTCATTACCATCCGCACCTTTCATTCTACCCATGTCCGGAGCAAAGCCTTCCGGCCCCTTTAAGACTTTAACTGTGTTTTTCTCAAAATCATAAAACTCTAAATGGTCTGCATGCCTTACTGCTAAAACGTGTTTGTTAGAAGTAGGATGGCTAAAGACAAAACTTTCATAATCTTGTTTTTGTGCCCGATTCAGTCCTTTAGGATAGGGTACTAACGAATCCACTTTTTTTTGTTGAGCCAAATCAAATACAGAAAACTTAAAGCCGGAGGAATAATCTCCAAAGCCTAAAAAGGTGTTTTCACTAAGTGGGTTTAACCAATAGAAAAAATATGGCATATTTACCTCTCTGCCCCCTTTTGAAGTGTCTGTCAGGCTGGTAAATATAATTTTCTTCTTCACCACATCATGTACCCACAGTTCGTCTTCAAAAATACCATGAGAAAGAAAAGCAATGCTTTCTCCCGGTTTTCTACCTATTGAGAGTATAGATGCCCCCTGCTTCTTGGTAAAGAGATCATATGTAAGAAAATGGTGGCCGGTAGGTTGAGAATTTTGATATACAACCAATATAGAGTCATTATACAATAACATCGTTACTGTCGAAATGCTCTCCAAATCAAAAAGTTTTTGGGCGGTAATCTCTTTTTCTTGTGGGAATTGCTGAAAGGAAATAGCTGATTTATCGGAATCCTGAGTGTTACAGCCTACTAACAAATTGGTTAATAATACAACAAGTATTTTTTTTATAATGGATATGTCTATTTGGGAACGCATATATAACCCTATATAAATATTGACTACTTTAACGAAATTTGTTATCTAACTTAAATACAATTCATAAGTAAATAATGACAATTGTTTAGAGAGTTAAAGATTAATCAATATACAAAACTTCGATGAAAGAACTAGGATTTCTCTCACCAATCTATAAAAAAAGATGTTCAATTAGTAAAACTAATGCTCAAATTAAGTTTTTCAAATCCTCTTTATTTGTAAATAAAGTAGAGATTTCATATAATTTAATAAAGATGGACAGATAATTATAAATTATATGTCCGAATTAAATGATACTCATGGAGTACTAGGAACTTCATACGGAATCGTACATGAAGTTAAGGGACTCGCTTTACAAAACATAACACTGTAACCTAAAAAACTACATACGTCCCCAAACGTTTCAGTATACAAACATCCATAAGCGGATCCTCCTTGTTCTTGAGCCACAACGCTACCTTTGGAGTCTGCGGTAAAAAACAGCCCTAGTGAAGCACAGAAAAACAAAATGAAAAGGTTTTTTTTCATAGCAAAATTATTTTAAGTTAAAATAAATAATCATAAAATGCAATTCAAAATTGTTAAATTTCGAAAATAGCTCGAATGGCAAAATGAAATTATACAAAAAACTTTATATGTAAAAATATTTTACTGTTTTTCTCAAAAAAACTTATATACGAACTTTCAAGAGCAACTCAAGTCTTGGCTAGTGAATGTTTATATTTTCTTCACTATAGAGGGGGCTTATTAATAATAAGTATTTAGATTTCAGTAAGTTATTTACAAAAAAACAACCCCGAAAACCGTCAGTTTCTTGGAATTTCGACGGTCGGCTGCTGCCGGTTTTTTGTGTATTTTGATATCGCTAAATACCTCATCCACAGACGCAAAGTATACTTTCTTCTTTAGACGACCCAAAACTTCATAAATGGTATTTTTTTAAGAACTTTACCGAGTTAGATGACTATCCCCTGGCATGACCTAGTCGGCCCTTTACCTATTTCGTGGACCCCAACCTAACCCCACTCCGACCTATAATCTGGGGTAAAGAGAACAAGCCCTTAGGGTTTGAAATTAACGCCCACCTGCGGCAGGTGGGAAGGATTAATATTATCGAATACCATAGTTTCGAAGCTTTTAATGAAACTACCCGATTGAAAAATGCCGTTTACAAGTATCATAGGTTCTTTGGAAAGTGTACCCACCTGGCTGCGGATGGTATTTATCCTATTAATCGAAACCGAAGGTATTACATCGCCAAAAAAATCCAGTCCAACCTTATAGGAAAGGGAAAAAGAACAAAGTGCGGGATCAGATCAGGACCATACTTAACAAAAAAAGAAGTACCCAACTGAGGGAAGCTTCGGCAACCGGAAAGAACATTACGGACTCACAAAGATTAAGGCCAAAACACCGCTAACCCAGATTTGTTGTTTATATTAACTATCGAGTGATTCCTTAGGAAATAGCCGCAGGAGAGTTCTGTTATAGTTTTATAGAGTTTTTTTAGCGTATTTGCTAGGCTAGACGACCACTGGGTATATTGAAAGCTCCCTGTGTCTACTAATATTTCTTAGCACAGCCTGTACAGAACTTTTTAGTGTGACGATTCTATATTTAGAGAAATTGAAAAATGAAATATCAAGACAGAGAAACTGCCCCCTTTAAAAATAAAAATGCTCTTATATGAAAAGTGCTCTTATATGATTTATTTACAAAATCTTAAAAGTATTCAAAAATGCCAAAAACGGAATCAGGTGTTCGACTGGAATCCCCTGTAGCCTGCACAAAAAGGGGGATTTCTTCGCGAAATCTCCCTTTTTTCGTTTATTGGCTTCGTGAAAGACGGGTTCATTGCCGGTTATTATTCGCTCATGCGGCGAACCAGCTCATCGATGCTTACCAGGGTGAAGGTGGTGACCACATCGCCGATGGTATAGGGCAGAACAAGGGTGCGCCCGATAGCCATGGCTCCGCAGGTATACAAAACATTGGGCACATAGCCGAACCGTTCTTCTTTGGTGGGCTCAAGCAAGGGCTCTTTCAGGCGCCCGATCACCCGCCAGGGCTCATCTTTGTCGAGCAGGATCACTCCCAGCGAATACGTTCTTACCGGGCCCACGCCGTGGGTGATCACCAGCCAGCCTTCGTCAATTTCGATGGGAGAGCCGCAGTTCCCGATCTGGATCAGCTCCCAGTTAAAGGTAGGCTTGACCAGCGGTTGGTAGTCGTGCCAGAAATAGGGGTTATCTGAACTCATGATGTATAACGATTCGTTGTCCTGCCGGCCCAGCATCATGTAATTGCCGTTCACCTTCCTGGGGAAAAGCGCCATGCCTTTGTTTTTGGCGGCAGATCCGTTCAGGGTAGAGACTTTAAATTCTTTAAAATCGTAGGTTTCGAGCAGCTCGGGCATGACGGTTTTGCCGTCGTAAGCCGTAAATGTGGCATAATAGATGGTGCTGCCGTCGTCTTCGGTAAATTTAACGAAACGGGCATCTTCCAGCCCGTTGCTTTGGGAAGGAGAAGCCGGGTAGATGGCTCTTTCCGAAATGGTGTCGGTGGAAAAGTTCAGGATGAAGTTCGACAAAGCCAGCATGCGGACACTGTTCAGCCCCCTTTCGAGCTCTGTATTGCTGATGAGTACATTCGAATTCCGGATTTTATTGATGGCCCGTTCCAGCTCGTCAAACGTGAAATGATCGGGTAAACGCTTCAGCAGGGAATTGTTCAGATCGGAGAGAATACCCAGCTCATTGGATTTCCGTATAAAAAGATCTCTTTCATAGAGGTGCGCTTTTCGTTGGGATTCGTAGATCACCGGCGAGTTTTCCTGCAGGATGATCCGGAAAGAGGCATCAATCTCGCCTTCCATAAAGGTGATGGAAGAAATGTGGCCCTCGCCTATGGCGCGCAGGCTGATAATAAACCGGGTGATTCCTTCCTTGTCCTGAACCGGGTGAGGCACGATCGATGGGTTGAACAGGGCGGTCGACTCCAGGGAGTACTGCTGCGTAAAGCATGCGCCGATAAACTCTTTCTGCTCATGGGTGATTTCAATATTGGAGGGAATCCGGCTGCTGATATTTTCAAAATGCCGGAGAAAGATCGATCGTATGTCTTCGTCGGGCAGCTCGAGGCGCTCATAGATATTTCGCATGACTTTTTGCCGCTCTTCGGGCGGGGTAGAAAAGACCCGGAAGAGGATATGCTCAACCTGGGAGCTGCTACCCGGTACAAACGGACGGATGAGCGTCCGGGTAGACGAGGGAACGATCTTGATCGGAAGCTTTTTAACGGGAATCATATACTATTTACTTTTACTCCTGAGATAATAGGAAATACTGATCAGCGACATCAGCCACGACAAGGTGGATTCTGCCCCCTGGTTCAGGTTGACGCCATCGGGATGCAGGCCGTCGCGGCAGCCTCCGCTGGCAAAGTCGTACAATACGGAAGAAGCGTTGTTCTCGCCCATAAACCAGGCAAATGCTTTCAGGGCGTAATCGGCATATTTTCCGTCTTTTACATACTCTTCTGCCTGCAGGCAGGCATCCAGCATACCGTGCGCTTCGAGGGGCTGCTGATCGAAAAGGGCTTTGCCTTCGGGGGTAAGCCAGCCTTTGTTTCCTATCGGGGAAAAGAGGTTGTCGATGAACTGCTTTTCAATCAGCCAGTCGAGTATCCTGAAGCCCCTGCTGATCATGCCGGGCTTTTTGAGAAATATTCCCGCGGCAATCAGCGCCTGGGGTATACGGCTGTTGGCATAGGTGACCACCGTATCGTACCACAGCCAGTCACGGTCTATGGTTGGATCAAAAAATGAGGACAGCTGCTGCGCTTTGCTTTCAAGAATACGGATAACCTCCGCTTCCCGGTGTACTCCGGCATGGTGAACCAGGCCAAGGATGAGGTAAGACAGCGCACGCGGATGGGTGATGTAGCCGGTGCTTTCCAGCCCTCTTTTAAACAGGCTGTCGGAATGATAGTAGAAATTGCTGACACGTGTGTAGGCGGCCGTATAGCCCAGCGCCCACATGGTCCGGCCTGCGCTGTCTTCCGAACCTTCTTCTTCCAGCCATTTCCGTTCATACGACATGAAGTTCCGGAATTTCCCGTTGGAAGGATTAAAGGCATAGTCGATAAACGAGAGGTAGATGCTGGTCAGGCGGTTCAGCCGGTCGGTATCCTGTACGTCGGTCTGCAGCATGACGGAAAGCATCAGGGCCCGGGTGTTGTCGTCCAGGCAATAGCCGTGCGCGCGGTCGGGAATGTTGTAGCGGGAATGCTGCAATATGCCCGTGTCATCGGTAAGCACCCGCAGGTGGAGCAGGTTAAGCGGGGGTAGCTGGAAGGCAAATTCCATATCGTTGGCCATCCGGTACCGGCTGGCGGCCTGGTCTTCTTCGATCAGCGTTTTCAGCAGCTCCACGTACTGCCGGCCGATATTCGGCCAGTAACATTGTTCCGCCAGGGCCAGCGCATTGTTCCCCATCTGCCTGCGTTCGGCCTCGTTGTCGAGCAGGTAGATGATCTTTCCGCTCAACTGTTCCGAATCGTTAAAATCGAACAGGATTCCCCGGTTGCCGGCAAGCATTTCCTGTGCATACCAGAACGGTGTGGAAATAATGGGTGTGCCTGCTCCCATGGTATAGATAAGGGTGCCCGAGGATATCTGCTTCTCACCCAGGTAGGGGATGACGTAAATATCGGCTATTTTGAGGAATTCGAACAGCTCTTTGTTGGATACGAAACGATTGATAAATATAACGTTTTTCTCCAGTTTCAGCTTGTTTACCAGGCGTATGAGCGAGTGGCGGTAGTCTTCGCCCTGGTGCTTGAGCACGTGGGGGTGCGTTTCGCCCAGGACAATGTAGATCACGTCCGGGTGCTTTTCCACCACACGGGGCAATGCCTTGATGACTACTTCGATCGATTTGTTCCTGGAAAGCAGACCGAAGGTCAGCAATACTTTTTGGGTGTCTATGCCGAGCTTCTGCTTTATTTTACGGGTATCCTGCGTTTCTATTTTGTGCACCCCGTGGTGGATATGCTCGCATTTGGAAGCAGAAATACCGTAGGTATCCCGGAGAATTTCAATTCCCTTTTGGGAGATGCTGATCAGCTTTTTAGAGATGCCGGCAATTTCCTGCAGTACAGCTTTCTGGCCGTCGGAGGGGTTATCCAGGATGGTGTGCAGAGTGGTGATGACGGGCATCTGCAGTCGTTTGAGAAGCTGGATAATGTGCCGGCCGTCGCGTCCGCCGAAAATTCCGAACTCGTGCTGCAGGATCACAGCGTCAAAATTGTTGGTGTTCAGGAAATTAGCGGCATTGATGTACGAGGCTATCTCGTTTTGTTCAATTTCAAACTCAACGTCGGGAGGATAGTTGTAGTTTTTCAGCCCGTCGTTCATGGCGATTACAGACACGGATGTATCGTTGTTTCTGATACCTTCCAGCAGGTCTTTTGTAAAGGTGGCAATCCCACATTTGCGCGGTGGGAAATTACCGATGAGTGCAATTTTGTTCATGTGTTGGTGTTTGGTTTTCGTGACTAACGATTCCGGTCTCTGGTTTGCCGGCGTCCTTTCTGCTGTAGCGGGGCTATCCTGCATAGATGAAACTCCGGTCGCTGAACCGGAATTACATTTTGGCCGTCACCTTCCAGAGATCGGTATCAGACTGAAACGTGTATGTGAAGGAATGCTGATTCTGTTCATATTGACAGGTCATTGCCTTTTATATAAAACGAATTTTTCCGGGCAATTGACATATTGTTGTACCCGATAAGGAACAATATTTTCATAAATCCGGTAGGATTACGGTCAAAAACCTCTCAAATTTGCGGACATTTATTTTGTGTATGAGCCAAACCCGTAGCCGGACCGAAGCGTACAGCTTACAAGGTCCGCAAACTGTATACCCCATCTTATTTGCCATCAGTTTTTCGCACATGCTGAACGACGTGATCCAGTCGGTCATACCGTCGGTATACCCCCTGCTGAAGGAGAATTATACGCTGACGTTTGCACAGATTGGCGTGATCACCCTTGTTTTCCAGCTGACGGCTTCGCTGCTGCAGCCTTTTGTAGGCCTGTATACCGATAAGCACCCTACGCCGCGGTCGTTACCGCTGGGCATGCTGTTTTCACTTACGGGTCTTTTGTTCCTGGCTTTTGCGAAAGACTATATCCATATTCTACTGTCGGTCAGCCTCATTGGCATGGGCTCTTCGGTTTTTCACCCGGAGGCCTCGCGGGTGGCGCACCTGGCATCGGGCGGCCGGAAGGGCCTGGCGCAATCGATTTTTCAGGTAGGCGGCAATGCGGGCAGTGCCGGCGGTCCGCTCCTGGCAGCGCTGATCGTGGTGCCTTTCGGGCAAAAATACATCGGCTGGTTCGGGGTAGTGGCCTTTATGGGCATGATTTTACTGACCTTTGTAGGCAAATGGTACCAGCAAAACCTGAGTCGCAGAAGCAGCCGGCCGGCGGCAGTGGCCGGAGGGCCGGTGGTTTCGCGCAGGCGGATCATCGTTTCCATTGGTATCCTGCTGGTGCTTATTTTCTCCAAATATTTCTACATGGCCTCCATGTCGAGCTATTTCACCTTTTACCTGATCGATAAGTTTCATGTGAGCGTGCAGCAGTCGCAGATATACCTGTTTGCTTTCCTGGCGGCGGTAGCGGCGGGTACCATACTGGGCGGCCCGGCAGGTGACCGCTACGGCCGGAAGCTGGTGATCTGGGTATCTATCCTCGGTGCGGCTCCTTTTACGCTTCTGTTGCCGCATACGGGTCTGTACATGACCGTTTTCCTGGCGGTGATCATCGGCCTGATCATCTCATCGGCGTTTTCTGCCATACTGGTCTATGCCACTGACCTGATCCCGGGAAAAGTAGGAACGGTGGCCGGCCTGTTTTTCGGTTTTGCTTTCGGAATGGGCGGTATCGGGTCGGCCGTTCTGGGCTGGCTGGCCGACAGGACCAGCATTGAATATGTATTTTCGATTTGCGCTTACCTGCCTTTGCTGGGTATTATTACCGGGTTTTTACCGAATGTGGAGGGCACGAAGAAGCGGAGGGCGTGATGCCCGTACAGAATCCGTTTGCGATCTTGTGAGTGCCTGACCGCTCCGTGCAGGAAATTTTATGTTATAATCAGAAGACATCAAGAAAAACTATGACCCGTTTATTTAGTCCCCTTCGCCTCAAAGGTATTACCCTGAAAAACAGGATTGTGGTTTCACCTATGTGCCAGTATTCTGCCACCGACGGTTTTGCAGCTGACTGGCACCTGGTTCACCTGGGCGGTTTTGCCATTGGTGGTGCGGGCCTGGTCATGGTGGAGGCTACGGGCGTTTCACCGGAAGCGCGTATTTCTCCGCAGGATCTCGGCCTCTGGAAAGACGAGCATATTGAAAAGCTAAGCCGGATTACGGCCTTTCTGAAGCAGCAGGGCAGTGTAGCCGGTATCCAGCTGGCCCATGCAGGCCGGAAAGCCAGCACCCATGCGCCGTGGAAGGGCCGGGGCAGGGTAGAGCCGGAAGAAGGCGGCTGGCAGGTGCTGGCGCCGTCGGCGCTGGCCTATTCTGAAGACTATCCCCAGCCGGTGGCGTTAGATGCCGCCGGTATAGAAAAAGTGATCAGCGACTTTGAACAGGCTACTTTAAGGGCATTGAAAGCCGGGTTTGAGGTGATTGAGATTCATGCCTCTCACGGCTATCTCCTGCACCAGTTCCTGTCTCCTTTAACCAATCAGCGTAGCGACGGGTACGGTGGAAGCTTTGACAACCGGGTTCGCCTCCTGCTGGAAGTAACCGGGCGCGTGCAGAACGTTTTACCTGCCGGAATCCCGCTTTTTGTACGGATACCCGGTACCGACTGGGCCGAAGGCGGCTGGACGCCCGATGACGCCGTGGCGCTGGCACGTATCCTGAAAGAGCGGGGTGTGGATGTGATGGATGTCACCAGCGGCGGGCTGGTCAGCCACCAGAAGATCAGCGTGGGGCCGGCTTACCAGCTGCCTTTTGCCTCCAGGGTAAAGCGTGAAACGGGTGCTGTTACGTCTGCTGTAGGGTTGATCACCAACGCCATCCAGGCCGAATCGATCCTGGTAAACGGCGATGCCGACCTCATTTTATTGGCCCGTGAATTTTTGAGAGACCCGCATTTTCCTTTGCGGGCGGCACACGAGCTGAAAGAGACGATAGACTGGCCGGTGCAATACGATCGGGCCCAATGGTAAAATGATGCCGTAACCTGTTAATTTATGCCTGAATGGAGTCGCGATCTATCTCTGAAACCCAAAACCTGTGGGCCTATGCTGCCCTGGCAGTAGTTTGTCTTTTGTGGGGCACCACCTACTTTGCCCTTCGTATCGGTGTGGAAACCTTTCCGCCCTTCCTGTTTTCGGGCATCCGGCAGGTTGCAGCAGGCGGATCACTCCTGCTGGGATTGGGGCTGGCAGGAAAACTGAAGATTACCCGTACGGATGTCCTTCATCAGGCCATTCCGGGCATACTGATGCTGGCCCTGGGCAACGGCGTGGTGGGCTGGTGCGAACGGTATATACCCAGCGGACTGGCGGCGCTGATCCTCTCGCTGATCCCGGTGTTTGTGGTGCTGATCAATTACGCCTCCGGGCTCGACCGGCGCAGGCCCCACCGGCTGATCATAACCGGGCTTTTCCTGGGTTGTGTGGGCATAGTGCTCATCTTTCGTGACAACCTCAGAGACCTGGCCCGGCCGGAGTACCTCAGCGGTATGCTGATCACCTTTTTCTCCTGCCTGATCTGGGCGGCAGGCAGCGTTTATACCAAGCATAAAACCTCCGGCAGCAGTAATGTGCTGCAAAACGCCGCCCTGCAGCTCTTCTTCGGCGGCCTGGCCCTATTGCTGCTTAGCCTTTTCCTCGACGACTACCGCGAGCTGAAGATCGTTACGGTGCCGAGCATCTGGGCGCTTGTTTACCTGATCGTTTTCGGCTCTGTTGTGGGCTATTCCTGCTTTGTGTATGCGCTGAAGCATCTGCCCATTGGTGTTTCGTCTCTTTATGCCTACATCAACCCGTTTATCGCTATTTTGCTGGGCTATTTCTTCCTGCAGGAGCCGTTGACGGGCGTGACCTTCCTGGCGTTGGCGGCGGCGCTGAGCGGGGTGTATTGCATTAATAAAGGATATGGGAAAATGGGCGGTAAATAACTATTTCCCGGTCGATGTGAACCGGGTGCAACATAAAAGTTTTTTGAGATGAATACGATCATTATAGAAGAATTCCGGCCCGAATGGAAACCGTACTTTGAGGCGCTGAACAAAGCGTGGATAGAGAAGTACTTTGTGCTGGAAGAAATTGACCGGTGGGTATTGTCCAACCCGGAAGAAGCCATTCTCAAAGAGGGAGGAAAGATTCTCTTTGCGGTATATAACGGCCAGGTAATAGGTACCGTGGCTTTGAAAATGGCTGGTGATCAAACCGTGGAAATGGCTAAAATGGCTGTAAACGAGGCTTTCCATGGTCTCGGAGCAGGCCAATTATTATGCCGTTCCGCCATCAGCACAGCCCGTGAAATGGGCATGAAAGAACTGGTGCTGTATACGCATTCCTCCCTCAAGCCGGCCATTGGTATTTATAAAAAGCTGGGTTTTACCGAAGTACCGGTAGAGGCGGGGAAGTATAAGCGGGCGGATGTTAAAATGAGTATAAAGCTGATTCCATGAACACTTACTACATTCTTACCGGCTATGAAAATATGGATATTTCGGCTATCCACCGTTATCTGAGCACCGAAAGCTACTGGGCTGTGGGTATTCCACTGGAAACCGTGGAGCAGTCGCTGCGGCGTTCCTTCTGTGCCGGAGTATTCCTGGATAACGAACAGGTAGGCTTTGCCCGCCTGGTTACCGATTACACTACATTTGCTTACCTGGCCGATGTATACATCCTGGAAGCTCACCGCAGAAAAGGCCTTTCCAAGATGCTGATGCAGCACATTATGGACCTGGAATGGGTGCAGAAGCTCCGGAGAATGATGCTGGTTACGCAGGATGCCCACTCGTTGTACAGCAGGTTCGGGTTTCATACGCCGGAGTTTCCGGAAAGGGTGATGGAGCGGAGGGGAGTGAGAGGGTATAAGTGAATAGAGACTTTTAGTCTGAATAGGTAATAGCTACTAATCTCTCCTGATATGCGTAAAACAACACTTGTTTTTCTTTCTTCCGTTTTCATATCCCTTAACACATGGGGCCAGATAGATTTACGAAAACCCTTTGAAGACCAGGGGGTGAAAGGAAGTATTACCCTTTTTGATTATAAAAATCAGAAATGGATAGCCAGTGACAGTACGGACTCTTCCGTAGAAACGGTTCCGGCTTCTACCTTCAAAATCATTAATTTGCTTATCGCTTTAGAAACCGGTGTTATTTCCAGTGAACTGGATACTATCAGATGGGTGGGCAAAATAGATACCAGCATTTATGGATATCGTCCCTCCACTTATAAAGACATGACGATTAAAGAAGCGTTTGAAGTATCTGCCGGATGGGTCTTTATGGAGTTATCCAAAAAGATCGGAAAAGAAAGATACCTTCAATATTTACGGCTCTGCAATTACGGCAACAAACAAGTATCTGATGAAGTGGATTTCTGGAATTTCGGCCCATTAAATATATCGCCGCGCCAGCAAATAGAATTTCTGATTAAGGTATATGCAAACAGGCTTCCCTTTTCTGAAAGAAATATAGATATTCTTAAAAAGGTGATGATTAACGAAAAGAATGACCGTTACATTCTTCGTGCAAAAACCGGATGGGGCTGGAGTAACGGAACCGATACCGGCTGGTGGGTAGGTTATGTGGAAAAGGGTGAAAACGCTTTTTTCTTTGCCATCCGTCTTACCAAAGCCCGGGAAGATAAAAACAAAAATTTTCAATCGGCGCGTTTGGGGATTACTAAGAGGGTGTTAGGGGAGATGGGGGTGTTGTGATGGGAAGGAATACTATCACCAGATACTTTTAAACGCAAAAACCTTTATTAGTAAATTTCTTGCTTGGTCTTCAAAGTGTTAAATAACGACTGTTAGTGTTGTTACAAAATAATTATCTATATTGACTAAGTATTTAAAAGAAGGGAAAAGATTTTGTAAATAAGTGTAAACCTTACCATCACTATGGGATATTTTCAAGAACTAAAGCAATTTCTAGCACAGGCAAATAGCTATTTGGGGGAGTTGGTAAGGATAAGTTATAGAGCACTAATAATAATTTAAAGCACTTTATTTATATCTAAAATTTAATTAAAGGTTAAATATGGATTGATATTTTATTTTTATAGATGAAAGCAGAGGAAGATTACAACGAATTAGACGCTTATATTGATACTCTTATTAATGAAGAATATGTCAAATTATTGGAGGGGGATATAGGACTATGTACCTGTCAGTTGTTTAGGCAGGATTCAGTTAATAACGCAAGCCCCTTTGCTTCAGGTGTTTTTGTTGTATTCGAGGATGAGTTTTATTTATTAACAGCATCTCATGTTATAGAAGACTGGTCTGATTCAAACCGATTATTTGTAAAAATTGGAAATGCTTATGTATCAATAGCTGGAAAAGGCTGTGGGACAGAAATAGATAAAGTGAAAAAGATTGATGCGGCTTACATAAAATTGAAGCCTGAACTTATTTCTATTTTAGTTCAATGGTATAGGTTTCTACCCCATGACAAGTGTTTGTTCCTGAAAAAAAGATTTGAAGAACAAAATTATTGTGTATTTGGCTATCCAGTAATTAATAAAAGAAAAGAAGCTGAGGGAATTAGAACATTTGCTTCTGGTTATTTTCTAAAAGCTGTTTATGATAAAGTATATGAGTATTATTTGGTAGATTTTTTAACTCATTATGTTCTTGAGTTTAAGGGAAGAGCTACCAATATAAAGACTGGAAAGCTTGAAAAGATAAAAACAGAACATTATGGTTTAAGTGGTAGTGGGCTATGGTATATAGTTATCGAATTTGACGAAGATAAAATGGAACTTGTTTCCGAAGCATTTTTAATCGGTATTATGACAGAATTTCGAAGAGGTAAATACGATTGCCTTATAGCAAATAGGATAGAGATTATTTTAAGTATGATAAAAGAAAATGAAAATCCCAATTGATAAAATTAAAAGCAGTATCTACGATTGTTATATTCCACAAGACAAAGAAAGCTTACTTCGGGAGCTCTTCCAAAATGGGGGCTTGAACATCTCGCAGTTATACATTAAATTTAGTGACTATTAAGGGTGGGACGTGATAGTAATTAGGATAAATAAACCAGTTTGATGCAGTTCACGTTACATTACTAGTAAATCTTGATTGTGTTCATAAAAAGCAATTATAGTATCTTGAACCGTAGGCTTTTCTTTACTAGCCTCCTTAGTAATTTTTCTATTAATATGTATTTCATATATTTTTGTGAAAACTATTCTTTCTGATCCTTCTTTAATTAATTTATCCATATATCCACTAAAAGTTTCTTCTTCGTTAGATACAAAAGTAAAGTGTCCAGTATCACAGTTTAATGCTCTAAATTTTCCAGTCTTTATAAAATTATCTTCTTTTGAAAAACTAAAATTATTAATATCAGTGATTATTTTATCTGCTAATCTTAAATCATATTCTTGAGTATAAGAAATTTGAGTCGTTTGAGATAAATATGAAACACCAAGTGTAATATTATGGTTGTATATTTCTTTTAGAAACTTTTTATAAGCTGATATGGTGAATTCACTAAAGTTTGAATAAACTTCTTCAAAATTAGAGGTGTTTGTACTTTTATTCAAAAGTGTAAATATTGAATTTGCTATTAATTCACTGCTGGTTAAAGGATTAAATATCGGATATTCATTATAATATGGCTTAATTAGTACACTAAAAGATGCGGCAAGCGTTTCTACCACCTCAGTAGAAGTATATTTACCTACATCATTCATCTTTGGGTTTACAGCACCTCTTGTTTTTCCAAGATGAATATCTAGAGCTACACTTTTATAGAGGTTATCAAATCCTGTTAAGGTATTTCCTAAAATCTCTGTTTTAATTTTCCCAAATCCTATACCTCCTCCTTTTATAAGGTGTAAATTGTAAATGTCCGTTTTCTTTTTGTATACAGTCTCCTGTACTTTCTCGAATAAATTTGTCTTAGTATCTATTTCATCGAAGTTGATAAATGATTTTATTTTCTCGATATCTACAACTTCATCGGTTATTAGAAAATGATGGCTTGATGGAATGTAATTTACTGGAATGTTCTTAATTGAAATAATTGTTAAATCGGAGATACTGTCATTATCTCTATCGTAGAAAAAAACAAAGCCTTCCAAGGAGTTAAAAACTAGTTCCGTATGTGAGATTTCATTTTTTAAGAATTTTGATAAAAACTTACTATTAGTTTTGAAAAAATAGAACCTATCAATTAATCCATCTTCTGAACAATCTACCCATTCTTGAATATAAATCTCACCCGTACTATTTTTTAAAACAACTGTAGACGGGAACTCTTGGAATAATAGTACACCTATTTTTTCCAATTCAAAATATAGATCCTTTGATATTAATATGCCATTTAGTTGTTCCATTTAAACAATATGTTCCAAAATTGTAAAATTAGCTTTTAAATCTGTACCTAAATATTCAAACAAGTCAAAGTGTCTGTTTTTATCTGGATCACAACATATTCCATCAGAATTTACAATTTTACCTTCGGCTATATGTGTTCCTAATCTTTTTAATAAGTTTGGCTTATTGCTAGTAATTGTTTTTAATCTGCAAATTCCGGCATCTTTTGTTTCAAAAAAAGAAAGTGCAAATCCGGTCGGAGTTTCGACGTCGCGAGCTGGGTTGTTAATATAGGGGGGAGTGAAATTTCTGATATCATTAATATTTTCGAATACCCATCTGTAAGATAGAATTTCTCTTTCGGTAAATCCCTTGAAATCAAAATCTCCGAAGTGTTTATTGATTTGGTTATTATATTTTAATTGATTCATATTATGATTTGGTATAGCAGTTAGTAAACATAAACTTAATTCTGCTTTGTTGTCTTGAGAATAGAAGATACATTATGAGACTCGAGACTACTAAGGATATGAAAGATAATTTGTATGTAGGGGTAAAATCATATGTTATAGGGATATATAAATTGCAAGAGTACAAAAATATCTTTATAAATTATAATATTAGAATAAAAGTTTAGTAAACTGTAGAATATTAGATGAGACTATGATAGAATGTTTTGAAGCTTACTACATCAATATATTATTATTAATATATCACAAACTAAGATGCTTGGGCTAACTTCTTCATTTGTACCTCCAATAAGATTTTTAAAACAATTTGAACGCAACTAGAATAATGCGGATAAGGTATTTGAACATAATTCCAATATACTGGGCTTCCGGAAATTATGTGGTATGCAAAATATAGAAATTTATGAAAGGTACGGATCTCGCACAAGCAATAATTTCATAATTTGCCGAAAAGACTAAAAACAACCCAACCATGGAACCAATCACCTGGGACGATTTCGCTAAAATAGACATTCGCACCGGCACCATAGTAGCGGCCGAAGTTTTCGCCGCGGCCCGCAAGCCGGCTTATAAGATCCAGGTAGATTTCGGAGAAGCGGGCATCCGTACCACCTCGGCACAGGTGACCCGTTTATACCGCCCGGAAGAGATTATCGGGAAGCAGGTGGTGGGCGTGCTGAACTTTCCCCCCAAGCGGATAGCCGGCCTGAATAGCGAGTTTCTCCTGCTGGGAGCCGTAAATGAAGAGGAAGTGACGCTGCTTACTGCCGATAAGCCGGTGAAAAACGGCCTGAAAATAGGGTAGCAGCACCTGATCATGGTACAAAGTACCCGGCTTTCTTAAACAGGAGCTTTACCGAGGTGCCCCGGTTCACCACGCTGGTAACCTCTACCTTTCCCTGCAGCTTGTCCATCAGGTCTTTGCAAAGCATCAGGCCCAGACCCGAGCCTTTCTCTCCTTCGGTGCCTTCCGAGCTGGTCTGGGCATTGACAAACAGCGACTTTAAGGTTTCGGGTTCCATACCTTTACCTGAATCCTGTACCACTATACCGCTGTAATCGCCTTCTTCCACGCTGTACAGGCGGATTCCGCCGTTGCTAAGCGTGAATTTGGTGGCATTGTTCAGCACATTCCGCAAAATGATCATCAGGTAGCTCTCATTGGCATCCACCAGCGAGTCGCTTACTTCATTGCTGATCCGGATGTTTTTTTGCTGAATATAGGGCAGGCTCAGATCCAGCGCCTTATTGACGGTTTCCCGTATATTCATGGGCTTAACGTCTGTTTTCTTGAACTTCAGCTGGGAGGCAGACCAGGTAAGGATATTGTCGAGCGTATTATAAATAGCTTTGGCTTTCAGGTTCACATTTTTAAAATACGGATTCAGCGCGTTGTCTTTGTTCTTCCATTCATTCACATCCAGGATAGTGATCAGCTCAGCCACCGGGCTCCGCAGTTCGTGGCTTAACAGCGAAAAAAGCTTATCCTTGATAAGATTCGACTCCCTGAGGCTCTCGCTCTGCCGGGACATCGCCTCATTCTGTTCAAGGATCTTCTGGTTGCGTACCGTAAGCTTCCTGAATAAGGCATATACCACCAGGCTGAAAACGATCAGCACCAGCACCAGGCTCAGCAGCAATATGTTTTGTCTTTTCTCCTTTTCCAGCAGCTGCCGTTGCATCGCATTTTCCCGGTTGACCGACTCAAATTTATTCTCCAGCGATTCGAGGTTCTTCAGGCTGGTCACTAACAGGTAGTTGATCTCGTTTTTCATATGCGAAAGGCTGTCTTCTATCCTGTAAAGCTCTTTCCAGGTGTTCAGCGCCTCCTTCTGCAGGCCTTTTCGCTCCTGCAGAGCAGCTTGGGTTTTGAGTATGATGAGGTATTCAATATAGTTAAATAAGAGAGAAATGTTTGTATTGGCCTTCCGGTTCATCCTTTCCGCCTTCTCATACTGTCCGTTTTTCAGGTAAGCAGCTGCCAGGTTGGCATAATAGGCATTTTCCGGGTAACCACTGTCTTCCAGGTTACCATCGAGAAATTCCTCCAGGATGGTCACGGCCCGCCGGGGATTCCCCGAGTCCAGGTAGGTGCCGGCAATACTCACCAGGAAATGAATCTCGCTTCCGTTAAGGCGCTGCTTGTCTTTTAAGACCAGGCCTCTGAATTCGCGGTACAATTTTTCTGCACTTTCATTTTCCTTTTCCCGGATAGCGTTTTTAAGCCGGTTCTGCACCCGGAAGGCGTTAAGCAGCGTACTGTCTTCCAGGTACTCATAGGCTTTTTCGGCATAATAATCCGTGATCAGCAGGTTATTGGTATAACCGGTAACGTTGGCCAGCAGGAGGTAATTGGAGTGCAGCGCCATATTCAGCCGGTGCTTACGGGCAAATTGCAGGTTTTCTGACAGCTGCTCAATAGACGGTTTGACATCGCCCCGGTCAAAAAAGATCATGGCACGCGTATAGCCGCTGCGGGAAATCCCTGTGACATAATTCAGCTTTATGGCCTCTCTGTAAGCCTGGGAAGCATAAAAAATAGCCGAATCAAGCTGCCCGATGAGCTTATAGCCATAAGCCATGTTGGTGGTAAAATCAGGAATGAACGTAGGGATATGATACGCTTTGGCCAGCCGGATGCCTGTACGGCATTGGGAAATCAGGCTGTCTATTTTCAACTCCCGCGGATTGTACATCATCTCAACGGTGGTCTGGTATATAGCAGCCACCTTCAATGAATCAGCCGGCGAAAACGCACGGGCGGCAACCGGGCTCAACCCGGCAAAAACAAAACAAAAAGAGCAAAGAACCTTATATGCAAAATGCGGCATATCTATCTTATATATACATTTTTAAAGTATAGCCATTCCGGGGTTCGGACCCGGGCAGGATCAGACTTTATAATTTTGGGAAAGCGGGGTTATGAGGTTGGGTTGATCGGGCTAGTGACTTCCAAAAATACGGGTTATTTTGCATAATACGGCATACTCCTCTAAAAATAACGGCGTACGGCAGGGTTTCCTGCCGGTCCGGGATAATTTATATGCCGGAAAATGATGGGGTTAAGCCAAAGAATTTTTAATATTGTTGGTTACTATTCGGGAAAGCCCCGTCTAAACGAAGTATTTAAACTTATTTAAACAAAAAATGAACATTTCAGATTTAATTACCGGAAGTATCGGATCTACGGTTACCTCGTCTATAGCCAGGATGCTGAATATCGACGAAAGCAAAGCCAAGTGGGTGGTTTCGGCTGCTGTGCCCCTGATGATCGCGGCATTGAACTATAACGCAAAAAATAAAGATCAGGCCAGCAATATTGACAATGCCCTTAGTCAGCACTCCGGTGGAATTCTGGGCAATCTTTCCGGGCTCCTGTCCGGCGGCGCTTCAGAAGACGGAAGCAAGATCATCGGCCATATTTTCGGCAACAATACCAATTATGTTACCGATAACCTGTCGCAAAAATCCGGTCTTTCTGCCGGGCAGGTGGGCAGCGTACTGGCTGTTCTTGCACCCGTGGTTATGGGCTACCTCGGACAGCAGAAGCAGTCGCAGTCTTCTTCTGCCACTGACCTCCTGGGCAGCCTGCTGGGCGGCGGCGGACAGCAAAGCGCCGGAGGCGGACTTCTGGGCGGACTGCTCGGCAGTGTGCTGGGTGGCGGTAGCCGTCAGCAGGCAGCTCCTGCCGGTGGCGATGCTATGGGTGCCCTGGTTAACCTGGCCGGTGATTTCTTCAACAAAGGAAACAACTCGTCGCAGGCCGGTAACGTGCTCGACAACCTGGCCGGGCTTTTCGGAAGATAAGAAGATGTAGTTTTATGAAGAGGCCCCGGGTTTTACCCGGGGCTTTTTAAATTATACAGCAGAATCCGAAAAATCCATATTCTCCGGCACTAACTGCCCGGCACTAGCCACCCAAAACCCGGTAACAGCCACCCCGAGCTGGATTTCCCGCACATTTCCCCACCTTTATTCGTTATTAATGAAAAGCATTGGTTTTGACTAAAAGATGTATGAAGAAAATACTGGCCGCAAGCCTTATACCCCTTTCGCTTATTCTGGCTCTGAACACTGATTTTTACCGGGTCAAAGAATATGCAAAACATGGCTTTTCGCCCGTAAACCACTTCCGGGAATCGGTGATCCAGGATAATAGCGAGGTAATTCTCGGGTTTTGGGACATTCCTGACCGGATACTGGCCGCCCGTAAATTTAAAAACGGCTATTACCTGGTGCAGCGCGATGCCGCCGCCACGTATATGGTGCCACGGGGAAAAAACCTGCTGAACGATCCCCGGACGGTCATTCAGAACAAAAGCTTCCAACTGGCCCGGATCAAAAGCGGTGATAGCCAGTTGGGAGGCCTGTATCCGCCTGCCAACTTCCCTGCTGCCGAAATGCAGGGCCTGGGCTATCAGCAGAACGAAGAAGGCGAGTGGGTGAGAGGAACGGCCGCCGCTAAAGCAGTTCCCGTACCGGCAGGCATCAGCGGTTCGGTTTCGTATGCCCTGCCCAAAGGCAACAATACTACCGACTGGGAGCAATTTGCCAACCTGGAGGTGCCGGAAGGCATTACCCATGTGGGCGGCTACGGTTTTCCGCTGTATAAAAATGAAAAGCTGCAGAACGGTAAGGTGAACCTGCTGGCCAAAGGATTTACCAACGTGGTGAACCTGGGTGCCCTGCCGCGCAAGACATGGGACGGCCGCAACAGCTATTACTTTAACCAGCTGTATTACCTGCTGAAGGTAGCAGCCCGGGATATGGTAAAAGAAGGCAAAACAGGCGGAAAATACGGCGATATTGCCACTATAGCCCGTCTTGAAAACGACAATACCAATATCCCCTACAACCGGCTTACCGTAGAAGGGGCCAAAGAGCTGGGCCGGTATCTTTTCCGATCTGCCTGCTGTGCCAACAGCATTGACGACCAACGCTATACGGTTCCGTTGAATGAAAGCGTGATCATGCTTGACGAAGAAAGCATGACCCAGTACGAATGGGCCGGCGGCAACAGCTACGCTTTCCTGGGTTACCTGAACCAGGGTATGATGGAGGCGGCCGGGCCGTCTTACCGTATCTTCTGGTATGCACAGCCGGTACAGAAGTGGTCGTTGGCGAGCGCCTACCAGAGCGTTGCCCAGCTCTCCGAAAGGGAAATCGAGGGAGCTTTCAACGAACGCAATATTCTCATGAATTCGGCCGGCTGGAAAAACAGCACCTGGTATGTGGATGCTTCCGGTGCTTACTCCAAAGTGCCTTTCCTGAGCCATACGGACATTTACGAAAAAATAAACGGGAAGATCGCCACCGATAAGATCGGGAAGCGGAAATACCGGAATGAAAATTTTAACCTGAAGATTTACAACCGGACCACCCCGGTACTGGCTACCCCGGATGAAAATATCCGCTATGCCCTGAATAACAGCAAAACGGGTGAGCAGCTGTTTGGTCGCCAATATGTGGATATAGCCCCTGACGGTTCAGCCACCATCAAGCGGGAAATTGCCCGGAAAGGCTTTAACTGGAACGAGAACGGGCTGGCCAGGCCCTATCCCCAATACTGGGAACCCGAAACCGGCATGTGGGTAGAAGGCATTTACCGGCGGGCCGACGGCATCATGTACGACCTGCTCATGCTGGCCCGCCTTGAAAAAGGGAAATGGGATATTTCCAGGGCTAATGTGAAATACAAGCTTTACGGCGAGCACCGGCCGCAAACCGAGCCCTGGACCTTCGGCGGGAATTCAACAGAAGTAAGGGAGGTAGGAGAGAGCCAGATCTTCTACGATACCTTTATGCTGCTGCTGTCGGGCGGACAGGCGTTGTCGTCGTGGGACGACGGCTCCTTTCGTACCGAGCTACCCGACAAAGGCCAGCCCCTGTACGGGAAAGACGATTACTGGGGCCGGTATCATTCCAAGCTGGCCGCCGTGCAAACCGTTTTAAAACCGCTGGAAGGAAGCAAAAGCACCGACTGGACCTACATTCATTTTTATTACCCGTTCTGGGGCCGGAAAAACTCGGAAGTCATTTCTTCCGGTATTTACTACAAAGGCAAATTGTATGTCTTTTTCCTGAATCCTACCCTGGAAAACCAGGAAGCGCAGGAGCTTACCCTTACAGCCGGTAACCGGACCTACCGGATCAGCCTAACCGGTCACGAAGTATACTATAAGGCGCTTGACGTTCCGGCGGGTCTTAATCCTGCTGATTTTAAGCTGGCGTACACCACCATTTACGGGCGCAAGGTGAAGGTAAACGGACGTGTAACGAATAAAATATCGGAACACTATGAATAACATTACCAGCTGGCCGGAGAAGATAGCCGGGCATGGCGCCTGGGTCATTACTGGTATGGCTCTCCTGTCGGTGCTGATGGTCCTTCTTCAAAAAAACAAGGCCGTTTATTAGGCTGAGATCGTTTTTGTCTATAATATCGCCGCATGATCAGATACATCTTAGCTTACACTTTAACTCTTTTGCTGTGTTCAGGCGCTGATGCGCAGACCCTTACCGGGAAAATAACCGACACCGCCGGCACGCCGGTAGAAGGAGCCCTGGTACAAAATATTACGCAAAATACCCACGCTCATACTGACCGTTACGGGGCCTTCCTGCTTGATCACGTATCGGCAGGAGACAGCATTGAGGTCTCGCATCCCGGCTATGCCAACTTTTACCTGGCGGTTACTGAATTTCAGAACCTCCACATCGCGTTAAAGGTAAAAGCGTTTGAGCTGGGCCAGGTGACCATTACGGCCGGGCTCAGGCATCTGAATACCCTTTCGGCCATCGATATTGAGACACAGCCGGTGCATACCTCGCAGGAGCTGCTGCGTAAAGTGCCGGGCCTGTTTATCGGGCAGCATGCCGGCGGAGGCAAGGCCGAGCAGATATTTTTACGGGGTTTTGACATTGATCACGGAACCGATATCAATATCACCGTAGACGGCATGCCCGTAAACATGGTTTCACACGCCCACGGACAGGGTTATGCCGACCTGCATTTTCTTATACCGGAAACCGTGGAAGAAATCGATTTTGACAAAGGGCCTTATTTTGCCGAAAAGGGCGACTTCACCACGGCAGGGTATGTGGCCTTCAAAACCAAAGACCGCCTCGAAAGCAGCCTTGTATCGGCCGAAATAGGACAGTTCAACACCCTGAGAGGACTGGGGATGTTCAATTTGCTGAATTCTGAGCGACAATCCGCCTATTTTGCCGGTGAATACATGCTAACGGACAACTACTTCAAAGCTCCGCAGAATTTTAACCGGAACAACCTCTTTGGCAAATATACGGCCCGGCTGTCGCCCGGAGACCGCATCTCGCTGTCGGTTTCTCACTTTAAAAGCAGCTGGGATGCCAGCGGGCAGATCCCGGAGCGGGCGGTGGCTTCCGGCCTGATCTCTTATTTCGGCGCTATTGACAGCACGGAAGGGGGCAATACCAGCCGCAGTAACTTTAACCTGCAATACGATAAAAAGATCAGTGAAAACGCCTGGATAAAGAATACAGCCTATTTCAGCCACTACGATTTTGAGCTGTTTTCCAACTTTACCTTTTTCCTGAACGACCCCGATAACGGCGACCAGATCAAACAAAAGGAAAGCAGGAATATAACGGGCATGCAGACCGAATACCATGAGCGCGTGTCTGAACGTCTTACCTACAAGGCAGGCGCCGGTCTGCGAAGCGATTACACCCGGGGAACGGAACTTTCGCACACCCTGAATCGCTCTGTTGTATTAGACCGGCTGAGCCTGGGTGATATCAGCCAGGCCAACCTCTATGCCTATGCCGCTGCCGATTATACGGCAGGCAAGTGGCTTATCAATGCCGGTGCGAGAATAGATTACTTCAAATTCGGTTATATCGACCTGCTGCAACCGGTTTACGTGAACCAAAGCAAAACCAAAGCCATAATCAGCCCCAAGCTCAATTTCCTGTATTCGGCCGGTCCCGGTCTGAACGTATTTCTCAAGCTGGGCAAAGGCTTCCACAGCAACGACACCCGCGTGGTAATTCCCCGGAACGGGAAAGAGATCTTACCGGCTGCCTACGGTTCCGACCTGGGCGCCATCTGGAAGCCGTTTCCAAGAATGGTGATCAACGGCGCCCTGTGGTACCTCTTCCTGGAGCAGGAATTTATCTATGTGGGCGACGAAGCCGTAGTAGAGCCGGGTGGAAGAACAGCCCGGAAGGGGATAGACGCCGGCATACGGTACCAGCTGGCAGATAAAGTATTCTGGAATGCCGATGCCACTTACACGCATGCCCGCGCCATAGATGAGCCCAAAGGAGAAGATTACCTGCCGCTGGCTCCCGTTTTTACCTTTACCACCGGCTGGAGCATCAAAGACCTGAACGGGTTCTCAGGCAGTCTGAAAGCCCGCTACCTGGGTAACCGGCCGGCCAATGAAGACTATTCGGTAACGGCCAGGGGCTATCTGGTGACCGATTTTTCGTTAAGCTACCGTTACCGGAAAACCAGCCTGGGTATCAGCATAGATAACCTGTTGAATACGAAATGGAAAGAGACGCAGTTCCTTACCGAAAGCAGGCTGCAAAATGAGCCGGCCCCTGTAGAAGAGATTCATTTTACGCCGGGCACGCCCTTTAATGCCCGGCTGGTCGTAAGGTATTCTTTCTGATACCCGGATACTGGCTCTGGCCCCAGTCCCGAAAGGAGGATACCTTATTGATTCAGTATTGTACCTGCTGTGATTCTTTAAATATTTGAAAGGTAAATAGATTCAAATGACCAGGGCGCACGCAATCGTACAGTTCAATACTTTGCATATCCATCTCCAAAATTTGATATGCTTAGAAAAACCGCTCCGGGAAAATATGAAGGGTCAGCTCCTGTTGCATTGAGGGAGTGGATTACTATGCGTATAGAAGTGAATGGTGAGACAGTAGAAATGTTTATCAACGATGCCCGGTATTCAACTTTCGTTGTTGATAAAATGTTGGGTAAAACCAGGCGTGGTGCTATAGGTCTGTGGGTCGATATTGGAACAACAGGCTATTTCAGGGATTTGAAAATCACGAGCAGATAACGATTATAAACAATAAAAAAAGAGGCATACCAGAATCAGAACCGGATTTTGCCTCTTTTGCAATGTTGGTAGCGGGGAGCAGGATCGAACTGCCGACCTTAGGGTTATGAATCCTACGCTCTAACCATCTGAGCTACCCCGCCGTGTTTTGGAGGTGCAAAAATAGAAAACTTTCTCAAATCGCACAAGAAAAAAGAAATTGTTATTGAAAATCTCAAAAAAAACTTGATTAAGTATCCGCTAAGTGAGATATTGTAAAAAAAAGGACGGATATGGCTAAATTTAAATATACCCAGGAATTCCCTTTTCGTGCGTCACCCAAGGTGCTGTATAACTATATCAGCACACCCGGCGGCCTTCAGCAATGGTTTGCAGAAAGCGTAAGGTTAAATTCAGATAGCAAATTTGTTTTTAACTGGGATGGGAAAGACCATGTGGCCGAGCTGACCTCATCGCGCCTCAACAAATCAAGCCGTTTTGATTTTACCGGTGAAGACGAGGGCAATTTCCTGGAATTTAAGTTTGTAACCAGTGAACTCGACAACTCTACCTACCTGAAGGTTACCGATAACTCGGATAACGATGATGCGGATGACCTGGAAACTATGTGGAATGAATTAATTTCCCATCTGAAAGAAATTGTAGGAGGCTGATTTTGAAATAGACGAAAAGATTTTGACTTTTGCATCTTCTTTATAGCCGGCAGCCGCATGCAACAGGGCCTGCCGGGAGTTAATGCGTGTAAGGATGAAAAAAATAGACAAGCTTTTTGTCAAATCATATATAGGGCCTTTTGTTCTTACTACCGCCATCGTGGTATTCATCTTCCTGATGCGTTTCCTGATGATCTATTTCAATGATTTTATCGGGAAGAACCTGGATGGAGTTGTTTTTGCGAAGCTGTTCTTCTACTTTACCCTGATGACCCTGCCCATGTCGCTGCCGCTGGCCACGCTGCTGGCCACGCTGATGTGCTTCGGGAACATGGGAGAACGCTCCGAGCTTACCGCCATGAAGTCGGCGGGTATCCCACTCACCCGGCTGATCATGCCTACCTTTGTTCTCTCTGCTTTTGTAGCGGTTTTTTCACTTATATATAACAATTACGTCAATCCCTGGGCCAACCTCAAAGGCTGGTCGCTGCTCTACGATGTAAAAACCACAAAACCGGCGTTAAATATCCAGGAAGGCATCTTTTACAACCAGATCAACGGCTACCGGATCAAGGTGGAAAAGAAGATGCCTGACGGCCAGACCCTGAAAAATGTCATTGTCTATGACCATAACGGCGGAAACGGCAACAAGAACGTAACCCTGGCCGATTCGGGCCGGATGTACACCGTTAACATGGAAAGCCAGCTGGTTTTTGAGCTGTATAACGGGGTGAACTATACAGAAGGCACCAATTACAATAACGCTACCCAGCTCACGGAGTATGCTTTCCGGAAAAACAAGCTGGTTTTCCCGCTGGGCAGCTTCGGTATGAAAAGAACCGATGAGAACGATTTTACCTACCACGAGTACATGAAGAGCATCCCGGAGCTGAATGCAAAGATCGACTCGCTGAACAAGGTGGTAGATGAAAAGATGGGGCAGCAGGCCACCTCTTTCAAACGCATGGAGCTGTATTCTTTCCCGGAGATCTCTACGGATACCGCGCGGAAAATAACCATCAAAAGCGGGAAATGGGCCGACTCGCTGCTGGCCTACGTAGAAAAAAACACTACCACCCAGGAGCTGTACTCCTCGGCCCGCACCAAGGTGGAGAGCCAGAAATCGCAGCTGGTGGGCGACATGAGCTACCTGCTGAGTGTGGAGCGGTCGGTATGGGCCGCCGACCTGGAGCGCTGGAACAAAGCCACCACGGCTTTCTCCTGCCTGGCCATGTTCCTGATCGGTGCGGCGCTGGGTTCCATCATCAAAAGGGGCGGGTTTGGTATGCCGGTACTGGTTTCCATCGCCTTCTTTATCCTGTATTACCTGATGCAGCAGCTGGGCAATAAATACGCGAAAGAAGGCCTTATCCCGTCTATAGTGGGGGCCTGGTTCCCGTTTACCGTGCTTTTCCTGATCGGGGTGCTGCTGATGCGGCGGGCGAGGAATTTTTAAGTTCGGTTCTTACTCTACGCCCGGTTCTCGACTTCGCCCGGTTCTCGACTTCGCTCGAACTGACAGGCGCCGTTGCCACTTGTCAGTTCGAGCGAAGTCGAGAACCAGGCGAAGTCGAGAACCAGGCATAGTAGGGAACTACATGCAATAGAGTAACTCCATAAAACTTTTACCCTAATAATTAAAAAATAACAATATTTCCGTATCTTTGCACCTGTTTTATTTTTTTATCATTAATCTAGGTTAATATCTGATGTATTTAACTCCGGAAAAGAAAGAAGAGATCTTCGTATCGAAGGGTCTTCTGAGAAAAGCTACTGATACCGGTTCTGCCGAGTCTCAGATTGCATTATTTACTTATAGAATTGCTCACCTTACCGAGCATTTGAAAGTTCACAAGCATGATTATTCTACCCGTTCAGGCCTTCTTAAGCTGGTGGGTAAGCGTCGTCGCCTTCTTGATTATCTGCAGGAAGTAGACATCAACCGTTACAGAGCTATTATTGCAGAACTTGGTATTCGTAAATAAACCAGATATCGGGAACCCGGACCACCGGGTTCCCTTTTTCATCGTATTTTATCCCCGCGGAAATAAAGGATTAATCGTTGTATCGAAAGCGGAAAATACAACACATAAAACTAACTTTAATGTTTAATATTGTAAATCAGACCATCCAGATGCCGGATGGTTCAACAATCACCCTGGAAACCGGAAAATTAGCAAGACAGGCGGACGGTTCAGTGGTATTAAGAAGCGGTAACCTGGTGATGCTGGCCACCGTATGTGCAGCCAGAACCCACAAGGAAGGCACCGACTTCCTGCCCCTGTCAGTAGATTATCAGGAGAAATTTGCTTCCAACGGGAAAATTCCGGGCTCTTTCCAGCGCCGTGAAGGTAAATTATCCGATAACGAAGTGCTTATCTCCAGGCTGATTGACCGGGCGCTGCGCCCCATTTTCCCTGAAGATTTCCATGCTGAAGTCCAGGTAATGGTTACCCTGCACTCGGCTGATGAAAATATCAAACCCGATGCCCTGGCAGCCCTGGCGGCCTCTGCGGCCATTATGGTTTCTGACATTCCGTTTAACGGCCCCATCTCCGAAGTGAGAGTAGCCAAAATTAATGGCGAATACGTGGTGAATCCGCCTCTGAAAGCCATAGATTCAGCTGATCTTGACCTGATCGTGGCCGGTACTGCCGACAGCATTATCATGGTGGAAGGCGAGGCTAACGAGGTATCTGAAGTAGAAATGGTGGAAGCTCTGCGCGTAGCGCACCTGGCCATCCAGACCCAGGTAGCCGCCCAGAAAGAGCTGGAAGCCAAAGTAGGCAAGACGGCTAAAAGAGAATACAACCATGAAGTGCACGACAGCGCCCTGAGAGAAAGAATGTATTCCGAGCTTTTTGACAAAGTGTACGCCGTATGCATGGAAGGAAATCCGAACAAGCATTACAGAAGCGACAGCTTTGCGAAAATCCTTGAAGATTTTATTGCAGCTCAGCCCGAAGAAGAAAGAGAAAATCCCTTATTTAAGGTTTATTTCGGAGATATTAACTACGATGCTTCCCGCAAGATGGTGCTGGAAGAAAGTAAACGCCTTGACGGCCGTAGCCTTACCGAGATCCGCCCGATCAGCGTGGAAGTAGACTACCTGCCCACGGCCCACGGCTCTGCGCTCTTTACGAGAGGAGAGACCCAGTCGCTTTCTACCACTACCCTCGGAACCAAGCTGGATGAGCAGATCGTAGACCTTCCTATGGTGAAAGGGTACTCTAAATTCTTCCTGCATTATAATTTCCCCGGCTTCTCAACCGGTGAGGTAAGACCCAACCGGGGTGTAGGCAGACGCGAAGTGGGCCACGGTAACCTGGCACAGCGTTCCCTGGCAAAAGTAATGCCGTCAGGAGACGATAACCCGTACACGATCCGGATCGTAAGCGACATCCTGGAGTCGAACGGCTCTTCATCCATGGCGACCGTTTGTGCGGGCTGCCTGTCGCTGATGGATGCCGGCGTGCCCATCAAAGCACCGGTTTCCGGTATCGCTATGGGACTCATCACCGATCAGCAGAGCGGTAAATGGGCGGTGCTGTCGGATATCCTGGGCGACGAAGATCACCTGGGCGACATGGACTTTAAAGTAACCGGAACAGCCAAAGGTATTGTAGCCTGCCAGATGGACATTAAAATCGGCGGACTTTCGTTTGATATCATTGAAAAGGCCCTAAACCAGGCCAAAGAAGGACGTCTCCATATCCTGGGTAAAATGACCGAGGTACTGGCGACACCGAAACCGGATCTGAAACCGCATGCACCGCGTGCCTACACCATCGTGATTGATCGTGAGCTGATCGGAGCGGTGATCGGACCTGGCGGTAAAGTGGTACAGGAGATCCAGCGGGAATCAGGAGCTACGGTCAATATTGAAGAAAAAGACAACAAAGGATACGTATCCATCTTTGCCACTAACGGCGACAGCATGGACATCGCCAAGCGGCGGATCGACGCTATCGTGAAGCAGCCTGAAGTAGGCGAGATCTACGAAGCGGTAGTGAAATCTATCCAGCCTTTTGGTGCGTTCCTTGAATTCTTACCGGGCAAAGAAGGCCTGCTCCACATCTCTGAGATCAGCTGGGAACGTCTTCCTAATATGGACGGCGTGCTGAAAGAAGGAGATCAGCTGCAGATTAAATTGACCGAAATAGACAAAAAGACCGGCAAATACCGTTTATCAAGGAAAGTTTTGCTTGCCCGCCCTCCGCGGGAAGAAAAACCGGCCGTTGACAACAAAACGGTGAACAATAATTAATTTTAAATTGTTGATAGTTAAAGGTTCCTATTAATTACTTTTTGACAACAGAACACGAATGAGACAACTTAAGATCAGTAAACAGATTACCAACAGGGAAAGCCAGTCGCTTGACAAATACCTCCAGGAAATTGGAAAAGTTGACCTGCTGACCCCCGATGAAGAGGTAATTCTGGCCCAGAAAATCCGTGACGGAGACCAGCTTTCGCTGGAAAGACTTACCAAAGCTAACCTGCGTTTTGTGGTGTCTGTGGCCAAGCAATACCAGAATCAGGGTCTTTCTCTGGGTGATCTTATCAACGAAGGAAACCTGGGGCTGATCAAAGCCGCTCAGCGGTTCGATGAAACGCGGGGTTTTAAGTTCATTTCATATGCCGTGTGGTGGATCCGTCAGAGTATTCTTCAGGCGCTGGCCGAACAATCGCGTATTGTACGGCTTCCGCTTAACCGGGTAGGCTCGCTGAACAAGATATCCAAAACCTTCTCCGAGCTGGAGCAGCGTTTTGAACGGGAGCCGTCGCCGGAAGAGCTGGCCGAAGTGCTTGAAATTTCAGCCAATGAGGTGGTCGATACCATGAAAATATCGGGCCGGCACGTATCGGTGGATGCTCCGTTTGTACAGGGCGAAGAAAACAGCCTTTTAGATGTGCTGGAGAACGATACCGAGATTCGTCCGGACCAGGAGCTGATGAACGACTCGCTGCGCAGGGAAGTGCTTCGTGCGCTCTCTACGCTTACCCAACGCGAGGCGGAAGTCATTATGTTCTATTTCGGGCTGAACGGCGAACAGGCCATGACCCTCGAAGAAATAGGTGAGAAATTTAACCTGACCCGCGAAAGGGTACGGCAGATCAAGGAAAAAGCCATCCGCCGTTTACGGCAAACCTCCCGCAGTAAGGCCCTGAAAGCCTATTTGGGATAAGGAAAGCCGGGTCAGCATACCGAAGCTGTTCAAAAAGTGCACAAAATGCGGGCGTTGAGAACGAGGTAGAAGAAGCCGGCCGGAAGGCAGGCAACAGAAACCGGGTTCTACGCGGCAGCAGGTGCGCTTTAGGAACAGCTTCTTTTTATTTTCGGGCCTTTACTTGCTTGGAGCCGCGTTTTGAAGCAAATTTGCAGGCGGATACATGGCAAAGAAAACAGGCATTTTCAGTTGGAGTAAGGGAAGTGGCAAAACCACTACCTGTGCCTACCTGGCGGCGGCGCTGGCCACACTGCACCGCAAAGTGGTGTGCGTGGACCTGAACGGCGACCTCGGGAAATACTTTGCAGCAGAAGAAGTGCACGCCGGCGGACTCACCTGGAAATACCGGAAATGGAAAGGAGAGGGGGATCTGCCGGAAGATGACGCCGACGATATCCTGGTCGATATTCCCTCCGGACCCGGCCATGAGGCCGTGCTGGAAAAGCTGGATTCGGTGCTGATCCCGGTAGAAGCGGAATACTACGGAACCGCTGAGCTGAACCGGACCCTGCAGGCAGTGGCGCAGCATGAGCACCTGGTGATAGGAGGGATGCTGCTCACCAAAGTGAAATCGGGCAGCGGCACCCCGCACAAGATGGAAGCGGAATTAAGAGAATACTTTTCGCCTTTTCTGTTAAATTCAGATATAATGCGAAATTATTACCTGGCCCGGCCTGAATTTTCCCTTACCGATCTGAACAGGAAGGGATGGCATAGCGGGTTTATAGCGTATTTGAAACTGGCAAATGAATTACTAGAGCATGAATGTTAAAAGAAAGATGGGTTTGGGGAAAGGGTTGAGTTCGCTCTTATCAGATGCGCCTGCAGAAACGGAAGCGGTGCGGGAAGAAGCGTCAGACTCTTTTGAAATACCCGTTGATGCCATAGAAGCCAATCCTTACCAGCCCCGGACGCAGTTTGACAACACAGCGCTCGATGAGCTGAAAGAATCTATCCGGGTGCAGGGCGTAATACAACCTATCGCCGTACGGAAAACGGGCGATAAATACCAGCTTATTTCCGGGGAAAGGCGACTGAAAGCTTCGCGTATGGCCGGTTTGAAGACCATTCCCGCCTATATCCGGGAAGCATCTGACAGCCAGATGCTGGAGCTGGGCATTATTGAAAACGTACAGCGGGAGAACCTGAACCCCATGGAAATTGCCATGGCTTACCGGCGGCTGCTTGACGAGTGTCAGCTGAAGCAGGAGGAGCTGGCCGGCCGGGTGGGCAAAGACCGGACTACCGTTAATAATTACCTCCGGCTGCTTTCGCTGCCGGAGATCGTGCAGGAAGGACTGGCCGCCCGTAAGCTGAGCATGGGCCATGCCCGTGCCCTGCTGGGAGTAGAAAACACCGATCAGCTGCTGCGGCTTTACGAAGAAGTGGTCAGCCGGGAGCTCTCGGTCAGGAAAGTGGAAGAGCTGGTCAAAAGCTTACAGGCCGAAAACCGGTCGGGAGCGACCCGGAAACCTTCCCCGTCATCCTCATCTCCCAAAAAGATCCTGGACAACTACCAGCAGCAATTCGGACATGTATTCGGGCGTAAGGTGATTGTACAGGCCGATGCCTCCAACAGCGGTGAAATAAAGATCCCGTACGGCTCGCGGGCGGAACTGGATGAAATTGTAGACAAGCTAAAGAACTGAACTTGGCAAGGCTTTTTATAGCAATACTTCTGGTATTTTCCGGCCTGTGCGGTTATGCGCAGACCGATACGCTGGTGGTGGTAGGCGACAGCCTCACCCGCTCGGAAATGGCTGTGCCTTTTGATTCCACGCGGGGTAAACGCCTGAAAAAAGTATCTGAAAACTTCTTCAGCACCACCCTGAAAATTGTGGGGATCGACTCGCTGACCGACCGGGATCGCCCGCGGATCATCTTCCTGAGATCCATGCTGGTGCCGGGCTGGGGGCAGCTGATGAACAAAGACTACTGGAAACTGCCGATCGTATACGGGGCGGCTGCCGGCGGGCTTATCGCTATCCATAAAAACAGCGACCGGTACAATTACTACCTGAAGCACGTGGAGATCCTGCAGGAAAACAACCAGGCCTCCATGCCGCCGCTGGATAACCCCAACGGGATATCGATTTCCAAAGAAACCTATGCCCGGGCGGCTTCGGCCTTCAAACGGTACCGCGACCTCAGCATTATCGGCTTTGCCCTGGGCTGGACCCTCTTTGCCGTAGAAGCCAATGTAACCGCTCACCTGAAAACCTTTGATATTTCTGACGATATCAGCCTGCGCTGGAGCCCCACGGTCATTCCCGGTGGCGGAACCTACGCGGCAGGTGTACAGTTCAGCCTGAATTTTAAATAAACAACCCCGGAACGAATATACCCGGAACTGAAATATATGAAAATAGCCCTCCTCGGATACGGAAAGATGGGAAAAGCCATCGAAGCCATCGCTCTTGAACGCGGCCATGAAGTGGTTTTGCGCGTTGATGTGAGCAATGCGGAAGACAGAGAAAAGCTCTCAAAAGAAACGGCTGATGTGGTGATTGAGTTCAGCTCGCCCCATGCCGCTGCCGGCAACCTCCGTTTTTGCATGGAGAAAGGCCTGAAAGTGGTTTGTGGTACTACGGGCTGGCTGCAGCACAAACAGGAGATTGAAGAGCTTTGCAGGGCCCGTAAGGCTTCTTTCTTCTATGCATCGAACTACAGCATAGGCGTGAACCTGTTTTTTCACCTGAACAAGGTGCTGGCCCGGCTGATGGCGCCGCAGAAGCAATACGCGGTATACACGGCTGAAATTCACCATACAGAGAAGCTGGACGCTCCCAGCGGCACGGCCATCACCCTGGCTGAGGGCATCCTGGAAAACCGGACCGATAAAGCTTCGTGGGTGAATAATTTGCTGGCCAGGCCGGATGAGGTACCGATCTGGTCTTCGCGGGAAGGAAAAGTACCCGGAACCCATACCATTAAGTATATTTCAGACGTCGATGAGATCGAAATAAAGCACACGGCCTATTCCCGTACGGGGTTTGCGCTGGGTGCGGTTCTGGCAGCCGAATGGCTGGCCGATAAGGAAGGGATTTACGGGATGGAAGATATGCTCAGACTGGAAGAGGATAACAGTTAAAAGTTAAAAACGAAAAGTTAAGGAACATTTTCTATTTTAAATAAGAATGAAATGTTCCTTAACTTTTAACTTTTAACTTTTCGTTTTTCACTTACTTCACATGCATCCACTTATTAAACTTCTTCTGAGATAATGCATCTTTAGAGTTTTTGGGCGTAAGTGAAACGCGGATCCGCGGATCCTGCAGAAGCCGGATATCGTACGTAAGCCTTACTCCCCCTCTCAAAACGGTTACTTTCACGCTGTCGCCCACCTTTTTGCCGGCAGTAATGGCCTCGGTAGAGGTAAACGGCTTCCCGTCTGTTTCCAAAATCTCATCATTGACATTAATGCCGCCTTCATAAGCCCCTGTTCCGAAGTCAACGCGGCTTACCTTCCCGCCCCGGGCCATGGCACCGAAATAAGGCGTATCCGGGTTTGACAGGCTGATTTTAGCATCTACATCCACCAGGGCAAAATATTTTGCGTAGTCGATCGTCTCCGTACCGAAAACATACTTCCGGAAAAAGTCGCTGAGGTCTACACCGGCTACTTTTGAACATTCGTTAAAGAATTGCTCGTCTGTAAAACCGATATCTTTCTTCAGGTACAGGTCGTTGTACAGGTTCTGAAGCACGTTATCCAGCGATTTTTCGCCCTGTGTATTGCCGATGATGATCATGTTCAGCACATTGGCCAGCACACCGCCCTTGTTGTAATACGATACGGTGGAATTCTGCGCGTTCTCGTTGGGGCGGTAGTACTTGATCCAGGCATCCCAGGAGGATTCCGCCACCGGCTGCACCCGGTTACCGTATTGGTTCTCAATGGTTCCGATGCTTCCTGCTACCAGGGCCAGCATACGTTCGGTATCGATCAGGCCTGCTCTTCTCAGGATATCGCTCTGGTAATAATTCGTAAATCCTTCTGAAACCCAGAGCATGTTCGTATAATTCTCATTCTCGTAATCGAAGGGCCCGAGCGCTACCGGCCGCAGGCGCTTCACATTCCACAGGTGGAAATATTCGTGCGACAGCAGTCCCAGGAAACCCTCGTAACGGGCCGGGCTCTGGTAGGCCAGCGTTGAAGTCTGGCAGGTCGTTGAATTCAGGTGCTCCAGTCCGCCACCACCGCCTGAAGCCAGGTGATGAATAATAAAGAGATATTCCTTGCAGGGGTGCTTGCCGCCAAATACACTGTGGCTGGCCGTAACCACCTTTTTATAATCTTCAATCAGCCGGTTCCTGTCGTAGCTCAGCGGTTCCATAGAATAATTGGCTATGCGGTGCTTTACACCCAGAGCTTCAAACTCCAGGATCTCGTGGTTGCCTATCTCAAACGGGCTGTCGACCAGCAGGTCGTAATTTTCGGCTTCAAACGCATTCTTAGCCACTTCAGGCAGGGCTACAGACACTTTGGCAAAGCCGGCGTGCGGAATGATCTTCACCAGGGCCTTCTTATTCATCAGCTGCGGAACATACAGGAAAGTGGCCGCACCGTTAAAATAACCGTGCGAAGCATCCAGGAAATTGGTTCTTACACTGATCTCAAAAGAGTATAAACGATAGGAAACTTCAATGGGTTGTCCGTTATGGCCTGTTACTTTCCAGGTATTTTTAGATGTTTTTATCGCATTTATGGCTTTTCCTCCTGCTGTGGCGGTCAGGCCTTCCACATTTTTGGCATATTCCCGGATCAGGTAGGAGCCGGGTGTCCAGGTAGCCATCTTAAAATCTACGTGACCGGCCCGGAGCACTTCGGGGTCATCAATGCGGACTTTAATCTCGAAAAAATGCGTATGTGGCTCAGGCATAGCCACTTCATAGGTGGTGGAATAGCCGGCGAAAGCAGGAGGGATCTCAGCGGCACGGGCCGCCAGTAAGGGAAGGGTCAGTAAAGCAGATAATACAAAATATTTCATCATAAATGTTTGAAATTTGATTTATACAAATCTACAATTTTTATGCGCTTTGAACGTTTTTTCGGGGAAAAATACTCGAATATTTTCCTAATTTTGCCAATTATCAAGTCACCTATGAAATTCAAAACACTGGCTCTTGTGCTGACCTGTTTTGGAGCCTTTTCGCAGAACACGCTCAGCTACTCTTCCATAGAGTCGCATTACAATAACGGCGTGGAGCTTTTCGGAAAGAAAGCCTACAGTTCAGCCCGGAAAGAGTTTCAAAACTACATTTCGCTCTCCGGCAAAAGCCTCAACCCCAACAAATTTAACCTGGCCAATGCCGAATATTATTCAGCCATGGCCTCGCTTTACAGCAAGGCGCTCGATGCCGACATTGAGGTGGAGCGTTTTGTGCTCAATCATGGTGACCACCCCAAGGCCAAGATCATTTTTTCAGACCTGGCCGACCGGTATTTTGAGCAGGGAGAATACAAAGACGCGATCCGGTACTATGAAAAAGCCCTGGTGAACCGGGCCGACAACCTCGACACCTACGAGATCCGGTACCAGCTGGGCCTCTCGTACTACCAGCTGGGCGATTTCGCCAATGCGCTGAAGCAATTTGATTATGTGAAGGGTACGGTCATTGATAATGCCGTTAATGCCGCTTACTATGCAGCGGTGATCAATTTCCGTAACGGGAATTACGATCTGGCCCTTACTGACCTGCGGCGGGTAGAGAATGTGCCGGCCTACCGCCAGGAAGTGCCCAACTGGATCGGCCAGATCCTGTACAAGCAGAAAAAATACAACGAGCTGCTGGCCTATGCCGAACCCGTGATTGCCCGGCCCGATGGCCGCAAGTACGACGACCTGGCCCTCCTGGCAGGCGAAGTGAGCTATTTCAACAATAATTTTGAAAAGGCCGCCCTGTATTACGACAAATACAAATCGCTTAAAAAGGTTAAAACCACACCCCAGGTGACTTTCCGGCATGCTTTCAGCCTTTATAAGGTAGGAAAATTTGAAAATGCGGCCGCCTTGTTCAAAACCGTGGCCGGGTCTAACGATGAGCTGGGGCAGCAGTCGGCCTATTACCTGGGCATATGCGCCCTGCGCCAGGGCGACCTGAACTCAGCCATGGCCGCCTTTGATGCGGCCCGCAAAGCCGGCTTTGATAAGTCGATCAAAGAAGAAGCCGCCTACAATTACGTGAAGGTGCTGGTAGAGAAAGGCAATAACCAGCAGGCCATTGTAGATCTGCAGAACTATGTCAGAGACTACCCCGAAGGAAAATACGTAGACGAGACCAACGAGCTGCTAAGCGAGATCCTGTTTGAAACCAATAACTATGTTTCGGCCATCAGTTATATTGAAAGCCTGAAAAGAACCACCCCAAAAATTGACGAAGCCTACCAGAAGCTGGCTTATAACCAGGGAGTGGCCGAGTTCAACTCTGAAAAATACGACGCAGCCATCGGCTATTTTGATAAATCGCTGCGCAAGCCGCTGAGCCGCGACCTGGTTACCCAGGCGAAATTATGGAAAGCAGAAGCCCTTTTCCAGCTTGAAAAACCGGAAGCGGAAGACCTGTACAGGGAGCTGCTGACCTCTTCTGATAAAATTGCCCGGCTGAAAAGCCAGTACAGCATGGGGTACATCAACTTTAACCGGGAAAAATACACCGATGCGCTCCGTTTGTTCCAGGACTTCCGGTCGGGTGCCCGCGGTGAAGCCTCGCTGGCCGCTGCTGCTGACGACGCCAGCCTCCGGATAGGCGACTGCTACCTCATGGCCAAAAACTTTACCCAGGCGCTGAATACCTACGATGACGCCTACCGGAACAATCAATCAGGCAAAGATTACGCGCTGTACCAGAAAGGGATGGCGCTGAAATACCTCGGCCGGGAATCAGAGGCCAAAAGTACTTTTGATCTCTTTACCCGCTCGTTTGGAAATTCACGGCTGATTGACGATGTCTTGTTCCAGAACGGGAACCTGGCCATGGAAAGCGGCAACTACCAGGCGGCCATTTCTGTTTTCAGCGACCTGCTGAAGAAGAAGCCTACCTCTGAGCTGGTGCCGCAGGTGCTTCTCCGGAGAGGGATTGCCTATAGCAACATTGAAAATTACGATCGTTCTATTGCCGATTTTAAGTTAATTCTGGATAAATTCGGAAAATCGAAGTATGCTTCTGAAGCTTTCCTCGGTATCCGTGAAGCGCTGAGCCAGGCCAACCGTTCGGAAGAATTCTTTGAGATCGCAGAACAGTACAAACGAAATAACCCCGAGGGATCGTCGGTTCAGGGGCTGCAGTTTGAAACGGCCAAAGACCTGTTCTTTGCCGAGAATTACGACAAAGCCATTTCTGCCTTTACCCGTTTTCTCAGCCAGTATCCCGGCTCGGTGCTCATACCGGAGGCTAACTACCTGCTGGGCGAATCGTACCTGGCCCTGAAAAACCAGGCAGAAGCCCTGAAATACTACCAGGAGATCGTGAACGGCAACCAGCTGGAGTTCCTGGGGCAGGCGGCCATGCGTTCGGCCGGCATTTATTACGACATGAAGCGCTACGACGATGCCATCCGGAATTACCAGCAGGTAACCTACAGCACCTCTGACCAGCGCGAAACGGTGGTGGCCTATGAAGGCCTGATGCGTTCGTATTTCGGGAAAAATGACTTTGACAAAACCATTGAAATGGCCGATAAGATCCTGTCGTCAGGCGGGAGCGTGGTATCCGGCGCTATTAACCGGGCCGAGCTGTTCCGCGGCAAGGCGCTGATGGGCAAAGCGGATTACGCGGCAGCGAAATCGCAGTTCCAGAAAACCATAGGGCTGGCCAAAGATGAATCGGCGGCAGAGGCCAAATACCGGATAGGAGAGATCCAGTACAAGCAAAAGGAATACGATGCCTCCATTAAGACCATGCAGGAGCTGGCCAATGATTTTTCAGACTACCTGCTGTGGTATGAAAATGCGTTTTTGCTGATTGCCGATAATTATATTGCCAAAAACGACAGCTTCATGGCCAAAGCCACCCTGAATTCGATCATTGAAAATTCGGAGAACCAGGAAACCGTAACCCGGGCCAGACAAAAATTAAACTCGATAAAATAGCCCTCAGCTATTAGCTTTCAGCATTCAGCCAAAAGGAACTGATAGCTAAAGGCTGATAGCTGACAGCTCAAAATAGTATACCAATGAAATACACCCTGACAATAGCTTTCCTGGCCGCCGTTTCCGTGGCTGTAGCCCAGAAGAAGGTGGTGAACGAGGAAATCAATATTACCAAAGAGCGGGAGGTAAGCGTGCCCAAGGCCACCAAGCTTACCGAGAAGATCCCGCAGTCTAAAGCCCCGGTGACAGAAAAGAAGATGAATTATTCTTTTTTTGACCGCAAGCCTACCGGTATTGAAGAAGTGGAATTTAATCCCAACGTTATTCCGCCGCTCGATAAATCACGGACAAAGGAAGATGTGCTCGGCTTTGATAACTACCTCAAGCTGGGTGCGGGCAATTACGGCCGGCTCTACGGCGAGCTGTTCATCAACTCAGCCCAGGACCGCAAGTTTGTGTACGGCCTTTCGGCGCTGCACAACTCCACCCGTAAAGGCCCTGTAGACGGCAATTTATCGGGCCAGGCGCTCACCAGGTTCGGTATTGACGGGAAATACCACCAGGACACCTACGAAGTGAAAATGAACGCCGGCTATGAAAACCGGGGCTACCACTTTTACGGGTACGATACCACGGCTCACCTGGATTACACCCGGACCGACATACGCCAGCGCCTGAACCTGTACAGTTTTGCCGCTACGATAGAAAATACACGCCCGAAACCGAAAATCGACTACAAGCTTTCCACGGGAATATACTCTCTCAATGATTTTTATGATGCTTCAGAGCTGGACTGGGGCACCCAGCTGAATACATTTTTTCCTATATGGGAAGACAAGATCAAGGCTGTGATCAATGCAGAAGCTTATCTTACCCAGATGGCTGACAGCCGCACCGAAAACCCGTCGCGGAAAAGGAACCTGTTCCGTATTGAGCCTGCCTTTAATTTTGATTACGGCAGCTTCTCTGCCCGTGTGGGCTTCAAAGCGGTAAGCCAGTCTGATCCGTATATCCATACCAACATCACCAAGGGGTATCCCACGCTGACGCTGACCTATAAAACGCCTTCGCTGGTGTACTTTTTTGCAGGAACCGACGGCGATATCGTCAGGAACACCATGCGTTCGCTCCTGACCGAAAACCCCTGGCTGAAAGAGCAGGTGACCGTTCAGAATACCTACAAAAACATGGATCTTTTCGTGGGTGCGCGCGGCGACCTGTTTTCGGGCGTAAGCTTTAATGTGAAAGCCTCTTACGGGAAATACCAGGACCTCTATTACTTTGATCAGTACGACGGATCCACATTTTCGCCGACCGGCAAGCCCCTGTATGTGACCAAATTTGACGTGGTGTACGATGAGCAGCAAACCGATTTTATAAACGGTTCGCTGGAGGTGGGATATTCGGGTTTTGATATCTGGAAACCGGTGCTGAAGGCCGAATACAACTATTACCAGAAAGGAACTTTTGAAAAACCCCTGCACCGGCCGGCCCTTACCGCCCGGTTGGGAAATACGATAACTCTTACCGACAGATTGGTTTCGTCTGTAGATTTTTATTATATTGGCGGTATATTTGCCAGAAATACCGGTGCAATGAACGGCGACTACGATCCTTCGCAGTCTGTTGTGAAGCTGAAAGACATTGTTGATCTGAATGCGGAATTCACTTACCTGTTCACCGATCATTTTGCGGCATTTGTTAAATTGAACAACATTATCGGTAAGAATTATCAACGGTATTATAACTATCCGCAGCTGGGTCTGAACTTCCTGGCGGGAATAAACATAGCTTTGTAAAATGATGAATATTCAGTCAGCCATCCGGGAATATATTCTCTCTCATGATTTTGTGATGCTTCCGGGAATCGGGGCATTCGTGGCTGAATATTCCAAACCCTACTTTGATCAGAACGGTGAAATAGTGCCGGCCGAGCGAACGATCCGGTTCAATCCGCTGCTGCGGAACGACTCGGATGTGGACATCCTCAACGTGTTCAAGGAAAAGATGCACATTTCGGATACGGAAGTACAGGAGCAATATTTTGCCTTCCTGGACACCGTAAACGCGCAGATAACGGCCTTTAACCGGTATTACTGGGAAGATTTCGGTATTCTTCTCCGCGAAGGTCCCGACGCCCCCTTCCAGTTCCTGCCGTTTACGCCTTCAACGGGGGAGACGCTTGTGCAGAGAAAACTTGTGCAGGAGGAACCTTCGCCGGAGACCGTATTGCCCGAACCTGAGATAACCGCGCCGCCGGTGAAGACCTACCGCGAAAAAGAGCCGGTTGAGGAAGAAGAAGTACCCGAAAGCGGGAAGGCCGCGCGCTACCTGATCTTTGCCCTGCCGCTGGCCCTGCTTACGGCCGCGTTGATTTACATGGTATTTTTTAAACCTTCGCTTCGTGAAAGTGTCAAAGAAAAAGCGGTGCCGGTGTTTGACGACAGCGACTTCGAAGAAGGCGCGGTGACGGTAGATACCCTGTACAGCGAGCCTGCTCCGCAAACCGTTGTTGCAGAAGAGCATATTGTGCGGATCGGTATTTATAAAAGGGAGAAAGATGCCGAAAAAATAGTGGCTTTCCTGTCCGGGAAAGGCTATGCTCCCAGGGTGCGGCCGCACGGTCCCCTGTTTAAAGTTTACCTGGTGGCAGACACCGAAGAGCAGGCCCGGCGTTATATTAAAGAAGTGGAGCAGCTGATTGACGATACGCCCATTTACGAAAGAAAAAAGAACAATGGATAATTATATAGAAAATAAACATATTCAGACGCGCGCATGGACCTACAGCATCGTGCTCTATGCCGTGTTGCTGCTGGGCTTATACTTTATCAAGATCGTGTATGAGCCGCCGCAGGAAGAAGTAGCTTTCGGGGTAGATCTCAATTATGGGGTAGACCTGGTGGGCTCGGGTGACATCCAGACGCTCAACAAAGCCAATGATTCGAAAAATTCGTACGACGTAAAGCCGGAGGCCGGTCCGAAAGCCAATGTAAAGGCTACGCCCATACCCAGCAAGCCCAAGCCCGAAACGCAGAAATCGGTAGCCAAAGCCACTCCGGCCAAGGTGCTCACCGCTGACGAAGATACCAAAGTAACGGTAAAAGAGCCGGTAGAAAAGAGCAAGCCGGCTGCAAAACCGGCCGCTGAAACCTCGAAAGCCACCCCGGAGAAAACCACGCCGGCACCGGTGTCGCCGCCACGTACCGTAGATAACAGCTCTATCATGAAGAAATCATCCGGGTCAGGCGGAACCACGGGTTCTAACGGAACCGTAGGTACCCGCGATGGCGTGGGTGGAAATAACAACGGCGACGGGAAACCGGGAGAAGTGGGTGATAAAGGCGATCCGCGCGGTACTCCTGACGGCAAGAGCCTGTACGGCAATCCCGGGAAGGGAGGTTCAGGCAGCGGTACCTCGGTCAGTATTTCAGGCTGGCGTAATAAGGGCAACCTGAATATCAGCAAAGACAACTCCAGCGAAACCGGCACCATTGTATTTGATGTGGTCATCAATGACTTCGGTGATGTGATCAATATCAAAAACAGGCCTACGTCGTTGAGCCCGTCTGTAGTAAGTTATTACCGGGAGCAGATCCGTTCCAAGCTTAAATCTACCTTGCAGGCAGAAGGAACACCCCCAAGCCGCTCGTCTGGAACCATTACCATCAGAATCACCAGAGGCTAGCCATGACCTACCAGGAAACCGTTGACTATCTGTATAGTCAACTTCCCGCTTTTCAGAAGATCGGGAAAAAAGCCATCCGGCCCAGGCTGACCAACATTACCCGCCTTTGTGAAATACTGGGAAATCCCCAGGACAATTTCAAAAGCATTCATGTGGCCGGCACCAACGGTAAGGGCAGCAGTTCCCATTTCCTGGCTTCCATACTGATGGAAGCCGGTTATAAAACAGGCCTTTACACGTCTCCGCATTTAAAAGACTACCGTGAACGGTTCCGGATCAATGGAAAGCTGGTGCCTGAGAATTGCGTAATTGATTTTGTCCGTACCTATGCCCATGAATTTCAAAATCTCAGGCCGTCATTTTTTGAGGTATCGGTAGCCCTGGCCTTCAAAACGTTTTCTGATGAAAAAGTGGATGTGGCCGTTATTGAAGTGGGATTGGGCGGCCGGCTGGATTCGACTAATATAATTAGCAATGTGGATCTTTCCCTGATCACCAATATCGGGTTTGACCATACCGATGTGCTGGGCCACACGCTGGATAAGATTGCCGGGGAGAAGGCCGGTATTATCAAGCCGGGTGTGCCGGTAGTGGTTTCGGAGTACCTGCCCGAAACCCGGCCGGTTTTTACGGAAACAGCGGTCCGGCAGGGCGCTCCCCTGTACTTTGCGCAGGACGAATGGCTCACTGAGGGGGGAGAAGAAACCATAGATCATCTTCACGTAAAGCTGGTTAACCGGAAAGACGGGCGGACCTATACGCTGCGCTCCGGCCTGACCGGTTCTTACCAGGAAGCCAATATTACAGGAGTAACCGAAGCTGTGGAGCAGCTGCGTAAAAAAGGCTATGCCATCAGTGATGAGGCATTCGGGCTGGGGGTAGATAAGGTAATTGTCAATACAGGCTTAAAAGGGCGCTGGCAGATCCTGGGTAAACAGCCGCTGATGATCTGTGATACCGGCCATAACGACCAGGCGTTCCGGATCACCCTGAACCGCATACAGCGCGAGCCACACCGGCAATTGTACTTTATCCTGGGCTTTGTACAGGACAAGGATATCACCAACCTGAGCGGGTATATACCGGAAGGGGCTATTGTATACCTCTGCGAATTTGACTCCTTCCGGGCCCGGAAGAAGGAGCATCTCCGGCAATTGGAATTTAAAAAAGCTAAAGAAATTAGCATTTTTGATAATGTCAACCAGGCTATTGAGAAAGCCCGGCAGGAAGCCGGTGCTGAGGATATTATTTTTATCGGGGGCAGCACCTACCTGGTAGCAGAAATAAACGATTTATAGAACGTGTCAAGAAGAAAATTAAGCAGGTTCCGGCACAATGCAGAGGCCGGCAATGTGATAGAACGCGGTAAAGAGCTCTACACAACGATCAAAGGAAAATGGAATGAGGTGTATTTTAAGAACAAGAATCCACTTGTGCTGGAGCTGGCCTGCGGTAAGGGCGAATACACCGTGGGACTGGGTAGCCGCTTCCCGGAGCGTAATTTCATTGGTATCGACATCAAGGGCGACCGGATAGCCCGGGGAAGCGCCCGGGCCGGTGAGCTGGCCCTGAAAAACGTGGCTTTTCTGCGTACGGGTATCCAGTTTCTCGATGAATTTTTTGAAGAAAATGAGGTGTCGGAGATCTGGCTGGTTCATCCTGATCCGCAACCCCGCGACAAAGAAGAAAAGCGGCGGCTGACCAATACGCGATTCCTGAACCTGTACAAAACCTACCTGAAAGACGGCGGGATATTCCATTTGAAAACCGATAGCCGTTTTTTGTTCGATTACTCGCTGGAGGTCATGAAAAGTGACCCGGAATTTGAGATCCTGGACGCTACCACGGACTTATACAATTCGCCCTTAATGGAAGGTCATTTCGAGATTGTAACGCATTATGAGCGCTTTTTTACGGAGCGGGGGGCCACCATTAATTACCTGAAGGCCCGGTTACATAAGAAAAAGTAGCTATCAGCTAATAGCTGATAGCTACTATAATTCGCTTTCTATTACTTAGAAATCAATTCTGCGAAATATTTCACCGTTCTTACCAATTGAGAAACGTATGACATTTCGTTATCGTACCACGATACGGTTCTTACCAGCTGGGTATCGCCCACGCTCTGAACGCGGGTTTGAGTGGCATCATACAGCGATCCGAAATGCATGCCGATGATATCGCTGCTCACAATTTCGTCTTCTGTATAACCGAAGCTTTCGTTGGCTGCAGCCTTCATAGCGGCGTTCAGCTCTTCTACGGTCACTTTCTTACCCAGGATAACGGTAAGCTCGGTCAGTGATCCGGTAAGGGTAGGTACACGCTGAGCTGAGCCGTCCAGCTTGCCTTTCAGGCCGGGAAGCACCAGGCCGATGGCTTTGGCTGCGCCTGTGCTGTTGGGAACGATGTTCTGCGCAGCAGCTCTTGCTCTTCTCAGATCGCCTTTCGGATGCGGTGCATCCTGTGTATTCTGGTCGTTGGTATAGGCGTGAACCGTGGTCATCAGACCGTTAACGATACCGAATTTCTCATCCAGTACCTGGGCCATGGGAGCCAGGCAGTTGGTGGTGCAGGAAGCACAGCTGATGATGGTTTCCGAACCGTCAAGAATCTGGTGGTTAACGTTGAATACAATGGTTTTCAGGTCTCCGGTAGCAGGAGCAGAGATGACTACTTTTTTCGCCCCGGCCGTGATGTGTGCTTTTGCTTTTTCGGCATCGGCAAAGAACCCGGTACATTCCAGCACCACATCCACATCGTGGTTGCCCCATGGAATCTGGGCCGGATCTTTCTGTGCATAAATATTAATGGTATCTCCGTCTACGATTATTGAGTTATCGGTAGATTCCACGGTACCGTTGAATCTGCCGTGTGCCGTATCATATTTTAACAGATGCGCCAGAACTTTGGGGCTGGTAAGATCGTTAATCGCTACCACATCAATACCTTGCATGTTGTAAATCTGACGATAAACAAGACGTCCGATTCTGCCGAATCCGTTAATCGCAACTTTAATTTCTCTCATTTGATTATGTCGTTAAGTTTCTGCAAAGTTAGCATTTTTCTGGTTAAAGAGGATGTTGATTTTGATGTAATTTATACCGGAATAAGGGGAGAAGTGTAGACTAATTAAAATAGCATAATATTTTTTATTACTACAAGTTACAGATTGATTAACTTTACAGAACCGCTTGTAAAACAGAATAATATTCGGCCATAAAAAGTACAAGGCGAAAGTAGGAGGGAAGGGGTAGATGAATAATCCTATTGTAGCCAAAACCAGTATTTTATAGTTAAATAGTAACAGTATAAGTAAATAAAGTAAATATCAATAATATTCAAATGGAGCAGATTATTTCAGCCGCCTGGGAAAACCGGGAATTACTTAAGGAAAAAGAAACGGTAGAAGCCATAGAAAAGGCTATTGCTATGGTAGATGCCGGTGAGCTCAGGGTTGCTAATATGGATAGTAACGGAGAGTGGAAAACTAATGAATGGGTCAAAAAAGCGATTATCCTTTATTTCCCTTTGCGGAAAATGGAAAAAATGGAGGCGGGAATCTTCGAATATCACGATAAAATGCAATTAAAGGGCAATTATGAAAAATTGGGTGTACGGGTGGTTCCGCCGGCAGTAGTGCGGTATGGCGCTTATATTGCCCCGGGTGCTATCCTGATGCCGAGCTATGTGAATATAGGAGCTTATGTGGATTCGGGTACTATGGTAGATACCTGGGCCACGGTGGGCAGCTGTGCCCAGATCGGCAAAGATGTGCACCTGAGCGGTGGTGTGGGCATTGGCGGCGTGCTTGAGCCGGCCCAGGCATCACCGGTCATTGTGGAAGACGGCGCCTTTATCGGTTCACGCTGTATTGTGGTGGAAGGAGCGCACATCGGGAAACGGGCCGTGCTGGGTGCAGGAGTTACCATTACCGGTAGTTCTAAAATTATCGATGTGACGGGTCCGGAGCCTGTACAATACACGGGTTATGTGCCCGAAAACTCAGTGGTTATCCCGGGTACGATCAACAAATCATTCCCTGCGGGCGAATACGGTGTGCCTTGTGCGCTGATTATTGGTAAGAGAAAGGCCAGCACGGATCTGAAGACCTCGTTGAATGAGGCGTTGCGGGAGAATAATGTGACTGTGTAACCATATGAGGCATATGAGGCATAGAAGTTTTTTTATAGTAAATAAGTTATTTAAGACGAAGACAAAGCTTATACACCTCTATGCCCTTACAAAATAAAACGGATCAATCCAAATATTTGTGGGGCATTAAATAATTTGATTTCTTTGCGAGAAAAGAGCGATTAAATTGACAGCAGAATCGGAGCTTATTAAACTACTCTTACCCTCGGGCTTAACCGAATATTT
>Ga0222423_1000214_pt1 | contig 50312 bp, 74 predicted proteins | sample 3A0metagenome_FD_182472 | JGI IMG/M metagenome (GOLD analysis project Ga0222423, IMG submission 182472) | Enriched microbial communities from leaf-cutter ant dump, University of Wisconsin, Madison, United States - 3A0 (version 2) | ecosystem: Environmental > Terrestrial > Nest > Insects nest >...
CTTAAAGGCGGGGCTGTGGTTGCGGCGGGGTCGTTTCGTCATCATGGCTCCTGTTCCCGGCATACTGCCGTGTTCAAAAGCCGAAAGCCACTTATCTCAACTGTTCAGATTTGCCGAGCCACCTCTGGTAATGTTGCCGGACTGCGCGGTGAGCGGCTGACGGCCAAGCTCGCGCAATTGCTTCTCCGTCTTGTCCACCTCGTCGGAGCAGAAGGTGAGAGACGTGCCCTGCGGCTCGATGGTAGTCCATTCGCCATGCTGCCCGTCGCCGGACATCGGAGCGTAGAGAACGCCGAATGGCCCGACAGGGATAGGCTTCGGGTTGCCGTCATCACCCACGTCAGGACTGACGCCATTGCCGGCCAGCATCGCGAAAGCGGTGCGCTGACGCATGTATTTCAGCTCGCTCTCCTGCTGGTAGTGTTCGATCTGGAGATGAGCGGCCGACTGGAGCGCGGGCCGGATCACCCAGCCGGAAAGCCGCTTGCCGGTGACGAATGCGAAGAGCGGGATGTACCCGATGGAATAGTTTCCCGTACCGATAGACACCCACTGTTTCTTGCCGCCCTCGGCGTCCTGCTTCTCGAAAAGTTCCCAGATGGGCGGCCCGGCAGCAACAGCATCACCGCTATCATTGTAGGCCACCTCTCGATTGATCACACGGACGCGTTCCTTCACCACTTCGCCGTAACCGTCGCGCTGTTTGGCATCCTCCTTGATGCGGGCATGGACGAAGGTTTCCTTGCCGGCGATGGTCTCGGAATAGACAGCCAGCAGCCGCGTGGCGGGGATTTGCACCCAGTACGGCCGCGCACCTAGCGCGCGCTCCTCGGCCACCGTCGCACCAGCAGGAACGCCTTTGGTGAAATCGACAAAAAGCCAGGTGATCGAGTCCGTTACGCCCGAGAGGAAGGTGTTCGCCGCCCACACATGAACGTGGTTGCCCTGCCCGTCGATGTCCTCTAGCAAGTCCTTGACTGCATCGGCCTTCTCGACGCCGATTTCTTGCTCAAAAGGCTTGGAGGCAAGCGTGTCGACGATATCACCAAAGATGTTGGTGAACTTCGCCGCCGCGAGGCGCGTGTCGTAACACTTCTTGCTCTCGTGCTCGAACCGAGGCAGGTAGGTCTCACCCGCCGCGCGCATAGTGGCTGTTCCGCCCATGATCGCCGTCACCATCGCCCAATACGAACGCATAGCTTCGTAGTCGGACGATGGCGTGTCCGGTCCTTTTTCCGTCATGCAACTATCCTGACTGCGTTCCGAAGAGAGCTTTTGGCCGATCAATCAACAACGCGTTGAAGGCGCGGCTCGTACTATCCGCGTCGTCATCGTGCTTTGCCTCTGGGAACCCTTCCAAAGCGGAGAACCACACCTCATTCCACGGTCCACGAAGAACGAGGACATTGCCGGCTTCGGCCTGAGCTGAAAACGGCGAGAAGCGCGTTACCTTGTCTCCAGATTCGGGCGTTGCCCTCGCGGAGAAACCTGCCAGCATCGTGATTAGACTACGAACTTGCGACTTCCCCGCTTGTCCTGGGTCTTGAGGAAGCGATATTTCAACGTCGCGGCCATCAGCTGAGGCCGTGTTTTTGATCAACGTTTCAACGCCGTTCGGCGACAACCAATCGCTGACATTATGTGCGACAATGTACCGTCCGTCTGGGAGTTTGCCGATCTTCGTTCCGGACGTCGCATCAGGGTCGCCCCCTTCAATTTTAGGGGTTGCGGCCAAGTCCCACCCCCGGCACCAGCGGACAACGTTTGCCGGAATAGCATCAACAACCTGACACCAGCCCCGCTGAAACAGTAGCCCGGACGCCGGCCTTATCTTCCAGTTTCCGCCGAGGAGACGTTCCCGCTCCACGGTCGGCTGCGCCATGAGATTGGCGAGATATCCCGGGTCAGCCGCCATCAACATGGCGTTGTCGCTGAGCTTAGCCGGGATGAAGGTAACGGACTTCGCCGGGATCGGCTCGCCCGTCAGCGGATTGGTATGGTGGGCCAACTCCTCGGGACTGTGTGCCCATATGATGGTGTCGCCGATCCGAATGAACCAGCGTAGGACGCCAGCCCGTTCGGGGATGGCTAATCCGGTCTCCTGATCGATCCACCAGGCAATGAACTCGGCAACCCAGCTATCCGCATCGGGGTTGCACGTCGCCCTGACGTAAGGCCGGATGCCGCACATCGAGCGGTTGCGGCTTAGCATGTACCAGAACTGCTTGGCGCTGAAATGGGTCAGCTCGTCGAAGCAGATGAGCGGAATCTGCGACCCCTGCCAGTTATAGATCGTCTTCTCGTGTTCGAGGTGGGCGAAGGCCACCCCTGCCCCAGACGGGAAGGTCCAACTGAGATCCGGCGCTGATCGCGGATTCGCGCTCAGGTGCGGATAGAGCTTTTCGCTTTCGTCCCACAAGCCTCCTTCGTTGCGGACCTGAGTGAGGTTGCGGCGGAAGAATACCGCGCCGAATGCCGGGTTACCGACATGACGCAGCGGCTCCATGAGAAGTGCCCATGTCTTCCCGCCACCTGCCGCGCCGCCATAGATCGCGATATCAGCGGGCGACGAAAGAAAGGTCGTTTGTGGCCCTGGTTGCGGCCTGATTATCGTCTGGGCTGCCGCGCCCTTCTCATCCCCTGCCATTGTCGGGCAACTGGAAGATCGTCACCGGCGATACTGGCACCGGCAAATCCTTTCCGTCCTTCCCTGTCAGCTCGCGCCGGTTGGTGTAGCTGCCGCCGACTTCCTCTGCGGCTTGCTTTAGCAGTGAAGATGCCAGCACCATGTTGCCCTGCCCCTCTGCCTTGTCGGCCATGCGCTGAAGAGCGCGAAGGCGAACGGCGCGATGGCTGATGGCGATGGAGGCCGTATCCTCAAGGAACGTCTTGCGCGTTTCCTCGAACAGCGCTTTCCAGCGCGCGGCGACATTGCGGCCTGCCTTCTTCGTCGGATCATATGTCTCGACGAGCTGCGGGCTCAGCGTGACGCCGAAATCCTTCTTGACCGAGGCGACGACGACAGAGGGCGTATCGAAGCAGGCGAGCGCTTGAACCACGTAGGTTTGCTGCTCACGGGTGAGTTTCGGTTTAACCATCGGTCTATCAAGGTGCCTTCAAGGTCAGGCGACACGCAAATTGCAGGTCCCGCATGCATGCTCGATGTGGGCGCGGGCAACCTCTGGCGGCCGGCTGGCGGCGTCTACGAGCTCGCGCACACCGGCGGCATCTGCCCCATAGCGACGAACCACGCCGATGAACTGCTCTACGTCATGCCCGCGGATGGTGAAGACCGGGCGGCCGGTCATGCTGTTGAACTTCGGGGCGCCGAAACTGTCGACGTCCTGGGCGGCGTGATAGAGCTCGTGCTCGACCAGCGCCATGAACTCGGCATCGCCGCAAGCCGCGCAGTAGTTGGCATCGAGCGTGATGATGAAATCCGGCACTGAGCCGAACCATTCCGTGATCTGTTGCTCGACGCGGGCCTTCGCCCATTTGCCCATCGCGCCTTGCGGCGTTCCGGTCTCGCACTGCCCTATGACACGCTTCCCCTTGCGGGTGTTTTCGACGGCGGCCCAGAGATAGCCGATGTGGGCGTCGGTAAGGTGAGCGTGCTCGGGATTGGCGACGGGCGAAGCTTCGTCCAAAAACGTGCCCCGCACCCACTCCGGCATGTCGAGCGCGGGCATGAACGGTGAACCATCGACCCCGAACATGCTTTCCGGTGGTTGTGGGCGGTCGGTCATGTTCAGCCTCAATTGACTTGAAGCCCCTACCTCTACCCTCCACCGAGGATACAGAGAGAAGCACCTGAGAAGCCGGACCTAAGCCCGGCTCTCGTTTTGGGGATGCGGGGATTAGGGGATACTCCGCGCTCGAATGGCGCGCTGGAACTGCTGCCAACAATCCCATGTCTCCGGGTGATCGGCGCCCAGCGTGTTGAACAGGAACTCATAGCTTGCGGCGAGTTGCTTCAAGATTGCCGTCTGCGTTCCCACGTTCATGGGCTGGTTCCTTTCTGCTGGGATGGAGGGTTAGGCGAGCAAGGCCCAGATGAGCCAGGCGACGAGAGCCGGGATTGCGGCGATGATGAGGAGGAAGCCGTTCCACACCTCGGGAAAGCTGTAGTCTCCGCCGCCACTGGTGAACTTCGAGACGGCATAGCCATAGGAAAGTACCGTGACGGCGAGCGGCAGCAGCCACCAGCCGAATGTGATGGTGATGTCCATCGCTCTCTCCTGAAATGAGAACCCCGTCACCAGTGAAGGCGACGGGCTATTATCGGCTGGCGAAACTATGAAGCTGGCGGTCAGATTATAGTAACGGCAGGTGTTGGTATAATCTGGCCGTGGGCTATGCCGTATGGGGTCGGGAAGGCCTTTCGGCTTGCAGCGGGCGAACGCATCTAGCATCAGCGCATCGCGTTCAATCAAGCTGCCGGTGGTCCCGTGCACGTCGGGCCGTGCTGCTTCCCGATCTCGTTTAGCGAGTTTATCCCTTTATAGGGTGATCTCGCTATAAATGGTCGGGAAGGTGCGACACTCGCCCTTTTCTGCTGCTTTGCGCGATCACGATAACGCCATCGTGTCCGCCGGCTAGCAGCCTTCCCGATGGGCTTTGGAATGGGCCGAGCGTTGCGCGCTGGTCTCTGGCTTCTCAGCTTCCGCTTCTATCCAGCGCGCCGCCATTCCAAACTGGTTGCGGTGGCAGGATTTGAACCTGCGGCCTCCAGCTTATGAGGCTGGCGAGCTACCGGGCTGCTCTACACCGACAAGAGACGGGCGCGACTGGTGCGAACCAGCTTTCAGCAGCGATTACGCTCTAACTGTGATCCGCGCCCTAATGATGAAGTCGCCCCTAAGCGCAAATCACCACTATAGTTTTCATATAGCGGATTCGGGTTCCGAGTGGAATCCCTATTCAAGCAGTTTTCCTCATTTTTCCATTGTTCTCATAGCCGAAATGCACGGCGAGCGCGGTCAACCCCTGCTTCAGCATTTCTACATAGGCACGCTGTAGGTTCTTGCTCTGCGCGAGGTCGGAAACAGCCCTACCCTCGCCGGCAACCTTGACCATGACGTCATATCCGATACCGAGGACGCGGCGGCAATCAGCAAGGTCGATACCGGCCTGCACCTGATTGTCGGAAAGCGCCGAGCGAGGCCCTCCACCATCGACCGGCTCGCGGCTGTAGTCGAAAGATCCAGCCCCGGCGCCGCCGAGAGCTTCCCAGATGCGCCGGAATCGCTCCCCGGCCTTCACCTGCGCGTCGTCGATGAGCTTTCGCTGCTCCAGCACGACGAGCGCGCTTTCCTTCATGTTCTTGACCGCATAAACCTTCTTCGGGTTCCACGTCTCGCCATCGTGGGCCCGATTGTAAAGCGGGTTGTCGATCTCGCTGAGTTCGGGCTTGGCTTGGCTGTGACCGACCGCCGCCAGATCGATGCCGCCGAGCCTTGCCTTCCGTCCTCGTCTTGCCATTGTGGTGTTCCTCGTGTTCCGCCGTTCAAACTGCTTCAGGCAGTGACCATGTGTAGCCCTGCCCGCCGTGAGAGTATTTGCTCCTGATGAAGTGCCCCTCGTCGGCAAGCTCCTGCATCCATGTCCGCAGGAGCGATGGTGAGAGGAGAATGCCGTGATCGTGTATGAGACGGAGCCTCAAGTGGTAGGCCTCACCGTAAAACCGACTGGCGCCGATGATCGTTACCGCTGCCGCCCTAAGCTGCTCTTTCCGTTCTTTGCGCGTCATCCTCACCCCTCCTTGCCGTTGAGGGCGGCGTCAATCATGGCGCGGTGCTTATCAGCCACATATTCAGACCAGCGATATTCGCCGCTGATGGTGACGTTGAGAGCGAATGCAACGCCGCTATCGATCATGGCTTTGGAAGGCTCCCGCATCGCCTCTATGGCGGCGCGGGCCATGGCTTGGTAATGGCCCTCCTCGACCGCAAGGCGCACATACTCGGCCATCGTCTCCATCGGCACGTCCGGTATAGACTTCGCGGAGGCGTTCAGATCGGCAACCGCGATGGAGTTCGCCACTTTCTCGATCATATCATTCATGGCTGGCCCTCCTTGCCGTTGAAATTCATCATTCGATCCATCCTTTCCGCAGCGCGGTCGCAACAAGCGCCGTTGAGCGATGAACGCCCGTTATCGCCATTGCCGTGGCGATGTAGCTGTTCGTCGTGCTCGGGGAGATGCCGAGCTTGATGGCAATCTCCTTTGCCGAAAAGCCATCCGCTATCAGCGATACGATCTCGATCAGGCGGGCTGGCAGCGGGCATTGCGTGGTAGAAGTCATGCTGCTGCCCTCCCCGCTTCTGTCTTGGCGGGCGGAGCCCATATTTCGCCGATGGCCCAGAGGAAAATTGCGCCAGTCGGAAGGGCGTGCTTTTTGCAAAGCGCAACGAATTGATCCTGCGACGGGCAATCCGTGAACTTTGTCCATCCATCGAAAGACAGATCATCGGCGCGGCGCTGGTGGTCTTTGCGAATATCCCTCATGCCGATGCCCCTTGCTTGAAACCATCGACGAGCTTGCGGACGCGCTCGATCATGGCGGGGTCTTTACGCGCCGCCGGGGCGGTGAGCGCCTGATAGGTCTCGCGCTTACGGACCAGATCCTCGCGATACCGCGCGGCCTCTGCCCTCGCACGCTTTGCCAATTCGGCCGGTCGGGGCATGAAAGAATAATCCATGTCGGTGTACTCGCCCTGGCGGATGCGCCGCATGGCGTCCTTGAGGCCGATCTTCGGGACCGACCGCAGTGCGATGGAATACTCGTGAACGATTTCAGCCGGCGGGATACCGGCAGGAACCGCCATGCCGGCCCGCTTCATCGCATCGATGCAGGCGGCAATGGTCTCAGCCGAGGCCGGGGCCAGATCGTCAGTGAGCGCGGTAATCTCGCGCTCCAAGGTCGAGGGTGTTGCCGGTAAATTCGTCATCGGTTTTTCGTCCTAGAACTTTGTCGATTTCGCGTTGGCAGTCGTCTTGGTGCTGCTGGAAGGCGGTCTTTCGGGGCGGGGCTTGAGACTGCCGGGGCACCCTGTCGTCATATTTGCCCTCGATCAGACCGTTGAAGCTCTTCGGCTGGCAGAGGAAATCCAGATCGGCGCGCCAGCCCCGGTCGTTCTCGCCGCGGCAGAACGCGCTGGCCGCCATTCGCCGGCAGGCCTCGCCCCAAACATCCTCGCCGTGCTCCCGAAGCCGGGCCTCGATCTTGCGCCGACGGTCAGCCGTGATCCGACGAGGGACCGGCAAACCGGCTCTGGAAGCCTGATCCGAAAACACCTCGATTGCCCGATCCGTGGGGGAAGAGCCCCCTTTAGGGGGCGAAGGGGGTATGGATTGAAGGGGTTTAGGAGAAGGGGGTGTGGGGGAAGAACCTTCCGGGGAAGAAAGGGGCGGTACTTCCGCAGATTCCGCAGAATTCCGCAGACGTTTACGCTCGCGATCCTTGGCGCGGCGGCGTTCGGCCTGCTCGTCCACGATCTTCAGTGGCTCTCGATCAGCCAACGCGGCGGCGGTGCGCCCGATGAGGTCGGGGTCTACGCCAGCGCGCACGAGATCAGCAATGATAGCGGCGACATCGCTCATTTCGTCACCACTCAACGCGCCGGATGGCGGAATCTAGCTGATCCGTCCAACTCGGGCCGCGCCATATCTCCGCCCCACGGACGCGAACGACATCACTCACGCCAAAACGGTTTCGGAGGTCTCTGTCCCTGTAATCGTCCCTGGCGAAGTCGTGATATTTCTTTCCGTCACACTCGACGGCGATCATCCTTCGGCTTGGAAACGCAACCAAGAAATCAACGCGATACGGGCCAAGCGGATACTGAGGGACTATCACGAAATCCGAAGCGTCGAAGGACGCGGGAATGGCTGAGCAAATGGAAGCGTACATAGGATACTTGAAATCGTGGCCGTATCCTCGCCCCGCCATTTGATAGAGCGCGACCTGCTCTATAGGGCTCTCGCACAAAGTTACGACGCGCTCGATCTGAGGTATGACGGCGGAATAGATATGCGCGGGAATACCCGTCATTTCGTCGCACCGGGCAATTGCCGCCCTGTCGTCAAAGCGCTTCCATGACCTGGAATGCCGCTTGGCACGGTCTTTTATTTCAGCGAGTGTAATTCTAGCGACATCGCCAATCATCGGCATCAGCCCATCTCCTTCGCCAACGACAAAGAGACGGCCTTAGCCTCCGATGGGGCGAACATGGTAAGCCATGCCGCCCACAACGCCCTTGCGGCTTCAATGTCTGTGGATGCCCCTGTTTCGTCGGCCCGCTTCTGAGCGGCGACATATTCCGACCAGCGGGCGTCGATATGGGCGTGCAGGGAAACGACGTTGCTCACTTTATCACCTCGACATCTATACCGTACAGCGCCTTGACGTGCTTCTTCGCCCGCTTGAATTCGCGGGTCTCGACGCCCTTCACGTCGATGACGCGGAACCGATCTTCCTGCGCGTCCCAGAAGGCGAAATCGGCTGTGTACTTTCCGATGAATTGGCCGTTGACGATCAGCGGGAATTCCGGCTGGCAGGCGAGCGCGTATATTTCGCCAGCACGCAAGCGGACACGGAGACCGGCGAGATACTTCCTCTCGGCTTTGCTATCGATGCGCCTGCCGTCTTCGACTGTGGCGATGGCCCCGAACTTGTTCTCGCGGGCGTTGTCACCGGATAGCCTCTGGCGGTATTCTGCGGCTGACATGCGTTCGGTCATGCCGCCACCTCTTCAAATTTTCCGGCGTCGACGGGCTGCCCGATCTTGAATCCTAGATGCGTCGAAAATAGATTCCGGGTCGGCGCTCGATTCCGAAGCCACCCTTGTTGATCACCAACGTTTTCAGTGAGGTAGAGATGAACTCGAAGGTATTTGATAGGCCCGTTTATCTGAAGAAGGGTAGAGACCTTATCGAAGAGATTACGTGCCTGGAGGACGCCATCGATTTTCTGGAAGCATGGCCTGAACGCGATCGTGACATTGTTCACGATGCGACGTTGAAGACCTGCTACATGTCCTTTGACGGCCACAAGCCCTTGAAGGTCGGACGTGATGCCCTCCGCTCCTTTGGAGAGAAGAAAGGCATTCTCGTGAAATCTCCCGGCATCATGCCGTGGATGATCCGTTCGCGCTCCGGCGGCGGGCGCGTTTCTCCGTAACGCATCCGCCGAGTACGAGGGGCCGTCACGGCGGCCTCTCAGTCCTAAGTCTGAGGAACCGTTATCTCTCTGGAGAATTATTCCGCTCGAGAGAGCCGGAATGGAGATCACATGACCGAGGACCTTTGGGACAAACCGATCGAACTGGTGGTCGAAAATTCCGACCACTTTCATTGTGTCAGCAATAGCCGAGAAGCTATCGCTTTCCTTACGACAAGTTGGCCTGGAGGCCGGGACGCGGCCTATGCTGCTGCCCGACGGGCCTGCATGAAGGCCATTGAAGGGAAGGTGCGCACTGAGGAAGCTCAGGCTGCTTTCATCAGTGCCGCTGAGAAGGCTGGTATTCTTCGACCATAGAGTGGTCATGCGCTCGCCCTCCTGTCATCGAGGGAGGCGATTTCGCGATCAAGCCGCGCAACCGTTCTGGAAAGGATGGCGATCCGGGCGTGCTTCACGCCATTGTCGGCGCGGTTCATCGAGCCGCGAAGACGGTCGATCTCCGCTTGGATCTCTTTTCTTTCTTCCTTGAGGAGGGTGAGTTCGTTCATGCCGCTGCCATCACCTGAGTATTGAGCGACTTCAGCCCGAACGGAGGCTTATGCAGTTTCAGCTTGGACTTCCCGCCGCTGGTGAGTTGGGCGCGGACGGCGTTCGTCATCCATTGCGTAAAGGTTTTGCCCTCTGTGCAAAGAATGTAATCGTGGGGCGAGACCTGAAACGAGTGATACCCGGTCTCCGAAATGAATGGCTTGGAATCGTCCAGAGGGCGAGCAGAACCGCCGCAGACGGCGAAGATGCCTTCATATCGGAAATCTACACGGCATCCGTCGATGTCGATTTCGATGCGCCCCATCTGGCCGAACATCGGCTCCTGCCAGTCCTCGGCGGCGGTTTGCTGCGCCAGCCATGTCGCTGCGTCATACCAGCAATAGTGTCCATCTCTCCGGCTCTGGAAAGGATCGCCGCCGTCAAGCGTGCGGTTGAATAGCTCATCCGCCATGGAGTGGAGCTGATTGGCGACACGGCGCTGCTCGTCCATATCATCGGCAACGGCGGCGCGGTGATAGTCGGCGAGGAGCATGGAATACAGGGTGACGTACCCTTCGCGGTCGGCGGGCATCGCCCTACGATAGACCGCTCGCTCGGCTTCCAACTGGTCCCGCTGGATTTCCCATGCGGATTTCTTGTGCGGCTTGTCGAGCTTGATAGGCTTCGCCGCGACTGGCGCGGGCGCAGCCATCAGGTCGAGCATGGAAAGCTGCTGCATCACCTATTCCTCCGCTTCTTTCGACGTTTCCAAAGGAGCCGAACCCACTCCCACAGCCGCCGGGCCGCGCTTTTCGTCAGCCGCTTCATGTCCCTCGTCCATGCTGAGGCGTTCGGCTCGATGCCGATCCGCCGCTTCCTCATTCCTGCGGCATGCCTCGTCGTAGGCGAGTTTCAGCGCCCGGTAGACAGAACCGGCCACGTCCTTCATGTCGCGTGTCTTGTATTGGAGTCGGTAAAGGTAGCTCTCGGAGACGCCAGTGCGTTCGGAAAGGCGATAACGTGCGAGGTATTCCTTGTCGCCGCGACCTTTAAATTCGCGCGACATAAGGTCATCCGCCCAGTTTTTCGCCTCGATCAACGCAACGCTGCTCATTTCATCCTCGGAGACATTCTTTCCGGATTTGCCAATATTATTTCCGTACATTCCGTCGCCTCTCGTGCATCTTCGACTTGCTTAGAGACGAAGGAGTTGCACATGAAGCGACCTTCAAATTTAGATGGTGACGAGGCGAACCGCTTTCCGCAGGCGGCGGATGAGTTATCCGCCTCGTCACCGGCCCGCCGCATCGGCGAGACGATAATTCCATTCCCGGCCCCACCGCCGTTGCCGGGTAGAGAGGACGCCGGGGTATCCTCGGCTTCGGCGTCCTCGACGTTCGCTTCCATCGGAGCCGTCACCCATGCCGTCGTGCTGCGGTTGAAGGGAGGCTTTCCGAAAATCTCGATGCCGCCGAGGCTGAGGGAGGAGGAGCCAGCCTCGGCGGCAGATCAGTCGGCCGGGGACCTTGGCTGACCGAATGGGAATGGTCCTTCCGGCGCACCAGATTCCTCATCGTGCGATGAGGCGGCTCGGAAGACGGCAAACCCCATCAAGCCGAGGGCGAAACCACAGATGAAGGCCGTGCAGGCTATGGAAAGAATGATGAGCGGGGTCATGCTGCCCTCCTTCTCAAAGGCTCCAGCCCCTCGCCGAGGCGGATACCGTCAACAAACTCGATCACCTTCGACCAGTTCATGGGCTTCGGACGACCGCGTTGACCGGGAATGGTGATGATGAAGCTGGCTTGGCTGCGATAGGTGCTGAGGATGTATCCCCGATCAGCGAGGAAGACCTTCAAGGACTGGTAGTCTCCAGACGTGCCAGCCTCGAAACGACGAACGCCGTTGCGCTCGATGTAGGCCTTGACGATGGAAGAGACCTCGGCGCGGGCGATCTGTGTTCGGCTATCGCGAACGCGGCCTTCAACGATGTTCTGCGCTGCGGCGTCATAGCCATTGGAGAAACGGATTGGTCGCATCACTCGGCAACCTCCAGAGATTCGGCCAGCCCGAAGGCGGCGAAGATATCGTCGGCACGGTGCGGGATTTCCTTCGCCAGATCGGCGGCGATCTTCTTTTCCTGTGCCTGGGTGAAATTGCGGGCGGCGCGCTGCCACTCGATCACGTCGAGGAGCACGTCATCCCCGCTGTATGGTTGAACCGGGTAATTGAAGCCGAGTTCACGGCTGATGTTGTACCGGTCCCAGCCTTCGACAATCACGTCGCCGTGCCGGACGATTGGCTGGCAAATGCCGTTAGCCTGGATCTCGTCGTGCAACAGAGCGTAAGCGGCGTTGGAGAGTTCCGGGAAGCAGGCAGCAAAGTCCGGACGCTTCATCGGTGCGGGCGGAACGCTTTCGATGACGATACCGCCGGCGGGAAGAGCACTTGCGGCGCCCTCCCCTGTGTTCGAGGTCGGGTCCGCAAGACCTGCGCGCAACGCGCTGCCAGTAGCCACTTCATGTTCGCCTCCTGCCTGCTCGGCCGTTTTCGTGGTTTCCGATGTGTTTTCTTCGCTCTGAAAATGGTGCCGGCGATCAAGGTTTACGTGTTGGTCTTGGGCATCGTTGCCTCCTTCATCAGATTGATCGGAATCGGTGCGGACGAGCGCTGCTCCACCATCGGCTTCAACACTCCGCTCGTCCGCTGCGGCGTCCTTTTCAGGTGCCGCGCACTCGGTCGCCGTTTCCGGCGAATGGGGTACGACGCTTTCTTCGGCCTCGCGCGTCGTCAGCGAGGTAGAGACGGAGGGAGACCCGTCCGAAGCTGTGATTTCGGTCTGCTTGGTGATGATGTTCAGGCCGGAGTCGGGACGGTCCTCACGCGTATGCGCGTGCGAGGGGCGCTCGTAGGCTTCCAGATACAGGTCGAACTTGGCCGACTGCTCGGCAACCTTGTCGCCGTCCTTCTCGCGCTTGCGGAGGAACGTAACGACCTGTCCGACGATAGCCTTCTCATAGCCCTCGGCAGCAAGTTCGGCATAGACTTCCTTCGTGTCCCGCTTGGCTTCATCCTCAGCCTCGCGGCAGCGAAGGATGCGGTCGATGTAGGCTTTCAGCTTGGCGTCTGCGCTCATCTACGCCTCCCCGCGCACAGCGGCGGCAAACGCCTTGGCGTCAGTGTGTTGTTGTTCGGAAATGCAGTTCTCGGCGGAGTCTGCCTCGTCCTGGCAATAGCGCTCGAAATAGATCGATGCCGGACGCCATCGCTTCCTCTTCGCCATAAGGGCGTCGTGGATGGCTTTGGCGAAGTGCCGGACGAGCGCATTGGCCTGCATGCCGTTGATGATCTTGACCGGGCAAGTGGCGTAGGCGTCTCGTGCGACCTTGTGTTCCCAGCCGGGCGCGCTGTGAGGGTTGGGGATGGTGCTGGTCGTCATGCGGCGGCTCCCCAGAAATGCAGGAAGACAAACAAGGCGTTGAGGAGGAATACCGGCACGACGGCGAGCCACGCCCACCAACGAGGAGACAGGAAGAAGGATATCGAGAGCGTTCCGCAGGCGAACGCATTCATGGCTAGATCGATATCGCTCATGCTGCATTCTCCGGCTGGCGGGCGGTCATGAAGTCATTTGCCGTGACCTTGCCGTTCGTGGCCTTCGAGATGCGCACGAGGATTTCGGGCTTCGGAATGCGCCCAGCAACCTTGTATCGCCACAGCGCTTGCCGACTGACGCCGATGCGCTCCGCAAAGTCAGCGTCCGAAGTATTCGTCTTGAGAAGCCAGTTGGTCAGGGTCATGCGCCATATATGTCACCATTTTGGTGACGGCGCAAGAGAAATTGTCACCACTTTGGATACTCGCCACATCTCCGGTCTGGTGACATGACTCCGGCATGACCAAAGGAAAGTTCCCGAACGGCCTGCGGAAGGCCATGAACGCCAAGAAGATTGGCCTGACCGAGTTGGCTAATCTTGTCGGGACGGCCAAGCAGAACATCGAGCGATGGGCCAACGGCGAACGTGCGTTGAAGCCAGACATGGCCGCGAAGCTCGCGCCACTCCTCGACGTGTCGGCCAGCCAGCTACTTCTGCTGCCAGACGACGGCAGACCGAGCGAACCGAGCAAGGAAGAGAAAATGGAGGCGGACGCACTCGCAACCTTGCGCGCCGCCCTCATAGCCTACGGTGTCGATAAACGGCAACTGGCTACTCTGCTGCCCGTTATAGATACCTTCGTCACGAAGGCAAAGCAGGCGCAACCAGAACAAACGGGTTCTCGTGATCTACCTCAACCCGCCACTCCCCGCCGTGCATGAGAGCCATGAAATAAGCGAGTTCCGCGGCCTTCCGTTTGATGACGGCCTCAGGGTCTAGCGACGAAAGAGCGCCGGCGTATTCCATAATCTCACCGACGATCTCCTCTTGCTTGGTCGCATATTTCCGCCTGATCTGGTGAATGATTGCCACGTCGCCGCTCCCTACACCTTCTCCATATCCGCTATTTCTTCCGGCAAATGGTCGCCGTGCGCGAAGATCAGCTTCGGCTCGCCGAAGTCTCCCGCCTCTGGATCTGCATGCGTGACGGTCGCGACGACCATCGGCTTATAGAGCGCCAGGCGCTCCGCCACTCGCCTCGCATGCATGATGCTGGTGGCCTGCACCGGCACGTCGGGCTTCATGCCCTTCTTCGCCGGGGAGAAGGATTGAACCACGAAAAACTCTGCCATGTTCATGCTCCTTTTGGGCTTTGGATAGCCCTAAGCATGACTCGAAAATGAGAACGCAACAAGAACAAAATTAGGAAAATAGTCACACAAGTTAACGGCTACCAGATGTAGCGATTACCCGTTTTGAGAGTCGCCTTCTGTTGTGCCGCGGCGGAATCACGCTATCGTGCTACTCAGCCTTGGGGACGACATCATGAATGGTCGAGTGGAATTTGAAGCCCTCCAGATCGAGGTTTGGGCAACACAGTACTGGCTGAAATACCTCTTCGCTTCCCAGGCGAGAGGCGAGCGGATTAGGGCTTCGGACATCATCGACCTCATCGAAGAGATGAAGGCAACCGCGCCGCCAGACAACGAAGCATCACCCGCCGCATTCGACGAGCGGCATGTCGATCGCTTTCCTATCTACGAGCGGATCGGGCTAGAAATTGCGGACCTGCTCAAAAATGTGGAAAACTGACTGGAATTGTTGGAGGAGAGGACTTAACGCCATGCCTTCTGAAGACTTTTGGGATGCCGCACTGAAGTATTCAGACATCCTAAGCAATTTTGCGGCGATAGCTGGTGTCGTCGCCTTGATATTTTTATGGAAGCAAGTTCGCTTGATGGAGAGAACAGATAAAGGCCGAAATACGATTGAAGTAATGAACTTTCTTCAAAAAGCCGAAATTCGGAGCGCTCGATATCATATACGGACAATTAAAGACAAACCTGTTTCTGAATTCAATAAAGTCGATTTTGAAATGGCATCACTTGTGGCCTCTTCATTTGATCTTGTCGGAATAATGGCTGAAAAAAAATACATTGAAGAGGAAATAATAATAGACGCATGGGGCCCCGCATTAATATACAACAATATTGCCCTAGCAGAATACATCAATGCAAGGAGAATCAAGGAAGGACCGCGCTTCTGGGTCCGCTTTGATAATATCACTAGAAAATCCAAGGAGTTTCATTCAATTTTCACGCCACACCAATAGCCCAATGAGCAGAAAGCAATCTTGATCATAATAGTGAAGGCTGGAGGCTGATATCTGATCGAAATTCACAGCCGGCCCAATGGGAAGACGTAAGAGGCCGACGCATTGAAGCGGTAAGCACACCAATGAAGGCGACACGGGCAAGCCGGCCTCAAACCGGCCACCTATTTTACTAATAATATCAATATATTAAGGAGTTCTTTCATGGCTTTACCGGCCACCCCTAAACAGATGAAACTTGATTTGGGAGTAGAAATAGAAAGCGATGTCGGAGGCATTGAGATGGGGGTGCTGGAAAACGGCATGGCCTACCTCACACAACGTGGATTGTCCTCAATGTCTGGCGCGGCAAGATCAACCATTCAGGAAATCTCCAAGGAATGGGAGGACAATTACGGCACAGGAATGGAACCTCCTGGGCGCGTAAGATGGTTTTCGGACTATCTTCGGGAAGCCGGATACGACGCCCCCACGCTATACATGGAAACTGAGCGAAACGGATCGCCGCACTACGCTTATCCTGACCTGGTGTGCATGGCATTCATCGAATACTACGCATTTGAAGCCCAAAGGAAAAACGATACAGCCATGGCGAATTATCGCCGGTTAGCCCGTTATGGCCTCAACAAGTTCATTTACGACGCACTGGGGTACAAGCCTACCGATAAATGGGCATACTTCACCGATCGCGTAACCATTCTAAACGACGCTACGCCTGAAGGTTGCTTCATCGTCTTCAAGGAAGTCACAGGCATGATCGTGGACCTTATCCGTGCCGGCCTGCCGATCAGCGATAAGACGATACCCGATATAAGCGTAGGTCAGGTTTGGGCGAACTACTGGCGAGACAAGGGGCTAGAGACACGGTTCGGTGAGCGATGCGGGTACGATCATTATTACCCGAGTTATTATCCCCAAGCAAAAAGCAATCCTCAACCCGCTTGGGCCTACCCTGAAGATGCGCTCCCGGAGTTCCGACGCTGGTTCAGAACTATCTATCTCCCCACAAAGTACCCAGCCTACATACTAAACAAAGCCAAGGTTCTCGCTGGGGGTAAGGCGCAGGCTCAGCAGATCGCCGAGTTGTACCAGCCGAAGAAAATCAAGTGACAAAAACAGTCTGACCCCGTCAGTTTTTTTACTTTGCGAACATTCACCAGCCCGCCCTTCCGGCGGGCTTTTTTGTGCGATCCGTACCGAAAAGCCGGAATCAGCCCTTCCCGCTGATGAGGGAAAGCCATAAGCTTGCTTCCGAAACCCTCCCATGGAGTTTCACCCGCGGCAAAATTCCTGACTCCGTCGCGTCATTGCCCCGCCTTCGTGCGGGGCTTTCTTTTTGCGCGTCACGAGACCCCCTTCCCGCGCAGCCGTGAAAGTTATAGACTGCCCCTCGAAACCCCTCCCCGGAGTTTCATTTGCGGATATCGATCAACCTTCATATTTGCCCCGCCTTTGTGCGGGGCTTTTTTGTGCGGCGTGGACTCAATCCTGAATTGGTGATCTTATCGAGATGCGGCCCCGGCGAGGCCCCGACTGGTAATCGGACAATCCTCGCCGGCACTCCGCATCCTGCCCGGACAACCGGACTTGCGGATGCACTTCCGGAACCGATACCAAGCAGGGCCGCCAAAAGGTGTGCGCACACCAGGAGGCGGGCCGGTAGACCAAGAGAACGGCGGCTTATCCGTTCCTACTTGGCATGAACACGCAACCGTAAGGTTCCGTGGCCACGGACCTGGAGCTATCTCATGAAGAAGCCCACGGTCAGCATCGAGGTTAAGATCGACTTGGTAGCCTGCGTCCTGCTCGCTATCTTCGTCATCGAACGCCTCACCTGATGCCTCGCCCCTCTCGGTTTTGCCGGGAGGGGCTTGTTTTTGAGAGGGCCAACTTGGTAGGCCGCCTCTCTCCTTCTCGATAAAGAACCTACGATCGTTGCCTCGAAGCCCTCGGTTCACGCCGAGGGCTTCTTGCGTTGGTGATTCTACGCGGGTTTGGTGGAGGGGGCAATCTTTTGTCACCATTTCGGTGACTTTCTGATTGACGCGTCACCAATTCGGTGACATATTCTCCTCATCACCCCGACACACCGGGAACATGAGGAGCAAGGGAAATGGCAAAGAAGGTCGAGTTCAAGATCGACATCGCTGACTTCGATAAGGACGGCTCTGCCCGCCTCAAAGCTGCGCGCGAAGAAGTAGCAAAGATCGAAAAGCAGATCACCGACGCGTACCTGAAGAGTGACCGTTTTACCGCTGCTCGCGATCTTGCCGGCGTGTCGGATTACGGAACCAAGAACACGCCGATCATAGGCATCCAGCACAACAAGATCGTCACGACGATCTATGCCGATCTGGCCGATGAGGTGACGGTCGCTAACCGCCCCACCCTCTATCTCGGGGAGAAGACCATCAACATGCTCCTGAGCGGCAAGCTGCTCGACGAGGCGCAGAAGAAGGCCCTTCTCAAGCAAATCGGCTTCGATGCCGACAACCTCATCACCGCCTGATCCCCTTCGGCATCGCCTCCCACCCGAGGCGATATCGAAAGAGATCACCTGAGGAAACCGACATGGCACACGAAGCCGACCGACTGGCAGATGCCGTCCGCTTGAACATCACGGACCTTGATCGCGTGATCGTCAAAATCCGCGGCCTTCACCGTCGCGGCCTCCCGGCCCCGAAGGCCGCAGCTCGCTACCTCGAATACGTCCGCCGCATTTACGAGTTCAGCGAGCGGGCAAAGTCGGTCGGCGGTCACGGCCCCCTCTTCGACAACAAGCACCAGCCCATTCCCTTCCGCGATCAGATGGTCGGCTTCACCGCCGAGCAGATGCAGGAGCTTCGCTGGAAGGGCGTTTGCGACGACCTGCGAACGGTCCAGCCGGTTCTCTTCCTCGAAGCTGCAGAGTAACGGCGATGATCCTCACCTGCACCAGATGCGAAGGCGAAGGCTCGATCTACGCCAGCCGCTACGGCGGCAATGATCCCGATGCATGGCGCGTCGGCCCCTGCGAGGACTGCGGCGGCTCCGGGAACATGACCTGCGAGGCGCGCGGATGCGGCGAGCCCGCAGTCGCTTTCAACGACGACGGAGAGGCGCTTTGCGAAGACTGCCTCTGCGAATGGGCGGTCATCCAGTCGTTTGAAGACGACGCCGCCTGATTTTTCCGAAACCACTCAAATCTAAGGGGACGCCAGATGGCAAAGAAATCCGCATCCGAAGAGCAGGAAGTCATCATCGCCATCAAAGGCTTCAATGCTAACCTCACCTGCCGTGGATACCAGTTCAAGGAAGGCGAGACCTTCAAACATGAAGGTAAGGTCGAGGCCTGCAAAGGCGGCTTCCACGCCATCGAAGGCCACCCGCTGGAGGTCTTTGGCTACTATCCGCCGGCCGGCTCGGTCTACCACGAAGTAGGTATGCGCGGCCCGTTCTCTCGCCATAGCGAAGACAGCAAGATCGCGGCCGGCGAAATCACGATCCGCGGCGAGGTCAAAATCCCCGAACTAGTCACCCGCGCCATCAAGTGGGTTATGGACCGGGCGAATACGGAAGAAGGTGGTCACGCCACCGGCACTCAGGGCGCGGCATCCGCCACCGGCACTCGGGGCGCGGCATCCGCCACCGGCGATCAGGGCGCGGCATCCGCCACCGGCACTCGGGGCGCGGCATCCGCCACCGGCGATCAGGGCGCGGCAATGGCTCCTGGCAAAGATGGCAGGGTCATGGGCGCCGAGGGCGTCGTCCTCTTCGCCGTTGAGCGCGGCGATTGGGATGGCGAAGGATATCCCGCCATTTCGACGGCCTCTGGCATCGTAGGTCAGGACGGCATCGAGCCGAACGTCTGGTATCAGGCCAAGGGTGGCAACCTAGTCGAGGTGGAGGACGAGTGATGTCTCGTTGCGACCTCTCCACCATCGGCGAATGCTCCTGCATTCCCTCCGGCGTCCCCTGCAAGGTTCAGGCCCCGATTGATCTTGGCACCTACCGCGGGACGAACAACCACGGCCCTCTGGACGATTACCCGAAGGCCGCGCGCGATCTGAACGTCGCGCTGATCCTCCTCTCCGCAATCGTTTTCGCAATCATCATCGGCGCTGGCCTCACGGTCGGTCCGATCAACGTATAGGAGAATTACCGCCATGGCGCAGGCTCTTGAAATTCAGGCAGCATCCGAAATTCCGATGGTCGCCGACCGGCAGGCTATCACGCCCATGATCATGCTTGATCAGGCCATCGCGCGCGGCGCTGATATCAACGTCCTTGAGAAGTTGATGGGGCTGCAAGAGCGGTGGGAGGCCAATCAGGCGCGCAAAGCGTTCGATGCGGCAATGGCGGATGCCAAGGCGAAAATCCCGCCGATCCTGAAAAACCGCAAGGTCGATTTCACGTCGCAGAAGGGCCGGACGAACTATCGACATGAAGACCTCGGCGAGATCGCCAAGACAGTTGACCCGATCCTTGCCGAGTTCGGCCTTTCCTACCGTTTCAACACCGAGACGGCAGGCGGAACGGTCAGCGTAACGTGCATCGTATCGCACCGTGACGGACATTCCGAGCGCAACACCCTTTCGGGCGCGCACGATCAGTCCGGAAACAAGAACAGCATCCAGGCGGTCGGATCCACAATCACCTATTTGCAGCGCTACACGCTGAAAGCCGCGCTCGGCCTTGCCGCATCGAATGACGATGACGGCGCAAAGGCCGACAATACCACCAAGGATGACGAGGTGATCACGGAGGCGCAGGCCTCTGTCATTCGGGAACTGGTCGAGAGAGCCCAGCTCGAAATGGATCAATTTTGCGGTCACTGGAAGATTGAGGCCGTCCCCGACATTCCCATGAACAAGTTCAACGATGTCGTGGCCTCGCTCCGCCGCCGCATCGCGTTCCTCGCAGAGCAGGAGGCTAAGAACAATGGATAACATCGAACAGGGCAGCATCGAATGGCTGCGACTGAGGGCCGGCAAGGTTACTGCATCGCGCGTTGCCGACGTGATTGCAAAGACCAAGACTGGCGTTTCCGCTTCGCGCGCAAAGTATGCTGGCGAGCTTATCGCTGAACGCCTCACCGGCGCGCCTGCGGAACGCTACAGCAATGCTGCGATGGCTTGGGGCACGGAAATGGAGCCTGAGGCCAGGAGCGCCTACGAATACAATCGCGCGGCGAAGGTCGATCAAGTGGCCTTTGTCCTGCACCCGTCTATCGGCGACAGCGGCGCGTCTCCGGATGGTCTCGTCGGCGAAGACGGCCTCGTCGAGATCAAGTGCCCCGAGACCCACACCCACATCGAAACGCTTCTCGGCCAGACTGTGCCGTCGAAGTACGTCACGCAGATGCAGTGGCAGATGGCATGCACAGGCCGGGCATGGTGCGATTTCGTCTCCTATGACCCTCGCCTGCCCGAGCCCATGCGGTTCTTCTGCAAGCGGGTGATGCGCGACGACGCCCTGATTGCCGAACTGGAGCGCGAAGTCGTCGCCTTCCTGAACGAGGTTCGCGGCACGGTAGCGCAGCTGCAGCGCATCTATGACCCGCAGCCGGCTGATGCGTCGGCAGAATTGTTGATGGCGGGGTGATGCCATGGCTACCAACAACCGCATCGTCGACACAGAACAGGCCCGCGATCAGCTTCACAAGTTCATCGCCGGCAAGAATCTGCCGTTCACGGCCAGCATCACGGACGGCAAGCACCGCACCAACGACCAGAACAGCCTCCAGCGGAAGTGGGTTCTGGAAATATCGGCGCAGCTCGGCGACCGGACCCCGGAAGAGGTCCGGGGCTACTGCAAGCTTCACTTCGGCGTGCCGATCCTTCGGAACGAGAACGACGTGTTCAAGGCCGAATATGATGCCGTGATCATGCCTCTCCCCTACGAACACAAGCTCAAGCTGATGATGGTGCCGTTTGATTTCGGCGTCACCCGGATCATGACGACGCGGCAGAAGACCGACTATCTCAATGCGGTCCACCATCATTTCTCCGAGCAGGGGCTTATCCTCACCAACCCGGAAGATCGCAAGTACGGGAGGGCAGCATGACCGCCGCCGATCACCTCCGCAAGTACCCCAACGCCCGGCCTTCGACCATCGCATGGATGATCCTGCGCGATGCGAAGACGGAAGAGCTTCGCGCCGAACTCCCCCGCAAGCGGGCCGGCATCTTTTCCCGGTTCATCGGCTTTCTTCGCAAGGCCGTCCTCGATGATCTGAGGAGGGTGTGATGGCCTACAAAACCATTACCGCAGGCGGCTGCGATCCAGAGCATGGAGAATGGGAAGTCTATTACGTCGTGCCGGATCACGTGACCGGGCAGATGGTTATGTACTCCCCGGAAGAGGCCGACGTTTTCTGCGAATGCTACGAGAAAGAAAACGCCGACCTGATCGTGTCGCTCCTGAATAGGGAGGCTCGGCACTGATGGCGAAGCGCCTGGAATTCAACCGCAAGACCCGCGCCGCCATTATAGCGCGCGCCGCCGGCAAGTGCGAGCTTTGCAGCGCTGCACTGAAAACCGGAGAGGGCGAGGTGGACCATATCCTGCCTTGCGCCCTCGGAGGCGAGCCGACGATTGCCAACGGCAGATTGCTTTGCCGTGTCTGTCATAAGCAAAAATCAGCCAGTGACGTGCGGCAGGTGCGCAAGTCCGACCGCCAGCGTGACCGGCAAACAGGGGCCATCCGCCCCGCCGGCAAGCTGAAATCCGCACCTTTTCCGAAGGCCGACAAGCCCAAAAAGCCGGTCGTCTACCGGCCCTGCACCTTTTACCGCGAGGAATCGAGATGACCAAGAAGATAGAAGACGGCGGGCCGGCGTATCCGCAGCACGATTTGAGCGGATACGGCTTTGGGCCTTCCGAACGCGGGGAGCATGGCGACGGACCCGAAGATTTCGGCACGCGCCGCTACACAGTGGAAGGTATGTCGCTCCGGGATCATTTTGCCGCTCAGGCCATCCCGGCGATTATTGAGCGTTGCGGTGCTGACCATCGCCAGCCGCACGAGCACATCACCGACTATTTCGCGCGCAAGGCTTACGAGGTTGCCGACGCCATGCTGCTCGCCCGCAAGTCAGGCGGTGAAGCATGACCTCCCCCGCATCCGCCGTAGAGGCCATAGAGAAGGCACCGAACCGCATCCAGGGCATGGTGCGGTCCATCGATCAGTACCGGAACAGCGATCCAAAAGCGGTAGCTGACGGTTCATATGCGCAAGTCCTCTATGCCCTGACCGACGATAAGCACGACATTCTAGTGCTTTGGGATTTTGCGAACGAAGCCGCCCGCCAGGCAGAGGCGTTGCAGCGGGAGAATGCGGAGCTGCGGGAAGCGCTCAAACCGTTTGCCGAATGCGCGCCTGAATGGGAAGGCGAGTCTGATTCCCTCCACGTTTTCTTTGAATGGAACGACGAAAGCGCTCCGGTGCCCAGCCTACCGGTAGCTGACTTCTTCCGCGCCCGCGCACTCCTCGGAGGATCTGAAAATGCAGAGTGAAGCCAAATCGAAGGCGCTGGAGCAGTTCACCGACTATTTCGTCAAGAACTACCCGGGCCCGGATACGGTCATCGCCGATCCGAAATGGCATGCGCCGAAGATTTTCGCCGCCGCCTACTCGGCAATCACCGCCGCCAAGGCCGCAGCCCAAGCCGACTACGAGCAGCGCATCCGAAGCGCCCTTGTCGATGTGCCGGTAGAGCCGGTGGCATCGACCAGTTCGGATAAGCTGGCGCTGGGCGATATGCCATCCTATGGCGATTGCTCTGCAAACGACATGCTCTCCGCTGTGGCAGACGCGATCTTTGGTGATCGAGATATAAGTCTTCTGCGGCAGATCGATAATGAAAGGTCTGTCGGGCATCAAATGGTCCCGACTATCAATTTCAACTCTCTCAACCGGATCATATCGGCGTTCCACAACCATCGGCCCTCCCTCCATAGAGAAGGAGAGGACAACGCGGAGGTGATCGACAAGGCACGCACCCTGGCGACGGCGATCCTGCAAAACTTCGGCGCCATGGAAGATGGCAACGGCGAGGAAGCGCCTGAACTTTCCATGGCCCGCGACCTCCTCGCCGCCACGCGCAGCGGTTCCGCCACAAGTGCTAAGGGGTGCGCCGAATGATGAATCGCCCTGTCCTCGACGCATGCTGCGGAAGCCGGATGTTCTGGTTTGACCGTGCCGATGATCGTGCTGTCTTTGGCGATATCCGACATGAGCGCCACGAACTCACCGACCGTTCCAGCACTGGCGGCAGCCGAAGCCTTATCATCGAGCCGGACCAGGTCATCGACTTCCGAGCGTTGCCGTTCCCCGACGACAGTTTCCACCTCGTTGCCTTTGATCCCCCACACCTGATCCAGAACGGCTCCAAAGGCTGGCTGGCGAAGAAATACGGCAAGCTCGGCACTGACTGGCGAGATGATCTGCGCGCCGGCTTCTCTGAATGCTTCCGCGTCCTCCGACCGCTCGGAACCCTCATTTTCAAATGGAACGAGCATGAGGTGAAGGTGTCGGAAATCCTGAATCTCACCGATCAGAAGCCGCTTTTCGGGAACCGCTGCGGCAAGAACGCGAAATCGCACTGGATCGTTTTCATGAAACCGGTCGGCGATGATGCCCACGTATCATCTGGAACCTCCCCTATCCGCCAGAGAGGAGACGGAGAATGAAGCTGACGAAGCCACAATGGGATCTGCTGTGCGACGTGGCCAACGGTGGAAACGCCGTTGATACCTATCCGCCTGCGAAAAAACTGGTTGAGCTTGGCCTCTGCGTGCGCACGGCAGTTGGTTTCTCGGACAGGCTGGAGCTGACCGACGCCGGACGTGAACGGCATGCCAGGGGATATGGAGAGAAGGGATGAACCTGACAACAGAACATTGGCAAGCCCTGTCCTTCGTTTCAAAGGCAAAGAAACTCGTGTGGTGCGGCGTGTTCGATAACGGTGGCGATGACGTGATCGCCGAGCTTGCTGCGTCTGGCCTGATCGAAGGCGTCAAGCAACATATCAGGATCGGCCGCATGAATTATTCTGGCGGGTACCGCATCACCCCTGCCGGCCGCAACGCACTGGATAAGGAGCGGGGTGGATGACACCTGAATCCTTCGTCGAATATTTCCGAACACGCCACAGCTGGAAATGCCGGCCCGGCTCGGCGATCCATAAAGACTTGGTGAGCTTCGCCGCCGATCAGGCTGAATCTCCACACGACATCGAAGACCTCTACGTGCTGTTCTGTGTGGCGCATGGGATGATGCCGAAGAGAGCGCCGTCAGGCACAGCAACGTCGTCCTGTGGAAACAATGTGGACGAAAGCCAATGAGCCGCGCACGCACTTACACCAAGGCAGAAATATCCGATGCTGCTGCGGCCGCGGCGACGCATGACTTGCGGGTGATTATGCACCCATCAGGAGAGATTGAGTTCGCGCCACGTCGGTTTTCGGCAAAAGAACAGGAAGACGATAGCGCCGAAGCAGCGCTGAACAGGTGGCTTGATGGACGGAAAACTGGTCGGCGTGCATAAAGTGACGGTCGCCCGAAAGGGCAAAGAACCAGTCGTCTACTACTACGCGTGGCGCGGGAAAGGCGCCCCTCGCATCAAGGCCAAACCCGGGACGAAGGCCTTCACGCAAGAGTTTTTACGCCTGACTCGTGATCGGCAGGTCGATGCAACGGCCGAGACAATCGGTTCCCTGGTTGAGGAATTCCGCAAATCCGCTTCATTTACCAAACTGTCTTCTGCGACCAGACGAGACTACGAGCGCCAGCTAGGTGCTATCAGGTTGGAATACGAGACCTTCCCCATTAAAGCTATCGAGGCACGCGGAAGCCGTCTCATGTTTCTGCGCTGGCGGGATACCATGAAGGATTCTCCTCGCTCGGCGGATATGCACATAGCTCTTCTTTCGCGCGTTTTCGCATGGGCGAAGGACAAGGAGATCATCCTGCGCAACCCGCTAGAACGCGTCAAAAGGCTACACGAAGGCACCAGAAAGGATATCATCTGGTCAGACGACCAGTTGAACACTCTGCTGACCAAAGCCGCCCCACATATCGCGAACGTGGCCAAGGTCGCCCTTTGGACCATGCAGCGCCAGGCGGACATCCTATCCATGCCGACACTAGCCTTCGACAACCAACGAGTATCTATCAAGCAGGGGAAGACCGGCGCGCTCGTCCGTGTGATGGCAGCCTCCGAAATCCTCCCTATCCTGTACGAGGCGAAGCAGACAGGCCGGCAGCGTGTACTCGTCAACTCATTCGGGCAGAATTGGACGTCAAGCGGTTTTCGAGCGTCATGGCGAAAGGAGATGGCGAGGTTGGGCATCAAAGGCGTCACCTTCCACGATCTGCGAGGAACGGCGATCACCTTCGCCTATGCGCACCTAGATCGCTCACACGAAGAGAAGATCAAGCTGATTTCGGAGATTTCAGGCCATTCAGCGGATGATGCCGAATCGATCATCCGTAAACATTATCTGGCTGGCCAAGAGGTCGTCGACGCCATCGGGCGTGGAACGAATAGGAGATGAAACTGTAAAACTTCCGTTCTGCTGTAAAACGCGGGTTGGTAGAAAACCGCTAAATAGTTGTATTTGGTGGGTGATCACGGGCTCGAACCGTGGACCCGCTGATTAAGAGTCAGCTGCTCTACCAACTGAGCTAATCACCCACTTGACCGCTCCAGCGGTCTGGAGGGGCGTATAAATGCCTTCGCCGGGCTTGTCTATACCGGGCTTCGAAAAAAATGCGCCGGGGGTCAAATTTCTTTTGCAACGCAAAACGAGCGTCACAAATCCAGCGTCCCGGAAGCGACCCGTACCGCCTCGCCGCCGATGCGCGCGCGGGCGATCGCCCCGCCGGAGACATCGAGATGGAGATGGATCAGCGACGGGCGGCCCATCTCCACGCCCTGCTCGATCAGGACGGGATGGTGACCGTCGACCAGCCTGTCGAAGAGGTGGATCGCGCCCGACATGGCCGCCACCGCCGAGCCCGTTGCCGGGTCCTCGGCGATACCCATGTCGGGCGCGAACATGCGGGCATGGAACTTCGCCGTATGGTTCACCCCGCCGCGGCAATAGAGATAGGCAGAGGCAATCCGGCCCTCGGCGAAGGGCGCGCAGCGTTCCCAGAGCGCGGGATCGAACTCCACGGCGGCCGCCGCCGCAAGATCGTGGACGGGAACCATGACGAAGGCGACGCCCGCGCTCCACAGCGACGGCACGTGATTCTCGAAGCCGATCTGCCCCGGCTTCAGGCTGAAGGCATCGGCAAGCGCCTGCCGGTCGAAGGCGGCATCGAGCCGCACGGACATGCGCGGCAGGTCGAATTCGGCGAAGGCCGCCTTGCGCCCGCCGAGCTGCACCGCACAGCGGACGGGTCCGACATTCTCCTCCAGCACGCTGACCTGGTCGCGCGGGTCGGCACCCGCCTCGCCGGCGCCAGCCTCTGCAATGGCAACGGCCGCCCCCACCGTGGGGTGGCCGGCGAACGGCAATTCCCGGCCGGGCGTGAAGATGCGCAGGCGCGCCGTATGGGCCGGGTTTTCCGCCCGCCGCACGAAGACGGTCTCCGACAGGTTGAATTCGCCGGCGATGCGCTGCATCGCGCCGTCGTCCAGATCGTCGGCATCGAAGACGATCGCGAGCGGATTGCCGGCAAGCCGCGTGCCGGTGAAGACGTCATAGATCGCATAGCGGCGGGACAAGGCGGTCTCCCTGTTCGATTTTTCTCGCAGCCTGCCCGAGGCATCCCCCGCGGGCAAGCGGAAATGCGCGGGGGCAAACCTAGAGGTCCAGCGTCATCACCACCGGGCAATGGTCGGAGGCCTTCGGCCGGTCCCAGCCGACGCGCGGATAGCGCTCCACGTCCTGCCCCGGCGGAAACAGCGTGCGGAAGGGCTGGCCGGCGCGCACGATCTCCGGCACATGCTGGGCGTTGCGCTCGGCAAGCGATGGCGAAAGCCAGATATAGTCGAGCTGGCACAGGTGCCGCTCCTCCGGCCCGCGGCTGTGATAGAGCGTCCAGCGGTCTTCCACCGGCCGGCGCAGCATGGGGTTGACGGCAAACCCATCCGCCGTGAAGGCGTCGAGCGCGCTCACCGGCTCCTTTTCGGGAACGAAGCGGTAGCCGTTGCGCCGGTCGCCCTCGATGCGCAGCTTCTCCTGGTAGTCGTTCATGTCGCCGCAGATGGCGAAGGCCTTGTTCGCGGTGCGGCCGACGCCGAAGCGGTCCTCGACGATGCGGCGCACCGCGCGCGCCTCGGCCATGCGCACCGGCATGGTGGATTGCCGCCCGTCCATGCCGTCGCGTCCCGGCCCCATCGACTTGAAATGCACGACGTAGAGGGTCAGCGGCCGCCCGCCGATACGCAGGTCCATCTCCAGGCAATCGCGCTTGAAGATCTTGTCCTGCGGGTGGATGCCGGGGCCGAGGTCCGGCGTGAACAGATCGAAATCGCGATAGGTGACGCCGGCATGGCTGCGGATGTCGATGCATTCGATGCGCTGGCCGTCGCGCGTTTCCTCGCGCATCAGCACCGAGACGTCGATGCCGCGGCTGTCGTTCCCCTCGATCAGGTATTTCTGGCGATAGCCGTTGCCGACCATGCGGAAGAGATAGCCGTATTCGAAAGCCTGCAGCGCCGCCATGTTGTCGGTCTCCTGCAGGCATAGGATATCGGCGTCCGCATCGGCGATGGCGAGCGCGGAATGCTGGCGGGCATCGTCGGTATGGGCGATGGTGCGCGCCTCCTCCAGCCGCTGGTATTCCGCCTCGTTGCGGATGTCGAAGAGGCGCAGGACCCGGTCCTGGCGGAGCTGGTTGCGGAAACCCGTGAAATCGAAACGGGTCATGAGGTTTTCGATATTGAACGTGGCAAGGCGTAGCGACATGAGGTCCTTCCGGTATTGCCCGCAAAGTGTAACCGGCTGACCGGCAATGGAAAGCGCCTTTTCGCCCTGCCGGCGCGCCCATGCGGAATAAACCGCCCGATCCCGCCGTTATCCGCCCATGGAGGATCGGTCATGGGCAAGGCATCCGGCATGGCACGCATGGTCCTTGCGGCATGGCTGGCATGGACGGCCCTTGCCGCCCTGCCCGCCCGCGCCGCCGAGAGCTACCTGACGACGGCCGGAGAAGCCGCCCGGGCCGTCGCACGCGTCAGCGAGGCGCTCGGCGGCGCGCCGCAGGTGCACACGATCCGGATCGCCGACAGGCAAGTGACCGTCCTTGCCGGCAGCAGCCGGCCGGGCGACGTCGACGAATGGACCGTGCGTCAGGCGACACGGCTCTTCTTCTTCGCCGCGGAGGTCGTGGACGGCCCCTCGGCGGAGCCGGCGCCGGCCATCGTCGCCGACCCGGCATCCGGCTTCTTCCCGCTCGAGGCCATCGCCCTCGACAAGGTGGGCACGGTCGCCGCCCGCGCCATCGCCTATGCCAGGCTGCAGGACGAGGCCGCGGTGCGCTCCATCGAGATCGCCCGGCGCGTCAGCCTGCTTCCCTCGCCCGCCTACGGCGATATCCGCTGGTCGATCTACGTCGCCTCGCCGCGTGAAAGCGCGACGGTCTATGCCGATGCGGGCGGCGACATCATCGGCGGCGACCTTTCCAACACCGTGCGCGCTCGCACCATGGATTTCCTCAAGGACGACGACTGGCCGAAGGAAACGGCGCTGGCGAGCCTCCTCGGCGCCATCGGCAGCAAGCCGATCGTACGCGACGTGACGATCTATCCGAAATCCGTGCAGGTGAAGGCCGACCATCCGACCCTGCCGGACAATGCCGTCGGCTATTCCTGGGACCTTGCCGGCGTCACCCGCTCGCCCGTCACCTCGCCGCTCTTTTCCGGCACGGCGCAGGAGCCTGCCCTGTCGCTCGCCGACGTCGATTTCGGCCCGCTTGCGAAAGTCCGCGACAATGCGATCAAGGCCTGGGGCAACGAGAAGTCGACGCTGAACTACATGATGCTGCGGCTCTTCTCCGATGGTCCCGGCAAGCCCGAGCAGCGCTGGACCGTGCACTTCACCGACTGGGGCCAGCCGGGCGAACTGGCGCTCTTTTCCAACGGCGGCTCGGTGGAGCTGACAGCCGACGGCACCGTGCGCCTCGCCGACCTGCCGCCCGCCCGCCGGCCGAAGCGCAACTGGCTGGAGCCGGCGGCTGCCACCGAGGCGCTGGCGGCCATCGGCGAGCAGTTCGGCACGAACGCGCGCTTTGCGGAGATCGTCGTCAGCAACGATTCCATGAAAATCCTCGCCGAGGTGCCGGACACGCCCGGCACGATGCGCGACTACATCGCCAGCGACCGGGGCCTCACCGCCTCCGGCATGATGATGCCGTGGGACGCCGAGTTCCGGCCGGAACGGCTCTACCGCATGGAAGACCTTGCCCTCTTCTCGGCGGAAAAGCTGAACGAACTGACCGCCCGCACCTTCAGCCGGCTGCAGGTGGGCTCGGAAATGGCGGTCAGCCGCTACACCTTCTCCATCGGCCAGATCATGTCGCCGGACGGCAGCTTCATGGTGCCCTCGCCAGACGGCAAGGTGACGCTGGAAATCCGCCTCGAAAGCCCGGACGGCTGGAAGGGCGGGCGCATCACCTATTCCTCGACGGGCGAGGAGATCGACATCGTCATGCCCTAGCGCGGCGATGCTTGGCTTGGGATAGGCGTGCTTTTCCGCAAGTTTGCCGTTTCGCCCGCCGCCATCCTTGGCTAGCCTCCGGCCATTGGCGCAACAGTTCCGGCAGGCCTTCCATGACAGACGATACCGCGATCCGCATCTCAGCCGCGCGCACGAAGGACCTCTCCCTCATGATGACGCGCTGGCCGAGCGTGACGGGTACGCCCGACGAGGCGGATTTTTCCGGACGCTTGCATGCGCTTCTGGCCGAAACGCCCTATTTCCAACGCCACCCGGACCAGCTCCTCACCGTCGACAGCCATGGCGAGCCGCTGACGCGGAACGTCGTCGCGCTGGTGCGCGGCACGGGGCGGAAGACGGTGGTGCTGGCCGGCCATTTCGATACGGTCTCGATCGCCAATTACGGCACGCTCGCCCCGCTCGCCTGCGATCCCGGCCCGTTGACGCAGGCCCTTCTCGAAGAGCTCCGCAGCCGCCCGGTGAACGGCGCGGAGGAAAAGGCGCTCAGGGATTTCGAGAGCGGCGACTTCATCGCCGGGCGCGGCCTTCTCGACATGAAGAGCGGCCTTGCCGCCGGCATCGCGGCCATGGAGCGCTTCGCCGGGCTCGACGCGCCGGACGGCAATATCCTCTTCGTCGCGACGCCCGACGAGGAGAACCGCTCGCGCGGCATGCGCAGCCTGCGCGATGCCCTGCCTGATATCGCCCGGCGCTTCGACCTCGACATCGTCGCCGGCATCAACCTCGACGCGTCGAGCTGCGAGCGCGACGGGGAGGAAGGCCGCGCGGTCTATCTCGGCTCCATCGGCAAGTTCGCGCCCTTCGCCTTCGTCATCGGCCGTCCGACCCATGCCGGCTATCCGTTCAACGGCACGAGCGCCCACCGCATCAGCGCCGAGATCGTCCGGGCGATGGATACGGTGCCGGAGCTTTCCGACGAGGCCTTCGGCGAACGCTCCCCGCCGCCCGTCTGCCTTGAAGCCCGCGATATCCGCGACGGCTACGACGTGACGACGCCGGACCGCGTCTGGCTCTCCTTCAACTGGCTGACGCATCGCCGCAGCGCGAGCGACATGCTCGCAGAATTCCGCGCCATCGTCGCCGGCGCGCTGCAAGCCGCGCTCGAAACGCAGGATGCGCATCAGGCGCGTTACCGCAGCCGCGCCGGGGCGAAGACGGAGGGGCTCGTACTCACCTATGCCGAGCTCGTCGGACGGCTGCAGGCGCGCGGCGGCGCGTCGGCCCTCGCCCGGCTCGATGCGCTCGACCGTTCGCTTTCGGGCGGCACTGATCCCCTGAAGGTGAGCCGCGAGATCGTCTCGGCGGCAGCGACGGAGGCGGGCATCGAGGGGCCGGCCGTGATCGTCGGCTTCGGCAGCCTGCATTACCCGCTGGTGCACCTGGAGCGCTCGGATGCCGGCGACATGCGAGACCGCCTCCGGCGCGTCATGGAAGAGGCCGCAAGCCGGCACGGCACGTCGATCAAGTTCAAGCAGATCTTCGCCGGCATTTCCGACATGAGCTTCTTCGGCCATCGGCCGGATGCCGGCGAGACGGACCTCATCGCCGCCAACACGCCATCGGCCGCCTTCACCGACGATGCGCCGGAAGGGCTGCTCTCCTTCCCGACGGTCAATATCGGCCCGTGGGGGCGCGACTATCACCAGAAATGGGAGCGGGTGCATGCGCCCTATACGTTCGGGGTTCTGCCGGATCTTGTGTTCGAGGCGGCGCTGGCGTGCCTTGCGGAGTAGGCACTAAAGGCCCTCTCTGCCTGCCGGCATCTCCCCCACAAGGGGGGAGAAAGGCTGGAAGCCTGCTTTTCCCTTTAAGAGTATCCGCAGAGAGTGCCGCACGTTAAGTCCCTCCCCCTTGTGGGGAGGGATTTAGGGAGGGGTCTTCAGGCCGGCTTCACGCTGCAAGCCGCTCCTTGCCGAGCAGCCGGCCGAGGCGGGAAATGCCTTCCTCGATCGTCGCGTCGTCGGCGCAGGAGAAGCTGAGGCGCAGGGTGTTGGCGCCGCTGCCGTCGGCGTGGAACGCCTGGCCGGGCACGAAGGCGACCTTTTCGGTCTCGATGGAGCGGGCGAGCAGCGCCGCGCCGTCCATGCCCGCCGGCAGCGTGACCCAGATGAACATGCCGCCTTCCGGCTTGGTCCAGCTGACGCCTTCCGGCATGTATTTCCGAAGCGCCGCCAGCATGACGTTGCGGCGGTGGCTGTAGGCCGCGCGGACCTTGGCGACCTGCGCGTCGAAGCCCCGCTCGGCGACATGGGCGATGGCCATCTGGTTGATGGTGGAGGAATGCAGGTCCGCGGCCTGCTTCATCAGCACGAGCTTGCGGATGACCGGCGCGGCCGCGACGATGTAGCCGACGCGCAGGCCCGGCGCGAGCGTCTTGGAGAAGGAGCCGCAATAAAGCGTGCGCGCCGCCTCGATGTCCCCCTTGCGGGCGATCTCGAGCGCGAGGATCGGCGGGATCGCCTCCCCGTCATAGCGCAGCGACTGGTAGGCGGCGTCCTCGATGACCGGGATGTCCAGCTCCTCGGCAAGGTCCAGCAGCTTCTCGCGGCCGGCGCGGTCGACCGTCTCGCCGGTGGGATTGGAGAAATCGGCAGAAAGATAGGCGAACTTCACGCGGCCGCCGGCGTCCGCCGCCGTGGCGCGGTAGGCGTCCGGCGTGCGGTTGCCGGAAAGGTTCAGCCGGTCGTAGGTCGGCTCGTAGGCGTTGAAGGCCTGAAGCGCGCCAAGATAGGTCGGCCAGGTGACGAGGGCCGTGTCCTTCGGCGACAGGAAGAGCTTGCCGAGATAGTCGAGGCCCTGCTGCGAACCCGAGACGATGAAGACGTTCTCCGTCTTGCAGGGAATGCCGAGCTTGCCCATCTCGCCGACGAGCCAGTCGCGCAGCGGCTTGTAGCCCTCGCTGACGGAATATTGCAGGCCCGCCGCCGCGCTCTCGCCCGCCAGGACGTCGGCATAGGCCGCGGAGAAGGCTTCGCGCGGGAACAGCGCGGGATCGGGAATGCCGCCGGCGAACGAGATGATGTCCGGCCGCTCCAGGAGCTTCAGTAATTCACGGATTTCGGATGCCTTCATGCGCGACGCACGGGTCGCGAAGGCCTGTTCCCATTTGAACATAGGGGTTTCCTCGGGGCTTGTTGTTTGCATGCACCTCACCACGGCGCTGTTTTTATGTCAATAATACTGACCTAAATATTCGCACCAGTAGATGAAGCACACACCCAAGGTCTTGCGCGGCGATGGGCGTATGTCATGCCGTCGCGGTAAGCAGGCGTCTTGCGCGGCCGCGCTCAGGTCGTGTGGTCGCCGTAGAGGCTGAGCAGCACGAGCGTTGCTATACTGGCTAGAATGAAAAGGTCGAACCAGGCGAAGTATTGGGTAATCGTGGTCATCGCACTATCCTCCCGACAGCGGAACGAAACACAGGCGTATTCTGTTCCCGTTCAGGCTTTCAGGCAAGTTCAATACTTGCTGCACCGCAGCGGTGCGGAAGGATGCACTGCACTATTTCAGGCTTGCTGAAGAAGAGCCGGACGGAAAACCGCCCGGCCCGTATTCCCGCGGAAGGCAGGTCCGCTTAGTTGACGGCCTTGTCGACCAGCTTGTTCTTGCCGATCCAGGGCATCATGCCGCGCAGCTTGGCGCCGACTTCCTCGATCTGGTGCGAGTCGTTGTTGCGGCGAATGCCCTTGAAGCGTGCGCCGCCGGCCTTCCATTCCTGCATCCACTCGGAGGTGAACTTGCCGGTCTGGATGTCGTTGAGCACGCGCTTCATCTCGGCCTTGGTCTCGGCGGTGATGATGCGCGGGCCGGAGACGTATTCGCCCCACTCGGCCGTGTTGGAGATCGAGTAGTTCATGTTGGCGATGCCGCCTTCATAGATCAGGTCGACGATGAGCTTCACTTCGTGCAGGCATTCGAAATAGGCCATTTCCGGCGCGTAACCGGCTTCGACCAGCGTTTCGAAACCGGCGCGGATCAGCTCGACCAGACCGCCGCAGAGAACGACCTGCTCGCCGAAGAGGTCGGTTTCGCACTCTTCCTTGAAGTTGGTCTCGATGATGCCCGAACGGCCGCCGCCGACGCCGCAGGCGTAGGAAAGCGCGAGGTCGAGGGCGTTGCCCGAAGCGTTCTGGTGAACGGCGACGAGGCAGGGAACGCCGCCGCCCTTCTGGTATTCGCCGCGAACCGTGTGGCCCGGGCCCTTCGGCGCGATCATGACGACGTCGACCGAGGCCTTCGGCTCGATGAGGCCGAAATGGACGTTGAGGCCGTGCGCGAACGCGATGGCCGCGCCGTCACGGATGTTGCCGGCGATCTCGCCCTTGTAGATGTCGGCCTGGAGCTCGTCCGGCGTCGCCATCATCAAGAGGTCGGCCCACTTGGCGGCTTCGGCGACGGTCATGACCTTGAAGCCGTCGGCTTCGGCCTTCTTGACGGTCGGCGAACCGGCCTTCAGCGCGATCACGACGTTCTTGGCGCCGGAATCCTTGAGGTTGAGGGCGTGGGCGCGGCCCTGCGAGCCGTAGCCGACGATGGCGACGTTCTTCGCCTTGATGAGGTTGAGATCGGCATCACGATCGTAATAGACGCGCATCGATGGTTCCTTCCCTTGACGTCTGTTTGATCCGGACCGGCAGCTGCGCTGCCGGTCTATCCTTTCGCGCCGTGGAGCGTCAGGAAGGCGTCGACCGCCTTCTCCGCGCGCGGCGAGAATTCCTTTTTGAGCGCTGCGGCATTCTCGCCCAGCAGCATGCGCAGGTGCATGTCGGAGACGATCAGGCCGTAGAGCGTGCCGTATGCCTCTTCCGCACTGGAAAAGGCAAGCAGCTTCGCCTTGCGGCCGGCTTCCAGCAGCGCGGCGGCGCGCCTGCCGATCTGCCGGCGGCCGCGCTCCTGCAGCAAATGGCCGAGCCCGCCGCCCTCGCGGCTCGCCTGGCCGATGGCGAGGCGGTTCAGCGCCAGCGACACGTCGCCCGACAACACGTCGATGAGATCGCGCGCGAAAGCAACGAGATGGCCGCGCAGCGTCTCGGCCGTCAGCGTGCCGGCGCTCACCTCGACCGTGCGCACCTTGCCGGCCTGGTAGGCGATCATCGCCGCGATCAGCCCGTCCCGGTCGCCGAACCACTTGTAGAGGCTTTCCTTCGAGCAGTTGGCGGCGCGCGCGACGCCGGATGTCGTCAGCGCCCGCTCCCCGCCTTCTACGAGCAGACCGAGCGCACGTTCCAGCACCGCGCCCTGACGTTCCGTCAGCCCCGCGGCGGCCGCGCCTGCCCTTCCCTGCTCCAGTGCCTGCAAGATACCCATCCGTCCAATTCCGTACCGTACCGTACGGTTCGGCATCTTCTAGCGCCGCTTGGCGCTTCGGTCAACAGGCTTTTCGATGCCGGGAATCGGCGGGTGATTTGCCTCTCGCCGGTCGTGGGAAAAGCGGCATCGCAAGGCAGCAAAGCCGCTGCGGCGCACAAAGCAGAAGAAATTTTCTTCCAGCTATCCTGCTGTTTTGAAACAGAACTCCACGGAAACGATGTAGGCGGGGCGCCGGGCACAAAATTTTTCGCTTCCCAATCGGTTTCGCCTCGTTAAGATTTGTGAGGCCTGCGGTGCAGCAGGCCGCTGCCGGCGCCAGCCGGAAAGGCGGCGCCGCCGGTCTCAGTCAGGAGTAACGAAGCCCGACCCCTTACGCCAAGGAGACAGAAAATGTTGAATTTCCTGCCCGACCTTCACGAGGGACACGCTCCCATCACCCTGCAGCAACTGTTCGGCGACGCCCTTGAAGCGCTCGAAACCTGGGAAGACGAGCATGCCGAACCCAAGGTCGTCTACGAAGACCGGCTCGTTCCGATCGGTATCGTCTTCGAAAGCATGAAGGACTGCACCGATCTCCTGCCGCATGTGCTGGCGGATATCGTCGCGGGCACGCTTGCCCGCAATCCCGCCGCGGTCGAAGCCCCGAGCACCACCTTCGGCGAGGCCGCACGCCTTGCCGCCGCACTCGTCGAGCAGCGCCGCCTGTGCGGCGAAGCGGCCATCGCCGCCTTCCTTGACCAGCACCGCGTCGACAAGCGCCGGCCGGCCTGAGGCTTGAACGGAAAGGCCCCGGCCGCGGGGCCTTTCGCGTGGAAGACGTTTGAAACGACGGCTCGACCGCGCGCCCGACTCTTGACCAGCGAGGGCGAAGCCACTATTTCTCGCGCATCGATTTGAACGTTGACTTCTGTATTTGCCGGCCCAAAACCGTCACCTTCACGAACTTCCCCTTCAAATTCGACCTCCCGTGGCCGCTCCGGCGGCCGAAGATTGATTTGACGGTTCATGAAAGGTTTCGTCATGGCAACTGGTACCGTAAAGTGGTTCAACACGACCAAGGGCTACGGCTTCATTCAGCAGGACAGCGGTGAGCCGGACGTTTTCGTCCACATCTCCGCCGTACAGCGCGCAGGCCTCGCCGGCCTCAACGAAGGTCAGAAGGTCAGCTTCGAGCTGGTCCGCGACCGCAAGTCCGGCAAGATGTCTGCCGATCAGCTGACCGCAGCCTGATCCTTTCGCGATAGCGAACGAAAAGCCCGCCTCCGGCGGGCTTTTTGCGTTTCAGGCTTCCTGAAACACGCTCTCCGGCCAGCGGCATTCCGTCAGGCCGACCCGGCTGAACGGATCGGCGAGCGTGCCGGAGACGATGGCTGCAAGGATCTGCGGGGCCGGCGGGATCTTCGCGACGGTCGCCACCAGCCGGTCGCGCAGCCACGCGATGGACCGCGAATCGGACTGGTAGAACGGCGTGAAGACGTAGGAAAGAAGCTGGAACAGCCGCACATGGCCACGCCGGGCGGCCGCATAGGCCGAAAGCGCCTCGTCCAGCGAGGCGGACGTGTGAAGGGCATGGGCGAGCGCCGCCGCATCGAGCAGCGCCATGTTCGCCCCCTGCCCCAGCTGCGGGCTGGTGGAATGGGCGCTGTCGCCGATGAAGGCGATGCCGTCCGCATGGGGCGGGAGCGTCGTGCGATGGGCGTAGCGCGCAAGCGTCAACTGGTCCCAGTCGGCGATCTGGTCGAGGAAAGGCGCCGCTTCCGGCCAGTAGCCGGCAATGCCCGCCTTCCAGCGGTCGAGGCCGGCCTGCCTGACCGCATCCGCATCCGCCGTCTTGAGGCTCCAGAAGAAGGCGACCTTGCGCCCCTCTCCCGCACGCGCCCGGCCGACGGGCAACACGCCGATCATGACTTTCGCTGCGTCATACCGTTGAGTCAGCGCCCGTGCGTCATGGTCGATGCCGTCGCAGTCGAGCGTCGCCCAGAAGGCGCCCCACGGCAGCTCCTTCACGCGCGGCGCAACGACCGAATCGGCGGCAAGCTGCGAGCGTGCGCCGCTCGCATCGATCACCAGGTCGTAGTCGCCGACGATCTCGCCGTCCGGATCGTGTAGCGCCGTACGCGACTGCCGCGTCTCGGCCTTGGCGAGCGTGATGCCGGTGCGGATGGGAATGCCCGCCGCCACGATGGCATCGTGCAGGGTCGAGAACAGCGCCGCGCGATGCACGGCAAGCCCGTAGCGCCCGCCGGAAAGCGCATCGTAGCGCACATCCAGCACCGTGCGTCCGCTCAGCGCATCCGCGCCGTGCAGCCGGTCGATGCGGTTGCCGAGGGCGTGGATCGCGGGGGAAAGGCCGAGCGCGTCGAGCACGGTCAGGCCCGTCGGCTGCATCAGCAGGCCGGAGCCGACGGGCGACGGGCGCCCGAAACGTTCGACAAGCTCGACCCGGTGGCCGGCGCGCGCAAGGAAAAGCGCGGCCGCAAGCCCCGCAGGCCCCGCGCCGGCAATGCCGATATCCAGTCGCTCCATGTCTGTCCCCGGTATGCCTAGTGCTGGTCGGCGTCGTAGGCCGCCCGCGCGGCCCGGATCGCTTCATGGTTTTCCGTCGACCACTGCACGAGGGAGCGCAGGAGCGCAAGGAAGGACCGGCCGAGCGGCGTCAATGCGTATTCGACGCTCGGCGGCTGGGTGGGATAGACGGTGCGGGTGATATAGCCATCGCGCTGGAGGTCGCGCAGCGTCTGCGTCAGCATGCGCTGGGAGATGTCGGGGATGAAGCGGCGCAGTTGCGAGAAGCGGCGCGGGCCGTCCGCAAGGCCGATGATCATCAGCGAGGTCCACTTGCCGCCGACGCTGTCCAGCACGTCGCGCACCGGGCAATCGTCCATCGACATGGCGACGCCGTCGATGAGGATGACGCGCTCTCCCTCGGCGCGGTCGACGATCCTGTTCATGCCGGTTCCCTTCACGTAACCACCGCAGAAAAAACTGCCTTCTTTACAGGCTCTATCAGATTACCAGATAAGAGCAAGTCTCAATAAGAGACCGACACGCCGCAGGACCCGAGGCCCCGTCCCGCCTGCCCGACCGAAAGGTATTAAGACATGACCGACACCCTCCTCGTCACCGGCGCGTCCGGCCAGCTCGGCCGCCTCGTCCTCGATGCGCTGCTCGCCTCCGGCAAGGTCGCGCCCGAAAGCATCGTCGCCACCACCCGCGACACCGCCAAGCTTGCCGACTATGCGCAAAAGGGCGTCACCGTGCGCGCGGCCGATTTCGACGATCCGGCGTCGCTCGATGCCGCCTTTGCCGGCGCCGGCAAGGTGCTGATCCTCTCCACCGACGCACTCGACAAGCCCGGCCGTCGCCTCGCCCAGCACAAGGCCGCCGTCGCCGCCGCGAAGAAGGCCGGCGCAAAGCACATCCTCTACACGTCCATGCCGCAGCCGGACGATTCGCGCGTCACCTTCGCGCCCGATCATCTGGGCACCGAGGAAGCCATCAAGGCGACCGGCATCCCCTACACGATCCTGCGCGACGGCTGGTATGCGGAAAACCTCTTCATGTCGCTGCCGCACGCCCTGCAGACGGGAAGCTGGTATACGGCCTCGGGCAACGGCAGGCTCGCCCACATCACCCGCGCCGACACCGCCGCCGCCATCGCCGGCGCGCTGCTTTCTGCGGGCAAAGAGAGCCGCACCTACACGCTGACGGGCACCAAGAGCCACACGGCCGACGAGATCGCCGCCATCGTCTCGGCCGCCACCGGCAAGCCGCTGAAGGTGGTGCATGTGACGGATGCGCAGCTCGCAGAGGGCCTCAAGGCCGCCGGCCTGCCGGAAGGCTTCATCCCCACCGTCGTCTCCTTCGACACCAACACGCGCGAGGGCAAGATCGCGATGGTCACCGACGACGCCGAAAAGCTCTCCGGCCGCAAGCCGACCTCCTTCGAGGACTTCGTCGCCGCCAGCAAGGCAGCCTTCCTCGGCTGAGGCAAAGGGCGGCGCGCTTCGGGGCGCCGCCCGTCAGACGTCCTGGCCGCAGGCGCGGCAGAAGCGCCGCACCGTCTCCGCCATGCCGTATTCCAGCGCATCGGCGGTGAGGCCATGACCGATGGAGACTTCAGCAAGGCGCGGAATGCGCGCGGCGAGCATCGGCAGGTTGGCGACCGTGAGGTCGTGGCCGGCATTGACGCCGAGACCGAGCTCGAAGGCGATATCCGCCGTCTCGCCGAGCCGTCCGGCAAGCCGTTCCGCCTGCGCCGGGTCATCGTGGCAGCCGCCATAAGGGCCGGTATAAAGCTCGATCCGGTCGGCCCCGACATCCCTTGCGATGGCGAGCGCCGCACGGTCCGGCTCGCCGTCGGCAAAGAGCGAGACGCGAAGGCCAAGCCCCTTCAGGCGGCCGACGACGGTGCGCAGCAGCGCCTCGCTCGCGTAAAAATCCCAGCCGTGGTCGGAGGTCGCCTGCCGCGGGTCGTCCGGCACCAGCGTCACCTGTTCGGGACGGTGTTCTTCGACGAGCCGCAGGAAGCCCTCCTCGGGAAAGCCCTCCATGTTGAATTCCGCCTCGGGGAACTCGCCGTCGATCAGCGCGCGGATCGGTGCAAGGTCGCTGAAGCGGATGTGGCGCTGGTCCGGACGCGGATGCACGGTCAGCCCGCCGGCGCCCGCCTGGAGCGCGATCCGGCCAAGCCCGGTGACGCTCGGCCAGGGCAGGTCCCGGCGGTTGCGCAGCATGGCGACGGCATTCAGGTTGACCGACAGTTTTGCGGGCATGGCGGGGCTGGCTCCTGTTGTGAAACGTGGTCTAGCGCGTTGTTTCCACAAGAGCAATCATCGTGAAGAGGCTGGCGTTCCGGCCTTGCCGACGAATTGTCGACTTGGCCCGCCGGCGCCTCTTGCCGCAAGCCGGGAATCACCGATACACTCGCCCTGATTTGCGGAGCGGGAAGGAAATCGGACGGCAGCGATGGTCTCCTCGGCGACTGTACCATGAGCGGGATCGAAAGACCGGCGTGCGACCTCGTACGGCGCGCGCTCGGCTCGGTCGTGGCCAGCGAGACCTTTGCCCGCTCCGAACGGCTCAGGTCGTTCCTCTCCTACATCGTCGAGAACGAGCTTTCCGGCAAGGCGGCCCAGCTGAAGGGCTACAGCATCGGCATCGACGTGTTCGGCCGGCCCCCCGGCTTCGATGCCGGCGCCGATCCGCTGGTGCGCGTGCAGGCGGGCAAGCTGCGCAAGCTGCTCGACCAGTATTACGAGGGCGAGGGCATCGCCGACCGGCTGCGCATCCGCGTGCCGCTCGGCAGCTACGTTCCCGAATACAGCTTGGCCGGCGGCATGGCGGACGAGGCAATCCCGGACCTTCCGGCCGCTCGCCCGGCCCGGCAGAAGTCGCATCCGCGCCGCTCCTGGCTTCCCGCGCCGGTTTCCTCGCCGCTTGCGCTCTTCTCGCTGCTGCCGCTGTTCTTCCTCGCGCCGTCCCTTTATCCCGGCCCGCTCGACGCGGCGATCGACAGGGCCCAGCTCGCCCTCATCACGCAGGCCCGCTCTGCCGCCGATGCAGAAGCCCTGCCGCGGCTGCATATCCTGCAATGCTGGCCGGCCGGCGGCGACTGCAACGCGCTTGCCGACGAGATCGCGCGTTCGGCCGGCTACCACAGGACCGTGCACCTTGCCGAAGCGCCGCAGGCCGGCGAGCCGCCGCAGCTCGCCTATGCAATCCGCGTGGAGAATCAGCCGGACGGCGGCGGCATCTATGCGAGCCTTGTCCACGAGCAGTCCGGCACGACGATCTACGCCCGGCATTTTTCCCCGGCGCAGCTGCAAAGCAAATCCGGCATCGCCTTCGAGGCGGTGACCTTCACCACGAGGGCGCTTTCGGCCAACGGCCCTCTCTACCGCCACGCGCTGCGCAACGGTACGGCAAGCAACGCCATGGAATGCCTCGCACGCAGGGAGAACGGACTGCCCCATCCCGGACAGACGGCCGCCTGCCCTTCGAGAAAACCCGCAGCGCTCGCCGAAGCCGCCGTCGTCAGCAGCGCATCGCTGATGCAATAGATCTGCCGGCGGCCGCACGGCCGGCACAACGAATACATCCCTAGATATAACGATAGGCACACCTTCATCTTCCGCTTATTTTAGAAGGATGGACGGTCTTGTCAGATTTACCGTCCGGGGTCCCGATCCGGCACAGTCGCTTTGCGGGCAAGGATCGAGGGCCCTTGAAGGAATCGCATGCCGGCGACGTTGCACACGCAGCCGCAAATGCGAGGAAAGGCACTATCCGCCGTCCCGACATCCGCCGCGCAGGCAGGATGCTCTCACGCCGGCGACCGGGGGTACTGTATGACTGCTTCTCTTTTCACGGGCCGCTTTCATGATGACCAATGAGTCGAAGAAAGCCGAAGCGCGGACCGGCGGACGTAAATCCATCCGCTTCCTGCCCGTGGCGCCGCTGCCGGAAAACCTGCCGGAAGGCCGCCTTGCCATCGCCGACATGGCGAACGCCTTCGGCGTGACCCATCGCACCCTGCACTTCTACGAGGAGAAAGGGCTGCTCACGGCCGCCCGCGTGGGGCCGATGCGGGTCTACGGGCAGGAGGAAATCCAGCAGATGGCGGTGGTCAATACCTGCCGCGAGACGGGCATGCCCGTCGCCGTGATCCAGGAATTGCTGGAGCAGCTTTCGACCGCGGAAACGCAGGAACAGGCGGACGTCATCTTCCGCACGGCGATGACCGCGCGCAAGCGGGAGCTTGCCGCCCAGCAATCGACGATCCGCCGCCAGATGCAGCAGATCAACGAGCTGCTCGACTTCAGCACGAGCTACGAGATGGAGACGAACGACAACACGCCGCACGCCCATCTCACGCCCGTCGAGCTGCGCTGCCTGTCGCTGATGGCGGAAGGCTATCCGATCAGCCGCATCGCCCGCGCGCTGGAAGTCGAGCCCGGCGAAGTGCAGGTGATGGAGAAGAACATCATCACCAAGTTCAACAGCAACAACCGTTTCCAGGCCGTCGCCAAGGCGGTCATGCTCGGGATCGTCGGCCATTAGGGCCGGCGTCAAGCGGCCGGACATGATGACCGGCCTCTTTTATCCGCTTCCTGGTGAGCGGTCCGTCGCGCGGGTCCCTACTATCGCACGACGGTGAGCGTTTCCGCGGCGCGCGTGATGGCAGTGTAGAGCCAGCGTTCGCGCGTGTCGCGGAAGGCAAAACTTTCATCGAACAGCACGACATTGTTCCACTGGGAGCCCTGCGCCTTGTGCACGGTGAGCGCATAGCCGAAATCGAACTCGTCGTAGCGCTTGCGCGTCGACCAGGGGATTTCCTCCTCGAGGTTCTCGAAGGCCGCCTTCAGCAGCTTGATCTTGGCCGCGCCACGATCCATGTCGTCGTCTTCCGGCCGGATCATCAGGTTGATGCCGGGCTTCACCGTCTCCTTGGATGAACTCATCACCTGCCAGAGCGAGCCGTTGAGCAGGCCCTTGGCCGGGTCGTTGCGCAGGCACACCAGCTTGTCGCCGGATTGCGGATAATCGGTCGTGAACCCCTTCAGTTCGCGCAGGCGCTGGTTGTAGCGCCGCCGCGTGCGGTTCGTGCCGACCAGCACCTGGTCGGCATCGAGCACCAGCGACTGGTCGACCTCGCCCCGCCCGATGACGCGCGCCGCGCCGTAGTCGCCATAGGCGATGTCGCGGCCCTCGCGCACCTGCATGGCAAGCTGGATGATCGGATTGTCGCGCGCCTGCCGGTGGATATCCGTCAGCAGGTAGTCCGGCTCCTGGTTGGTGAAATAGCCGCCGCCGGAAACGGGCGGCAGCTGGCCGGGATCGCCGAGCACGAGGATGGGCGTGCCGAAGCTCATCAGGTCCTTGCCGAGCGCCTCGTCGACCATCGAGCATTCGTCGACGACGACGAGCGCGGCTTTCGCCACCGGGCTCTGGCGGTTGATGGAGAACATCGGCGAGATCGACGTCTTGCCGGTCTCCTCGTCCGCCACCTCCTCCTCGCCGCGCGGGCGGTAGATCAGCGAATGGATCGTGCGGGCGTTGGTTGCCCCCTTGGAGCGCAGCACCTGTGCGGCCTTGCCTGTGAAGGCGGCGAACAGCACCTCGCCGTCGACATGGTCGGCGAAATAGCGCGCGAGCGTCGTCTTGCCCGTGCCGGCATAGCCGAACAGCCGGAACAGCGGCTCCCGCCCGTCCTTCAGCCATCGGGAGACGGCCTTCAGCGCCTCGTCCTGTTGGGGTGCGAATTCCATGCCCGGACTTGGCAGGATTCGCACGGTCAAGGCAAGGGGCGGCATGCGGGGTTCACAGGCGCAGGAGGATGCCTACCCCTTCTTTTGGCCCTGTTTTCCGCCCTCGCCCCGCTGTATGGAGGGCGCAACCTCATGGAGCGATGATTTGTCCGCCGCAGAGACCCGGAACGCCACTGCCAGACTGCCCGCCGGCCTCGGCCGCCTGCCGGCCGCGCTGCAATGGGCCACGGTCGCCTGCCTCTCGCTCGTAACGACGACGCCGCTCTACATGACGGGTTTTCCGGCCGCGCTGATGATCGGGCCGATGCTCGCCGGCATTGCCGTGGCGCTTTCCGGCGGCACGATCCGCGTGCCGAAACTCTGCTTCTTCGCCGTGCAGGTCGTCCTCGCGCTGATGATCGCCGCAACGGTCTCGCAGGATTTCGTCGGCACCTTCCTCCGCGACTGGCCGCTGATCCTGCTCGTCATCTTCTCCGTCATCGCCGTCAGCACGTTCAGCGGCTGGACGATCGCCCGCAGCGGGGTCCTGCCGGGCACCACGGCGATCTGGGGTTCGTCGGCGGGCGCGGCCTCCTCCATGCTGATGATGGCGGAAGCCTATGGCGCGGATGTGCGCCTCGTCGCCTTCATGCAATACCTGCGCGTCCTGTTCGTGGCGAGCCTTGCAACGCTGGTCGCCCATTTCAGCGGCCATCAGGGCACCGGTGCGCCGCACGCCTGGTTCGAGCCGGTGCCGCTGCTGCCGCTGGCCGCCCTGCTGGCCGTCGGCATCCTTGCCGGCCTTGCCGGGCAGAAGCTGCGCATTCCCGCCGGTGCCTTCCTCTTTCCCTTCGCCATCGCCTCGGCGCTCAACACGTCCGGGACGGTGACGATCCACCTGCCGCAATGGCTGCTGGCCATCGCCTTCGCGCTCCTCGGCTGGAACATCGGCCTCGGCTTCACGCGCGCCATCCTCATGCATGCGCGCCGGGCGCTGCTGCCGACGGTGCTCTCCATCCTCGCGCTGCTCTGTTTTTCCGGGCTTCTCGCCGGGCTGCTGGTCTTCGTCCTCGGCATCGACCCGCTGACGGCCTATCTCGCCACCAGCCCCGGCAGCCTCGATTCGGTCGCCGTCATCGCCGCCTCCAGCAATGTCGACATCGCCTTCGTCATGACGCTCCAGACGGCGCGGCTGATCCTCGTGACCTTCATCGGCCCCTGGCTCGCCCGCCTCGTGGCGGACAGGGCCTAGCTGGCGTTTTCGAGAAGGATGGGCCTGCCGTGCGGCGTCGCCTCGGCCGCGCGCGCCCAGCGGTCGGAAAGGGCCGCCTGCTCCGCCTCGCTCGCAACGCCCCGTTCGCTGAGGATCGTGGACAGCGCCGCCACCCAGCACTCGAAATAATCCGCGCCGTCGATAGCCCGGCCGGGCCGGTGCACTTCATGCGACAGCGCCCTCGCCCACTCCTCCCACGAAAAGACGCCCTGCTCGTAGAGGCGCACCGTCATGGCGAAGGCCTGCGCCTGCCAGGGCTCGGCGAAGACAGGCTCACCCTCCGCCGACTTCGGCAGATGCGGCGAATCGGCAAGCGTCTCACACCGGCTCAAGATAGCTCTCCCAGGCGTCGATGGAGACCGTGAGGCCGGGCGCGGCGCCCTCGCCCCAGATCTCCGCGCCGTCGAAGGCGACGGTATAAAGCCATTGCGGGTTCTCGCCCCGGCCATGGGCGTTGTCGTCGGCGAAGACGAAGGCGCCCTGCACGGCCTCCACCACGCCGACCTTGCCCCGCGCATAGCGCGGCAGTCGGGTATGCGTTGCCGGATTGAAATTGCGGGTGCGCACGCGCGCGCCGGCGGCAAAGCGCGGCGCGGCCTCCACCGGCCGGTCGCAGGGCCCGCCCTTGGCGAGCACCGCCGGCACCATGTCGGCCGCGAGGATGCGCTTCGGCCCGGCGCCTTTCTCCAGCATCCGTCCCTCGGCGAGTTCCGCGGCGCTGACGAAGCCGTGGCGTTGCAGCAGCGTCTCCAATGCGCGGATCCAGATTTCGTAGTAGCTCGCCGAGAGATAGGTGGCGGGCGGAATGTTCTCCCGCGCGTGCCGGCTCTCGTCGATGTTCCATGCGCCGAAGGCACCGCAGGCGAGCGTCACGCCGAGCGCCCGCTTTTCCCAGTCGCCGTGGAAAACGGGCTCGTTCGGTTCGGGCGCGACCGGGCCGAAGCCGTGCTGGCCGCCGAGGTCGTGCGGCCCGTTCATGGCCGCGCCTCCGGCACGAGCGCCAGCCCGGTGCCGATCATGGAATCGCGCGTCACGAGGTCGGCAAGCGCCTCCTGGTCCAGCCCCTCCGTTCCGGCCGGACGCTCCGGCACGACGAGATAGCGCAGTTCCGCCGTCGAATCCCACACGCGGATTTTTCGCGCCTCGGGGAGCGTCACGCCGAATTCCGCCAGCACGCCGCGCGGGTCCATGACCGCGCGCGAGCGATAGGCCGGCGCCTTGTACCAGACGGGCGGCAGGCCGAGCACGGACCAGGGATAACAGGAGCAGAGTGTGCAGACGACGAGGTTATGCGTCTCGCCGTCGTTGAAGACCGCCCGCATATGCTCGCCCTGCCGGCCGGTATAGCCGAGGCTGGCGATGGCCGCGGTCGCGTCGCGCTTCAGCCAGTCGGCGAAATCCGGCTCCGCCCAGGCCTTGGCGACGACGCGCGCCCCGTTGCGCGGGCCGACCTTCGTTTCATAGGTCTCGACGATGGCGTCGATGGCCGCGGGATCGATCAGCCCCTTCTCCGTCAGGATGGTCTCGAGCGCGCGCACGCGCGCTTCCATCGGCGAGAAATGGTTGTCGTGGTGGTGATGGTCGTCGTGATCGTGCGACACGGCAAATCCTCCGCTTCGCCCTTTCATATCCCTCTAGCGCAGCATCGGCCAGAGGGAGGCGACGAGCAGCAGCGCCATGGTGATGTTGAACCATTTCAGCCGTACCGGATCGGACAGCCACTGGCGCAGCGCCGAGCCGAAGCCAGCCCAGGTGGAAACGCTCGGGAAATTGACGATGGCGAAGGCAAGGCCGACGATCAGCACGCTGACGGTGTAGTTATGCGCATCGGTATAGGTCGCCATGGCCGAGACGGCCATGACCCAGGCCTTCGGATTGACCCACTGGAAGGCGGCCGCCTCGAGGAAGCTCATCGGCTTCGTCCCGGCCTTGCCCTCGGCGATGCTGCGCGACGTGGCGATCTTCCAGGCGATCCAGAGGAGATAGGCCCCGCCCGCGAACTTCATCACCGTATAGACGACGGGAAAGGCCTCCAGCAGCGCGCCGAGCCCGAAACCGACGGCCAGCAGCAGCACGAGGAAGCCGACGCCGATGCCGCACATATGCGGGATCGTGCGCACGAAGCCGAAGTTCACCCCCGAGGCGAAGAGCATCATGTTGTTCGGGCCGGGCGTGATGGAGGTGGTGAAGGCGAAGACCATCAGCGCCAGAAAGATTTCGATCGGCATGGGCAAGCCTTGTGATCCGGATTGTTTTTTCGGATTGATAGCCCATCTCTTTGCAACGACCAGCCAATTCTTGTCACGCGGACAATTCGGCCCTGGAGGAAGCGCAGCATGAAAGCGGAACTACCGGCAGTCACCCTTCCCGGCGGACGGCAGGTGCCGGCCCTCGGCATCGGCACCTGGCACATGGGCGAGGACGGCGCGCCCGTCGCCGACGAGGTCGCCAGCCTTCGCGCCGGCCTCGACCTCGGCATGACGGTGATCGACACGGCGGAGATGTATGCCGACGGCGGCGCGGAGGAGGTCGTGGGCGAAGCGATTTCCGGCCGGCGCGACGAGGTCTACCTCGTCAGCAAGGTGCTGCCCTATAATGCCAGCCGCGCCGGCACCGTCGCCGCCTGCGAGGCCAGCCTGAAGCGCCTCGGCACCGACCATATCGACCTCTACCTCTTGCACTGGCGCGGCCGCCATCCCCTTTCCGAGACCGCCGAGGCCTTCGAGAGGCTGAAGGCGGACGGCAAGATCGGCGCCTGGGGCGTTTCCAATTTCGACGAAAGCGACATGCGGGACCTGCTGGCCGCCGCCGAGCCGGCGCGCCCTGCCGCCAACCAGGTGCTCTACAATCTCGCCCGCCGCGGCATCGAGTGCGATCTCTTGCGCTGGAGCCAGGTGCAGGGCATTCCCATCATGGCCTATTCGCCGCTCGACGAGGGCCGGCTCGTCGGCCATCCGGTGCTGGAGGAGATCGGCCGCATCCACGATGCCAGCTCCGCGCAGGTCGCCCTCGCCTTCCTGCTCACCAAGGCCGGCGTCATCGCCATTCCGAAATCCGGCTCGCCGGAGCGCGTGCGCGAGAATTTCCGCGCCGCGGAGATCCGCCTGACCTCGGAGGACCTGCGCCTCCTCGACGAGGCCTTCCCGCCCCCGACCCGCAAGCGGCCGCTGGAGATGATCTGAGGAACCGCACGGGGCAATTGCCCCTCATCCCGCTGCCGCGACCTTCTCCCCGCAAGCGGGGAGAAGGGGACTGTGGCGATGCTTCACCCGTAAGTGCAGGAAAACCGTGCGGCAAAGTCCCTTCGCCCCGCTTGCGGGGAGAAGGTGGCCGGCAGGCCGGATGAGAGGCCTCTTCTTGCCCCTCACATCCCCTGCGAGCCGCGGTTCATCGCGGCGATGCCCGTGCGGCACACTTCGACGAGGCCGAGCGGCTTCATGATCGCGACGAACTGGTCGATCTTCGACGACTTGCCGGTGATCTCCAGGATGAAGTGATCGGTCGTCGCGTCCACCACCTTGGCGTGGAAGGCGTCGGCAAGGCGCAGCGTCTCCTGCCGCATCTCGCCGGAGCCGATGACCTTCACCAGCGCGACCTCGCGTTCGATCGGGCGTTCCTGGCCGAGCGCGCGGGCGCGCACGGTAAGGTCGACGACGCGGTGGACGGGCACGATGCGCTCGAGCTGCGACTTGATCTGCTCGAGGACGTTCGGCGTGCCGCGCGTCACGATGGTGATGCGCGACAGGTGCGCCTCATGCTCCGTCTCGGAGACGGTGAGGCTTTCGATGTTGTAGCCGCGGCCGGAGAAGAGGCCGATGACGCGGGCAAGGACGCCCGGCTCGTTGTCGACGAGGACGGAGAGCGTATGGCTCTCGGCGACCTGCGTTTCCTTGGCGATGAAATAGGCGGAGCCCGTGGGCTGAAGGTGTGCGTTCATTTCGGTTTCTACCTTTTCATCAAACGAGCTGGCGGCCCTTGGCGTCGATCGCATTGGCGACCGCTTCGTCCGTGGCCTCGTCGGGCAGCAGCATTTCGTTATGCGCCTTGCCCGAGGGGATCATCGGGAAGCAGTTCGTGAGGTTCGCCACGCGGCAGTCGAAGATGACCGGGCGCTTGACGTCGATCATCTCCTGGATGGCGCCGTCGAGGTCGGCCGGCTTGTCGCAGGCGATGCCGACGCCGCCATAGGCTTCCGCCAGCTTCACGAAGTCCGGCATCGCCTCCGTGTAGGAGTTCGACAGGCGGTTGCCGTGCAGCAGCTGCTGCCACTGGCGCACCATGCCCATGTACTGGTTGTTCAGGATGAAGATCTTGACCGGCAGGTTATACTGCACGGCACAGCTCATCTCCTGGATGCACATCTGGATCGAGGCGTCGCCCGCGATGTCGACGACGAGGCTATCGCGGTGCGCGACCTGCACGCCGATCGCCGCCGGGAAGCCGTAGCCCATCGTGCCGAGGCCGCCCGAGGTCATCCAGCGGTTCGGCTGCTCGAAGCCGTAGAACTGCGCGGCCCACATCTGGTGCTGGCCGACTTCCGTGGTGATGTAGGTGTCGCGGTCCTTGGTCAGCTCGTAGAGCCGCTGGATCGCGTATTGCGGCATGATAACGTCGTTGCTGTGGGTATAGGCGAACGAGTTGCGCGCCCGCCACTTGGCGATGGAGGTCCACCAGTCGGCCTGGACCTGCTTGTCGTAGTCCTTCGCGCCCGCCCGCCACTGGCGGACCATGTCTTCGAGGACCGTGCCGACATCGCCGAGGATCGGAACGTCGACGCGGACGTTCTTGTTGATCGACGACGGGTCGATGTCGATGTGGATCTTCTTGGAGTTCGGCGAGAAGGCGTTGAGGCGGCCGGTGATGCGGTCGTCGAAGCGCGCGCCGATGCAGACCATGACGTCGCAATCGTGCATCGCCATGTTCGCCTCGTAGGAGCCGTGCATGCCCAGCATGCCCAGCCAGTTCTTGCCGGAGGCCGGATAGGCGCCGAGGCCCATCAGCGTCGAGGTGATCGGAAAGCCGGTGATCTCGACCAGCTCGCGCAGGAGGCGCGAGGCTTCCGGGCCGGAATTCACGACGCCGCCGCCGGAATAGATGATCGGACGGCGGGCCGACTTCATCAGGCTGACGGCGGCCGCGATCTGGCTGGCGTCGCCCTGCGTCTTCGGCTGGTAGCTCTTCTGGACCGGCGCGTCGGACGGCGGCGTATAGGTGCCGGTCGCGAACTGGACGTCCTTGGGGATATCGACGACGACCGGGCCCGGACGGCCGGACTGGGCGACGCGGAAGGCCTCGTGGATGATGCGGGCGAGGTCGTTGACGTCCTTGACCAGCCAGTTGTGCTTGGTGCAGGGGCGCGTGATGCCGACCGTGTCGCACTCCTGGAAGGC
>Ga0222423_1000215_pt1 | contig 50271 bp, 42 predicted proteins | sample 3A0metagenome_FD_182472 | JGI IMG/M metagenome (GOLD analysis project Ga0222423, IMG submission 182472) | Enriched microbial communities from leaf-cutter ant dump, University of Wisconsin, Madison, United States - 3A0 (version 2) | ecosystem: Environmental > Terrestrial > Nest > Insects nest >...
GCGCGTCCGCCTGGGGCTGGCAGTCCCCGGCCACGGGCACCACGTACGCGAGCGAGACCGCGTGCTGGCGGGGGTCGTGATAGCTCGTGATCCCCGGCGTGGGGAAGTACTCCGCCACGGTGAACGGCTGCGGGGAGGCCGGGATCTGGGGGAGCGCGACGGGGCCGAGGTCCTTCTCGATGTGCCGCAGCAGCGCGTCACGGATCCGCTCGTGGAACATGACGCGCCCCGACACGAGCGAGCGGGACATGACGCCCTCCGGCGTCGAGCGCAGCAAGAGGCCGACGGCGACCACGTCCCCGGACTCGTCCACCCGCACAGGCACGGCGTCGACGTAGACGATGGGCATCGTGCGGCGCACGCGCTGGATGTCGGAGAGGGACAGCCACCCGGAGGACTCGGGGAAGTCGACGGTCTCGGTCACCAGACAGTTCTACCCCGCGGGACCGTCGGCCCCGACGAGGCGCACCGCCGCTTGGAATACTGAGCGCCGCCGTGTTGTCGTAACCGACGGCACACCGACGAGAGGACCCTCATGGCCACCACCGAGCTCACCGCGCAGACGATCGACGAGACGATCAAGGGCAACGACATCGTGCTCATCGACTTCTGGGCCGAATGGTGCGGTCCGTGCAAGCGTTTCGCGCCCGTGTTCGAGGCATCCGCGGAGTCCAACCCCGACGTGGTCCACGCCAAGGTCGACACCGAGGCCGAGGGCCAGCTCGCCGCCGAGTTCCAGATCACCTCGATCCCCACGCTCATGGCGTTCCGCGAGGGCATCCTCGTGTACAACCAGGCCGGCGCGCTGCCGAGCCAGGCGCTCGCCCAGGTGGTCGACGCCGTGCGCGGCCTCGACATGGACGACGTGCGCAAGCAGATCGCCGAGCAGCAGTCCTGATCCCGGGCGCAGATATCCACCCGCAGGATGATCCTCGCGGGGTCGGCAAGCCCTAGCGTTCGTCCTGTCAGGCCGCTCGGCCGGACTTCTGACGATCCGTTGGGGGCATCGTGCGCCGTCCCGTCCCGTCCCGTCTCCTCGCAGCAGCAGCCCTCGGCGCGCTCCTCGTCACGGGGGCCGCGCCGTCGAGCGCGGTCCCGACGACGACGACGGACGCCACCGAGCCCCCGAGCTCGCCGACCCTCACGGTCGCGGGCCCGCTGAGCGTCCTGAGCGACCCCGCCGGGTCGACGGTCGTGTGGCGTCCCGCGACGCCGCCCCGCCACGGCGACGCGCGCCTCGAGCTCGCGGTCGACGGCGTGCCCGTGCGAGCCCCGTTCGCCCGGCTCGGCGACGGCACCTTCTCGGTGCGGCTCGCCGGGGTCGCGGGGCTCGAGCCCGCGCGCGTCTCGGTGGTCGCGGCCGGGCGCGTGCTCGCCGGGGCGGGGGCCTCCCACGGGGCGACCCGCCGGGCCCCGGCCGTCGTCACCCGGCCCACGCGGCTCGTCAAGGCCGACCCGGGGGTGCGCGGCAGTCACGCGACACGGTCGTTCACGTACTCGGCGTCGGGCATCAAGGTCGGGGGTCTGCCCGTCCGGACCGAGGTGCGCGCTCGCGTCGTGCTGCCCGCGGCGACGGCGAAGGGCGAGCGCCCGCTCGTCGTGTTCCTGCACGGGCGGCACGGGACGTGCTACTCGCCCGACGGCGAGGAGACGATCGACTGGCCGTGCGCGCCGGGGCATAAGCAGACGCCGTCCTACCTCGGCTACGAGTACGTCCAAGAGCTGCTCGCCTCGCAGGGCTTCGCGACGGTGTCGATCTCCGCGAACGGCGTGAACGGCCAGGACTGGGACGCGTGGGACGGCGGGGCGGCGGCGCGCGCAGAGCTCGTCGAGCACCACCTCGCGCTGCTCGCGAGGTGGAACGCGAAGGGCGGCAAGGGCGACCTCGCGCGCCTGCGGGGCCGGCTCGACCTCGGCAGGGTGGTGCTCGTGGGTCACTCGCGGGGCGGTGAAGGGGTCAACCGCGCCACGATCGACCTCTCGGCCCGCGGCACCACGGTGGTGCGCGGGCAGGTGCTCATCGCCCCGACGGACTTCGGGCTCCAGGTCAGCCCGGGGGTCCCGACGTCGGTGATCCTGCCCTACTGCGACGGCGACGTGTACGACCTGCAGGGCCAGGCCTACGTCGACCAGGGCAGGTACGTCGGGACACGGGACAAGGCGCTGAAGTCTGCCGTCATGGTGCTCGGCGCGAACCACAACTACTTCAACTCCGAGTGGACGCCGGGGCTGTCGAAGGCGCCGTCGTCGGACGACTGGTGGGACGCGGCCGACGCGACGTGCGGCACCACCGCGAAGGGACGGCTGACGGCGAAGCAGCAGCGTGCCGTCGGGGCCACCTACATCGCCGCGGCCGTCCGCTCGATGCTGACCCGGGACGCGGCCGACGCGACGCGGCTCCTCGACGGCTCGCCCGTGCGGGCGCGGTCCGCGGGCAAGGCCGTCGTGCTCTCGGCCGGTTACACGGGGACACGTCGCGAGGTCGCGAGCGCGTCGAGCGACCTGCGGCTGCGCGCCAAGGGTGGCATGGTCGCCGAGCACTGCGTCTCCGGCTTCGCGGACGTGACCGCCGCGTGCGAGGACCTCGCTCCCAGGTCGCTCTCCCCGCACTGGCTGCTCTACGGGGACAACGCCGTGACGCCGTGGGCGCAGGCCGTGTCCATGACGTGGCGCACGAAGGGTGCCCGGCTCCGTCTCACGCCGGGCACGGTCAAGGACCTGCGTGCGACGCGGCTCGACCTGCGGGTCGCGACCGCGGGACGGGCCGCGTCGCCTGGCTTCGACGTCGTCCTGCGCGACGTGCGCGGCCGCACCCTCACCCTCACCCCCGAGCGGCAGCCGCAAGCGCTGCCCGCGTTCGGCGGCATGGACCAGCGCGTGTGGGCCCAGACGGTGCGCGTGCGGGTCCCGAAGAAGGCCGCGAAGATCGACCTCGCGAAGATCCGCTCGATCACCATCGAGGCGACGAGCGCGAAGGGCCGGATGTTCTTCCTCGACGCGTTCACCTCGCGCACGAAGCAGCCCGCGTTCCGGCGCGCGCACACCAAGGTCCCCACGTTCGAGGTCGCGAGCACGGCCGTCACGGTGGGGGAGACCCCCTCGGGCGTGCAGTCGGTGGACGTGACGATCACGGCACGGCGCAACGCGACGAAGGCCTCGCGCATCGCGATCACGGCCATGAGCCCGCTCGGCGCCGTGACGCAGCGCGCCGTCACGGTGCCCGCCGGTCGCTCGACGGTCACCGTGCCGGTCACCGTGCCCGCCGACGGCGTGTTCGCTCCTCCCCTCGAGGGGCTCGTGACCGTGACACCGCTGCGCAACGCCGTGGCGACCACGTACCTCGGGACGGTCGACGTCACGAGCTCGGCCCCCGTGCCCACGGTGCACTTCCCGACCGCGCACGTCGAGGTCACGCAGGGCGAGACGGTCGAGTGGCCGTACCACCTCTCGGGGCTCGTCGCAGAGCTCGTGTACGTCACCGGGCAGTTCGAGGCACCCGAGGGTGGCGCGGCCGAGCTCACCTCGGCGCACGTCCCCGCGTCGCTCTACACGGTCGTGGGCATGCTCCCACCCCCACGCGCGACGCCCCTGTCGGAGTCCTGGCTCGGGCTGGCCGACGTGATCGCCCCGCTCAAGAGCGGCGGCACGCTCGAGCTGCCCACGCGCGCGACGCCCGCGCTCGCGGCCCCGGCGCACGTGCGGCTCGTCGTGCTCCCGGACGACTGGCACGTCACCGAGCCGATCATCCTCACGGCGACGATCAACCCAGCGTCATGAGGAGGTAGCACCGGCGCGTGCGGAGCCCCCGGCAGGGATCGCCCACCGAGGGCTCCGTCGTCGTCGTCGACGTGCGCGAGGCGGGACTCGAACCCGCACGCCCGAAGGCACCAGGACCTAAACCTGGCGCGGCTGCCAGTTACGCCACTCGCGCTCGCGGGACAGCCTAGGGCGTCCTCACACCCCGAGGTCGCGGCGCAGGCGCGCGACGTGCCCGGTGGCCTTGACGTTGTACGCGGCGTAGGTGAGCCGGCCGTCGGGGCCCACCACGAAGGTCGAGCGCAGCACCGCCGTCACGACGCGCCCGTAGAGGTTCTTCTCGCCCCACGTGCCCCACGCCGTGAGGACCTCGAGCCCGGGGTCCGCGGCGAGGGGGTAGCGGGTGCCCTCGACGGCGACGGCGTCGGCGAGGGCCTCGACCGTGTCGGGGGAGACCCCCACGATCGTGTACCCGGCGGCCGTGAAGTCCTCGAGCGCGGAGTCGAAGTCCGCCGCCTCCATCGAGCACGCGGGCGTGGTCGCGGCAGGGTAGAAGTAGACGACCACGTGCGAACCGCGGTGCGCGGAGAGCGTGAAGGTCCCGCCGTCGGCCGTCGGGAGGGTGAAGTCAGGGGCGAGGTCACCGACCTCGAGGCGGGTGGTCATGGCGGGAGCCTACGTGGGCTGGCACTACCCTTCGACCATGGCCCAGGACGTGAACCCTTCCCCCGCTCGCGCCGACGCCCCACCCATCCGGATGCTCGGGGACCGCTTGCTCGTACGGCTCGACGCGGAGTCCGCCGAGCGCCGCTCCGCCGCGGGCATCGTGATCCCCGCGACGGCGGCGGTGGGCCGCAAGCTCGCGTGGGGGCGCGTCGCCGCTATCGGTCACTCCGTGCGGCAGGTGACGGTGGGCGACACCGTGCTCTTCGACCCCGAGGACCGCGGCGAGGTCGAGCTCGAGGGCATCGCGTACATGCTGCTGCGCGAGAAGGAGCTGCACGCCGTCGCCCGGCCCGAGGCGGCGGGCGAGGGGACGGGGCTGTACCTGTAGGTTCGTCTCTCCGCGTACCGCGCGACGGTGGCTCGGTGTGCGCGCTCAGAGAACTGGTGACACGCTCGACATGGGCTTCGCGGCGTGGCGCCGCGGGTGCTGGGAGGTGACGTGTGGCGCACGACGAGCGGGACGACGGCGACCAGACCCCGACCGCGCCCACCGGGAGCGTGCACGAGGTACTCGCCTTCCTCGCCGAGGGAGTCCCCATGGCCCTCATCGCCGATCTCGCCGACCCGGCCGGCCCGCCCTCGCCCGTGATCCTCGAGGAAGAAGGAGCCCCGGACGAGGCGTGGTGGGTGCCCGACCACGTCCCCACCCAGGACCAGGCGCGGAGGTCGGAGGTGCCCGACGACGACGACCACCTCGACCGTGACGCGTGACACTCGCTCGCGATTGGCGCGGCCCGCACCTCGTTTGCTAGCGTTGCTCCTCGCGCGCCATTAGCTCAATTGGCAGAGCAACTGACTCTTAATCAGTGGGTTCGGGGTTCGAGTCCCTGATGGCGCACAGCAGAAGGCCCCTGACCAGCGGAAACGCTGGGCGGGGGCCTTCGTCGTCGGACCTGGAGCGAGAAGTCTGCGGCGAGTGTCAGAGGTGTGCGCCACGCTGTGGGTCATGAGCGACGAGCGCAATGGCACAGGGGGTGCTCGGACACCGTGGGTCTGGGCGAAGAGCCGGATGGATCAGCACGGCCGGGTCACCGAATGGCTGCCGCTGCACGAGCATCTCGCGGACAGCGCGGATGCGGCCGAGCTCTTGTGGGACCGGTGGCTCGGCGATCAGCGTCGCGCGGTGATCGCCTCGGGCGTCGGGGGCGTCCAGGACGCGCGGCGCCTTGCGATCTTCCTCGCCGGTGTGCACGACGTGGGCAAAGCGACACCGCCGTTCGCGGTCAAGGTACCCGAGCTGGCCGAGCTCATGAGGTATCACGGCTTTCCCCTCACACTGGCCCCTACACGTGAGGACCAGCGGCGGCTCCCGCACGGTCTGGCCGGGCAGGTGATCCTCGAGAGGTATCTGCAGCGTCGTGGTTGGGGGCGCTTCGCGGCGAGCCAGCTCGGCAGCGTGGTGGGAGGGCACCACGGGGTTCCTCCCGGCTTGACCGAGCTCGAGCACGCGCGCTCACGGGACTACCTGCTCGGGGACGATGCGTGGCTCGAGGCGCAGGAGGAGCTGATCGACGCGGCCGTGCGCCGTTCTGGTGTCGACCTCGACCTGCTCCGGGACCGTGGGTTCGGCACGCCCGCGCTCGTGCTCTTGACAGGGCTCGTCATCGTCGCCGACTGGCTCGCGAGCGACGCAGAGCTCTTCCCCCTCGCGCACCCGGAGTCCCAGCTGCGTTCGCGGCACGGCCGGGCACAGCGGGCGTGGGAACGCATCAGGCTGCCCGAGCCGTGGGTCGCCCGGGACGAGGGAGACAGCGCCGACGAGCTCGCGGCGGTGCGCTTCGGCCTGACCGGGGGCGCGCGCCCCGTGCAGGCCGCCGCGATCGAGCTCGCGCGCCGCTGCGACGTCCCGGGGATCATGGTGATCGAGGCGCCAATGGGAGAGGGCAAGACGGAGGCGGCGCTGCTCGCGGCCGAGATCCTGGCCGCGCGGTCGGGGGCGTCCGGGATCGTCGACGCCCTGCCCACCCAGGCGACGACGAACGCCATGTTCACGCGCGTGCTGTCGTGGTTGGGCCGGGTACCCGACGCGTCGGTGGCGGAAGAAGCGCAGCACGCCGTCGCTCTCGCCCACGGCAAGGCGAGGCTCGACCCGGCCTTCAGGCGGCTCCGGGCGGTGTCTCGGGCGAGGGGCATCGGGATCGACGAGGAGCTGCAGAGTGTCGACCGCTCTCGGCGCCAGACGGGTTCATCGATCGACGCCTTCGTACACCACTGGATGACGAGCCGCAAGAAGACTCCCTTGGCGGACTTCCTCGTGGCCACCGTCGACCAGGTGCTCTTCCTCGCGCTCCAGGCACGCCACCTCGCACTCAGGCACCTCGGCCTCGCGGGGAAGGTCGTGATCATCGACGAGGTCCACGCCTACGACGCCTATATGAGCGTCTATCTCCACCGAGCCCTGGAGTGGCTCGGAGCCTACGGGTGCCCTGTCGTGCTGCTCTCGGCGACCCTGCCCTCCGGGGCGCGCTCGCGTCTCGTCGAGGCATACCAGCGCGGTGTCGAGGCGATGCGCCCCACCGTGCCGGACGTCGAGCCCGTCGAGGCGATGTTCCCCGTCTGGACGCAGCCTGAACCCTCCCGCGAGCCGGGTCCCGAAGAAGAGCTGGCCCCCGCCCACCCCCAGTCGAGTGCGTACCCCGTGGTGTGGAGCGTGATGGACGGGGTCGCGAAGGGCGAGGGCGTGCCCGCCTCGGGGCGCGGTGCGCATGTCGAGGTCGAGCTGGCGCCGGACGACGCCGCGTCGCTCGACGCGATCCTCGACGAGGCGCTCGTGGAGGGCGGGTGCGTGCTCGTCATCCGTAACACCGTGCAGCGCGCGCAGGAGACCTATCGGCACCTCGTCGGGCGCTTCGGGGACGGCGATGTGACGCTCGCCCACTCGAGATTCATGGCCTGCGATCGCGCGGGGCTCGACGCCGGGCTCGTGCGGCGCTTCGGGCCCCCGAGCGGTGATCCGGGTGAGGGCACGAGGCCGTGGCGGCACGTCGTCGTCGCGACGCAGGTCGTCGAGCAGTCGCTCGACGTCGACTTCGACCTGCTTGTGACCGACCTGGCTCCGGCCGACCTTGTGCTGCAGCGGATCGGGCGACTGCACCGTCATCCGCGCTCGCGCCCTCCTCGGCTCGAGTCGCCTCGGTGCTTCATCGTCGGGGTCCGGGACTGGAGGGCGGAGCCGCCGGTCCCGGATGAAGGCTCGCAGAAGGTCTACGGGAGCTGGGCCCTCCTGCAGGCGGCCGCCCTCCTGCTCGAGCGCTCCCACGAGGGCGGCGTCATCGAGATCCCGGAGGACATCGCGCCCTGGGTCGAGCAGGCGTACGGAAGCGTGGACCTGGGGCCCGCGAGCTGGGGGAGCGCCCTCGGGGATGCGCGCAAGGAGCACGAGGCCAAAGTCATCGTCAAGGAGAGCGCGGCCACGGTGTTCCGCTTGGGGGAGCCGATGGCGGGCATGGAGCCGCTCACGAACTGGCTGGGGCGCAGCGCAGGAGACGCGGACGAGTCCGTGAAGGGCTCGGCGCAGGTGCGCGACACCGAGGACTCGATCGAGGTACTGCTGCTCGCGCGCGACGAGCACGCCGCGGTCCGCATCCCGGAGTGGATCGACGACGACCTGCACGGGCACCCGATACCGATGGACGTCGAGCCCGATGCGGCGTTCGCGGACGCGATCGCCTCGTGCGCGCTGCGACTACCTGCGGCCGCGAGTCGTGGGGCTCGTGGCGATGCGGTGATCGCGGCGCTCGACAAGTGGTATGTCGAGGCCTGGCAGCGCTCGCCCTTGCTTCGCGGGCAGCTCGTCATGGTGCTCGATGAACAGCCGGACGGGTCCCTCTCGGGTGATGTCGGTGGCCAGCGGTTCACTTATGACCAACGCCACGGCCTCAAGGTCGGGGCTTGAGCGGACGATGAAGATGGCATGACGCATTCAGGGGTTGCGTTCAATCTCATCGACGAGCCGTGGATCGCGGTGCTGGATCGTGACGGGCACGTCGTCGAACTGAGCCTGTCGGAGGTTTTCGCCCGGGCCGAGTCGCTCGAGCAGATCGTCGGCGAGGTGCCGACCCAACAGTTCGCCATCCTGCGTCTGCTGCTGGCGATCCTGCACCGTGCGACGGGCGGACCGAAGGACCTCACGGCCTGGGTGGCGCTGTCTCAGGACTGGACGCTCGCGGCGCGGCTCGCGACGGACTACCTCGAGCGGTTCCACGAGCGCTTCGACCTGCGCCACCCGAGCGAGCCCTTCTTCCAGGTCGCGGACCTGCGTACCGAGAAGGGGGAGGTCTCGGGCCTCGAGAAGCTCATCGCGGACGTGCCCAACGGGTCGCCCTACTTCACCACGAGACTCGGTCGCGGGCTCGCGCGGATCGGCTGGGCGGAGGCGGCGCGCTGGCTCGTCCACGTGCAGGCCTTCGACCCGAGCGGCATCCGCAGCGGTGCGGTCGGTGATCCTCGGGTCAACGGGGGCAAGGGCTATCCCATCGGTCCAGCGTGGGCCGGCCAGCTCGGTGGGATCTCGCTCGTCGGCGAGCACCTCGCCGAGACGCTCGTGCTCAACCTGGTCGTCCCCGACATGGTCGACATCGAGACCTCGGCGGGGGACCTGCCGCCGTGGGAGCGTGCACACCTCGACCAGTGCGCTGACGAGAGCCACGGCGGTGAGCCGCGTGGTCTCGTCGACCTGTACACGTGGCAGTCCCGTCGCGTTCGCCTGTCCGGGGACGACGACGGCGTCACGGGTGTCCTCATCGCTCAGGGGGACCGTGCAGCACCTCAGAACCGCCAGGTCTTCGAGCCCATGTCCGCGTGGCGGTTCAGCGAGCCGCAGACGAAGAAGTCGGGCGTGCCCACCTACATGCCGCGTTCGCACAGTGCCGAGCGACAGTTCTGGCGTGGTCTCGAGGCCCTCATCCCGCACTCCGAGAAGGACTCGTCCGGTGCCGGCGCGCCCCGGAGCCTCCAGCCGAAGGTCGTCCAGTGGGCGGCTCGGGTGCGCGAGCGGACGGACCTGCTCGCTCCGGTGGTGCGGTTGCGCGCCACGGGCGTCGAGTATGGGCCGCAGAACTCCACCTTTGCGGAGATCATCGACGACGAGCTCGTGCTCCCCGCTGACGTGCTCGACGACGACGCTCTCGCGCACTGCGCGATCGACGCGGTCGACTCTGCCGAGGCGGGGGTTCGTGCCCTGGTGCAGCTCGCGCGAAACGTCGCACGCGCGAGCGGCGGCTCCACGGAGGACGAGGGTCCGGGCAACCGGGCTCGGGAACGTGCCTATGCGGAGCTCGATGTGCAGTTCCGTGCCTGGCTCGTGGGCCTGAGCTCCGAGGCGGACCGCCGGGACATGTCCGCCGTGTGGCACGGGCGCGTGCGCGACCTGCTGTACCGGTTGAGCCGGCAGATCATCAGCGAGGCCGGTCCGGCGGCCTGGGTCGGCCGTTCGGTGCAGGGCACCCACGTCGACCTCGGACGCGCCGATGCGTGGTTCCGCACCGCGCTCAGCAAGGCATTGCCGCTCGCCGCTCGAGCGGTCGACGAAGGGGAGGGGAAGCATGAGTGAGCTCACTGCTGAGGTGCTCGAGCGACGGCCGGAGCCGCGCAAGGCCGCTGTCGGCCGCTTCGTCGAGGGTCGCCTGCAGCGGCTGCTCGGTGGCGCGGCGAGCGGCACGAGCGCCACGCGTGCGACGCTCGCCAACCTGCGCGGTGCCGTGGCGCGGGACGTGGGGAGCGTCCCCGAGGTCTGGGAGATCACGCTCGACGGCGCGCCGGGCCGTGCGGACGGTGACGAACCGACGGCCGAGGAGACGGCGATCCACGCGGCGCTGACCCTCTTTGCGGTGCACCAGCAGTCGCGCGACGAGCCGATGCACCGCAAGGGCGTGGGGCTCGGTCAGGCGGTCCGACGACTCGAGGCCCAGGGAGTCGCGCCGGGCGCGGGCGAGACCAGCCCGGTCCGACGCCGCTTCGACGCGCTCGCCACGGCGGTGAGCCTCACCGAGGCGCGGCATCACCTGCGCGGTCTCGTGGACCAGATGAGCGCGAAGTGGGTGTCGCTCGACTATGCGGCGCTCGCCGAGGACCTCTTCGACCTGCAGTTCCCGCAGCGTGCCGCTGCGGTGCGCCTGCGCTGGGCGCGCCAGTACTACCGGATCGATCTCGGCGACGGGGGCGCGGGCACGAGCGCCCCCGATGAGGACAGCACGGACGTCGCTATCAAGGAGGAAGACGCATGACCAGGTTCTACGTGGACGTCCACGTCATCCAGACGGTGCCTCCGAGCAACGTCAACCGGGACGACACCGGCAGCCCCAAGACGGCCGTCTACGGCGGCGTGCGGCGAGCGCGTGTCTCGAGCCAGGCGTGGAAGCGCGCGACCCGGACCGACTTCGAGTCCACCCTCGACAGCACCGAGCTCGGTGTGCGCAGCAAGAGGCTCGTCGAGATCGTCGCCGACGAGATCCGGGGGCTCGCTCCGGAGGTCGAGCCCGACGCGGCCCGGACGGCTGCCAAGGAGGTCCTCGGCAAGGGCGGGATCACGGTGAAGGCGCCCAAGGGCGGTGGCGCGGACGAGGCCGGGTACCTGGTGTTCTTGTCCCGGCTGCAGATCTCGGCGCTCGCCGAGCTGGCCCTCGAGGGCTTGCGCGGCGACGGGGTCGCGGCGATCGAGCGCAAGGCCGTCCAGGCCGTGCTCAAGGGGAAGAACTCCATCGACCTCGCGCTGTTCGGGCGCATGGTGGCCGACGTCACCGATCTCAACGTCGATGCGGCCGCCCAGGTGGCTCACGCGATCTCGGTGCACGCGGTCGAGACGGAGTACGACTACTTCACGGCGGTCGACGACCACAAGCAGCGTGACGCCGAGGAGGACGCGGGCGCGGGCATGATCGGGACCGTCGAGTTCAACTCCTCGACGCTGTACCGCTATGCGACGGTGAACGTCGAGGGCCTGCTCGCCAACCTCGGTGACGAGGCAGCGACACGACGCGCCGTCGAGGCCTTCGTCCGGTCCTTCGTGCGCTCCTTGCCGACCGGGAAGCAGAACACCTTCGCGAACCGGACGCTCCCTGACGCGGTCGTCGTCGTCGTCCGGGAGGACCAGCCGGTGAACTGGGTCGGGGCCTTCGAGACGCCGGTCCCCACGGCCGGGGAGGGTGGCAGGGTCGCCGAGTCCGTCGTGCGTCTCGTGGCGCACGCCCACGACCTCGCGAGCGCCTTCGGCACGGGCTCGTCCACCGCATGGGTGAGCGGCGTCGGGCCCCGGACCGCGCCGCTCGACGAGCTCGGGGCCAGGGTGCCCTTCGACGAGCTCGTCGTCCAGCTCGGTGACCACGTCGCGCAGCGTCTCGGAGTCCCGGCGTGACCTCCTTGGCGCTCCGGCTCGCCGGCCCCCTGCAGTCGTGGGGGGCCTCGAGCCGCTTCGTCCGCCGCGGCACCGAGGCCTGGCCCACCAAGAGCGCCGTCGTCGGGCTGCTCGCGGCGGCCATGGGCAGGCGCCGGACGGACCCGATCGAGGATCTTCTCGGTCTGCGCTTCGGCGTGCGGGTCGACCAGCCCGGTGAGCTGCTCAGGGACTTCCAGACGGCGCTTCCGCGGGACGGATCAAAGCCAATGCCGCTCTCGTACCGGTACTACCTCTCGGACGCGGCCTTCCTCGCCGTCGTCGAAGGTGGTCGCGAGCTGATCGAGGGGATCGACGCCGCGCTGCGGGCGCCCGCGTTCCCGCTCTACCTGGGCCGCAGGTCGTGCCCGCCCGCGGGTCGGTACCTCCTCGGGACGCGTGAGCTCGGGCTCTTCGACGTGCTGCGGTCGGAGCCGTGGCTCGCGTCGAAGCACCACAGGGCGCGCAGCGGTGCGGGTCCGGTCCGGCTCGACGTCGTCGTCGACGCCGACGTCGTCCCTGCCGAGCACGCCGAGCAGCAGGTCTCGCTGACGGCGCGCGACGCGCCGATCTCCTTCGACCCCGAGCTCCGGGAGTACGGCTGGCGCAGGCTCGTGCGGACCCATGTCACGCTCGAGCGCGAGGGTGGTGCGGCCGGCAGGCACGACCCGATGGCGATCGTGGGGGGTTGAGTCGTGTACCTGACCAAGATGGAGATCAACGGCGCGCGCCGGGGAGCCCGGTTCCTGATCGGCTCGCCGCAGGCCATGCACGCCGCGGTCCTCGCCGGCTTCGGCCCGGACGCTGCGGGGCGGCCCTTGTGGCGCGTGGACCGCCACGGTCACGACATCGCGCTGTACATCCTCAGCGCGCACGAGCCCGACCTGACCCATCTCGTCGAGCAGGCCGGCTGGCCGACCACACGAACGTGGCGCACTCGGGACTACTCGGACGTCCTCGACTCGCTCTCGAACGGGCAGGAGTACGGCTTCCGGCTCACGGCCAACCCCACACGCTCGGTGCGGCTGCGGGAGGGCGAGCGCTCCCAGCGGGTCGGGCACGTCACGGTGGCCCAGCAGACCTCGTGGTTGCTCGATCGCGCCGAGCGGCTCGGGCTGGGGCTGGGGACGGCGGAGCAGCCTCGCTTCGGCGTGGTCCACCGTGAGGTCAAGAAGTTTCGCAGGCAGGGCAGCACCGTGACACTCAGTACCGCCACCTTCGAGGGGACAGTGAGGATCGTCGATGCTGTCGCGGCGCGTGCAGCGATCACCCAAGGTGTTGGCCCGGCTAAGGGATACGGGTGCGGATTGCTGACCCTCGCGCCCCTCGCGCGGACGGACCGAGCACCGGGATGACGCCCGGGCCACCGCCTGCTCGCGTTCATGAGCTGGCTCGGGTGCAGGACCGCACGACGTTCCTGTATCTCGAGCATGCGGTGGTGCACCGGGACGGCAATGCCCTGACCGCGCGGGACGAACGAGGGACGGTCCACATCCCGGCCGCGTCGCTCGCTGCCCTGTTGCTCGGCCCCGGTACGAGCGTGAGCCACCAGGCGATGGTCCTGATGGCCGAGTGCGCCTCGACTGTGGTCTGGGTGGGGGAGAGGGGAGTGCGCTACTACGCGCACGGCAGGACGCTCGCGCGCGGTACCCGCTTGCTCGAGGCGCAGGCCCGCAAGGTGTCGCACCGGGGCGAACGGCTCGCCGTTGCCCGCGCCATGTACGCGATGCGGTTCCCGGACGAGGACGTCGCGGCGCTCACTATGCAACAGCTTCGGGGGCGAGAAGGAGCCCGTGTCCGGCGCACCTACCGGGAGCATGCGGAACGGACCGGAGTGCGGTGGATCCGTCGTGACTATCGACCGGACGACTTCGACGCGTCCGATCCGATCAACCAAGCGCTCTCCGCAGCGCACAGTGCGCTGTACGGCCTGGTTCACGCCGTCGTCGTCGCGCTCGGGTGCTCTCCGGGGCTGGGCTTCGTCCACACGGGGCATGACAGATCCTTCGTCTACGACATCGCCGACCTCTACAAGGCGGAGACCTCCATCCCCGTGGCATTCGACGTCGTCGCCGACCAGGCCATCGATATCGGGTCGGCGACGCGGCGAGCCATGCGCGACACGATGTTCGGTCAGCGGGTGATCGAACGATGCGTAAGCGATGTCCGTGCGCTGCTCGACAGTGACGACGTCGCCGACGACGACGGCCTCGGGGCGGATGTGGTCGCCCTGTGGGACGGTGATCGCGGCGTCGTCGTCGGAGGGCACAACTACGAGGACCCTGACTGGTGACCGTCATCATTCTCACTTCGTGCACCGCTGGCCTGCGCGGCCAGTTGACGCGATGGCTCCTCGAGGTGGCGCCAGGGGTGTTTGTCGGCTACGTGAGCAGTCGGGTCCGGCTCAGATTGTGGGAGCGCGTTGCCGAGCACGTCGGGCGCGGGAAGGCCCTGCTCGTCTACGCGGTGCGATCTGAGCAGCGACTGGCGTTCGAGACGATCAATCACGACTGGACACCTCGCGACTTCGACGGCCACACCCTGATGCTGCGGCCGTCCGAAGGGGCATCCGGCGCAGTGTTCAATGGTCCGCGGCCCTCTGAGAGCTGGAGCATCGCCGCGCGTCGACGGAGATTCGGTCGTGACGCCGAGCGCATCCGCCGTCAGAACGACTAGTGGGTCTGCGCAACTGATGTGCTTTGGCGTTCTGCCGAGCTATCCTTGCTGGTCAGCAAGTGTGCTCCCCGCGCGAGCGGGGATGAGCCGTCACGGGCTTGGTCGGGTCGTAATCCTCGGGGCGTGCTCCCCGCGCGAGCGGGGATGAGCCCGTCGGGCGGATGCTCACGAGCCGCCTCGGCCGGTGCTCCCCGCGCGAGCGGGGATGAGCCCGCTGGCCAGTGGCTGTACAACGCCGGCAAGAAGTGCTCCCCGCGCGAGCGGGGATGAGCCACAAACAGCGCACGGCCACATCCCGATCGTCGTTCGTGCTCCCCGCGCGAGCGGGGATGAGCCGGGCGGCAGGAGGGGGAGCAGCGACTCGACGACGTGCTCCCCGCGCGAGCGGGGATGAGCCACGGCCCCCGCTCGGTGAGCGAGGGCCGTGGTGGTGCTCCCCGCGCGAGCGGGGATGAGCCGGCTCTCGGGAAGGGCTGACACCCCACCAACGAGTGCTCCCCGCGCGAGCGGGGATGAGCCGGTGACGCAGGCGGGCATCCAGGACATCCGGCGGTGCTCCCCGCGCGAGCGGGGATGAGCCGTCGGGGCTCGGGCCGAGGTCCGCGCCGTCGGAGTGCTCCCCGCGCGAGCGGGGATGAGCCCCGCCCAGCCCGTTTAAGCGAGAAGCCCCCGCCGTGCTCCCCGCGCGAGCGGGGATGAGCCCCGGGTCACGGTCACCGGGGTGCCGTACTGGCTGTGCTCCCCGCGCGAGCGGGGATGAGCCCCCACCCCCGCAGTACCGAACCACCTCAAGGAGGTGCTCCCCGCGCGAGCGGGGATGAGCCCGCGTTCAGGAGCAGGCCCATGCCCACGGTCGCGTGCTCCCCGCGCGAGCGGGGATGAGCCGAGAACCCTCGAAGCCCTGAGCGACCGCGAGTTGTGCTCCCCGCGCGAGCGGGGATGAGCCGGTCCTCGTCGGCGTCAAGGACGCGTTCACCTTGTGCTCCCCGCGCGAGCGGGGATGAGCCGACGACGTTCGCCTCGGTCGCCGGGGTCGTCAAGTGCTCCCCGCGCGAGCGGGGATGAGCCCACGTACCCGCCGAGCAGGTTCGCGAGGTACAGGTGCTCCCCGCGCGAGCGGGGATGAGCCGATCAGCCACCTGAGCCACATCGACAAGCCGCTGGTGCTCCCCGCGCGAGCGGGGATGAGCCCTCGTCGCGCGTCGCGTCGCCGTTCTCGATGGGGTGCTCCCCGCGCGAGCGGGGATGAGCCCCGCCCGCGCCTGAGTCACTACGCCTACGGGCGGTGCTCCCCGCGCGAGCGGGGATGAGCCCGTCGAGCGCCGTCGCGAGACGGTCGCCTATGAGTGCTCCCCGCGCGAGCGGGGATGAGCCTGGCGGGGCACGGTCGCGCAACGCGAGGAAGCCGTGCTCCCCGCGCGAGCGGGGATGAGCCCGTCGGGCGGATGCTCACGAGCCGCCTCGGCCGGTGCTCCCCGCGCGAGCGGGGATGAGCCAGCGGCAGATGCGTCGCCCCCGCTGACCCCACCCGTGCTCCCCGCGCGAGCGGGGATGAGCCGGCGAATCCGACCGTGAGCTGGACCCTCCCGTGGTGCTCCCCGCGCGAGCGGGGATGAGCCCTCGCCGATGTGGTCGCGGACGAAGTTGAAGCGGTGCTCCCCGCGCGAGCGGGGATGAGCCGCCCCGCCTGGGGCACTGATCCGGGCGGGTGCCGTGCTCCCCGCGCGAGCGGGGATGAGCCCGAGCGCAAGCGTGTAGACATTCGGGTATCCAAGTGCTCCCCGCGCGAGCGGGGATGAGCCCGGCCTCAGTCCCCGCCAAGGGCTCCAGCTCCAGTGCTCCCCGCGCGAGCGGGGATGAGCCACCGGGGGCGCTCCTCCTCGCGGCACGCAGCCAGCGTGCTCCCCGCGCGAGCGGGGATGAGCCGGCGTCGGCACCGTCGATGACGTCGTGGGAGTGGTGCTCCCCGCGCGAGCGGGGATGAGCCCCCAGGTCTCCGGCGTCCTCACGGCAGGTCACCGTGCTCCCCGCGCGAGCGGGGATGAGCCGTCGTTGACGACGGGCGCATAGGTCGAGATCCAGTGCTCCCCGCGCGAGCGGGGATGAGCCCGTCACTTACGTAATGCGCGCGAGGCCGAATCGGTGCTCCCCGCGCGAGCGGGGATGAGCCCTCGGCGATGTGGTCGCGGACGAAGTTGAAGCGGTGCTCCCCGCGCGAGCGGGGATGAGCCGATCCACCCTCTCGCAGCAGTGCTGACAGACGGGTGCTCCCCGCGCGAGCGGGGATGAGCCCGATGGTCGCGTCGTCGTCGATGGGAGCGAGTAGTGCTCCCCGCGCGAGCGGGGATGAGCCGGTGGCCGCCGCGACCACCTTGCCCGCCTGGTCGTGCTCCCCGCGCGAGCGGGGATGAGCCGTGCCAGGGTTCGAGGTCGTCCGACATTGCCTCGTGCTCCCCGCGCGAGCGGGGATGAGCCGGTCACGGTGTAGCGGTGGCGGCCCGTAGTGGGGTGCTCCCCGCGCGAGCGGGGATGAGCCCAGTGGCAAGCATGCGCGCCCCCTGTAGGCGGAGTGCTCCCCGCGCGAGCGGGGATGAGCCGACGACGAGGACGACCGCCGACCGCATCGGCTTGTGCTCCCCGCGCGAGCGGGGATGAGCCGTCGGGCCAGGGCATCGTCGACAGGTCAGCCGGGGTGCTCCCCGCGCGAGCGGGGATGAGCCGTAGGCCGCGATCAGGCGCGCAGCCTTCGGGTCGTGCTCCCCGCGCGAGCGGGGATGAGCCGCAGCCTTCTGTCAGGCCGCGTGGACGCCCTCGGTGCTCCCCGCGCGAGCGGGGATGAGCCTGAAGGACTAGCCGCGATCCCATCGGAACGTGGGTGCTCCCCGCGCGAGCGGGGATGAGCCGGCCGGCGTGTCGTGGCTGCCCGGTCTCGCCCAGTGCTCCCCGCGCGAGCGGGGATGAGCCCCGTCAAACCCCTGGGAGACCGCGAGCTCGTAAGTGCTCCCCGCGCGAGCGGGGATGAGCCGATGCTCTGACCTGCGAGAACGCAAGGATCATCGTGCTCCCCGCGCGAGCGGGGATGAGCCGCACGAGACGGGGATCGCCCTCGACCTCGCCGAGTGCTCCCCGCGCGAGCGGGGATGAGCCCGCGTCCGGCTCGAGGCCCGACGTAGAGGCAATGTGCTCCCCGCGCGAGCGGGGATGAGCCGTCCACGAGGGACAGGTCGTCGTAGTTCTCGCGGTGCTCCCCGCGCGAGCGGGGATGAGCCCCGGCGTCGCGGTCGGTCTGGCCTGGCGTGTGCGTGCTCCCCGCGCGAGCGGGGATGAGCCGACATCCCCCAGCAGGGTCGCCGTGGCGGTCGAGGTGCTCCCCGCGCGAGCGGGGATGAGCCCCGCACGGCACCGCAATGTCACCATCCGTTGGAGTGCTCCCCGCGCGAGCGGGGATGAGCCCACCTCTACGAGCCGCTTGAAGTGCCGCCCGGTGTGCTCCCCGCGCGAGCGGGGATGAGCCCTCGTCACGAGCTGCTTCCTCAGCCTTGCGGGCGTGCTCCCCGCGCGAGCGGGGATGAGCCCCTCACCCCTACCCAGCAGCAGCTCGTCGGGACGTGCTCCCCGCGCGAGCGGGGATGAGCCCGCGGTCGCGACGGTGACATTCGACCTCGACGTGTGCTCCCCGCGCGAGCGGGGATGAGCCCGACGCCGCCGAGCGTGCGTCGAGGAGGGTGTGGTGCTCCCCGCGCGAGCGGGGATGAGCCGGTCTTGCCGGACTTGAGCGCCGCCCCGCCCATGTGCTCCCCGCGCGAGCGGGGATGAGCCCTGCTCGCCCTGCTGTCCGTTCTCTCCCCGCTTGCGCTCCCCGCGCGAGCGGGGATGAGCCGCCGCTGATCCGCGCGGCCGAGCTTGACGAGTGGTGCTCCCCGCGCGAGCGGGGATGTGCCCGCGGTCGCGACGGTGACATTCGACCTCGACGTGTGCTCCCCGCGCGAGCGGGGATGAGCCGCCCACGGTCTGCCCTGCAGGGGTCGTGCTGGAGTGCTCCCCGCGCGAGCGGGGATGAGCCCGCTGCGGCGGGGCGCTGGGCTTGTTCTCTGTCGTGCTCCCCGCGCGAGCGGGGATGAGCCGGTGTCGGGAAGGTCACGGCCGTGCCGGTGCCTGTGCTCCCCGCGCGAGCGGGGATGAGCCGCGCAAGCGCTCGCGCACGGACGCGATCGTGCTGTGCTCCCCGCGCGAGCGGGGATGAGCCGAGAGGGCAATCATGCGAGGACTACGACTCGGCGTGCTCCCCGCGCGAGCGGGGATGAGCCCGTTCCGACGATGCCGGCCGGCGTGTCGGTCAGGTGCTCCCCGCGCGAGCGGGGATGAGCCCGAGGGCAGCGAGAAGGAGGTCGAGTTCACCCCGTGCTCCCCGCGCGAGCGGGGATGAGCCCCGCCTACCTCGGGCTGTTGGGCGCTGACGGGAGTGCTCCCCGCGCGAGCGGGGATGAGCCGACGGTGTGGGCGTCCCGGCTGGTGGCACCACGGTGCTCCCCGCGCGAGCGGGGATGAGCCCGCAACGCCACGGACCCGGCGAAGGCGTACGTGGTGCTCCCCGCGCGAGCGGGGATGAGCCACGGCCCCCGACCACCACTGCCCGCCTTCCCGGGTGCTCCCCGCGCGAGCGGGGATGAGCCAACGGTTGGCGATGACCCATGATGTGGCGGTGATGTGCTCCCCGCGCGAGCGGGGATGAGCCGGGGCTCATCGAGGGGCTCGAGGCTGACAACGCGTGCTCCCCGCGCGAGCGGGGATGAGCCGTGGTGGGGCGTGCTCGCGGGGTGCTCCCCGCGCGAGCGGGGATGAGCCCGCGCGGCCGACCCAGATGAGGAACGCGACGGCGTGCTCCCCGCGCGAGCGGGGATGAGCCGTCCGTCACCCCAGGCCAACGTTCCTCCGGGTAGTGCTCCCCGCGCGAGCGGGGATGAGCCGGACGGCAACTCATGATCGAGACCGTCAGCACCGTGCTCCCCGCGCGAGCGGGGATGAGCCGGTGTCATGACCGACGCCGACACCGAGCGCCTGGTGCTCCCCGCGCGAGCGGGGATGAGCCCGCACGACCTGACCGGCGAAGAGCACCAGGAGGGTGCTCCCCGCGCGAGCGGGGATGAGCCCCCCGCAACGCCAACGGGCACCGACGCCGCGAGTGCTCCCCGCGCGAGCGGGGATGAGCCCGGCATGGCCTCGGCGAGGCGGGTGGCGTTGAGGTGCTCCCCGCGCGAGCGGGGATGAGCCGCCGATGGAGTGGGATGAACTTGCTGAGGCCGAGTGCTCCCCGCGCGAGCGGGGATGAGCCCCTCAACCCCGCCCAGACGCTCTCCCGCAAGCGGTGCTCCCCGCGCGAGCGGGGATGAGCCCTGCTCGGCTGGGACCGCCTGACCGTCATCGGCGTGCTCCCCGCGCGAGCGGGGATGAGCCCGCGTCGGACGGCTTGATGCTCACAGGAGACCTGTGCTCCCTGCGCGAGCGGGGATGAGCCCGTGGCGACGGGCGGCATCACCGCTGGCGGGGCGTGCTCCCCCGCGCGAGCGGGGATGAGCCGACGAAGAAGGGCGACTGGATCAAGCTCTCGAAGGTGCTCCCCGCGCGAGCGGGGATGAGCCCTCGGCGGCCGTCACGACAGCCACCAGCGCACGGTGCTCCCCGCGCGAGCGGGGATGAGCCCGCCGGGTGCGATGGTGCGCTGTGGAGCTTGACGTGCTCCCCGCGCGAGCGGGGATGAGCCCCGCATGCGACGCATGGCCTCGCGGACCTCGTCGTGCTCCCCGCGCGAGCGGGGATGAGCCGGGTGGTGCCGAGCAGCAGCAGCAGCGCGAGACGTGCTCCCCGCGCGAGCGGGGATGAGCCCGGCGGCTCGTCGGACGCGGGCACGTGCGTCGGGTGCTCCCCGCGCGAGCGGGGATGAGCCCGAGCTCCAGCCGTACTACGGTCCAGGGCTCGTGTGCTCCCCGCGCGAGCGGGGATGAGCCGACTTCAGCCCCTCGATCGTCTGCGTCCCGGAGGTGCTCCCCGCGCGAGCGGGGATGAGCCGCCACGCCACGAACGACAGCAGCGCATCAGTAAGTGCTCCCCGCGCGAGCGGGGATGAGCCGGGGCGGGGGAGGATGCGGACGATCCAGCTCAGGTGCTCCCCGCGCGAGCGGGGATGAGCCGGTCACGCTCAGGATCGTGAACGACGGGGCGAGGTGCTCCCCGCGCGAGCGGGGATGAGCCCACCACGGGAAGCCTGGCGATTACCTTCCCGGCGTGCTCCCCGCGCGAGCGGGGATGAGCCGTCCACGAGGGACAGGTCGTTGTAGTTCTCGCGGTGCTCCCCGCGCGAGCGGGGATGAGCCGCCGGTCTTCGTCGCCCGCGAGGATGTGGAGGCGTGCTCCCCGCGCGAGCGGGGATGAGCCTGCCAGCCCTGCGTCGGGGACAACCCAGTCCCAGTGCTCCCCGCGCGAGCGGGGATGAGCCCTCGCTGCCGCCTACGGCGAGTACCCGACCGTCGTGCTCCCCGCGCGAGCGGGGATGAGCCCGCGCGCCGGTGAGGGTCCAGCACCACGCTCCCGTGCTCCCCGCGCGAGCGGGGATGAGCCGAGTCGCCGCGAGCGCCGCAGCAGCCACAGCGCGTGCTCCCCGCGCGAGAGGGGATGAGCCCCGGCGTAGCGGTCGGTCTGGCCTGGCGTGTGCTGTGCTCCCCGCGCGAGCGGGGATGAGCCAGCGTACAGCGCGACCTACGGACTCTACGTGCAGTGCTCCCCGCGCGAGCGGGGATGAGCCTGCCCGGGCGAACGCGACTTCGAACTTTGCCTTGGTGCTTCCCGCGCGAGCGGGGAAGAGCCGACCTCCGGCAGGGCGCCCCAGCTCGACCAGCGGTGCTCCCCGCGCGAGCGGGGATGAGCCGCGGTCGAGCGCGCCATCGCGAAGAAGGGCGTAGTACTCCCTGCGCGAATGGGTATGAGCCGCTCGGTTACCCGGGTAACCGAACTGGCTCCCAGTGATCCCCGCGCGAGCGGGGGATGAGCCGTCCAGCCGCAACCTGTTCGCCGTCTCCCCCCACGGTCAGATGGAGGGTCGCTTCCCCGCGTGCGCGGGGCCCGTGAGTTCGTCGAACAGATCTTCGGTTCGGTGGAGTAGCAGAAGGTCTCCGGGGACCAAGAGCCGCACGGGGACCGCACGTGGGGCAACGCCACCGACTCGAGCGACGTCAGTTACGCCTAGATGGCCGAGCGAGCGTCTCGGCCGGCTCCGGAGTTAGCCAGCACTCGATCCTGGGCCCAACGACGCGGGGTGCGTACGCTGAGGATCATGGAGCACAAGGTGTCCTCGGCGGCTCCTCCGGTCGAGATGACCGAGAAGCAGATCGATGACGCCCTGGGGTAGATCGCACTTCAGCGTCTGGCCGAGGACGACGGCACGAGGATTCCTCTGGAGGAGGTCCTCGCCGAGTTCACCCCCGAGTTGCTGCCCTAGATGACCTTACCCTCACCTCTGCTGCACGCAAGGACCTGCGTGCTCCCCGCGCGAGCAGTGATGCGCCGCACCGCGTCAGAGCGGACTCTCCGATGGTCGAGTGCTCTCGATGCGAGCGCGAGAACTCCAGTGCGCAGAGTCACCGAAGAAGCCGATGTTGCCCTTCATCGCGCGGCCCCATCCCACCGCCGAAGACGCCCTCTACCCATACCCGCAGGTTCTACACTGATCGCCCCTCCACAGGACACGGGGTGCGTGATGGGACGATCCACCGAGGCTCAGGTCTCGAGGGCGACAGTCGTGTGCGTGGCGACGGCCCTGGTCCTCGCAGGTTGCGCGTCGGGCGGGGCGGAGGAGTCGCCAGAGCCCACCTCGAGCTCGTCGGTCGAAGTCCCAGCCGAGACGCCGTCGTCGGACCCGGTGCCCTCGCCCCCGGAACCTTCCGAGGCTGAGGAGGGACGCGGCGACATCATCCCCGAGGAACCCGAGCTCAGCCCGCCGACCACCGAGACCACCACCATGGTGGATCCCGTCGCGCAGTCCTTCACCGTCGAGGTCCCGAGCGGCTGGGACTCCACGGCGTTCTCCACGGGGATGTACAGCGACCACCGCACGACGGTCATCTCGGTGAGCCCCGACGCCAGCACGGTCCTGTTCGTGGGTGACCCCGCGCTTCCGGACTACTGGGTGCCCAGCGACCCGAACAACCAGACCGACGCGGTGCGCAGCTGGGTGGACATGAGCGAGCGCGCGGTGTGGAGCGAGTACCAGGACGCGGGTTCGTGGGTCGCGGAGTGGGTGCAGGGCAAGTTCTCCGCGCTCGACGGGTTCGTGATGCACGGCACCGAGGACCTGCCCGACGACGCCGCGCAGATCGCCCAGATGATCGCTCAGGCGACGGGTGCGCAGGTGATGGTGACGGCGGCGCGCGCCTCCTTCGAGTACGCGAGCGCGGCGGGCACCATGAGCGGCTCGGTCCGTGGCGTCACGTTCGGCGGACCGCAGACGTGGGCGGCCCAGGTGCAGGGACTGTCGACGCTCGGGAACGTCGGCGACTACGAGCCGATGGTCCAGGCGATGTCCACCTCGCTGCAGACCACCCCCGAGTGGGCCTCGCGCCAGCAGGACTTCTGGCAGGGCATGACGGCCAGGTCCGAGGCCTTCACCCAGCAGCTCATCGCCAACCATCACGCCAACATGGAATGGATCCGCACCAGTTCCGTCGCGCACCAGCAGAAGATGGAGTCCATCTGGGCGGCGAACGACGCGAGCATGGCGAGCTACTACCAGCGCATGGACTCCCTCGACAGCTCGCGGCGGTCCTTCCTCAACTACATCCAGGGCGAGCACACCGTGCGCAACAGCAGCGGACAGTCCTTCCAGGTGGCCCAGGGGGCCGACGTCTACTACGTCAACCCGAGCACGGGCCAGAGCCTCGGCGGGGACGTGCGGTTCTCGGAGCAGGACCTCGTGGAGATGGGGCTCGACCCTTCGGACTGGACCCTTACCGAGATCGTGCGCTGAACGAGGCCGTCGGGGCTCCGCGTCGCGCGCTCGCGGTTACGCTTCCCTCGTGAACGTTCCCCGCATCGCTCTGGCCACCTACACCCTCCTGCCCGAGCTCGACGACGACGACGCCCCGCTGCTCGACGTCCTCGCGAGCCGAGGGGTCCACGCCGAGGCCGTCGTGTGGGACGACCCTGCGGTGGACTGGGGCGCCTTCGACCTCGTGGTGATCCGCAACACGTGGGACTACATGGACCGGCTCGAGGAGTACCTCGCGTGGGCCGAGCGCGTCTCCCAGGTCACGACGCTCGCCAACCCGCTCGAGGTGGTGCGTTGGAACACCGACAAGATCTACCTGCGCGAGCTCGAGCGGCACGGGGTCGCCGTCGTCCCCACGAAGTACCTCGACCCCGCCGAGCACAACGAGGGGCGCAAGATCCACGCGCGCACCCCCGGCCGCGGGCAGTTCGTGGTGAAGCCCACCGTGAGTGCGGGGTCGAAGGACACGGCCCGCTACCGCTCCGGGGACGTCGACGACCGCGGCCAGGCGATGCGTCACACCCGTCGGCTCCTCGACGATGGGCGCCACGTGATGATCCAGCCCTACCTCACGGCCGTGGACGACGTCGGGGAGACGGCACTGATCTACGTCGGGGGACTGTTCTCGCACGCCGTGCGCAAGGGTGCGATCCTCCGCGGCTTCGGCGACCCGCTGGACGAACCGTTCATGGCCGAGGAGATGAGTCCGCGCGAGGCGTCTGCGGCCGAGCGGGCGGTGGCCGACGCCGTGATCGAGGCGCTCCCCGAGCTCGTGGGCGGGTGCGAGCGCGCCGAGTTCCCGTTGCTGTACGTGCGGGTGGACCTGGTGCCCGATGCCGACGGCAGGCCGCTCGTGCTCGAGGTCGAGGCCACGGAGCCGTCGCTGTTCTTCCGGCAGGCGCCGGGGACCATCGAGCGCTTCGCCGACGCGATCGTGGGCCGCGCCCTGGCAGCCCGCGCCTCCTGACCCACCCCCGCGAGGCGTGCACTTTGGCGCCATTGGGGCACATCCCAGTGCCGATCTCTCGCCGAAGTGCACAGTTCACGGGCTGGGCGGGAGGGGCGTTGGTTATTGCTGGCGGTCGGGCAAGGGTTGCTGGTCCTCGACCTGGGGCTCACCGGGGACGGGGTCCGCGGCCCGGGGCTCGTCGCGGTCGGCCGGGCGCGGGGGCTGCAACCTGTTGACGGAGCCCTCGCCGCCCTGGCGCCCGCCGTACGGCCGGCCATGGTCCGCGAACTCCTCGCGGTGGAACGCAAGCTCCCAAGGCCCGATGCGCAGCGTCGCACCCGTGCGCAGGGCACGGTTCGTGGGTTCGGCGGCCGAGCCACCGCCCACCTCGGCCATCGGTGCCAGCCGGTACTCGTCACGTTCGTCGTGGTAGACGGTCACGTGGTGCGGCTCGGTGCCGGGCAGGCGGATGTCCTGGTCCGCACCGGAGCCGATCGTCACCTCGTCCTTGTCCAGCCGGAAGCGCTCCGGCAGGCCCGTGACGCCCTCCGGCGCCACCACGATCACCAGCTCGGGATGCCCCGCGCCGGGTGCGGCGTGCGTGGTCGTGACGGGCTCGCTCGGGTGGTCGGGCGCGGCGTGCTGGCCAGCATGGTCATGGTCCATGCACTCCACCTTCTCACCGGCCCCCGCGGGCCGCACCTGGAGCGCGGGTCATCGGTTGAGACAAAAAACCCGGCCCCAGAGGGGCCGGGTGGTGTGGATCTAGTCTAGCAGCGCCGAAGGCTCGGGCTACCACTCCTGCGGCTTCGTGATGCGCTGACCGATGGCGTGCGGGAGTTGATGCTCGTACCAGTCAGAGGGCTGCATCTGATACCACCAGTGATTGCCGACACCGTCGGTGTGATCGCCAGCGAGCTTGCCAGCACGGTAGCCCTTGGTGGGGTTCACCACGCCGACCGGCACTTGATGACGCGCGAAGGCGATGGGGTAGGCCAAGTCGCTGTCGTTGGAGATCACGACGGCCGCGTCGACGGCCCCGGTGAGGATGTCGATCAGGAGGTGTGACGCGACATTGACGTCTGATCCCTTCTCCTCGCGCCGCGCAATGGAGGCCATGAACCGGGCGTTGGGGACGTCCTGGTCAGCTCCGTCTTGGACCATCAGCGGCCACTGAGGATGACTGATGACCGGCTTGCCGTTGCGACCGGCGGTTGCGAGCGGTGCCGTAGCGATCCGTGCCACATAGTTGCCATAGCTGATTCGGGTTGCCGAACCGGAGCGTTCCAGAGCACGAAGGTAGACGTCCTGCTCTCGTTGGCCGTGGGGGTTGCTCAATCCGCTCACACGAGCTGTGCAGTAGGTGACGGTTTCGATGACGGGGTCCTGCCAGTGGGAGTGCCTCACGATGAGGCTGGAAGCAAGTGCGCTCAGATCGAGCCAACGCCACCCGGTCGTCGATCGGCCGCACAACCCTCGACCCCCGTAGTACAGGTTGAACCCGTCGATGTAGACCCCGATCCTCATGGGGAGGGAGCGTAGTTGTCGCTACTGACATCGAGCGGGGTGCGCAACTAGGCCCTGCCGGAAAAGCACTTTGCCCCCGACTCAGGAGCCGGGGGCAAAGGCGGTGGGGTGGCTAACGGGACTTGAACCCGCGACCCCCTGGACCACAACCAGGTGCTCTACCAGGCTGAGCTATAGCCACCGTGCGGCCCGCGCGAAGCGGACCGACGAGGAGTCTACCCGCTCTCGGGGCGATCGCCGCACACGATTCCCGCCGGCGTCAGGCCTCGACGGGTGGCGTGGGCAGGTGGGCGGCCGCGACGGACGTGCGCGTGATCTCCGCGGAGATCTCCCGCACGGTCGGGGTGTCCGGCCCGGGCTGCGGGACGAGCATCGCGGCGCGGTAGTAGCGCAGCTCGTCGATGCTCTCGAGGATGTCCGCGAGGGCGCGGTGGCCGCCGTGCTTCTCGGGGGAGTTGAAGTAGATGCGCGGGTACCAGCGCCGCGCGAGCTCCTTGAACGAGGACACGTCGATGACGCGGTAGTGCAGGTGCGCCATGAGCTCGGGCATGTCCCGGTCGAGGAACATCTTGTCCATGCCCACCGTGTTGCCGGCGAGGGGCGCCTTGCCGGGCTCGGGCACCCACTGGCGCACGTAGGCGAGCACGGCCTCCTGGGCCGCGGCCATGGTCGTGCCGTCCGCGAGCTCGTGGATGAGCCCGGACTTCGTGTGCATGTCCACCACGAACGGGTCCATCTGCTCCACGGACCCCGGGGTCGGTGCGATCACCACGCTGACGCCCTCGCCGAGCACGTTGAGCTCGGCGTCCGTGACGATCACGGCGACCTCGACGAGCGCGTCGGCCCCGATGTCGAGGCCGGTCATCTCGCAGTCGATCCAGACGATGCGGCCGTTCTCTGCGCTGGTGGTGTGGTTCACGCGCCCAGCCTAGAGGGGGGATCCGACTCACCCTCGCGTTCGGGGGGTTCGGGTCGCGTCGGCATGGTCGCACCGAGGGCCACGGCACCGACGACGACGACGGCCGCCCCGGTGCCGATCACGAGCCCGAGCCGCCATCCGGCCCCGGCCCAGACGATCCCCAGGCACGTGGCTGCGAGGACGACGACGGCGAGCACCAGGCGGTCGCGCCAGCCGTGGCGGGCGTCGTCGTCGGACCTCTCGGGCTGCGCGTGGCGACCCATCAGCGCGCCCCGGGCCCGGGCACGGCGGTGCCGGGGGCGATCCGCTCCTCGCGGGACCCCCGGCACCGGGTTGATCGTGGGCTCACACGGCCCATCGTGGCACGGCTTCGCCCTGGCACGGGCAGGTGCCCGCGGGTGCCCCGTTGAGCCGGGGGCCGTGCTGTGCTCGCTCGAGCGTGGTCCGCCGCTGCTCGCGCTGCGCGATGAGCGCACGCAGGACGGACACCAGCCGCGTCGCCTCGGCGACACGCTGGCGGTGCTCGGACCGAGCGACCTGGAGCTGTGTCTCGGGATGCATGGTGGTGGTGACCTTCCTGGGCGTGCGAAGGCGCCCCGACGGGCGGGGTCTTCGCGGTGGGGTTGGATCGGCCTGGCCAGGCCTGTGCGCGCTGCAGCGGTAAACATCCTCGCGGCACGGTGCCGCGAGTGTCACGGGATTATTCGGTCAACGCCCAGGTCGAGGCGGTGGACGCGGTCACGCGCGGTGGACGCGCAGCGGCCCGGAGCTCTGCGTCACGGGCATGAGCTCGATGACGTTGATGTTCACGTGCGGCGGCTGGGCCACGGCCCAGTGCACGGACTCCGCGACGTCCTCGGCGGTCAAGGCGCTCGCGCCCTCGTACACCTGGGCGGCGCGCTCGGCGTCCCCGCCGAACCGGACCGTGGAGAACTCCGTGCCGCCCACGAGGCCCGGCTCGACGCACGTGACGCGCACCCCGGTGCCGTGCAGGTCCGCCCGCAGGTTGAGGCTGAGCTGGTGCACGAACGCCTTCGTGGCCCCGTACACGTTCCCGCCCGGGTACGGGTAGGTGCCGGCGATCGAGCCGAGGTTCACCACGTGCCCGCGACCGCGCGCCACCATGCCCGGCAGGATCGCGCGCGTGCAGTGCAGGACGCCCGCGCAATTCGTGTCGAGCATCTGCTGCCACTCGTCAAGGTCCGCCTCGTGCGCGGGCTCGAGGCCGAGCGCGAGCCCGGCGTTGTTGACGAGCACGTCCACCTGGGCGAAGCGCTCGGGGAGGTCCGCGACGGCGGCCTCAACGGCGGAACGGTCCCGCACGTCGAGCTCGAGCGGGTGGACGTTCGGGCCCAGCTCCGCGGCGAGCCGTTCGACACGGTCCGCGCGGCGTGCCGCAGCCACCACGAGGGCGCCGTCGTCGGCGAACCTGCGGACGATCGCGGCACCGAAGCCCGCGCTGGCACCCGTGACGAAGACGGTCGGGGAGGTCATGGTCCCCACGGTACGGCGAACGCCGCCCCGGGTGAACGCCGGAGCGCTCGCGCACTAGGGTGGTCGGCATGGCCGGCACCGAGTCTCGCGTGGCGATCTACATCGACTTCGACAACGTCGTCATCTCCCGGGCGAGCCAGGCCAAGTCCACGGGGGTGGCCTCGACCGTGGCGATCGACGTGCTCCTGGACTTCGCCACCCGGTACGGACGGCTGACCATCGCGCGCGCGTACGCGGACTGGTCCGTGGCGCAGAACGCCGGGTACAAGGACCAGCTCGTGGCGCGCGCCGTCGAGCTGGTGCAGCTGTTCCCGGCCACGCGCACCAAGAACGGCGCGGACATCCGCATGGCCGTCGACGCGATCGAGGACCTCTACCTGCACCACGACCTCACCCACGTGGTGATCGCCGCGGGGGACTCGGACTTCATCCCGCTCGCCCAGCGGGCCCGGCGGCTCGGGCGGGTCGTGCTCGGGGTGGGCGTCGCGGGCAGCATCAGCAGGGCGCTCGCGAGCGCGTGCGACGTCTACGTCGACTACGACGAGCTGCTCGAGGACCGCCAGAAGCTCGAGGCCCAGGACGACCACGACGAGCCGAAGGTGCCCGCCAAGGTGGCGCCCGACGCGCAGCCGACGTCCGGTGGCGCCTCGCCGCGGCGCGCGTACCCGCTCATCACCGAGGCGCTGCGCGGCGTGGATGCCCAGCACCCTGACCGCGAGTGGCACGCCCTGTCCGCCTTGAAGGCCCAGATCCTGCGGATCGCGCCCACGTTCAAGGAGTCGGACTACGGTGCGGCGAGCTTCTCCGAGCTGCTCGGGCGCTACTCGAGCCAGATCGAGGTCAAGGACAACAAGGCGCGGCTGCGCTGACCCGCCGCGCCCGGCTTGCCAGCGGGATGGGCGCCCCCGGCAGGACTCGAACCTGCAACCTACGGATTAGAAGGCCGTTGCTCTATCCATTGAGCTACGGGGGCCGACGTCGGCCACGCCTCAGGGCGCAACCGAGCGGCCCCAGGGTACGCGCCGTGGCCGCTGGGCTGCGGCGCGTCAAGGTGTGCGGTTCCTGACGAATGGCGTCAGCAACCACACAGCGCGCGGAGCCGGGGTGCTTCAGCGCGCGATGCCGAGGTAGACGAGCACGGCACGCTCCAGCTCGAGCATCGTCTCGGTGGAGAGCCTGCCGCACCGCGAACCCAGGTTGGCGCGGGGGACCGTGTGGAGCTTGTCCGCCATGGCGAAGGAGTCCCTCTCCAACCCGGTCTCGGTCGCGGGGACGCGGACGCGGGTAGGGGAGTCGACGTGAGTGCTCGTGACGAGCACGGTCGTGACGAAGTCGAGCCCCCGGAACAGGTCTGACGTCAGGATCACGGCGGGGCGTGGCTCGGAGGAGAGTCGCCCGGCCCCTCCGGCGATGGTCCACACCTCGCCGCGGTGGACTACCTCCACCCGGTCTCGTCCCAGTGCGCGTCGGCCCAGCTCGTCTGAGCGAGGAACTCCGTCAGGTTCTCGTGGACGTCAGCCGCGTTCATCGCCGCCGTCGCGCGATGCGCTTCCTTCGCGAACTCGGGACTTCGCACGTCCGGCACCCAGACGCGCACCTCGCGGTACCCGCGTTCTCGCATGCGGGCGCGGTACGCGGCGACTCGTTCCCTCGACGTGACCATGCCACCACGTTACGCGTAACGGACGTGGGGCGCCACGAGGAATGGCGCCAGTGAGTCTCGGCGCGCGCCGTTTGGCCCCCGGCGCCACGACCAGGGAAGATGGCCGTGTGACCGCCGCGACCTCGCTGCCCGACGCCGGGCGCACCACCGACCCGGGGGAGCCCGAGGTCTCGCGCACGCTGCTCGACGCGATCCGCGACCTGCGCCGGGACGTCGCCACGACGAGGTTCCCGCTCGACGTCGAGGGCGCCGAGGAGGCCAGGGCCTCGCGCACGCGGCTGCTCGACCAGCTCGACGACCACCTGCTCCCGCGCCTCGCGGACCTGTCCGCCCCGGCGATCGTCGTCGTCGCCGGCTCGACGGGCGCGGGCAAGTCCACGCTCGTGAACTCCGTGCTCGGCACCGAGGTGACGCAAGCGGGCGTGCTGCGCCCCACGACGCGCCGGCCCGTGCTCGCGCACCACCCCGACGACGCCGACCTCCTGAGCACCCACCCCGTGCTCGACGCCGTCGAGGTGGTCGCCCACGAGTCCGTCCCGCGCGGCATCGCGCTCCTGGACGCCCCGGACATCGACTCCGTGCTCGAGACGAACCGGGACACCGCCCACCGGTTGCTCGAGGCCGCCGACCTGTGGCTCTTCGTCACCACGGCCTCGCGCTACGGCGACGCGCTCCCGTGGCGCGTTCTCGACGACGCGACGGCCCGCGGCGCCTCGATCGCCATGGTGCTCAACCGCGTCCCGCCGGGCGCGCTCACCACCGTCCGCGGGGACCTCCTAGGTCGCTTGCGCTCGCGGGGGATGGCGTCCGTGCCGTTGTTCGTGGTGGCCGACGTCGGACCCCACGAGGGACTGCTCGACCCGAAGGCCGTCGCGCCGATCGGCCGGTGGCTCACCATGCTCGCGGGACCGGACCGTGCGCGCTCGGTGATCTCTCGTACCCTGCGCGGCTCGCTCGCGGCGCTGCGCCCCTGGGTGGACGAGCTCGCCGAGGCGGTGCAGGCCCAGGCGGAGGCGGCGCTGGCGATCCGCTCCGAGCTGGCCCCCGTGCTCGAGGCGCCCGCCGCGTCCGCGCGCGGGCGGGTCGTGGCCGGGGAGGTCGCCGCCGGTGCGGCCCGGTCCCGGTGGGCCCAGCTCACCGCGACGGGGGCACCGCTGTGGGGGCTCGTCTCGCGTCGCGGGCGGATCAGCGGCACCAAGCGCCTCGCGAGGGCCCGCGCCGAGGCGCTCGCCGCGCTCACCGCTGACCTGCGCGCGGCCGCGCGCGTGTCCCTGTACTCCGCGGGCGAGCTCGCCGCCGAGGCGATCGCGACGCACCTCGAGGCCCGCGGGGCGATCGGGCGCGGGGTGCTCGGGATGTGGCGGGGCGACGCCGAGGACGGCGTGAACCCCGCGGAGCGCCGCAACGCGGAACGCGCGGTCCAGGCCGACGAAGCGGCCGCCCGCTGGGCCTCGGCCGTGGGGCCCGCGGTCGCGGACGCCGCATCCCGACTCACCGACAAGGGCGCGACGCGGCGGTGGCGCAAGGCGTCGAGCGCCCTCGGCGACGGCGGGCTCGAGGCGGTCGTCCTCGCCGCGGGAGCCGGGCTCGAACCGGCCGGCGACCTGCTGCGTGCGCTCGTGGGCACGGCGGCACAGCCCGCCGTCGACGCAACCCGGACGGCACTCCTGGAGCGCACCGACGAGATGGTCTCGGGCGAGCTGGCCGCCGTCGTCGGCGTCCTCGATACCCCGCACCTCGCGGAGGACGCCTCCGCGACCCTGCGCCTGCGCCTCGCCGTCCTCAAGGCCGCCTCGTGAACGCCCCCCAGGCTCATCGCGCGGGCGGCGCGAACGAGCAGAGCGCGACGAACGCCCTGGCGCACCGCGCGAGCGAGATCACGCGGGCGCTCGAGATCGGCGGCGAGCGGCTCGACCCGCGCGTGGTCGAGCAGGTCACCGGCGCGCTCGAGGGCGTGCGCGAACGGCTCGCGCTCGGCGTGGACCACACGGTCGTGGCGCTCGTGGGCGGCACGGGCTCGGGCAAGTCGAGCCTGTTCAACGCGCTCACCGACTTCGACTTCGCCGACGTCGGCGTGACGCGACCCACCACGTCGAAGGTGACCGCGTGCACGTGGGGCGGCAAGGCCGACCCGCTGCTCGAGTGGCTCGGCGTGGACCTCGACCGGCGCATCGAGCGCGAGAGCGACCTGCTCGGCGACGACGAGGCGCTCCTGCGGGGCCTCGTGCTGCTCGACCTGCCCGACCACGACTCGATCGACCCCGCCCACCGCGAGGTCGTGGACCGGCTGCTACCCATGGTGGACCTGCTCGTGTGGGTCGTGGACCCGCAGAAGTACGCCGACGACGCCCTCCACTCCGGCTACCTGCGCCGGCTCGCCGCGCACGAGGCGGCCATGCTCGTGGTGCTCAACCAGATCGACACCGTGCCCGAGGACCAGCGCGCCGGGCTCGCCGCGGACGTCGGGCGGTTGCTCGTCGAGGACGGCCTGCACGGCGTGCCCGTGCTGAGCGTGTCCGCCCGCACGGACGAGGGGGTCGACACGCTGCGGGCTCGCCTCGCGGCCGCCGTCGGGCGCCGGTCCGTGGCCGCGGAGCGCGCGGGGGCCGAGCTGCACGACGCGGCCGCGCTCGTCGCCACGCAGGTGTCCGACGGCGAGCCCGCGACGTTCCCGCGCGAGCAGTTCCTCGACGCCGTGGCCGAGGCGGCCGGTGTGCCCGTGATCGCGGCCGCCGTCGAGGCCGTGGTGCGCGGCAACGACGTGCGGGTGCCGTCCTTCGGCGCGGTCGGCCACGACACCGTGCAGCTCGCGCGCTCGCGGTGGCTCGACCAGCTCGAGGCCGGCCTGACGCCGCGGTGGGCGGAGCATCTCGCGGCCTCGCTCCCGGACGTCCCCCGACTCGCGAGGGAGCTCGACGCCTCGCTCGCCCAGGTCGGGACCCATGCCGTGCCCTCCCGCGCGGCCGGTGCCGTCAAGGCCGCCGCGATCGTGACCTCGCTCGCGGCGCTCGCCGGGGTCTCGGTGCTCGCGGGGCACGTGCTGATGGGCGTCGTGGCGGGTCGGGGCGTGGTGTGGCCCGGGGTGGGGCTCGCCGCCGTCGTCGCCGGCGTGGCCCTCGTCCTCACGCTCCTGCTGGCCCCCACCGCGGTACTGCTGCGGCGCTGGTCCGCGCGCCGGCGCGGCGAGGCCGTGCTGCGCGAGGGCCGCGAGGCGCTCGGGGCGGTCGTGGACGCCCGGCTCGGGGCGCCCACGCGCGAGGTGCTCGACGAGCACCGACGCGTGCGCGAGCTCGCGAAGGAACCCGGCGTGGCCGCCGACGGCGCACCGCGTTCCACAGGTCGCGACGCCGCCCAGCACGCGGGCTGAGCAACTGCTCCACCCTCTCAGGGACGAAGGCCGGGACCCACCGGCCCGCAACCTGGAGGAATCATGAGCAACGACGTGTACGTCACGGTGGCCGGCTGGGTCGCCAAGAAGCCCGAGATCCGGGTCACCGCGGACAAGACGGAGTGGACCTCGGTGCGCGTCGCCTCGACGCCGCGCCGCCGCACCGCCGACGGCCGGTGGACGGACGGCAAGACGGAGTGGTTCGAGGTCAAGGCGTGGGGCGAGCTCGCGCAGAACGTGGCGCTGTCCGTGGACCGCGGGCACCCCGTGGTCGTCACGGGTCGCCTGACCACCGACGAGTGGCAGACCACGGAGGGGGCGGACCGCAAGAACCTCGTGATCCACGCGCAGGCCATGGGTCACGACCTCGCGCGCGGGCGCACGACCTTCGTGCGGGTGCGTCACGAGTCGGGTGCGGACGGCGCGGTCACGGACGTGTCCGGCGCCGTCGAGCTGCCGGACTCTCCGCCGTCGGCCCCCTCCCCGGAGGACCTCGACACGGAGGGCGCCGCCTCCCAGGACGCAACGGCGCCCGACGCCGAGCTCGAGCCCGCGTTCTGAGCCCGGCCCCACCTCCCTCCGCCGTGAGGGAGGTGGGCGGGCCTCCGCCATGAGCGCACCGGCGCATCACCGCGGGCGGAGAGCCGCGCCGGCGCGGGAGCCCGATAGGCTGGGGGGTGTGGCTGAATTCATCTACACCATGTACAAGGCGCGCAAGGCGCACGGCGACAAGGTCATCCTTGACGACGTCTCCCTGAACTTCCTCCCCGGCGCGAAGATCGGCGTCGTGGGCCCCAACGGGGCCGGCAAGTCGACGATCCTCAAGATCATGGCGGGCCTCGACCAGCCGTCCAACGGCGAGGCGCGGCTCGCGCCCGGCTACACCGTGGGGATCCTCCAGCAGGAGCCGCCGCTCGACGAGACGAAGACGGTGCTCGGCAACGTCGAGCTCGGTGTCGCCGAGATCAAGGGCAAGCTCGACCGCTACAACGAGATCTCCGCCGAGATGGCCGAGCCGGACGCGGACTTCGACGCGCTGCTCGCCGAGATGGGCCAGCTCCAGGAGGCGATCGACGCCGCCGACGCATGGGACCTCGACGCCCAGCTCGAGCAGGCGATGGACGCGTTGCGCTGCCCGCCGCCGGACGCGGACGTCACGAAGCTCTCCGGTGGTGAGCGCCGCCGCGTCGCGCTGTGCCGGCTGCTGCTCGAGAAGCCCGACCTGCTGCTCCTCGACGAGCCCACCAACCACCTCGACGCCGAGTCGGTGCTGTGGCTCGAGCAGCACCTGTCGAAGTACCCCGGCGCGATCCTCGCCGTGACCCACGACCGCTACTTCCTCGACCACGTCGCGGAGTGGATCTGCGAGGTGGACCGCGGGCGCCTCTACCCGTACGAGGGCAACTACTCGACGTACCTCGAGAAGAAGGCCGAGCGCATCAAGGTCCAGGGCAAGAAGGACGAGAAGCTCGCCAAGCGCCTCAAGGAAGAGCTCGAGTGGGTGCGCCAGAACGCGAAGGGCCGTCAGACCAAGTCGAAGGCGCGCCTGGCCCGCTACGAGGAGATGGCCGCGGAGGCCGAGCGCACGCGCAAGCTCGACTTCGAGGAGATCCAGATCCCGCCCGGCCCGCGCCTGGGCTCGGTGGTGATCGAGGCGAAGGACCTGCGCAAGGGCTTCGGCGAGCGCGTCCTCATCGACGGGCTGAGCTTCACGCTCCCGCGCAACGGCATCGTGGGCGTGATCGGCCCCAACGGCGTCGGCAAGACCACGCTGTTCAAGACGATCGTGGGCCTCGAGCCGCTCGACGGCGGGGACCTGAAGATCGGCGAGACGGTCAGCATCTCCTACGTGGACCAGTCCCGCGGCGGTATCGACCCGAAGAAGACCCTCTTCGAGGTGGTCTCGGACGGCCTGGACTTCATCAAGGTCGGCAACGTCGAGATGCCCTCGCGCGCGTACGTCGCGGCGTTCGGCTTTAAGGGCCCTGATCAGCAGAAGCCCGCGGGCGTCCTGTCGGGCGGCGAGCGCAACCGGCTCAACCTCGCGCTCACCCTCAAGCAGGGCGGCAACCTGCTCCTGCTCGACGAGCCCACGAACGACCTCGACGTCGAGACCCTCGGCTCGCTCGAGAACGCGCTGCTGGAGTTCCCGGGGTGCGCCGTCGTCGTCTCCCACGACCGCTGGTTCCTCGACCGCGTCGCCACGCACATCCTCGCGTGGGAGGGCACGGAGGAGAACCCGTCGAGCTGGTACTGGTTCGAGGGCAACTTCGAGTCCTACGAGGCGAACAAGGTCGACCGGCTCGGTGCCGACGCGGCGCGCCCGCACCGGGTCACCTACCGCAAGCTCACGAGGGACTGAGCCGTGGCGCGCCTCGCGGTCCCGGTCGCGGTGCGGTGGGGCGACCTCGACGCGTACGGGCACGTCAACAACGTGGCCGTGCTGAGGTTGCTCGAGGAGGCCCGTGTCGCGGCGTTCTGGCATCCCGGCGACGGCGAGCCCGCCCACCCCACGGCCGTGCTGCGTGCGGGCCCGGGCGCGGACACCGTCACGGTGGTGGCCAAGCACGAGGTGGAGTACCTCGCGCCGTTCGGGCACCTGCGCGACGGCGTGGTGGTCGAGCTGTGGATCGGCCGCCTCGGAGGCGCGTCGATCGACATCTGCTACGAGATCCGTGGTGCGGGTGGTGGCGAGGGGGCCGACGACGGCGCCCGCCGGGCCGGTCCGTTCGTGCGGGCCACCTCCACGCTCGTGATGCTCGACGCGGCCACCAACGCTCCCCGGCGCCTCGGCGACGCGGAGCGCGCCGCGTGGGAGCCGTACGTCGAGGCGCCCGTCCCGCACCGACGCCGGGGTTGACCCTCCCGTCACGGGAGGCTCCACGGTGGTGGGCGTGGACGAGCTGATCGCGATCGGGGAGATGGCCAGGCGCACGCGCCTGACCGTCAAGGCCCTGCGCTGGTACGACGAGGTGGGCGTGCTGACGCCTGCCCACGTGGACCCGGCGTCGGGCTACCGGTACTACCGGCCCGAGCAGGTGGCCCAGGCTCGGCGGTCCGGACATGCGGGACGTGTCGGGCGAGCACTCGTTCGCGCCGTGCGCGCCACTGCGGGTGGTACAGGCACCGGCGGCGCACCGCGTCGTCCGTGCCGAGCGCCAGGACGTGCCCGTTCGGGTCGGAGCTGCGCGGTCGCACCATGCACCCGGTGCGCGGGCCCGTGCGGCGTCGCGCTCGTCAGGGCCCAGGGACGCGGAGCATGCCCTCCTGCGCGATCGACGCGACGAGCGCGCCGTCCGCGGAGTACACGCGCGTGGCGCCGAGCCCGCGCCCGCCCTGGGCGCTCGGGGCGTACTGGACGAAGAGCAACCACTCGCTGACGTCCACGTCCCGGTGCCACCACATCGCGTGGTCGAGGCTCGCGATCGACAGCCCCTCCGAGCGCCAGGACAGCCCCCCGCGGCGCATCACGGGTTCGAGCATGATCATGTCGCACGCGTAGGCGAGCAGGGCGCGGTGACCGAGCTGGCTCGCCTCGACCGGATGACGCGCGCGCAGCCACACGAGCTGCTTGCCCTCGGCGCGCTCGGCGGGGCTCAGGTACAGCGAACCGCCCACGTGGCGCAGGTCGAAGGCCGTCTGGGACACCCAGAACTTCGCGACCGGGTGGTCCACGAGCCCGAGCTCCTCGTGGGCGCTCGTCACCTCGTCCGGGGCGGGCACGTCCGGCATGGCCTCGGCGAACTCGATGCCGGGCTGGTCCTCCTGGAACGAGGCGATCATCGACAAGATGGGCTCGCCGCCCTGGATCGCGTGCGTGCGCCGCGCCGAGAACGAGCGCCCGTCCCGCAGCCGCTCGACCTGGAACGTGATGGGCTCGTCGAGCCGCCCGGGCCGCAAGAAGTAGCCGTGCATCGAGTGGGGCAGGCGCGCGCCGGCGAGCGTGCGCCCCGCCGCGAGGACCGCCTGCGCGAGCACCTGCCCGCCGAACACCCGCCCGTTGAGCTGGGGCAGCGAACCGCCCGTGAACGTGTCGGGGCCCACCTGGTCGAGGTCGAGCGCGTCGAGGAGGGTCGCGACGGGGTCCGACGGCGGGCCGCCCGCCCCAGGGGCGTCGGGGCCGGTCACGGGGTGTCCTCGAAGGTGTTGATGAGCGAGTGGGCGGCCCGTTCGAGGTAGTCCCACAGCTGGGCCTCGTGCAGCGGTGCGAGCCCGGCCTCCTGCACGGCGACCTTCATGTGCGCCAACCACCGGTCTCGCGCGTCGGGGTTGACGTGGTACGGCGCGTGGCGCATGCGCAGCCGCGGGTGGCCGCGCTGCTCGGAGTACGTGGTGGGCCCGCCCCAGTACTGCTCGAGGAACATCGCGAGCCGGTCGGCGGCGGGTCCGAGGTCCGCCTCGGGGTACATGGGCCGCAGCACGTCGTCGTCGGCGACGCCCTCGTAGAAGCGGGCGACGATCCCGCGGAAGGTCTCGCGCCCGCCCACGGCCTCGTAGAAGGTCTCGGTCACGCGCTCCATCCTCCCACCTGCCGTGCGGCCCGGTCAGCGGGCGAGCTCGCCGAGCACCACGGCCCGCGCATCGCCCGCCGTGGGCGCGTTGAGCGCGAGGCGACCCAGGCGCACGGCCTCGGCGCGGGTCACCCGGGCGAGCATCGCGGCGACGTCGGGCAGCGCGGACGGGGTCATCGACAGCGAGCTCGCGCCCAGGCCCACGAGCACGACGGCGAGCGCCGGGTCGGCCGCCGCCTCGCCGCACACGCCCACGGGGCGGCCCTGGAGCTCACCGCCCCGGCACGTCGCCGCGACGAGGTGCAGGAGCGCGGGCTGCCAGGGGTCCGCGAGCTCGGCGAGCGAGGAGAGCTGGCGGTCCGCGGCCATGGCGTACTGCGCGAGGTCGTTCGTGCCGATCGACGCGAACGCCGCGTGCGCGAGGATCTGGCCGGAGAGCAGGGCGGCGCTCGGCACCTCGACCATCACGCCCGCCGTCGCGAGCCGGTGCCGCGCGGCGAGCTCGACGAAGTCCGCGGCCTCGTCCACGGTCGCGACCATCGGCGCCATGACCCACCCCTCGACGCGCTCGGCCTCGCACGCGCGCGCGATCGCCTCGAGCTGGGTCACGAGCACGTCGGGGTGGACCACGGCGGTCCGCAGGCCCCGCACCCCGAGGGCGGGGTTGGCCTCGGAGGTGTCGGTGAGGAACGCGAGGGGCTTGTCCGCGCCCGCGTCGAGCGTGCGCACCACGACGCGCCTGCCGGGGAAGTGGCTCAGCACGGCCCGGTACGCCTCGACCTGCTCGTCGAGGGACGGCGGGGTGTCCCGGTCGAGGAAGCAGAACTCGGTGCGGAACAGGCCGATGCCCTGCGCGCCCGCGGACGCGGCGGCTGCGGCGTCGCGCGCGTCCGACACGTTCGCGAGGAGCGCCACCGGGTGGCCGTCGGCCGTGCGCCCCTCCCCGTCGAAGCTCGTGGCGCGCCGTGCCCCGGCGATGGCCTCGGCGATGTCGTCCACGCCGGGGTCGAGCCGGACGGTCCCGAGGGAGCCGTCCACGAGCACGACGTCGTCGTCGGCCACCGCCTGCAGCAGCCCGCGCGTCGCGACGACGGCGGGGATGCCGAGCGCCCGCGCGAGGATCGCGGTGTGGGCGGTGGGGCCGCCGGACTGCGTCACGAGGGCGATCACGTGGGCGGGGTCGAGCCGCGCGGCGACGGCGGGCGGGACGTCGTCGGCCACGAGCACGAAGGGCTCGGAACGCACGGGGACGCCGGGTGCGGGCCGGCCCTGGAGGGCGGCGACGATCCTGTCGCGCACGTCCGCGACGTCGCTCGTGCGCTCGGCGAGATAGCCGCCGATCTCCTCGAACTGCCGGGAGACCACCTCGGCCGCCTCCCACACCGCGCGCTCGGGCACGAGGAGCTCGGTGCGCACGCGCTGCTCGGCGTCCGCCACGAGCGTGGGGTCCCCGGCCATCGCGGCCGTCGCGGCCAGGACGTCGCTCGCGTCGCCGCTCGCGAGCCCGGCCGCGGCCGTGAGCTCGGCCTGCACGGTGCGCGAGGCCCGGGCGATGCGCGCGACGGCCTGCTCGACGTCGGTACCGGGGGCGAGGCGCACCCCCGCGGGCGGTTCCGCGACGGGCGGGGGGAGCAGGACCACGGGGCCGGCGGCGCGACCCGCGCTCACGGGGATGCCGTGCAGGGTGCGGACGTTCCCGTGCGTCATGGTGTCCCTTCGTCGTGACCTGACCCGAGCATAGGTGCCCGCGGCGGGCGTGCGCGGACTACGCTGGAGGAGGTAACCGTCCCCGTGCGGGTCGGGCGGACGAGGTGGAGTGTGTGATGAGCAAGGCTGAGCAGATCCTCGCGGCGCTCGGTGGCGACGCGAACGTCGTCGACCTCGAGCCGTGCATCACGCGGTTGCGCGTCGAGGTGAGCGACCCCGCCCTCGTCGACGAGGAGGGGCTGCGCGCCACCGGCGCGTTCGGCGTGGTGCGCTCGGGCCGCGTGGTGCAGGTCATCGTGGGTCCCGAGGCGGACGACCTCGCCGCTCAGATGCACGAGCTGCGCTGAGCCGTGGGTCTCGTCCGCGCTCCCGTGCCCGGCACGGTGGTGGCGCTCGAGGACGTCCCGGACGAGGTGTTCGCGACGCGCATGCTCGGCCCGGGGCTCGCCGTCGTCCCCGAGGACGTCCCCGAGCTCGACGCCTTCGCCCCCGTGGCCGGCACGCTCGGATCGCTGTACCCGCACGCCGCGGTGGTGCTCGACGCGGGCCGGCGCGACCGCCCCGTGCTCGTGCACCTCGGCCTCGACACGGTCGAGCTCCACGGGGAGGGCTTCACGCTGCACGCCGAGATCGGTCAGCAGGTGCTCGTGGGCGACACGCTCGTGACGTGGTCCCCGGGTCAGGTGCTCGCGAGCGGGCGCAGCCCCGTGTGCCCCGTGCTCGCGCTCGGGGTGGGCGCGGACGCGGTCGCGCTGATCGCGGAGCCCGGCACGCACGTCGCCGTGGGCGACCCGCTGTTCGACTGGCTCGGCTGAGCGGGCTTCAGGCGCCGCCCAGACCTTCCTCGTCCGCGCGGGCGTCTGCGGTGCGTGCCGAGGGTGGGCGCAGCAGCACGCGCTGCCCGGGCAGCACCATCGCGATACCCTCCGCCGCGAACACGTCCTTCACGGCCGCGCGCAGCGCCCGCGCCACCTCCCACTGCCGGGCGGGCGCCGTCTTGGCGAGGATCCGCAGCATCGCGGACTCGGCCGTGAGGTCCTCGATCCCGCTCACGTCCGCCGGCCCCATGATGACGCGGCCCAGCTCGGGGTCCTCCGCCACCCGCGAGGCCGCGAGCCGCAGGGCGTCCTGCACCTTCGCGATGTTCTCGTCCGGGTCCACCCGCACCTCGACGATCGCGCGTGACCAGCCCTGCGTGAGGTTGCCCACGCGCAACAGCTCCCCGTTGCGCAGGTACCACAGCGTCCCGTGGAAGTCCCGGACCTGCGTGACGCGCAGGCCCACCTCCTCGACCGTCCCCGACACGTCCCCGAGGTCGATCACGTCCCCGATGCCGTACTGGTCCTCGATGAGGATCGCGACGCCCGAGAGGTAGTCCTTGACGAGCGTCTGCGCCCCGAAGCCGAGCGCGACGCCGACGACGCCCGCCGAGGCGATCAGCGGTGCGAGGTTGATCTCCAGGATCGTCAGGATCACCGTGATGATCACGAGGATCACCACGATCGTGGCCGTCGAGCGCAGCACCGACGCGAGCGTGTTGGCGCGCAACGTGCGCCGCGCCGAGACGAGCGGGTCCGTCATGGGCGGGACGTACTTGCCGCCCCGCGCGATGAACCGCTTGGCGCGCTGGCGCAGGGCGGTGCGGCCCCGCTCGAAGCGGCGCACCGCCTGGGTGATCGTCGCGCGGACGAGCCACAGCACGATCGAGCCCACCACGAGCGTGAGGAGGATCTGCAGGGGCACCTCGAGCCACTCGCGGTCCGTGAGCAGCTCGTCGAGCCAGGACGTGTGCATGAGTGCACAGTAGTCGTCGTGGGCGCGCCGGGCAGTCCCACGGCCACGGGCGGCCCGCTCTGGCAGGATCGACGGGTGGGAACCGAGTGGAAGGAACCGAGCGAGCGGCTCGACGCGCTCGCGCACGCCTACGGCATCGTGCCCTCGCGCACGGGCTACGGCGGCGGCACGCACCCCACCGACGAGCGGACCGTGATCGCGGCGCTCGCGGCGTTCGGCATCGACGCGTCGAGCCCCGAGAAGGTCGAGGTCGCGCTCGCGCACCGTGAGCTCGACCCGTGGCGTCGCGTCCTGCCCCCCACCCTCGTGCTGCGCCAGGGGCACCGTCGGCGCGTGCCCGTCCACGTGGACCACGGGGACCCCGTCACGTTGTCCTTGCGCCTCGACCCCGAGGCCGGCGGCGGCACGCGCGAGATCGCGCAGGTGGACCACTACACGGAGCCGCGCGAGGTGGACGGGCGGCTCGTGGGGCGCGCCACGTTCGAGCTGCCGGACGACCTGCCCCTCGGGTGGCACGAGCTCGAGGCGCACGGGCCGACGGCGCGCGCCCGGGCGACCGTCGTCGTCGTCCCGACCCGTCTGGAGCTGCCCGCGCACCTCACCGCCGACCGCTCGAGCTGGGGCTTCATGGCTCAGCTCTACTCGGTACGCTCGCGCGCCTCGTGGGGTGTGGGGGACTTCGCCGACCTCGCCGAGCTCGGCTGGCTCGCAGGACGGCACGGCGCGGACTTCCTGCTCATCAACCCGCTCCACGCGGCCGAGCCCGTCGCCCCGCTCACGCCCTCGCCCTACCTGCCCACCACGCGGCGCTTCGTGAACCCGCTGTACGTGCGGGTCGAGGAGATCCTCGAGACGGCGTACCTGAGCGCCGCCGACCGCTCCCTCGTGGAATGGGCGTCCGAGCCGGCGAAGGCGCTCAACGAGGACGCGGGCCCGATCGACCGGGACGCCGCGTGGACCGCGAAGAAGTCCGCGCTCGAGACGGTGTTCGCCGCGGGCCGTTCCGCGGGCCGCCAGGCGCACTTCGAGGCGTTCCGCGCGGACCAGGGGCAGGGCCTCGAGGACTTCGCGCTGTGGTGCGCGCTCGAGGAGCACTTCGCGGGCCGCCCGTGGCCCGTCGAGGCGCGCCTGGGCACGCCCGAGGTGGACGCGCTGCGCGATCAGCTCGGCGAGCGGGTGGACTTCTACTGCTGGCTCCAGTGGGTCGCGGACCAGCAGCTCGGTGCCGCCCAGCGGGCCGCGCGCGAGGGCGGCATGAAGATCGGGATCATGCACGACCTCGCCGTGGGCGTGCACCCCGAGGGCGCGGACACGTGGACGCTCGGCGACGCGCTCGCGGACGACATCGAGGTGGGCGCACCCCCGGACGTGTACAACCAGCAGGGGCAGAACTGGTCGCAGCCCCCGTGGCGCCCGGACGCGCTCGACCGCTCCGGCTACGCGCCTTACCGGGACATGCTGCGCACCGTGCTGCGCCACGCGGGCGCGCTGCGCGTGGACCACGTGATCGGCCTGTTCCGGCTGTGGTGGATCCCCGCGGGCTTCCCGGCGACGGAGGGCGTGTACGTCTACTACGACCACGAGGCGCTCGTGGGCATCCTGTGCCTCGAGGCCCAGCGCGCGGGCGCGGTGGTGATCGGGGAGGACCTCGGCACCGTCGAGCCGTGGGTGCGCGACTACCTCGCCGAGCGCGGGATCCTCGGCACGTCCGTGCTGTGGTTCGAGAAGTCCGCCGACGGCGGCCTCCTGCCGCCCGAGCACTACCGCCGCCTCGCGCTCGCGACCGTCACGACGCACGACCTGCCGCCGACGGCGGGCTACCTGGCCGAGGAGCACGTCACGCTGCGCGCGAGCCTCGGCCTGCTCACCGAGCCCGAGCCGCTCGTGAGGGCCGAGGCGCGCCGGGAGCGCGAGGGACTCCTTGCGCTGCTGCGCGAGCGCGGGCTGCTCGGTGCGGACCCCTCGGAGCGCCAGGTGGTCGAGGCGATGCACCGGCTCGTCCAGCGCTCGCCCGCGGCGCTGTTCGGCGTGGCGCTCGTCGACGCCGTGGGGGAGCGGCGCGCCCAGAACCAGCCCGGCACGGACACCGAGTACGCGAACTGGAAGGTCCCGCTCGGGGACCCGTCGGGCCGCACCATCCTGCTCGACGAGCTGTTCACCCACCCGCGCCTGCGCTCGCTGATCGCGGCGATCCGCGGCTGAGCCCGGCTCACGCGCGGCGTCGCCACCACGGGGTCGAGGGGCGCTGCCTGGTCAGGACGAGCCGTGCGACATAGGGGTCCTCGTCCTTGTAGACGGCCAGTCCGTGCCCGCGCTCGGAGTGCTCGAGGGCGAAGTGCCCCCCACGGCGCATCCGGCGCACGAGCGCGTCGGGGTCCACGAAGCGGCGGTAGTGCTCGCCGAAGACCTTGGGCGTGCGCTCGTCCTTCTCGGTGCGGAACTCGAGGTAGACGATCGATCCCTCCGGCAACGCGCGCCGCAAGAAGTCGAGGAGCGTGGCCTCGGCCTCGTCGCTGATCGCGTGGATGAAGAACCGCGAGTAGACGGCCACGGGGCCGTCCTCGAAGCACCCTGCGGTGGCGGTCGCGAGGCTCTCGGCGTCGGACACGTCCACCTGCGCGAACTCGATGCCCGACTCGCCCCACACCGCGCGGTTGCGCTCGATCGCGGTGGCCGAGTAGTCGAGTCCCAGCGCGCGCCTGCCTCCCGCGACGGCGGCCGTGTCGCGACCGTTGCCGCACCCGAGCTCGATGACGGTGCGCACGTGCTCGGGGATGCGTGCGGCGACCCACGAGGCGAACGGTGACGGCTCGGGGACGCCGCGGTCCTGACCGTAGAAGTGGGTCCAGTGCACCCGGGCGAGCTCGAGGTCGTCGAGGCTCACGGCGTCCATCGCGGCCTGCGCCGTCGGTTGGACGGCCCACTGGAAGAGCGGGTCGGGCGTGCGCCAGGACGGTCCGTAGATCGCCTCGAGCGCGCCCTCGACGTCGCGCGGGACGAGGATCGACCGGCCCTTGAACTCGACCTCCTCGTACCCGGCACGGAAGACGTGAGCGTGCGGGCCGCCCACGGCGAAGGTCATGAAGTAGTCCTCGCCCTGGATCCAGCTCGGGAACACGTCCACCACGGCACCGTCGGGGCCGTGCCAGTGGAAGAGGTTGCGGCGGAAGACCCGCACGTCCTCGCCGCGCGCGAGGAGCGTGCACAGGATCTCGAGCAGCTCGGCGCGCACCGCCGCCGGGTCGGTGTGGCGCGAGAGGTACGCCGTGTCGAAGTCGTCGTCGCCCGCGACGAAGTCGCCCTCGCGCCCGTAGCCGAGCAGCGTGCCGTACGTGACGTGCAGGTCGTAGCCGAACAGCTCACGGAACGTCTCGCGTGCCCTCGCGTAGAAGTCGAACGTCGTCGACTGCCACCGCTCGTCGGTGTCGATCGACCGTTGGAGGCGGCCCTTCTTGTTGACGAACCACCCGGAGTCGAGCAGCGTGCGCAGCTTCTTCACCGGTGCGGCCTTCGGGGCGACCGGGATGTCGACGTGCTTGGCGCGCAGCGGGGCGCCGTCGACGAGCAGCGAGACCGACTCCGGCCCCGCGACGAACCGCGCGAGCGAGGGGTGGATGCGGAACTTGAAGCCGCCGCGCGCGGTGTCGAGGTCGAAGATCGGCCGCACGGTGCGCACCACGACGCCCTCGATCGCGACGTCGACCGTGGGGAAGGTCCCGTCGGGCCGGCGCGCGACCCACCCCCGGATCCGCTCCAACGACAGGACGTCGACCGCGCCCGACCTGGACCAGGCCCCTGTCTCCACGTCCTTCATGCGCCGCCTCGTCCAGTAGCAACCTCGGGCACGCTCGGCGTGCACTCCTGGCGGAACGTTAGTGCATCGCCGAGCGACCGAGCGGTAGCACCGCGGACGCGGCGTCCTCAGCCGAGCGCGCGGTCCGCCGCCTGGACGCGCAGCGCCCGTCGCGCGCCGTCGGCGACCTCGACGAGCATGCGGCGCAGGCCGGCGTGCCGGTCCCCGAGGGCGTCGAGGAAGGCGTCGGTGCGCCCCAGCACGTCGAGCCCGTCGCGCGTGACGAGGGACACCGGGAAGAGCAGCTGGACGAGGTCCTGGGCCATGTCGTTGCCACGCGTCGTCCAGACCTCCTCGAGCGCCGCGAAGTACGACTCGACGAACGGCACGAGGAGCTCGCGGTCGTGCGTGCGGTTGAAGCCGAGGAGCGAGTTCTCGAGGATCGCGTTGGGCATCCCGGTCTCGTCGACCATCGCACGCCATGCGGCGGCCTTCGCCTCGGGCGTCGGGATCGCGGCCCGGGCGGCGGCGGCGTACTGGCGGCCCGTCGCCGTGTCGTCCGCGGCGAGCGCCGCGGCGATCTCGTCCTCCCCGGCCCGGGCGCCGGCCGCGAGGGAGGTGAGGAGCTCCCAGCGCAGGTCCGCGTCGATCGGCAGGCCCGCGAGCGTGCGCGACCCGTCGGCGAGGCCCGCGACGACGTCGAGCTGGGCGGGCGTGCTCGCGTGCACGGCAAAGGCCTTGAGGAGCTGGAGCTGGCCGTCCGAGCCCTCGGGGGCCTCCTCGGCGAGCGCCCAGAGCCGATCGGCCACGGCGTGCTTCGTCTCGACGCGGTGCTCCTCGGCGACGTACAGCTCGACCGCCTGCTTGAGCTGGCGCAGCAGGACGAGCACGACCGAGGAGTCGGTCTCGGCGCCGATGTTGCCGAGCACGAGCTCGACGAAGCGGCGTGCGGACCACTCGGCGTCGCGCGTCATGTCCCACGCGGCATTCCACACGAGGGCGCGCGGGAGGGAGGACGTGAAGCGCGACAGGTGCTCGACGGCCGTCTCGAGGGACCGGGCGTCCAGGCGCACCTTGGCGTAGGCGAGGTCGTCGTCGTTGACGAGCAGCAGGTCGGGCTGCTCCTCGCCCACGAGCGCGGGCACCTGCGTGCGCTCGCCGTCCACGTCGAGCTCGACGTGCAGCGTGCGCTCGAGCGCGACCGAGCCGTCGGGCTGCTCGACCACGTCGTAGCCGCCCACCGCGAGGCGATGGGGCCGCTGCACCGGGTGCTCGGCCGGGGTCTCCTGGGTGATGGCGAAGGCCCGGAAGACGCCGTCGTCGTCGGTCTCGATCTCGGGGCGCAGCAGCGTGACGCCCGCGCGCTCGAGCCACACCGCGGACCACGAGGTGAGGTCGCGTCCGCTCGTGGCCTCGAGCTCGACGAGGAGGTCGGCGAGCGTGGTGCTGCCCCACGCGTGCTTCGCGAAGTAGCGGCGCAGTCCCGCGAAGAACTCCTCGGTCCCGACGTAGGCGACGAGCTGGCGCAGCACCGAGGCGCCCTTCGCGTACGTGATGCCGTCGAAGTTCACCTCGACGGCGGCGAGGTCGATCATGTCCGCCACGACGGGGTGGGTCGAGGGGAGCTGGTCCTGGTTGTAGGCCCAGTTCTTCTCGAGGGTCGAGAACGTGGTCCACGCCTGCGTGAACCGTGTCGCCTCCGCCGTCGCGAGCGTCGAGGCGAACTCCGCGAAGGACTCGTTGAGCCACAGGTCGTCCCACCAGCGCATCGTGACGAGGTCGCCGAACCACATATGGGCGAGCTCGTGGAGGATCGTCACGCAGCGCCGCTCCACGGTGGCCTCGGGCACCTTCGAGCGGAACACGTAGGACTCGCGGAACGTCACCGCTCCCGCGTTCTCCATCGCCCCCGCGTTGAACTCGGGGACGAAGAGCTGGTCGTACTTCTCGAACGGGTACGGGAAGTCGAACTTCTCCTCGAAGAACGCGAAGCCCCGGCGCGTGATGTCGAGGATCTCGGCGGTGTCGAGGTGCTCGGCGAGCGACGAGCGGCAGAACACCCCGAGGGGGATCTCGCGTCCGTCGCTCGAGGTGAGCGTGCCCGTCTCGCGGTGGTACGGGCCGGCGACGATCGCCGTGATGTAGCTCGAGATGCGCGGCGTGGGCGCGAAGCGCCACGTCGCGCCGGCGCGACCGTCGCTCGCGGGCGTGGGCTCGGGCGTGGGGGAGTTCGACACGACGGTCCAGTGGGCCGGGCCCGTCACGGTGAACGCGAAGGTCGCCTTGAGGTCGGGCTGCTCGAAGACGGCGAACACCCGGCGCGAGTCCGCGACCTCGAACTGCGAGTACAGGTACACCTCGTCGTCCACGGGGTCCACGAACCGGTGCAGGCCCTCGCCCGTGTTCGTGTAGGCGCAGTCCGCCACGACGCGCAGCTCGTTGCTCGCCGCGAGGTTCTCGAGCGTGATCCGCGAGTCGGCGAACACCTGTGCCGGGTCGAGCGCGACCCCGTTGAGCGTCACCTCGAGCACGCGCGGGGCGATGAGGTCCACGAACGTGGAGCGCCCGGGCTCGGCGTCGAAGCGCAGCACCGTGGTGGAGCGGAACACCTCGTCGCCCGTGGTCAGGTCGAGGTCCACCTCGTAGGAGTGGGTGGTGATGTGCTCGGCGCGCTCGGCGGCTTCGGCGCGCGTGAGGTTCTCGGCGGGCAAGGCGTCCTCCAGGTCGTGGGTGGCCTCGAGAATCCTCGCACGCGCCAGGGGTCTAGATCTCCTCGGCGTCGGGCAGCTCGCGGTACCAGCGGCGCAGCACGACCACGGCGAACACCGTGAGCACGATCGCGCTGAGCCCGAGCACGGCCTGACCACCCGTCATGGCACCGGACGTGCCGAGCACGGAGACGATCGTGCCGTCCGCGATGGCCTGGGTGACGAGCGAGGAGTACAGCACGGCGGCGAGGAGCGCGAGGTACAGGCCCACGGTGCCGACGACGGCGCTGCGCCGGCCGGCCGAGCGCACGTGGTCGGCCGCACGCAGGGCGATCCGGGCGGTGAGCCACGCGAGGACGAGCCCCACGACGGCGCACGCGAGCCACGCGAGCACGGCGCCGTCCACCCCGGCCTCCATGAACTGACGCACCGAGCGCCCCGCCACGGCGGCGCCGAGCGTGATGAGCACGCAGAACGCGAGGAACCCGGCGCCCGTGGCCCACCACAGCCGCGCGACGATCTCCGCGCGCGTGAGGGGGGTCGCGTCCTTGCCCTGCGTGCTCATGGCGTCTCCTCCTGGATCGGGGTACCTGGCCAGAATCTATCGGCAGCGGCGCCCGTGCGGAGGGCCTTGGGCCGTGACTTCCACTAGATTCTCGAGCGTGCCAGCAGCCTTAGCGACCCGGGCGCGCTACGACGTCGTCGTCGTCGGTGCCGGCCACAACGGGCTCGCCGCCGCCGCGTACCTCGTCCGCGCGGGACGCTCCGTGCTCGTGCTCGAGCGTTCGGCCGAAGTCGGGGGCGCCACCGTCTCCGCGCGCGTGTTCGACGGCGTGGACGTGCGACTGAGCCGCTACTCCTACCTCGTCTCGCTCCTGCCGCAGCAGGTCCGCGACGAGCTCGGGCTGCGCGTGCGCCTGCACCGACGTCGGTTCTCCTCCTGCACCCCGGACCCGACGGACCCGACGCGCGGGCTCCTCGTGGACACTGCGGACCCGGCGGCCACCGCGGACTCGTTCGCGTCGGTCGGCGCGGCGGGGGACTTCGTGGCGTGGCGTGACTTCTACGCCCGCACCGCGGCGCTCGCCCGGCGCGTGTTCCCCACGCTCACCGCTCCGTTGCCGGGTCTCACCGAGGCGCGCGAGCTGTTCGGCCCCGCGGACTGGCGCGACTTCGTCGAGCGCCCCCTGGGCGAGCTCGTCGAGGAGACCTTCGGGAGCGACCTCGTGCGCGGGGTCGTGCTCACCGACGGACTCATCGGCACCTTCGCCCGGCCCGCCGACGACGACGGCCTGGCCAACCGCTGCTTCCTCTACCACGTGATCGGGGGAGGCACGGGGGACTGGGACGTGCCGGTCGGTGGCATGGGCGCGGTGTCGAGCGAGCTCGAACGGGTCGCCCGGGAGGCCGGGGCCGAGCTCCGGGTCCGCGCGAGGGTGACCGCGATCGACCCGGGGACGGCGGGGCGTGCGGGCGGCGGCGAACCCGCGACGGTGCGGTGGACCGACGACGACGGCGTCCCCCGGGAGGTCGACGCGACCCACGTGGTCGCCGCGTGCGCGCCCGCCGTCCTCGACCGCCTGCTCGGCGCCGAGCCCGAGCCCGTCGAGGGCGCCCAGCTCAAGGTCAACATGGTCCTGACCCGGTTGCCGCGGTTGCGCGGTGACGTGGACCCGGTCGCCGCGTTCGCGGGGACCTTCCACATCAACGAGACGGCGAGCCAGCTCGAGGCGGCCTACCGCGAGGCCGCGGCGGGACGGGTGCCGAGCCTCCCGCCGTCGGAGATCTACTGCCACACGCTGAGCGACCCCTCGATCCTCGGCCCCGGGCCGCGTGAGGCGGGGTGGCACACCCTGACGATGTTCGGCCTGCACATGCCCGCCGCACTCTTCCGCGCCGACCCGGCCGGGACCCGGGCCGCGGCGCTCGAGGCCGCCCTCGACTCGCTCGACACGGTGCTGGGGGAGCCGATCCGCGGGTGCCTCGCCGTCGGACCGGACGGTCGGCCGTGCGTCGAGGCGCGCAGCCCGGTGGACCTCGAGGCGGAGCTCGCCATGCCGGGCGGCAACATCTTCCACCGGCCGCTGCAGTGGCCGTGGGCCGAGGACGACGACGAGCGCTCCGCGTGGGGCGTACGCACGGATCATCCCCGCGTCCTGCTCGCGGGCGCCGGCGCGCGACGCGGTGGCGGGGTCAGCGCCGTCCCAGGGCGGGCCGCGGCGATGGAGCTGCTGGGATGACGTTGGCACCGGGG
>Ga0222423_1000216_pt1 | contig 50158 bp, 62 predicted proteins | sample 3A0metagenome_FD_182472 | JGI IMG/M metagenome (GOLD analysis project Ga0222423, IMG submission 182472) | Enriched microbial communities from leaf-cutter ant dump, University of Wisconsin, Madison, United States - 3A0 (version 2) | ecosystem: Environmental > Terrestrial > Nest > Insects nest >...
TCGTAGCCGACGATGCCGGCGCTCGGATGCGACGTAACGTCCACGACCGCCACCGGCTCAACGCCATGAACCAGGGCCTCACGACGGATGGCGGCAGCGATGTGATGCTCGGAATGCGCTTCCAGCCCGGCAAGGAGCGAAAGGAAACGGCGATCCTCACCATCGAGAGCGACAATGCGCGTGACCTCCGCACGTCCATTGGTCAGGGTCCCGGTCTTGTCGAAGGCGAAGGTGTCGACAGCGGCGAGCGTTTCGAGCGCACCGCCCCCCTTGAACAGCACGCCGCCTCGCGCTGCAGCGGAGAGCGCCGACAGGATCGCGGCGGGGACCGATATGACGATCGCGCAGGGACTGGCGGCGACCAGCAGCGTCGCGGCCTTGTAGAGGGCCTGCTCCCAGTCGCGACCAAGCCAATAGAAGAACGCAAGGGCCAGAGCAGAGCCCAGCAGGACACCGATGGTATAACGCTGGCCAAACCACGCGCTGAAGCGCTCGGATGGCGCCTTCGCCTCCTGCGCCTCGGTGACGAGCTGGATCATGCGAGCGATCGTGCTGTCGCCGACCGTCCTGGTGACGGTGACGTCGAGGACCCCGTCTAGGTTGACTGTCGCCTCGAAGACCTGCTCGCCCGGCTCCTTCGAGACCGGCATGGATTCACCGGTGATATTGGCCTCGTCGATGCCGCCGCGGCCATGGAGGATCACACCGTCGGTCGGCACGCGTGCGCCCGGACGCAGCACCACCACATCGCCGACGGCAAGCTCCGCAGCAGGAACCTCCACCGTGGTCCCGTCCTCTCCTTTGCGGAAAGCCGTCTCCGGCCGGAGCGCCATGAGCGCCTCAACAGCTCTGCGCGCGCGTCCCAATGCCTGGTGCTCAAGCGTGGTCGACACGCTGAACAACGTCAGCAACACCGCGCCTTCGAACGGCGCCCCGACGATCGCCGCCGCCACGGCCGCGACGACCATCAGAAGATCGATGTCGAGGATATGATCGCGCCACAACGCCGTCAGGGCGCTCCAGGTGGCGGGAAGCCCTCCGGCCAAATAGACCATCGCCAGACCGGGAGATCTTAGAATGGAAAGGCCTTCCGCCGGCGGCCAGGTCCCGGCGACGGCCAGCATCATCCCGAGGACTGCAATTGCCGACATGACGGTCTGGAAATCGAGCGACCGACGTTTCATCGCTACACCGCCCGGCCGATCAGGGAGCCGATCAATGCGGTCGAGGCCAGCGCGACAGCGCCCCAGAACACCACGCGGATGGTCGGTTTCCAGATGCTGGCGCCGCCCGCCTGTGCCCCGATTGCGCCAAGCACCGCAAGACCGATGAGGCAAGCAAGGGATACGGTCCATGCAGCCGTTCCGGCCGGCGCAAGCAGGGCGACGATCAACGGCAAAGCCGCACCCGCCGCAAACGTGACCGCCGAGGTCAGCGCGGCTTGAACCGGCCTTGCCATCACATGGCTCGCCAATCCGAGTTCATCCCGCGCATGGGCTTCGAAGGCGTCCTTCGCCATCATCTGTTCGGCGACCTGCCGGGCCAGCTCTGGGGCCACGCCGCGCTGCTCGTAGATCGCGGCGAGTTCGGCCAACTCGGCCTCCGGCTGCGTCACCAGTTCGTGACGCTCCCGCGCCATGTCGGCTTCCTCGGTATCGGCCTGCGAACTGACCGACACATATTCGCCCGCCGCCATCGACATCGCTCCGGCCACGAGTCCGGCAACACCGGCCACAAGAATCTCATGCGAGGCGTTGGTCGCCGCGGCGACACCGACGATCAGGCTCGACGTCGAGATCAACCCGTCATTGGCGCCCAGTACCGCCGCCCGAAGCCAGCCTATGCGTTCGATGAGATGATTTTCCTTGTGAAGGGCGCGCATGAATGGTGCTCCGGGCAGCGATGGTGTGTGCAGCGGGATGATGCTGCGTCGACGCAACCTCATTCCGTGATGAAAGGAAAGCACAGAAAGATATTCTGTTTAGAATTATTCTAATTAAAAGACTAATTCAAGATACAACCGACCTTTGGAGCCTCCCTCGCCAACCACGCGGTCTACGGCCATTGAGCGATCACCGGATCCCGGCAGGTCTGCGATCAAGACCAAGATCGCTCGCCCGCCGGACGACCCGGTGTCACCCACAGATAGACAGCTTCGAGGCTAAGCCTACTCGCAAGGCAACCATCGCTAGTCCAATTCCGTCTCCGGCGACGTACCGATGGTACTGCCATCGCCGAAGCGCTTGACGCTGCCATCGACGACCTCGAGCGTTGCGGGATCGATCTTCACCTTGAGGACGTTCCCGCTGGTGTCAGTGACCCGAAATTCGTAGCAGCCATCGTCGATCTTCATCTTGTCGATGGTCCATCCGAAGTCGCCCGCAAGCTTCCCGAGCGCTTCGAAGGATTGCCTCTTCTGAGGCGGAACGTCGCACACTTCTCCGCCAAATGCGGACGTTGTCGGAAGCGCCGCGAGCAATGCAAGCACTGCCAATGTCTTTGTCATGATTTCTTCTCCTGGGCTGTGTGTTGTTGATGGAGGAAATCATGCACAGAGGGACTGACGAGCTACTGACGATCGGCAGGAATTGTCGTCAGCTTCCGGTCAGCAAACACCGCATCGTTGTAGCGGAAAGATAATTGTGCTTACGGGCTTGTGTTGATGTCGCGCCCTTCGCCGACTTCGTCTTGGATGCACCCGTCGCGGTTGACTGCTGGACAAGTGCATCAGATTTGGCTGGCAAACAAGCTCGCTTTCCTGAATGTCGGAACGAAGCTCGTCACATGCGCGCGTGCCGCAAGGCCAGGAGCGTCCGGTTGTCGTTGTGCAGATCTTCGTTGCAGGCAGGGCTTCGAGACCCCAGAGCTGAACGGTCCGACCATCAATGACAAGCGTTCCACTATCCACGACCTGAATATCCCAGGCGACGGCCGGAATCACGGACAGAAGAAAGCTGACGAGGCCGGCGGATATCGAATGAGAGTGGGGCACGATAAGATCACCTTCTGATACGATTCCAAACGGGCCCAGTCGATCCGTGCCCCGGCCCTTCTTGCCCCGTTTTCCGGCTTGTGCCAGGAACTCCGGGCCGAGTGCGTCACTCTCTACCGATATATCGACCCGACGGGGGGCCAGGCGGGATCGGCGATCTGCGGCGCCAGGCTTTCGGCGACCGCGAGAAGGTGGCCGTCCAGACCCCAGGGCGCGCAAAGCTGGATGCCGGTCGGCGCGCCTTCCGCCGTCTCGCCGACCGGCAGGGCGATTGCGCAGAGGTCGAGCGTGTTGGCCAGTCGAGTATAGCGCGACAGCGGGATTTCGTCCTGGTCCACGGTTTCCAGACTCGCCGCCGGAATCGGCGTGCCCGGAAGCAGGATGGCGTCGGTGTCCGCGTGGGCGGCGGCGAAGGCCGCAGCCATGGCCGACATTTCTTCCAGCAGGCCGCGATACGTCTCCTCGCTGACGTCGCGGCCGGTAAGAACGCGCTTGCGCACATGCGGGTCCATCGGACTGGAAGCGTCTTCCGCCTGCGCGCGGAAGCTCCGCCAGGCCTCGAAGGCGACGATGCTTCCGTTGATCTCCTGAAGCCGGGGAAGGCTGGCAGGCAGCAAGGCCGGTACGATGCGGTGTCCCTGCGCGCGCAGCCGCGCCAGCACGCGGGCGCGCATGTCCAGGATTTCGGCGGAGCAAGGCGCGAGTTCCTCGGGCTCGACCACGGCAAGGGTCAGGCTGCGCGGCACGGACATGTCCGGCGGCAGCTCCGTGCCGGCCAGAACCTCGGTGGCGAGCCGCAGGTCCGCCACCGAGTTCGCAAGCGGACCGATAGTGTCGAAGGTGGCCGCGAGCGGCGCGACGCCCTGCGTCGGGATCAGGCCGCGGCTGGGCTTGAACCCTTGCACGCCGCAAACCGTCGCCGGGATGCGGACCGAGCCGCCGGTGTCCGAACCGATGGCGAGCGGGACGAAGCCGGCGGCAACGGCGACGGCGGAGCCGCTGCTCGATCCGCCGGTGTACCAGTCGCTGGCCCCGCCCCTGGGGTTCAGGGGCGTCCCGCGCGTCTCGTTGGTGCCCCAGCTTCCCATCGCGAACTCGACCATATGCGTAGTTCCCAGGACAATGGCGCCGGCCGCTTCGAGGCGCTCGACGAGCGGCGCGCTGCGGGTCGCCACCGGAGCGCCGTAGCAGAGCGAACCGTGCAGCGTGGCCAATCCGGCCACGTCGATCAGTTCCTTCACCAGCACCGGCATTCCATGCAGCCTGCCGCGAAGCTTGCCGGCGGCGCGCTCGGCGTCCAGCGCTTGCGCCCGCGCCAAGGCCTGCGTCTCGCGTAGCGCCGCCACCGCATGAAGACGCGGGTTTTGCGCCTTGATCCGCTCGATGCAGCGGCGCACCAGTTCAAGCGCGCTCAACCGCCCCGCGGCCATCTCCCGCGACAGCGTCCCGATATCCATTCGCCAATCCTCTCGCCGCTCCCGTCGCGGCGCATGTCGTGACATTAGTCGCAATCGGCTATCGAAGTCGAAGGATGACGGTTCCGGATATGACGCCGATCGACGCGTTAAAAGCTGCGATTAGCGTCACTCCGGCAGGAGTTGCGACTGGTCGATCACGAAGATGATCTCCATACTGCACGCAATCAAGGAAGGGGAACCGCAATGAGTTTTGCCGCCATCGGTGAGTTGGCAGTGAGCGGCCTGATTATCGGCATACTTTATGCGCTGTTGGCGCTCGGCATCGCGTTGATCTTCGGGGTGCTGAAAATCGTCAATTTCGCGCACGGCGAATTCTACATGCTCGGCGGCTACGCGGGCTATGTCGCCGTTTCCGTGCTGGGCGTGCCGCCCGCCGTCAGCGTGCTGGTCGGCATGGCGGTCGTCTTCGTCGTCGGCGTCGTGGTCGAGCGGGCGCTGATCCGGCCCATCCATCTGGGTAAGGTCGACCGCGCCGACGAATACGCCATCATGATCACCTTCGCACTGTCGGTGCTGCTGCTGAACCTGATGCTGTCGATCTTCGGGCCATGGCCGCAAAGGCCGCCGGCGATTCTTGCGGGCGTGTTCGAGCTCGGGCCGATGCTGATCCCCGGCGACCGGCTGGCGGCGGCGCTGGTCGGGCTGGGCATCATCCTGGCCTTCATGGCGGTTCTGCGCTGGAGCTGGGTCGGCATGGCGGTTCGCGCCGTCAGCCAGGACCGTGGCGCCGCGCAGGCGTTCGGCATCGATATCGACCGGGTATCGACCGTCGCCTTCGCCGCCGGCGCGGCCCTTGCCGGCGCGGCCGGCGCGCTGATCGGCCCCGTGTTCAACGTGGTGCCGCAGATGGGGCTGACCTTCGCCATCAAGGCCTATGTCATCGTCGTCCTCGGCGGCATGGGCTCGACCGGCGGCGCGATCCTCGGCGCGCTCATCCTCGGGCAGGTCGAGAGCTTCGCGCCGATCCTGGTTCCCGATCCCGCGCGCGGCATGGCCTATCGCGATGCCTATGGTCTGCTCGTCCTGATCCTGGTGCTGCTCGTCAGGCCGCAAGGACTGTTCGGTCGCAAGGAACGCCGCGCATGAAACTGAACACGCCCGCCAACCTGGTCGCTGCCGTCTTTCTCCTGCTGGCCTTGATGCTGCCGTTCTTCGGACTGGCCGACTACTGGCTCTATGTCGTCACCATCGGGTTCTATTACGCCCTGCTGGCCTCATCCTGGTCGCTGCTCGTGGGCTATGTCGGACGCATCAGCTTCGCCCAGGCGGCGATGAGCGGCTTCGGGGCCTATGTCGCCTTGCTGACCGCCAGCGGGCTGGGACTGTCGCCCGTACCGGGCATTCTGATCGGGGCGCTGGCCGCGGGCGCGGTCGGCATCGTCGTGGGCGCCCTGACGCTCAGGCTGCATGGCGCCTATCTCGGGCTGACGACCATCGCGCTGGCCGAAATCCTGCGCATCACGGCTACGGCCGAGCACCAGTTGACCCGCGGCACGCGCGGCCTTCAGGCCCCGCCCCTATGGGAAGGGATCGGCCAGACAGGCTATTATTATGTTTTCCTCGGCGTGCTCGTCGCCTCGCTGGCGCTGATGCTGTGGCTCCTGCATTCGCGCGTCGGCCTGTTCTTCCAGGCCATCCGCGAGGACGAGGACGGCGCGGCCAGCCTCGGCGTTCGGGTAACGTTGTGGAAAGTGCTGGCTTTCGCGCTTTCGACCGCCTTCGCCGGGCTGGCGGGCGGCCTGTACGCACATTTCATCCAGTTGATCGCCCCGTCGATGATGTCGATGCAGGAGATGGGCTACATCCTGTCGATGGCGGTGATCGGCGGGTTCACGAATGTCGTCTATGCGGCGCTCGGCGGCGTGCTGTTGCAGTTCCTGCTCGAGGCGCTGCGCGAAATCGGCGAATGGCGGCTGGTCATTTTCGGCGCGACCGCCATCCTGGTGCTGCGCTTCGCTCCCAACGGCATATTCGGCAGCCTCGACGCCTGGGCCACCACGAGGAGACGATCATGACAATGCAACTCGAGATACGCGGCCTGGTCAAGTCGTTCGGCGGCCTGAAAGCCCTGAAGGCGATCGACCTCGGCTTCGTCAAGGGCGAACTGGTCGGGCTGATCGGCCCGAACGGCTCGGGTAAGACGACGCTGCTGAACATCATCGGCGGCTACTATCCCGCCTCCGGCGGCGAGGTCAGGCTCGACGGACAGCGCTGCGACGGCAAGAATCCGGTCGCCCTGTCGCGCATGGGGATCGGCCGCTCGTTCCAGGTGACCAAGGTCTTCAAGCGGCTCACCGTGCTGGAGAACATGCTTGTCGGCGCGCTGGCCCATGCGGGAACCACGCACCGGGAGGCCGAGCTTCGCGCGCAGGAGGTGCTGGAAAAGTTGCAGCTTGCCCGGCTGGAACGAACGCCGGCCGCGAACCTCTCGGGCGGACAGGCGAAGCTGCTCGAATTCGGCCGCATCATGATGCTTGCGCCGAAGATCGTGCTGCTGGACGAGCCTTTCGGCGGGGTTCATCCCGATCTCAAGCGCTTCATGTACGACAAGATCCGCGAATGGAACGCGGGCGGCACGACGATCATTCTGGTCAGCCACGACATGGGCTCGATTTTCGGGCTTTGCCGTCGGGTGGTGGCCCTCTCCTATGGTGACATCATCGCCGACGGCAGCCCGGAAGCCGTCCGCAACGACCCCGCCGTCCTGGAAGCCTATCTGGGGGACCGTCATGCAGCTTGAGGTGCGCGGGGTAAGCGCCGGATACCAGAAGGACATCGACATCCTGCGCGAGGTCACGGTGCTGGCGCGCGAGGGGATGCTGACCACCATCATCGGCGCCAACGGGGTGGGAAAGTCGACCCTGCTGAAGACGATCATCGGCCAGCTGCGGCCGCACACCGGCTCGATACGGTTCGGCGACACCGACCTGACGCATTTGCGGCCGCACGAGGCGGTCGGGCTCGGCATTTCCTACGTCGCACAGCGCCACGCGCTTTTCCCCGAGATGACCGTGGCCGAGAATATCGCCATGGCTACCTGGTCCTTCCGACACGACCGGCCTCGATGGCGCAATGCGGCCGACAGGGTTTACGCCCGCGCGCCGTTCCTTGCCGAGTTTTCCCGCAAGCGCGCCGGGCTGATGTCCGGCGGCCAGCAGCGGCTTTTGCAACTGGAACTCGCCCTGCTGCCGGACCCGAAGCTGATGCTGATCGACGAGCCGACGGTCGGCATCGATCCCAAACGCGCCGCGCAGATCTACGAGCATCTGCGCCGCCTCGTCACCGAGGAAGGGCGCACCATCCTGATGGTCGACCAGAACGTCATCGCCGGGGTCGATGTGGCCGACTATATCTACGTGCTGGAACTGGGCGGCAACAAGATCGAGGGCGACCGCGCCAAATTCGACGCGGAGTATCGCGACACCATCGCCGACTGGCTGTTCTGAACGCCGGTAGCCGCGCCTATAAAGGCGGTGCCTGGGCAAGGTGGGGGTCCGCGTTGGGGCGCGAGAGATAGTCGCGCACCATCTGGCTGATATCGCTCGAATCCGGCGCGTACAGGCCGCAGGCTCTCAGCGCCCGCGAACGTGAAACGCTGCGGCCGACATATTCGAGACAAACCCGCGCGGCCACCGGCTCGTGGCTACTGAGCGCCGAGACGCCCATCGTCAGGCCGGTGAGGTGCGACACCCGGTTGGCGTAGCTGATGTAGAGCACCGTATGGGTCAGCTCGCTGTGGGTTATGGTCTCGAAATCGAGCAGGTGCAGCCTGTCGCCGACGGGCATGATTAGACCGTCGTATTTGTAGACATCGGGCGGGCCGGACGCCGGAGCGGAACCGGAAACCGTGTCTTTCAGGCGCTCGATGCGGCGGTAGAAAGAATAGCGGCGCCAGCCGTAGATATGCGTGAACGAGCGCAAAATCCGCCGGGAGCGGGTGAAGGAATGGCGGTATTCATAGTAATATCCGTGCAGGCGGCGTACCTCCGCCGGGGATGAGACCGCCTGCGACAGCATCTCGCGCAGCCGGGGCGGCACTTCCAGGTCCTCGAACGCGGACTTGCGACGAAGCGAAATGATGGCCCGGAACTGCTCGGGCGGCATCAGCACCTCGAATTCGTCCACGCCGAGAAAATCGCAGATCCGGCGCATGGTCGCCGGCGACGGAAAAGCGCTCCCGATCAGGTATTTGACGAATTGCTGGCGGTTGATGTCCAGCTTGCGGCACATGCCCGCTACCGAAGGATAGTAACTGGCTGCCAGTTTCAGGTTTGCCGCGAGGTTGGAGCCCGCCTGCCCGTTCTGCATCTTTCCGAAGCTCCTGTAGCTGCATATAGCGTCTTTCATACACGAGTAATCCGTTGAAGGAAACCGCCCCTGTTGCAATGCTGCGAGGGGGGATGAGGCCCCTGAGATACGAATGAATCAAGGGCAGGGGCCGGCCTGACACCGGCAAAGGAGGAGAGTGATGAGAACAATCGGAACCATGGTCGCGGCGGCGGTTTTGCTGGCCGGAACCTCTGCATTCGCACAGGAAACCATCAAGATCGGCGGCATCGCGCCGCTTTCACCGCCCGGCGGGGTCCAGACCGGGGAATCGCTGCGCGACGGCATGACGCTCGCCGTCGAGCAACTGAACGCCGCCGGCGGCGTCCTCGGCAAGAAGGTCGAGCTGGTGGTCGAGGATACGTCTGGCGTTCCTGAAAAAGGCATCGCCGCGTTCGAGCGCCTGGCCTCGAAGGAAAATGTCGTCGCCGTCACCGGGGAAGGCCACTCGGTCGTCTGCAGCGCGGTCGGGCCGGTCGCCGAGAAATACGACCTCGCCTTCGTGGCCGGCGAATGCTGGGCCGATGAAGTGACGGCCGCCCACACGAAGCAGGTCTTCCGCCTGACCGTCGCGAACTCGCTGGTGTTCTCGGTCGCCTCGGACTGGGTCAAGGCCGCCGGTCTGAAGAACGTCGTTGTCTTCGCCGAAAACTCGGACTGGGGTTTCGGCGTCATCGACATCTTCACCCGCAACCTCGAGGAGGCCGGCATCCACGTCACCTCGCTCACGGGCGAGAACACGACGACCGACTTCACGCCACAGCTTCTGCAATTGCGGCGGGCCGAGCCCAAGCCCGATCTGATCGTGGCGGGCTTTACCGGTTCCGCACTGCTGCTGCTGATGAAACAGGCCGCCGATCTCGGAATCGCCCCCTCGGCGGAAACCGCGATGTTTTCGGCCGGCGCCGACGCGCTGGAACCGGAATTCTGGAACGTAATGGGCGATAACGGCGTCCACGTCATCGCCAATCCCGCCGGTTTGCCCGGCCGGCCCGACACAGAAATTTCACGCGCCTTTTCCGAAGCCTATCAGGCCCGTTTCAATCGTCCGGCCAATGCGCCCGCGATGGAAGGCTACGATGGCGTGATGGTCATCGCCGAGGCGATCAAGGCGAAGAACTCGACGGCCTCGCAGGACATCCAAGCGGCGTTGCGCACGCTTTCCTGGGAAGGCCCGCGCGGGGTGATCACGTTCTCCGACAAGACCGAGCCGGCATGGGCGTTCCAGCAGTGGATGGGCGTGCCGATCTATGTCATCCAGTACACCAAGCCCAACCAGACGCCGACCGACGCCACGGTTCTGTGGCCCGAGAGCGAACGTACGACAGACAGCCTGCTTCTGCGGCCCTGACTGCCCAGCATCATACCGGAGGCCGCATCGGCCTCCGGTATGAGGGCTTACCGTGATACCGAGTCCCCAGCGTGCTTGGAGGCACGCCGGGGATTTCCAGCGGGATAACATCGAATTGACCTATTCTACCGGTCGAAAGGACCCGACATGACCCGCATCGTCCATGTGAACGGCCGCTTCCTGCCCGAGACGGAAGCCGTGGTCTCGGTTTTCGACCGCGGCTTTCTGATGGCGGATGCCGTCTACGAAGTGACGGCGGTGCTGGACGGCCGGCTCTGCGATTTTAGCGGGCACCTCGCACGGTTGCGGCGCTCGCTCGACGAACTGGGCATCGCCAACCCGATGGACGAGTCCGAATGGCTGGCGTTGCACCGCGAACTGGTCGCCCGCAACGGGCTGGTCGAAGGACTTGTCTATCTTCAGGTATCGCGCGGCAGCGCGGGCGACCGCGACTTCGTTTTCCCGCCTGAGGGCACGCCGCCGACCGTGGTGTTGTTCACGCAGGCAAAGCCGCAGCTTGTGGACAATCCCCAGGCGAAAAAAGGGCTGCGGGTGATTTCCCTGGAGGATCTGCGCTGGGCCAGACGCGACATCAAGACCGTGCAGCTTCTGCCCTCGTCCCTGGCCAAGATGCAGGCGAAGGCGGCCGGTGTGGACGAGGCCTGGTTCGTCCAGGACGGCTTCGTCACCGAGGGGACGTCCAACAATGCGCATATCGTCCTCGGAGACCGTCTGGTGACGCGCCCGCGTACGAACGAAATTCTGCACGGCATCACCCGTGCGTCCGTGCTGCAATTGGCCGCCGAGGCGGGGCTGATGGTCGAAGAGCGGCCGTTTTCCGTCCCCGAGGCGCAGTCGGCCGACGAAGTCTTCATCACCTCGGCCTCGTCTTTCGTCATCCCGGTGATCGAATTGGACGGCGTCGCCATCGGAACAGGCCATGTCGGCCCGCTCGCGGTGAAGCTGCGGGAAATCTATGTCGAAGCCTTGCGCCGCACGGCGCTTTAAAAAGGCGCGTTCCCCAGGATGTAGGCGGCCCCTCCTCCCTCGCGTAAAGGCGGGTTTTCGGTTGGACAGCCTTTCGTAGCCTAAGCAGGCGCGCCCGGCTGGACCGGGATCACCGCTTGCCGCCGCCAACAGAACGGGCATAACGCAATGCGGACACATCCTCGCTGCCGCCAGCCGGACCGCGATGGCGGCGCATTTCAGAGCCTGCCGCGCGCGCCGGCAGCCTGTCCAGACGGGCGCGGCGCGCACGAGATCGTCCAGCGATTTCAAGGCGATGCCGGCAGCGAAGGCGGCATCGAGATCTCCCGGTTCGCGGCCGCGCGACAGCGCCCAGCCGGGAATGCGCGGCAAGGGCGATGCGGTGGCCGGAACGGGGATGACGCGCGAATCCATGCCGGGAAGATTACAGCATCCGTGCGGTTTATGCCACTTAATACGCATAAAACCGCACAGCCTGTCGAACTGTCATAACGATGGATAATCTTGCATTATCGTTCGTTTTGTTCTTTATATAAGAGATGACCCAAATCATCGACCAGAACGGCGAAATTCACCCTCCGGAGCCCTCTGCTCCGCCGCACAACACGGGGTCGGAACAAGGTCTGTTCAAAAATCCTGCGCTAAGGTCGAACGGAGCGTGAACCCTCGTCGCGCACCCGCATAATGGTCTGCCGGCTGGTCGCGAATTTTCTGGCGATCGCCGAAACGCTCATGCCCATCGCGAGATCGTTGCGGACACCCTGCTTCTGTTCATCGTTGAGCGTGAAGGGCCGGCCGAGGGTCTTGCCTTCCGACTTGGCGCGCTTGAGACCGGATTGTGTCCGCTCGATCAGCAAATCCCGCTCGAACTGCGCAACGGCATTGAGCACGTTCATGGTCATTGTGCCGGACGAGCTGGTGAGGTCGGCTCCGCCGAGCGCGAGGCAATAGACGCGCACACCCATTTCGGCCAGCGTTCTGACGGTGGTGCTGACGTCGATCGCATCACGGCCGAGGCGGTCGAGCTTTGTCACGATCAGAATGTCGCCGGACTCCAGCTTGTCCATGAGCCGGGAAAAGCCGCGGCGCTGCGCGATGGCGGTGCTGCCGGAAACCGTCTCGGTGACAATCCGGCGCGGTTCGACCTGGAAGCCGGCGGCTCCGATTTCCTGAAGCTGGTTTTCGGTGGTCTGTCCTGTCGTGGAGACGCGGACATAGGCAAAGGTGCGCGGCATGAGGGCAATTTTGTCCGAATAGGCTGTCCAAAATATCGCCTCTGTTCATAAATGTGTCAAGATAATTTGTGGACAGGTTGTTTTGCCCCTGTACGCAAACGTCCGTTTCCGGACAGAGGTTTGGCCACCAGCGCATATAGTAAGGAGTAACAACGGTGGCCCGGAGGACTCTTCTCAAGCCTCATGATCGACAAGAGCTTTTCGGCATTCCAATCGACGAAGACAGTCTGATCCGTCATTATTCCCTCTCCCCGTCAGATCGACTCGAAATCGAGGTACGCCGTCGCGAGCATAACCGGCTCGGATTTGCGCTGCAGCTCTGCCTGATGCGTTATCCCGGCCGTGCGCTTGTTGCCAACGAAGCCCTTCCCATGCCGATGCTCAACCATGTTGCTGAGCAAGTCGGAGCCGATCCAGCGTCATTCGAATTGTATGCTCGCCGCGAAGAAACACGCATGAACCACGTCGCGCGCCTGTTGGGCTATCTCGAAATGAGAAGCCCTACAGGCGAGGATCGACGCGCAGCGCTCCTGGCAGCTATCGACACAGCTTCAACGACAGACAAGGGAGCGATGATCGCAAATGCAATCATTGCCACGTATCGGGAGCGCCGGGTTCTGCTGCCGGCGGTGACCATGATCGAGCGCATGGGGTTGGCAGCGCGCGCAATCGCCCGCCGCCGTGCCGAGGCCGCGCTGATCTCGGATCTCGATCCGGACAAGCTCGAAGCCCTCGATGCCCTATTGGCTGTTGATCCTGCAATCGGGCAGACGCGCTTCCATTGGCTGCGTTCCGCTCCCGATGCTCCGGGAGCGGGGAATCTGGTCGGTTTGACGGAGCGTATCATGTTCCTGCGTTCGCTCGGGATCGATCCGCGCTTGCAGGCCCGCATCCCCTCCGGACGATGGGACCAGATGGTCCGGGAAGGTGATGCAGCACCGGCCTGGCTCGCCGGCGAATTTGGCGCCAGCCGTCGGCGTGCGACGATCGTGGTGCAGATCATCAAGCTTGGCCAGAAGCTCACCGACGATGCAATGACCATGTTCATCAAACTGATGGGCCGGCTGTTCTCCCAGGCGAACAACCGGAAGAAGCAGCGTCACATGAGCGCCCGCATGGAAACGTCCAAGGCGCTGCGGCTGTTCCTCGATACGATCGTTGCCTTGCAGGCCGCCAATGATGCCGATGAAGATGCGATCGAGACGATAAACCGGCAAGTCGGCTGGCACCGGCTGCTGCAGATCAAACCCGGTCTTGAGGCGATGGTGGAGAGCGCCAACGCTTCGCCGTTGGTGCTGGCGGCCGAGCAACATGGAAACATCCGCAAGTTCGCGGGGCCCTTCCTTCAGGCATTCACATTCCGCTCGCGCCGCCGGCACGATCCGCTGCTTGCGGCGGTCGCGACCCTGAAAATGCTTTATGCGGAAGGGCGTCGTATCCTACCGGATCGCGTGCCGGTCGGCCATCTGGGTGCGAACGAAAGGAAACTGGTCTTCGAGGATGGCAAGCCGGATCGACGGCTTTATGAAATCGCCACCTTCGCTCATCTACGGGACCGGCTGCATTCGCGCGATGTGTGGGTCGAGGGCAGCCGGTCATTCCGGCCGATAGACGAAGATCTCATGCCGAAGCCAACCTTTGTCGCCCTGAAGGACAAAGATCAGCTTGGCCTCGGTGTCCAGACCGACTGCGCTGCCTGGCTCGCGGACGTCCGGGAGATGATGGACGTCAACCTCAAACGGCTGGCCTGGCGCGCCCGTTTCGGCAAGCTCGATGGCGTCAGGATGGAAAACGGCACGCTGATCGTGACGCCGCATACCAGCGATGTTCCCACCGCGGCGGAAGCCATCAATGCCGAAATCACGCAGATGTATCCTCTGGTCGAGGTGCCCGATCTTCTGCGGGAAGTGCATGAGTGGACCGGGTTTGCCGACCAGTTCACCCATGTCCGGACGGGAGATGCACCGCAGAACATCGCTGCCATGCTGGCCGGCGTGCTTGCCGATGGCACGAATCTCGGCCCGAAACGCATGGCGGGGGCGTCGAAGGGGATCAGCGCCCACCAGATCGGCTGGATGCGCAGCTTCCATGCCCGCTCCGAAACCTATCGGGCCGCGCAGGCCTGCGTTACCGATGCCCATACGCGCCATCCGCATTCGCAGATCTGGGGCGACGGAACGACAGCCTCATCCGATGGGCAGTTCTTCCGCGCCAGTGACCGGGCCGCCAGGCGCAGCGACATCAACCTGCATTATGGCAGCGAGCCGGGCTCGAAGTTCTACAGCGGGCTTTCCGACCAATATGGCTATTACAGCATCCTGCCGATCAGCCCGACCGAAAGCGAGGCCGTCTACGTGCTCGACGGCCTGTTCGACCATGACACGGTTCTGGAGATCGAGGAGCTGTTCACCGATACCGGCGGCGCCAGCGATCATGTTTTTGCGCTGTTCTGCCTGATCGGCAAGCGCTTCGCGCCGCGCCTTCGCAATATCAAGGACCGGAAACTGCACACCTTCGAGAAGGCCGATAGCTATCCGGCGCTGGCAAATCATATCGGCGTGCCGATCAACACCGCCCTCATCATGGAACATTGGGACGAACTCCTGCGCCTTGCCGCGTCGATCACGACGCGCACCGTCGCGCCGTCGGCGATCCTCAAGAAGTTCTCCGCGTCGTCGAAATCCAGCGATCTGGCCAAAGCGTTGCGTGAACTCGGCCGCATCGAGCGCACCCTGTTCATGATCGAGTGGTATTCCAGCCCGGCGCTACGCCGGCGTTGCCAAGCCGGGCTCAACAAGGGCGAGGCCGCTCACAAGCTCAAACGCGCCGTCTTTTTCCACGAGCGCGGCGAGATCCGTGATCGCTCCTTTGACAGTCAGGCATTCCGGGCTTCAGGCCTCAACCTGGTGGTCAGCGCTATCGTCCATTGGAACACCGTCTACCTCAGCCGGGCAACGGCTTATCTGCGCCAGCAAGGCCGAATTATCCCCGACGAGTTGCTGAAACACGTCTCGCCCCTCAGTTGGGAGCACATAAATCTCACCGGCATCTATTCCTGGGACACCGAGCAGCAGATGTCCGAGGGCTTCAGGCCCCTGCGGCTTCCCGGAAAAATCCTTCGCGCAGCGTGAATGTTCAGGGTTCGTTCGAGCTTAGCGCAGGATTTTGAACAGACCTTGTTCCGACCCCAACACGGCGATTTCCGCTGATGTTTCTGCAGCCGAGGTGTCGGCCGAGCTCCCCTCCCCTCTTCTCATGGCAAATGCCGGCCTGCCCGCCCAGCTGCAGGATCTCACCGAGCGCGCCCGCGGCTACGTCGAGGCGGCCAGTTCGGTGAATACGCGACGGGCCTATGCGGCGGATTGGAAGCATTTTTCCGCCTGGTGCCGACGCCAGAATTTTCCACTCCTGCCCCCGGACCCGCACGTCGTCGGCCTTTACATCACCGCCTGCGCATCCGGGAGTGCCGTTGGCACACCGACGCGCGGCGGCAAGCCGAACACCGTTTCCACCATCGAACGCCGGCTCGCCGCCCTCGGCTGGAACTATGCTCAGCGCGGCGAGCAAAAACTGGATCGCAAGGACCGGGCGATCGCCACGGTTATGGCCGGCATTCGCAACAAACATGCCGCCCCGCCGCGCCAGAAGGAAGCAATCCTGCCGGAGGACCTCATAGGCATGATCGAGACCCTCGAGCGCGGTTCGCTGCGCGGCATCAGGGACCGCGCCATGCTGCTCATCGGCTTTGCTGGCGGCCTTCGCCGCTCGGAGATCACCGGCCTTGACCTTGGCCGGGACCAGACAGACGATGGGCGCGGCTGGGTCGAGATCTTCGACAAAGGCGCACTACTGACGCTACGCGGCAAGACCGGCTGGCGCGAGGTAGAGATTGGCCGCGGATCGTCGGATGCCACCTGCCCCGTCGCCGCGCTCGAAACCTGGATCCGCCTTGCCCGGCTCGCCAGGGGGCCCCTCTTCCGCCGCGTCACCGGTAGGGGCAAGGACGTCGGCGCCGACCGGCTCCACGATCAGGAAGTGGCGCGCCTCGTCAAGAAGACGGCCCTTGCCGCCGGCGTGCGTGGCGACCTTTCCGAAGCCGAACGCGGCCAGAAATTCGCCGGCCATTCGCTGCGCGCCGGCCTTGCCTCCTCGGCGGAGGTCGACGAGCGCCATGTCCAGAAGCAGCTCGGCCACGCCTCGGCGGAAATGACCCGACGCTACCAGCGCCGGCGTGACCGCTTCCGAATTAATCTCACCAAAGCAGCCGGATTATAGCAGGAACCGCAAATGAGCCGTTCACTCCCCAACGCCAGAAACACCCTCAGCCGGGAAACTGTGCTTTCAACCCGATTGAATACGATCCAGACCTTGCTCAACGCTTCCGTTCGCCGTCGAACGAGCTATCCATATCAGAACAGTGAAAAGAGACAGCACCCATGTTGAAATCCGTTCTGCCGGTAACGCTGCTTCTGGCAATGGCTGGTGGCTTGATACCCGCGCATGCTGGCGGGCCTGACGACGTTGTTGCGGGTATCTATGCCAGCCACCCTTGGACGGATTACCTCCGGGCGGCCACGGTGCATGGTATGTAGAACCTGCGGTGGCCTGGGGGCGTGGCGCAGTGGATGCCGGAAAGGCGTTCCTTGTCGGACCGGTTGCGCAACCGGAAAAAGTTCGCACGGAGATCGTGGCTTCCGGTGAGTATGAGGCCAGAGTACGCACTGTCCTTTCCGGCAAGGATGGGGCTACCTACATTCTCAACTTCGGCATGATCGGTGACGACGATGAGGATGACAGATGGCGTATCATGGAGGTGTTTACCGATGACGGCAGATACCTCTCCGAGGTGCTTGCGAACAAATAGCCCCCGATCGATCCTCTCACCGACCGCACGGCCACCGCAATTCGGCAGGCGAGCGCCGGATTGCCGCTCCGGTTGAGGCTGCGAAATAAAACTCGCTCCAGACCCGTTCCCCTTTCGCCGATAGCATCGAGCTTCAGCTCTTTTTTTCAGCCCAGGGGTATTCAATGCGCCTCAAGAATGCCTGCAATGCCGCCTTGCTTTATACGGTTTATGCGGTCTCGTCAGCGCGCGCGGACACGGCGGCAGACCTCGCTGCCTGCGCGGACGAACGGGTCAAGACGGCAATGATGCCGATCGAGCAACTGGCCGACGCGGAGATTTCCTGCACCCGCGTTCTGGAGGATCCGGCGAGCAATCCGGACAGACAGAAGGCCGCATTTTTCCGCGGGCTCATACGCTTTCTACAGGTGATGCAGGCAGGGATGGCGCTCGATGCGAATGCCGACGGTTCGATGCAGGAATACAAGCTGCCGACACAGCAGGACGTCGCCGGTGCCCTGGCCGATGTCCAGACGGCGATCGACCTGGAAGGCCCCCTGAGGGGAGAGGCTCTCACCCTTCGGGTCACGATAAACCAGACCATCGGCCAGCCGGATGGTGTCACCGGCGACATCGAGGCGGCGATGCACACAGCGCCCGCGGACGCGACGCCATTCGTCCAGAGAGCGCTCGAGGCCGAACGCCGGGGTGATCTGGCTGCTGCCCTCTCCGACCTCGATCAGGCGCTCGAGAACGACGCGCATTCCGGGCCGGCGCTGATTGCCCGCGGTCTCCTATTGCGCCGGGTGGGACATCTCGCGAAAGCGCTCGAGGATCTGACGACGGCAATCGCGTTGGGGCCGCCCTTCCGGCGGCTTGCGCTCATTCAGAAATCGGAAATCGAATCTCGCACCGGCGATCTACGGGCCTCCTTCGACGACATTCTCTCGGCGGCTCGTGAAACCGGCGATATGTCTACCGACGATGCCCACGCGATGAACATGGACCTGATGATCCGCGCCGGTGACCTGGCTCTCGACAGTCTGAAGGACCCCGCTGCTGCCGAAGGTCTTTACAACGAAGCGGCCAAGCTTTCGCCCGGCGACTGGCGCTGGCAACTCGGGCTGGGACGCGCAGCCGAAGCACGCGGGCAAAAAGAAAAGGCCATCGAGATTTACAACCGCATCCTCGATGGAACCCGCTCGGTACCGAACCTGCTGGAGCGCAACGATGCCGCCTGGCGCCTGAAGCGGTTGACACAACCGGTCCTGCAACGACGCGCCGGAGAATTTGCGCCCGGCTTCGAGTTCGGTATCGTACCCGAAAATCCTTCGCCCGATGGATTGAAGCGGCTCGCCTTCGTCATCGGCTCCGGAAACTATACCGAGCTGTCCAGCCTGCCCAATGCCCGGCGTGACGCCACGATCGTCGCAAACCGGCTGGCCGATATGGGATTCGACGCGGTCGAGATCGCGGAGGACATCGATAGAAAGAGCATGACCGATCTCCCCGCCTATATTGGCGAGCGAGCGCGGAATGCGGACATCGTGGTCGTGTTCTATGCCGGCCATGGTGTCGAAACCGGTGGCGTCAATTATCTCGTGCCTGTCGATGCTGCCATTGGAAACGAAACGGATCTGCAAACGACGGCGCTGGCGCTGCAGGACCTGACGGCGGCGGCAAACAACGCGCGCCAGGGCGCACTCGTCATCATCGACGCCTGCCGCGACGATCCGTTTGTCGAGGCGAAGGCGGTCGCGTCATCGCGCGGCCTTGCCCGTGTATCAGCGGATTTGGTGCCCGAACGCATGCCTATGGGCCTTGCCGCCTCTCCCACGCCTGCGGGCAACAATGTGGTTCTCCATTCCACCCAGCCCGGAAAGACGGCCGCCGACGGCAACGGGCTGGACAGCCCGTTCGTGATTGCCCTCCTCCAGACCCTTTCGACGCCGGGCCTGACAATGGACGAGGTGGTACGGGAAACAGCGGCGCGCGTATCGGATCTGACCGGCGGCAAGCAGATCCCCACAGCCTATGGCGATGCTTCCGCCATCCGGATCCTGCCCGGCGGCGCACACGAATAGGCGCTCGCCTTCGTCTTGCCGGCCGCATCGGGATAAAGCCACGGCCAGATGGATAGGGAGCGCCACCGGCTATTCGTCGCTCGATATTCGAGCCGCCGAGATGGCCGCGTCGAACATCATGGCGGAGCCGACATGCCATGCGGTGAAGGGAAGGCCCATTCTGCCTTGAACCGTCACCTCCTTTCCAATGGCATCACTCCACCGCGCGGTCTCGTCATTCTTGGGCGCCAGATGGACATCGCGAAGCATAACATCCGCACGATTTCCCTCCACGTCCTCTATGGAAACACATTGCCCATCCTCGATGAAGACGACAAAAGCCCGGATGGGCGCTCCGTCAGGATGCCTGGTTTCGACGATGCGCAATTGTCCCGTAATCGTCGACGGCGGGGCAAGGCACTCACTCGCATAGGCTGGTGCGAAGCCCGCCAGCAGCGCACCAACGAGATATGCCATTCTGACCAACATACTGCATCCCCATGTCGTCCCGTCAGAGTACTCCTGCATGAGGCTTCTTGCGCAAGCGCCCCTGGATTACCCGGCCTTTCGATAGGTGAAGGGCCACACCGGTGCATTGTCCTCCTGCGGCAACTCACCCATCGCCGCGGGATTGCAGGCGCCGATCGCTGTCAACGCACCGTCAACGCTCCTCTGGAACGGGTGCACCGTCACGCCGAGATCTATGCGGTAGAATTCGTTCTGCTCCGCATTATGGGCCAGGAAGACGTTCGCATCGGCCTGCTGCACATCCAGCTTTCCGGTGTAGGTAATGAACCTGTCGCCGCCTTCCGCATGCTCCTGCAACTCTCCAGTCTTCGTATCGATCCAGAAAAGCACCGGGTTTCCCAGTTCCTTGTCGGCGGCGGATATTGTCAGGGGTCCGGACGTGCCGACTGATTCTGCGACAGCAACCGGAGCGCAAAGCAATGTTGCCGCATGAATAGGCAAGGCGGGGAGAAAACCGGCCGCAACAATCAAGCGAAGAACAGACAACATTATGGACTCCCACCAGACACCGCTATCCACAGTCTACCAGGCGAGACCAATGCCGCAATGGTTGCGCGTGTCTGCTTATGCGAAACGACAGTCCTCTGCCGATCGCTATGGTACCAATCCTCTCAGACCGTTAGGGAACGGCAAGAGACGATTGAGACAAGCGCATATGCAAAACTCAATGCGCTCATCAAACCCGACCGCGGGGCATCCAAGAAACTGTAAACGAGGTCACCACAATGGAAACTGTCACGATCGAAAACCGCAGCGACTTCGCCCTCTGGGCGATCGAGCGGGCAAAGGCGATCGTCACGGAACAAGGCAGCCATCTCGCCGTCGCCACGCGCGACCATGGCGAAGATGAAATCGCTGAGTCTGCCAACGCCCTTGGCCAAGCCATCGTTGATGCCCTGCTGGAAGTCTTCGATGGCCTGATGCAGGAATAGCGGCGGCTTAGCGCTCCGCTCCATCGCGACCATTCTCCCTCTGGCGCTCCTGTTCGGCTTGCCGGAGGATCTGCTGACGCTGTTCGTCCTGTGCATTTTTCGCAGTACCGGCCTGCTCACGAGCAGCGCGCGCGGCGCGGCCGGCAGCGATCGCCTGTTGCTGGGCGGCAATGGCGGGATCGACATTCGTCGGCGTCGGGCGATCGACGGTCTGGCTGTCATCAGCGCGAGCCGCCGCCGGCTTGCCCCCTCCCCCGCCGGGCTGCATGGTCGACGGCACCTGCTGCATTTGAATATCACGGCGCTGTTCCTCGAAAAGAGCCGCGATTTCCTTGCGCATTTCCTCGACCGCCTGGCGCTCGGCGTCGCTGTCGACCATCCCTTCGAGGCGATCCATCGACTTGTTGGCACGCGCAACGCGCTCGTCGAACTGTTCGAGCGATAGGGGCATGGCATTTTCCTTTTGCTGTTGAATGGTTGCGATCAGGGTTTTGAATTCCGCTAGCGGCTCGTCCGACGGCGCAGCGGACCGCTCGGTCAAGCTATCGAATTTCTTCTGCAGCCAAGGCGACGGCGCATTATGTTTCGCGGAGCCGGCCGCCTCGATGACGACGGCGGCGCGCAATCCATGCGCCAGCAACCGCGTCTGGAAATCCCTTGCAAAGGACCGTGTCTCCGAACCGAGGCGAGACTTGTCGTCCTGTTTGGCCAGCTCGCGCTCAATTTTGCTGACGCTCGCAGTCGTTGGCGCCAGGACCTGGGCGGACTTCCCCGCGACGGAAATCAACTTGGCGTCGACGCCGATAGCCTCTTCGACGATACCAGCCACCGTCCCGCGTTCCATGACCTGTTCGACGTCCAACCGAAGCAGAACGAAGCCGCTGGCACGCGAAGCAGCTTGCGGTGCAGGAGTGGTCGCCGCGGCCGCGAACCTGTCGGCTGCCGCGATGACCGATGGCTTAGCCCCGGCCCCCTTCAGCGCGGCCGCCGTCGCCTGCCATTTCGGGGCAAGGGCTAAGTTGCCATTGGAGAGCGTCGCACGATCGGCAACACCTGCCCGCTTGCGCTCGACGCGCTGGTTGACCGAAGCGGAGTTCAGATAACGTGGATCGGCGCGGCCGCGCTCGTAGGCACCGGCCTGTGCCTGGCTATAAGGCCGCGTGGCTGCCATATCTGCGCGCCGGGTGGCGACCATGGCAATGCCGTGCTCCCGCGCCTTCTCGGCAAACTGCTCCCGCCATGCGTAAAGTTCCGGCTTGGTGAGGCGCAGTGCCTTGCCGACATCGTCTCGCGCCGAGATCATCGCGTGGACATGCACATGACCGGTATCGGGGTGATGGGCCGTGATCCAGCGATGGCCCGCAACCTGCTCGCTAAGGAAGTCACGAACGGCCCGTTTCATGGCCTCCGCATCCGTGCCAGCTCTGGCGGAGAAAATCACATGGAAGGCGTTGCGCGGTTCTACAGTCCGGATATCGCCCGACCAGCCTCGCCAGATCCCGTCGGCGACATCCTTCACCGCCGCGCCACGCTTGACCGCCTCACCGGCGCTGGTGAGAACATGTTTCTCGGTCCGCAGAAACTTCTCCAGAAAATATCGGCCCGATTTGTCGGAGACGGCAGCGCCGACAATCCGCACCTCGGCCAGGACACCGGCGTCCGACATCCTGCCGGCGAAATCCGCCTCGGCCTTGTCGAGCATGCGGGCCGGTCCTTCATCCTTCTCGCGTGCCCTGATCGCGGCGGCGATTTTCGTCGCAGGCAAGCTCGTGACGGCATAGACGGAGACGCTCCCATCCTGATGGCGAGAATAGAGAAAGGGCTTGGCGCCGAAGGCCGCATTCAATGCGTCGTGCAGTTCCTCGTCGCTGACCGCATCCGCCGGCTTGATCGACAGAGTGGCGACGGCGTCCAGGGCATAGGGTTCGCGAAACTCCGATAGCCAGCGCCGAAGGGCGGCGGCACGTTCCTCGCGGCTGGCAATTGCGACCCCGTCCTGGTCGAAAATCGGGATATCCGCTTTGCCCTTCTCACCGTTTTCCTTTTCGACCTCGCGGGTTCCCAGATAGGTCATCAGGCCGGCGGCCGACGCCCCGCTCGAAACCGTCGACGTCACCTTGATCACCACGGGCTGCGCGCCAGCCGCGAGTGCCGCCCGGCTTGTGCTCTCTGCCGATGCTTGTTGCTCGGCGGACGGCCGAACAGCAAGCGACGGGACGATACCAGCTCCCTTGGTCGATCCCCCTCCCCCGCCGCCCGAGCTTCGGAACTCGTCATCGGTCTCCGGGTTCGCGCCCGCACCAAGCGCCCCGACCAAGGCGATGATTTCCTGCGGCGCAGTCTGCGCTGGCCGCAGGATGGCGTCGATGGTCGTCTCATGGGCAGAGACGGCCGTCATTCGGCTCTTTCTGACGATACCGGAGGGCATGGACCGCTGCTGCAACGGCTCAGCCGCCATGGCGATCCTCATCGCTCCTGCCCGCCGGCGACGCTCGTCTTCCTCATCGAGAAGCGATTTTGCCCTACGCACGGTAAAGCTCTCGATATCCCCGAGCAGCCCGGACCAGTCATACGCCATGGCTGCCCCTCCTGCGCTCCTGCCGGCTGATCCGCAGCATCAGATCAACGTCCGCCCGCAGACGAAACACACCCTCGAGGAGGCGGCGCAACGCGGCGTCGAGATGCGGTTCGTAGCCGACGCGGCCTTCATTCATCGCCCGAACGGCCTGGTTGAGATTGATGCCAATGCGCCGAAGCTCCTCATTGGTGCCGCGCAAGGCTAGAGCTTCGGCCGGTCCGACCGGGAGCGGCAGGCCGGCCTGATCGCGAAACAGCAGCCGGATCACGTCGCTGGCGGTGCGATCGTCGCCGCAAAGATCCGCTAGAGCTTGCCGCTCCTCCGGCCTTAGACGGACCCTGACCACCTCGCTGCGCATCGCTTTCCTTCCTCTTGCCAGGTTGCCGGAGGCGACCCCAGAGCGCCACCGGCGCGAACCTGAGCCCTGCTAGGGGGCGGGGCGACGTCAAGTTTGTACCACAAACTTGACTATCCTGCCACCTAAAACTAAACTATATTTTATTCGCAATTCAACACCACCACACAAACACCCTCGCCCAAACTCCCACCGCAACACCTCACCCCCAACGCCAGCCGGCCCCGTTAACAATAGCCCGTTGTTCGCGCAATCATTGCCAGCGATATTATTGGCAATTGCCAATTACCCATTAACCACTGACAGTTAACAGCACCGTGGTTGCTCATGTTCAACGGGCAATTGCCAATTGCCCGTTGGTCATTGCCCGTTGTCGGCGGTCAATCATCACTCGACAATCATCAACGGTGAACGAACAATGGGCAATGATTACATTGCGGAAAGAGGGGCAATGAAATAACTATAGTTTATTCGCAAAATGAAGGAGCCATCATGATCATCACCATCGCCAACCCGAAGGGCGGAACCGGGAAGACCACCCTCGTCCGCGCTCTCTCCGGCACGGCCGCCCATGCCGGTAACGACGTCTTCCTGATCGACGCCGACAGCCGCGCCAATACGATGCGCTGGGTCACGATGTCGAAACAGATAGACGTCTGGCCCGACCGGCTGGAAGCCGAAAGCTGCCTCGATCCCAATCAGATCTACAAGCTCGCTCTCCATCATCAGCAGGAGGGCAAAATCGTTTTCGTCGATGTCGAGGGCACGACCAACGAGAACCTGTTCGCCGGCCTCTATTGTGCCGACATCGTCCTGATCCCGCTGCAGACGACCCAGGACGACGTCGTGGCCGGCATGCAGCTTGCGCTGAACCATGTTCCGGTGGTCGAAGAGGACCAGAAGCGCAAGCTCCCGACGATGATCGTCATCAACCAGCACGATCTGGTGACCGGCCGCGCCAAGGCGCATGAGCCGCTCCGGGAAATTTTGCGCGAAAGCGGTGTGGCTCTCGCCAGCCAGCCGATCGCGCGCCGCGCGTCCTATCAATCGATTGGCGCCGCCGGCACGCTCCAAACATCAGCGAAGCCTGATCCGAAGGCGATCGCGGAAATGGAAATGCTGCTTGGCGAGTTGCTTGCCCTCTACCGGTCGAAGGCCAGCGAGGCAAAGCAATGAGCGAGGGCGCAGACAGCAAGAACCTCGTCCTCGGACTGATCTCGACAGGCCGCGACCGCCCTTCGGTTCGCGAGAAGATAGTTCCTCCCACAAAATCCGCTGAAGACAACCAGGCGCCGGCACCATCAGCGAAGCCGCCATTGGCGCGCGGCCAGCTCCGCGACATGGTGGCCAAGGGCGAAAGCCTCGACCCGGTCGCCGGCAAACGCTTCCGCGACACCGAGAAAGTCACGACCGGCATCCACATCCGCGCCGAGGTCCACAAGAAGCTGAAAATCCTCGCCGCGATCGAGCGCCGGAAGTTCAACTCCTACATCGAGGAGACGATCGACGACTATCTGGAAAAGATCGCCGAGCGGATTCCCGATATTTCCTGAGCGGGGAAAGGGAGAGGCAATCATGCGCTCCGCTTCGCGGCCTCCGCGTTTGCCCGCAACGCCGCCATCAGCATCGGACCGAGGCCAAATTCACCGCGCGCCGCCTTGCGGGTGAGGTCGCGCAGATAGCCGCCGGGCGAGGTGATGTGCTCGGCCCGCTCCAGGATGCAGGCGACCGCAATCGCGGCATTTTCCGGCCCCATCACCTCGCAAGCCTCCTGATAGGCCGACGGGCTGACCCCGAGCGACGACCGGACCGTCACCGCAGCCGTCATCAGCTCGCGCCAACTCTCGATCCGGCCGCCGGCCGCGTAGTCGGCAATCTGCGGGCAGGCTCTCAGCACCAGTGGTAATGGGTAAGCCTTCAGCGGCTCGGCAATCCGGTTCGGTTTCTGGCTCGGCTTTTCGCCCTGCTCTTTTTCAGAGCGAGGTTCAAGTTCATGGAAGGATTCGGGTTTTGAATTCTGTATGTGACGACCGTTTTGGCTATCATTGACGTCCGTTTTTTCTGCTTTTACCTGAATTTCCAGACGGTTGATGATTTCCTCGCGCAGAAGCTCCATTTCTTCGAGCACCGCATCAACGTCCTGGCGACGAGGAGAACGCGGCAGACGGGCCAGGAGCGCGATGTACATGCCCTCGATCGCCTCCCAATCACCATCCGCGCCCTCTTCCATGGCGGCCGTGATCAGCTTGCGAACGTCGCGACGGCAAAGCGACAACGCCTCTTTCGCGCGCTTGAACTGAAGACGCTCGGCAGCGACCTGCTGCGCCAGGCTCGCCAACTCGCTCGCTCGGGCGAGCAGAGGCGCGAGGCTGAAGCCGAAGGCGGCCTCAATGTCCCCTCCCCTGCCTCGATGCGCATAGCGCTTGCCATTCGGGCTATCGCGTCGTTCGATCAGGCCGGCGTCGATCAGCGCGGCAAGATGCCGGCGCAAGGTCGTGCCCGCGATGCCGTGAGCGCGCAGCGACAGCTGGCTGTTCGACGGGAATACGACCAAGCCGCCGCTCTCATCCGAGAGCTCATCGTTCGGATAGAAGCTCAGCAGCGCCTGCAGCACCGTTATCGAACGATCCTGGAGGCCGAACACATCCTTCGCCTCGCCGACGTCGTTGAAGACTTTCCATTTGTTGACCGCCTTGCCCGCGTCGCGGTCGGCGGTTTCGAGCTGCCCTCTCACCAAGGCAAGCGTCATCGGCCGCCCATGGGGCGTTGTCACACGTCCAATCTGCATTTTCTTTCACCTCTCAAAGGGCAAAAGAAATCCACTCACCAAAACGGTGCCAAAGACTCTTGACTGTGATTCGTGGAAATGCGATTCTCTGGGTGCTTAGTTCAGAGGAAGACTTCCACGGCGGAAACGCTTTGGGGGTCTTTTTCTTTTGCGGCGGTCTCTCCTTACGACCAGTTGATCCTATTGTCCGATCCTCGCCTCACGGAGATGAGTCGGACGCACTGAATTCGCGCAGAAGTTCCGGCATGCGTTCCGCCAGCCAGCGCGCAAAAGTGTCTTCTTTCTTCGGAATGGAAAGCGTCGCTCCCGACGACGTGGATTTCATGCGGCCAAAGATGCGGTCGCCAAGAGCAAAATCCTGGACGTCGCCCTTTGCCTGGTCGTTTGCTCCCGACGGCTTTGCAGATGCTGCCCGGATCGCTTGGATCAGGCGTTCAGCGCCGTCTGCCTTTTCAAATTCCGGCGTTCCGACAACCCTGCGAACGGCCGCAACCTTGGCAGTATCCTTCAGCAGCTCTGCAAGCGCAGTCCATTTTGGGCGGCCCGCCGCCTGCGCCCGACCGATTGCGAAGATGATGTCTTCGGGAACAACTGATGTGACGCGGAACATTTGTGAGACCGCGACCTCTGACAGCCCCATATTCTCACCGATCGCGCGATGAGAAATACCTGTGCTTTTCAGCTGCACGGCCCACATCGCCTTCTCGATCCAGGTCAGATCTTCTCGCGGACCATTTTCGAGCGACTGCTCCTCGATCAGCTGGCGGTCGGTCAAATCGCGGACATAGGCTTTGATCTTGATGGTTTCCGGCCGGTCAGATTCCCGCATAATTGCCAGAATTGCGTCGCGGCGGCGCCGTCCGTACGCAAGTTGGTAGCAATCGCTCTTCGTCGGATGCGGGCGGACAAGAACCGGGATTCTTTGTCCATCCGTGGCGATGGAGATTTTCAATGCCTCCAGTTTTTCATCGGCATCCTTGTCGTACTCAAATCGGTCCGTGAATGGCGAGCGCTCAACTTTGGACGGATCGAGAGAAACGATGACGTCTTCACTAAGGTGAGCCAGCGCCCTTCCCACATTGGAAATCACCGGTGACGAGTGGCGACGGGTCAGCGTGGTATTGTCCGGTCCGTCATTTACCGGGGCCGCATCGCCGCGATGCTCGGCATCCGCGGCCATTCGTTGGAGAATGCTCTTTTTCATGCGCTACGCCCCCAAACCTTATGAATGAGTTCAAGGATTTCGAAATTGACGCGGTCGGCACTCTCGATAGCGCGCTTCAGCGCTTCCCTACCGACCTCGCCCGTTTCGAGTTCGTAAAGGGTTTTTTTCGCGACTGCGGCGCCAGCAATAGCTGTCGATTCCAGGGCGTCAGCGACTAGGACGTCGTCACCAAAGAGCCGGCGCATGACGCCAGCCATGTATTTCTGCGGCCCGTCGTTGGGGTTCACGCGGGTCAGAAGAAAGCGGAAGAAATCATGTTCGAACCGCGCACCAAACTGACCCAGCACGTCCGATAGGTCGGAAATCATGATGAGGAACTGATTGCAAGAAGCCACGTCGAGCATGGCAGGATGCACGGTCACGATTATCGAGGTAGCCGCGTAAAGCGCTGCAAGTGTCGAGTAACCAAGCGATGGCGGCGTATCGAGAATGACAATATCGTACCTATCCTCGACGCGAGCTATTGCATTGTTGAGCCGTTCAAAGAACAGACCCAGGTCGTCACGATTTTTCTGCGTGAGGTAGGACGGCGTATCGAACTCAAAATCCATCAGCTCCAGATTTCCTGGGACAAGATCGACGCCCGGAAAATAGGTGGACCTGATAACGTCCGACAGCGGCCGTCGCTCGTTGTCGTATCGGATAGCCGCATAGACGGTTTCATTCTCGCCTAGATCGAATTCCGGCTGGATTCCGAACAACGCCGTCATTGACGCTTGAGGATCCAGGTCGATGCAGAGGACACGGTAACCTTGCAGCCCGAGAAAATGCGCAAGATGGATGGAAGTCGTCGTCTTAGAACTCCCTCCCTTGAAATTTGCAGTCGCGACAATCTGCAGTTTCTCGCCAGCGCGCCGATAGGGCACCAAGTCTTTTGCTTCGTCCGGCCGAAGCTCCGCGAGAAACGCGCGCAGTTCTCTCACCTGTTCCACGGTATAGGTGCGGCGATTGTTATCCGCACGTTCAGGCACAGGCCCCTTCCCTTCGAGAGTAAGAGACCGCAAGGTGCTCTCGGGAACCTTGAGCAAGCGCACGAGATCGTTTGTCGAAAACGTCCGGGCGAACGTCTTTTTTGCCAAGGGTGGGTAGAAACCCTCCCGCATCTCGTGCAGTTCGGCCGACAGCTTGGATGTGTAGACGCCGATCTTCGATGCGGTATCTCTGACGCTCTGAGAAGCCGGGTGAAGCATTTATTCCTCGTGACGGTTTTCGACGCGATACGCGATCAATTCCGTCATGGATGACAGACAGACGCCGATTCTTCAAGGCGTTTTTCGTTAACGAAAGGTTAACCGGAAGCGGCGCGACCAGCCACTTGCCAACTTAACAGCTGTTAAGCTCGGGGTCCGCCCATTGCGACTTAACAGCTGTTAAGGTGGAGGGGTTCGACGGCGGCTGGTATCGCCGTTCACTCCGAATGACCAAATCCATGTTTTGACAGGCCCATCTCCATCAAGGGAGAGGGATAGGGGTCGTTTGGGGAAAGGATCGCGGTAGGGACGCTCATTGCTGAGCGCCCCCCGCACAGATCCGTACGTGCGGGATTCCCGCATACGGCTCCTACCTTGGGTGTTCGATGGCGAAGCGGACGCTCGGCCACGGGTGCAGGATCTTCGGATTGGGAAGCCCAGTTGCTGCAAGTTTCTCCACCCGGGACGTAGATGTCGTATCCATCTGGCCACGACGTCGCAGAGCCAACTTCCAGAGGAAGATGACGTGTTCCCGGAATGCGCGAACGGACCGCCGGTTGGCGGGCACCGCATGATACTCATAGCATCCACGAATAACCTGCCGGAGCCATTCCGCTTGCTCGCGAATTAGCCGGTTTCTCAACCATCGTAGCCGCTCCTTGATCTCCCGCAGCTCTGCCCTCATGCGATCGCGACGGGACTTCCACAAACGCTGGAATTCTCCCCGCCGGGTTTTACCGCAGATATGGGTGAAACCGAGAAAGTGGAAGCCGAGAAAGTCGAAGGTCTCCAGCTTTCCGAGACCTCGTTCCCGACGGCGTTTAGCTGCATAGCGGCCAAACATCATCCGGCGCGTTTCTCGGGATGCAACGACAGAGAGAACTTCTCCAACCGTTCTCGCATCTCGATCTGGAAGCGGTGTGCGTCGGCTTCTTTTTCGAAGCCCACCACGATATCGTCCGCGTGGCGCACGATAATCATGTTCCCCGTGGCTGACCGCTGTCGCCAGCGATTGGCCCAAAGATTGAAGACGTAGTGCAGGGAGAGGTTCGCGAGCAGCGGCGAAGCCACCAATCCCTGACCCCGTTCCTTGTTCACTCGTCGTGACCATCCCTTCTTCCAGAACGCCCGCCCTCAGCCACTTCTGGATGAGGCGGACGGTACCCAGGTCGCCGTTTCGATGATTCAGGAACCTGATCAGCCATTCCTGACTGACCCGGTCGAAGGAAATGTCGCAAGACTACCCATCACCAGGATCTCCCAACGTCGATAACTGTGACACGCACGGGACATGCCTTCGAAGGGTATGTTCTGTTGGTGGTCCGGCGACTGGTGTGCCGCGGCGCGCCGTTGTTGCTTGTGGAATTACCCGATGGCAGCCGCAGCCACATTCCCGTGGCGTGGACGGATATCGGCGATACGGGAGTTTCCTCCTGCGACGCGCCGGCAAACCACATAGCCATCGGCCGGCTCGCAGATCTTCAGCATTTGCGCTTTGTGACCGACGCTCTTCTTCAGCGGCGCGATGAGTCGCCGCCTGCTGACAAGGAGAAGGCATATGCAACTGAAGCTGACATTTGCCGAGGAAGACAGCAACCGGCCTCCCGAGCCACCTGCCTGGGAGAGGCTGGACACCGAGGCGCGGGCATAGGCGTTGCGCCGGCTGGCCCTGATGATCGCGCGCATGCTGACAGCCAGGGAGGCCGGCGATGATTGAACACAGCAAGATCGCTGCCGGCATCTGGCACGGCAGGCCGTCGTCTACCTGCGCCAGTCGAGCGCGTCACAGGTGGAGAACAACCGGGAATCGACCGAGCGGCAATACGCCCTCTCCGGGCGGGCGCGTGAACTGGGCTGGCCTGCCGAGCGCATCGTGGTCATCGACGAGGACCTCGGCCTGTCCGGTTCCGGCAGCGTCATGCGCACCGGTTTCGCCCGCCTGACGAGCGAGGTCGCGCTGGCCCGGGTCGGCATCGTGCTCGGCCTCGAGGTCTCGCGGCTGGCGCGTAACAATGCGGACTGGCATCGGCTGATCGAATTGGCGGGCTTAACCGACACGTTGATCGGCGACGCCGACGGCATTTATCACCCGGCCTTGTTCAACGATCGACTCTTGCTTGGTCTCAAGGGGGCCATGAGCGAGGCGGAATTGCACGTCCTTCGCGCTCGGCTGGACGGGGGCATCCGCAACAAGGCAGCGCGCGGCGAATTGCGTCGCGGCTTGCCTGTTGGCTTCGTCTGGGGCGAAGAGGATGGTGAGATCCTGATCGATCCTGACGAAGCGGTCTCCCATGTCATCCGCACAATCTTTGCCCGCTTCGCCGAACTGGGTTCTGCACGTCGTGTCTGGTTGTGGTTGCGCGCGAATGATATCAAAGTCCCGCTGCGCCTCGGCGAACATCAGGACCTACGCTGGATCGACCGTCGCACGAACCGGGACTGCGGAGGTGAGCTTGAGAGCCTTGAGGTGGGACATGCTGCGATCCTTTCCGAAACCGTTGAACGTGTTTCCCGGATACAGCCGTCTGCCAAAAGGTCGAGCGAAGAGTTCTGATGGGCACCCGCCCAGTTACTTTTGAGCGGGCGCCTCGAGCCGTGGTTATCGTTTCAGGTTAACCAGCACTTCCATCAGCTCGGAGCCGGTCTGGAACACTTTTGAATTGGCGGTGTAGTTCCGCTGTCCCTCGATCATGCTTGTCAGCTCTTCGGCGATATCAACGTTCGAATCTTCCAGCGCACCGGAAAGGATGGTGCCGTAACCACCGTTGCCAGCGTACCCCATGACGATTACGCCCGAATCGGGGCTTTGCGTATAGACATTGCCAGCCAGCGGTTTGAGGTTGTCCGGGCTCTGAACGTTTGCCATCGCTATCCGGTATTTCGGCGTAAGCTCGCCATTGTCGTACTTGAGGAAGACCACGCCTTGGTCGCTGATTTCGTAGCCGACAACCTGACTGGCACCGTTCCCGTCTACTTTGCCATTCGAAACGCTGAAATCGGTGGCGAGCTGAGTGGAGCCGGATATATCGATCTCGAGCGGATTGAGTACTGCGCCGCCAGTCGTCAGATCGAAGAGCGAAATGGAGCTGGGGGTGATGAGCTTGCCGTCTGTATCGAATTCCAAGATGACCGGGCTTATAAGCGCCGGGCTGCCATTGAAGGTCTGACTAATCGTCGACGGCGCCGGCAGCGATGTCAGACCGACCTGCGAAATCGTGATTGGACCAACCAAGACACCGCCGCCAAGGTCCAGTTGAGGCAAGTGCATATCTTCCGGATCGAGGTAATTGCCAGCGGCGTCGAACTCGTTCGTATGCAGTTGATCCGAATAAAGCGGGTCTCCGGCATAGCTGACTGTAAACTCCCATCCATCGGTCGTCATGACATAATCGCAATCAACAACATGCGGTGCGCCATCTTGGTCGTAGAAGACCGAAGAGGCCGAATAGGTCGTTCCGACGGCTGCAGCAGCGTCCAGATTGCCGGAGACGACAGCGGCGCTCGATGGCACAGCGGGCACGCCGGTCAGGGGAGTGCCGGCATAAGCGACACCGAGCTCCCATGTATTGTCAGCAACCTTGGTATATGTGAAGTCGAGCAGTCGCGTATTGCCAAGGCTGTCGAAGGCCGTCAGGGACGTCGACTTTGAATAGAAGAGTTCTGCATTGGAAGGTAGGTTCGCATCCAATATCCCGCTTGTGGACGCAGTCGCGCTCAAGTTCTGCTGGGCAAGATTGATCTTGGAGAGGCCAGCAAAGCCGTTGATTACGATAGTCGGATCCTCGGTCGAGGAATATTCGTATCCCATGAGGGTGAACCCGGCAGCATTCTGCAATGTGCCGTCATCCATGACGTTGAAGGCGCCGGCACGGGTCAGATATTCGATATCGTCCGTACCGTTGACGATGAAGAAGCCCTTGCCATTGATGGCAAGGTCCGTCGATGATGTTGTATAGGTGAAGGTGCCCTGAGACGAGATGGAATAACGCACGTCTGTGGTGACGCCGCCGGAATTATAAGCACCGCCGGTCGTGGGCAAGATCAAGGAAGAGAACTGCGTCGAAGCCTTCTTGTAGCCCGTGGTGTTTGCATTCGCGATGTTATCGGCAACCGTGCTTAGGCGGTTCGCTTGCGAATTCATACCGGAAACACCCGTTCTCATCGTACCGTAAAGGCTCAAAACCAGACCCTCCTTAAAAATGATGCTACAACCTCTGATAAGCAGTTATGGCTTGCGTGAGGCTGGAAGAGTGGGTCAATCAGGTCTTTTCGCTAGGACTTCGATTTTCACAAGTCGGGCCGCAGAGATCGGTCGAGTGGGTGTTTATTTCCCGAGGGTACGGTCGCAAATTTGGCGCGGCTATCGGCTCATCGTAGCGGGCCGCTATGATCTGCGTTCTGAGGCACACGCCGCGATAAGGGAACTCGCCAGCAGGATTAGCCTTGACAGCAATGATTGTTCATCGATGCTGATAGTGGAAAGCGGCGTTGTCGCCCATCCGATTTCTGGGAGGCGATCGGCCGGCGCGATCCACGTTTGCCGGGCGTCCTCCATGATTTCCTGGCGGCACTCGAGTCTCTCGGTGTATATCCTGATCTCAAGGCCAGCCTGAACCCGAAGGCCGATCTTCCCGACAGGTCGAAGCCGATCAATCTTGGCTATATTACGAAGAATGGCCAGCTCTGGACGAACCCGGCGGCCTGGGAAACGCCGGAATGCGTATGGCGCCCCTACATGGAGAGACTGGCCTCATTGATTGGCGGCACCATTGCCACCGGCTCCACGAACTATGTCAGCATCGACGGCAAATCCGCTCCGCGGATCGAGCAGTTCCTGCCGGCACATCAGTCTGCATTCGTTCAGGCGATTGCAGACATACTCCACGCGCTTGCTAAATTGGAGAGTGTGGAAGACCAGCTAAAAGGAAAGCAAGCAGGGCTTGTCGAAGTACAGGAATGGCGGATATTTCTTGCGCAGGAACACCAAGAGGGGAATGCAATGCTGTTGCGATTGGCACTGTTGTTTTTGCTGACCAGCTCTGCCGGCGCATTGGCGGCCGGTGAAAGCAACCTGAAAGGCGCCTACGACCTTTGGGAGGACTTCGAAGGTGGCAAGGTCTGTAATATCAAGCTGGATGACGAGCAGACAATCGGCGGCTTTGTTTTAGAGGGGGATGAGGACTGTTTCTCTGCCCTCAAGCTTGGAGGCGACCCGTATGCTTGGTTCCTTGATAGCGAGGGACAACTCGTCGTTACTGACGCCACCCGGAAAGTCTTGGCGCGCTTTGCGCCGGTGGAGGGCGGGGCATTTTATTTTCGGCGAACCGATGCCGCCCTTGAGAGCCTTAGCCTGACACCAGCAGATTGAGCAAAACCCATTTTTGAATCGAGGCTTAACGTCTGTATGGTAGGTAGGGGCACCCGAGAGGATTCGAACCTCTCGCCTCCGCCTTCGGAGGATGATCCAGAGCCTCAGATCGGTGTCGAGGCCGGCGCGGCGTTTCTCGATGGCAGGAATCTCGGCCGAGAAGCGCGCGGGCTCCGGCTGCTTCGTGCTGATCGGAAAGAAGAGGACGAGATCGCCGTCAGGCCGGGGAAGGCGAACGCCAACGGCGACCGGCCGCTCTTTCTGGCCTTCGGTTTCTCCCTTGTGCGCTTCCCTCGCCCAGAGGTAGGGATAGCGAATGACGGAGGCGGTCTGGATATCGTCATAGCTCATGACTTCTCGTCCTCGGCCGCATAGGCGTCACCTATCAATGCACCAACAAGGGCGAGGGCTTCCGCAAAGCCAACATGATCAATACGCTCAACCAACGAGAAGACATCGCCCTTGTCGTTGCTGAGGGGATCGAACCAACCGCGACCGTCGTGCGTAACGATCACGATTTCACCACCATGTCGATACTTGACCGCGCGGCGCGTGCTTTCCTTGACGTCTACCGTGTGATTAGGCCCTTTAATTGCGGATTGCTGTCAAGGGTCTGCTGCCTTCCTGCCGGGGTCATGGTCCTTTCCGAGGTCGTTGCCTCATGATGATGTTCGGGTCGAGTGCTTCAACGTATGGAACGGAATCCGGCGCTGCCGTTTTCAGCCTAATCAACGAAGTCACTGCAACCACCGTCCCGGCGGGGACATCGCAGACCTTTTCGGGCCTACAAGTTCACGGGTTTTACGCTTCTTTTTCGGTGCTCCATTCAAAGGTCGTGCCATCCACCCAGATGCAATGAAGGATCACCGCGAGTTTGCGGGCAACAGCGACCTGAGCCTTCTTCATCCCATTTCGCTTGGCAAGTCGTAATCCCCACGCCTTCAGCGAGCACCATTTCTTCGTTCGGTGCAGGAGCACGGCCGCAGCTTCGAACAGATAGGTTCGCAAAAGCCGATCACCCCATTTCGATGTCTTGCCGTTCAAATCAGTGTCTCCGGACTGTTTTCGCCTCGGTGTCAAGCCAAGATAGGCGCCGACGGTTGCGGCTGAGTTCATGCCAAAGCCAGCTCGACATCGCTCCCGTTTCAAAACCGATGCGTTCTGCTAACGGTGCCTTCTTTCGGAGCAACTCTGCCAGAGCGCCCGGATCAGATTTCGCCTTGCCCTCGAAGATTAACTTGCCAGTTTCATCGACAACGCAGACAGCAGTTTCTCGCTGCGATACATCCAGGCCAACATAGTGTTTCATGAAGATCTCCTTCGAAAGCTGGGAGCGAATATTGAACGTCTTTCGAAGAACGAAGGCGAGCAATTACGTCATCGTATGGAATAAGGACCCCGCACATGGGGTGATCGGCGTCCAAACGGGACCCCCATCTGCGATGGGGTTACAACAGCCTCCGGTTTCATCGGAGGCTTTTTATTTGGATGCTTGTTGTGGAGACAATTCTAAAGATACGTCGGCTTTCCCGTGTGCAGGGCAAGTCGATCAAGGCGATCTGCCGGGAGCTTGGCATATCGCGGAAAGTGGTGCGGAAGGTTCTGCGCAGCGATGAGACGGAGTTCAAATATGAGCGGACCCGTCAACCTCAGCCGAAGCTCGGCCCCTGGCGCGATCAGCTCGATGGAATGCTGCTCGCCAATGAGGCCAAATCCTCTCGCGAACGGCTGACACTGATCCGGATATTCGAGGACTTGCGCGACCTCGGCTACGAGGGCGGTTACGACACAGTCCGGCGCTACGCCCGAACCTGGGCGAAGGAACGCGGCTCCGTAACGGCGGAAGCCTACGTGCCGCTCTATTATGCGCCGGGCGAGGCTTACCAGTTTGACTGGAGCCACGAGATCGTCGTGCTGAACGGCGTGACGACGACGGTAAAGGTGGCGCATGTCCGGCTCTGCCACAGCCGGATGATGTATGTGAGAGCCTATCCGCGCGAGACGCAGGAGATGGTCTTCGATGCCCATGACCGGGCATTCGCGTTCTTCGGCGGGGCCTGCACGCGCGGCATCTACGATAACATGAAGACCGCGGTGGAAACGGTCTTCGTCGGCAAGGAACGGCAATACAATCGCCGCTTCCTGCAGATGTGCAGCCATTACCTGATCGAGCCGGTGGCCTGCACGCCGGCGTCGGGGTGGGAGAAGGGCCAGGTCGAGAACCAGGTCAATCTGGTGCGGGAACGCTTCTTCACGCCGCGGCTGCGCTTCAAATCCTACGATGAGCTGAATGGCTGGTTGCTGGACAAGTGCATCAGCTATGCCCGCGCCCATAAGCATGTCGATCAAACGGAGCGCACGATCTGGGAGGTGTTCGATGCGGAACGGCCGCACCTGGTCGGCTATCCCGGCAAGTTCGACGGCTTCCACGCAGTGCAGGCCTCGATCGGCAAGACCTGCCTCGTACGTTTCGACAACAACAAATACTCGGTGCTGTCCACGGCAGTCGGCCGCCCGGCCGAGATACATGCCTATGCCGATCGCATCGTCATCCGGCAGGATGGCGTGGAGATCGGCCAACACGATCGCTGCTTCGGCCGTGGCGAGACGATCTATAATCCCTGGCATTACGTGCCGGTCCTGACACGCAAACCGGGAGCGCTGCGCAACGGTGCGCCATTCCACGACTGGGTTTTGCCCGCCGCCATGGAGAAGGTGCGCCGCCGGCTGAAGGCCATGCATGACGGCGACCGGCAGATGGTGTCGATCCTCGAATGTGTGGGCCTGGACGGGCTTCCCGCCGTCGAAGCGGCCTGCCAGGAGGCGCTCGATCAGGGCGTATTCTCGGCTGCCGTCATCATCAACATCCTGGCCCGCAAGCGTGATCCGCAGCCGGCCGCCATCCTTTCCATTCCCGACGCGCTTCGTCTGACCCACGAGCCTCTGGCCGATTGCGCCCGTTACGACAGCCTTAGGAGGGCAAGCTGATATGGAACGATCCCAAATCCTTGACATGATGGGCACGCTGAAGCTGTTCGGCATGCGCAGCGCCTATGACGAGATCATGGCCTCCGGCATCAAGCGGCAGCACGAACCGCCACGCATCGTCGGCGACCTGCTTCAGTCGGAGATCGCCGAGAAGCAGGCACGCTCCATCAAATACCAGATCACCGTCGCCAAGCTGCCGCTGGCCAAGGACATCGACGACTTCGACTTCACCGACACGCCGGTCAACGAAGGGCTCGTGCGCCAGCTTGCGACAGGAGCCTTCCTCGCCGAGCAGCACAATATCGTTCTGGTCGGCGGAACCGGCACGGGGAAGTCCCATTTGTCCATCGCGCTCGCACGCGCCCTAATCCGCAACGGCGCACGCGGCCGCTTCTTCAACGTCGTCGACCTCGTCAATCGGCTCGAGACGGAGGCACGTAGCGGAAAGCAGGGGCGGCTTGCCGACTTCATCACCAGACTCGACTTCGTCATCATGGACGAACTGGGCTATCTCCCATTCGCCCAGGCCGGCGGCCAGCTCCTCTTCCATCTCATCAGCAGGCTCTACGAGCGGACATCGATCATCGTCACGACGAACCTGGCCTTCGGCGAGTGGCCGGCCGTATTCGGCGACGCCAAGATGACCGCCGCTCTGCTCGACAGGCTCACCCACCATTGCGAGATCGTGGAAACCGGGAACGAATCCTGGCGCTTCAAAAACCGCTCTCAAAGCTAAAGCCGAAAAGACAAACAACCCGCGCCCGCAGGCCCCTGCGCTAAATGGAGAGCTCCGGGCCTACGCGCGCTGACCCGATGCAACCAGAGGCAGGGGTCCCTTTTGGGAGCCGATAAGGGGTCCCGTTACGATGCCGATTGACAGTTGATCGTGGAAGATCCGGGGATGGTCACCAGAAAGCGGGATTGGGTCGCCTCTGGATCGAGTATGGTTTCGCGCGACCATTCTTCCTCATCGACGAGCCCCGGCCCCCTCGCTCCCCGCCTCGAGAGTTCCCGTCGCCCTCTTCCGCGGTGGCATCAAGTGCGCCGAACCGAGCGGCCCGATGCTGACTTGCCGCCTGACGCCAGCGGCCCGCGCCCCGAATAAACCCGGTCCGACGCAAGGAAGACGATCGGCAGGTCAGCTGCGCCGTCACCGCCCCTAGACTGGGCAGTCATTGAGAGAAAACCGCAACGCCACAAGGCGCCGTGTCCGCATTGGAGAAGCGCCAGCCGGAGCGTAAGCTAGCGTCGGCGATCTATCCGCCGACGAAGGCTCAGTACGCAGGAAGACGGAAGGCAGGTCGCAGCCTGCCTTCCATATCCGGCGATCAGCCGGCTGGATGCACGAGGCAATCTCGCGGTGGAGATGGGAGGTCGATCCGACCGGCTTCCTCTTGCGAGATGTGGGCGTCATCCGCATGGGTGGAGACCGCTTGCGGGCTCCGGGAGCGGAGCGACGAGCACACGGTCGCCGAAGGCGGCTCGCCCGTGTCAATCCTCGGATCACTATAAGGCGTCAGGCGATTTCGATATCGGTCCTGGAGAAATCGTCACCCTTGAACAGCAAGGGCAGGCGGTATTCCTTGGCGCTCGCATAGACAAAGCAATCGCCCATATTGAGGCGCGCGGGATGAGCGACAAACTTGCCGTAGGTACGCGCCGCCTCGACGGCCTTGCGATGGGTCGTTCCGCTGATAGTGAGTTCGCGGACCCGCAGCGCCTCCAGCAAGGCATCGACATGGCGCTGCGCCTCGTCAATGATCGCGGGCGGAATGGGTGCATGGTTGCCGTGCTTCTCGTTGGCGATCCGCCGCGCAAGGCTTATAACCGCCTCGAACACCGTCATCGAAGAGCAATAGATCGGCTTGGTCGCGCGTTCGAGCTTGGCGACAAGATAACCGGCGTCGTCTTCCTTGGTGAGGATCGAGATAATTGCCGAGGCGTCGAGATACATCAGGTGTCCCACATGTCGTCGCTGAAGGCCTTCATGTCGAAGGGCTTGGGATTGGGACCGAGCTGTACTGCGACCTCGTCCTGAATCTTGCGAATGCGCTCTACCAAGGGTATGGTTTCCTTGGCGCGCGCCAGCTCGTTTTCGAGGGCGCGGCGGACGGCCTCGGTCTTGTTGGGCGCATTGGTCAGCTTCTGGACCTTCTTCGCCAGCTCGTCGACATCGCTGTCTCGGATATAGAGGGAAGACACGGGCTTTCCTTCTTCGTATATTCCTCGTTGAATATACGAATATTCTATATGGAATATACGACCGTTTCAAGCTGCGAGCTGTGGGCGTCACCCGCATGGGCGGAGACCGGATACGGGCTCCGGGAGCGCAGCGACTAGCACGCGGTCGCCGAAGGCGGCTCGCCCGGATCGTGATCAGCACGCCACCCATCAAGAAATCAAATCATAGGCGACCCACCGATTCAGAACTGTCGTTGGACAGCGATGCTCTGATCGGTGACGATTCCGACATGATCACCCAGCCCTACCAGCTGTATATCGAGCGCACCGACCCGTCGAGAAACATGGCCCGCTACTATGCGATGTCCATAGAGCCGACGTTGTTCGGAGCGGCCTGCCTCACCAGACGATGGGGCCGCATCGGCACGGCAGGCCAGGAGAAGGCGCATCATTTCCAGCGGGAAGAAGATGCCGTTCATCTGTTCCTCGACGTCCTGCGCCAGAAGCGGGCACGCGGCTATCGACCGGCGGCGACAAACCGAACCAACCGCACTGTCTGAGGACGGAAAAGAGGCCCGCGAATGCGGGCCTCTCAGGACGCCTCATCGGCGTCGGTTCCAGTCGGTCTCGAAGGCGACTTCGATCTCGACGAAGAACGGGATCTTGATCGCGATCTTCAGGCCGAGCTTGCCCTTGCGGAAGAAATGGGCGGCGACCTTTGCGAGGGTGCGCAGGCGTCGGCCGGTGGCGGTGAGGAATTTGGCGAGTTGGCGCATGATCTCTACTCCTTTCGATAAGCTGTCATTGCGGGGATAGGCGGCAGCCCGGAAAGGCGCGCTGCACCGGGACGGCCGCAGCGGATGCGGAGGACCAGGCGGCGCCTGAATTTTGTCGCGCGAGGAGCCGCAGGCGGGGAAAATTCTGGCGGCGGCGGGTTGCGGCGTGCCGTGAGGGCTGCAACATCCCCGATGCCGATGAAAGGGCATCGAAAGGAAGGAGCGGCAACCGGCTTCCTCCTCCGACCGCTTCCCTCCCGCCTGGAAAGGCGAAACAGAGCTTCGCGCCGGTTGTGCCGGTCGATCCGGCGCGGCTGGCCCGTCGACACGGCAGAAACCGCCCCTAGAAGGGCGGCTCGGCGCTGATGCGGCCGTCCTGTTCGGCCAGCATCGTTTCCCGTTCGGCCCGCGCCAGGCAGAGTTCGGCCTCGATCTGGCGGCGTTCGTCCGGATCGGCGTTGCGGGCTTCGGCTTCGAGTTCCAGGATCGTGCGGTCGAGGTCGTAGGTCATCGTCGTCTCCTTGACGTTTTGTGAAAGACGACGCGCGCGGTCATGGTGGCAGGCAGGGGTCAAGGATCGCGGAACGCGACCGGCGGAGCCGGCGAGTGGGGGAGCCGAATTTCTGGCGCGGCCCGCAAGGGACGGGACTGAAATTTGGGGGAACCGCTCGTCCTTGGCGCCTGTCTGTCGCCATGGCATCCTCGGACGGACTGAGCAGACTTTTCCTCTCCGTATGGCACCCGGAAAGCGGGATGCGGGCTCGATGCCCGTTTCCCGCTTCATCTCAAGAGGGGAGCGCCCCGCCTTGGCAGGCGGGGCTTCCGGGATCAGGCGTCGCGCTTCGGGCGGTTCCAGACCAGGTCGTAGTCGCCGTCGGTCTGGCTCGGCCACAAGGCCGCGTTGATCGGGGCGTTGAAGCTCGGGTCGTCGAGCTTGACCGAGATGTAGGGTTCGCCGTCGGTGGAGGTGGCGTTCCAGCCTGCGCCGACCTCGGCCATGCCCGCCATGACGCGGAAGTCAGGAGCGTCGCGGGAGGTGCGCTCGATCGGAACCAGGCGGGCCTTCATCGAGACCGTCAGGGTGCGGACCGCGCCGCTGATGAGGTTGCCGTTGGTGGAGAAGTTGCCGATGATAGCCATTTTCGAGATCCTTTCGGGTTGCTCGGGTCGCGTCCATCGCGACCTCGATGGCTGTCGAGAGGATCGGGGACGATCGGACCGCACCCCTTGGGCCGGAACGAAGTGGAGGGCGGCCGGAGGAGGCTTTCTTGTCCCGCGAGGAATGACGGTGGCCCGGGGTCCCCGTTCGACCTGTCGAATGGGGTGGGTTCCGTCAGGGGAAGAAAGTTGAAGACGGCCGTTGCGGGAGGACGATCGAGGCGCAGCCGGTCTCCGATCAGACATGCCACATCGAGGACGCGATGGCCGCGCCAGGGTTGACCAAACCGGAAGGTTCTCGAAAATGGCGGGCCGTCATCGGCAGCACTTCTTCGCCGCCGGCGGCAACCACGGCGGCTCCAACGTGCTGCAGCTGTGTATTCGGTGTGCCCGCCGTCACCGATCGATCCCGCTACCTTCGATATCGCTCCTCCGCGTTGGCTTTCGGTGGGCTGTCCTCGCGTGCCCGCTGGAGGACACCGCCCTCCACGAAACGGAATCCTCTTCTTCCGCAGGCATAGGGGCACCGGCTCCATGCACTCCGCACATCTACTGCCGTGGCAGCGCCCTGCCGCCGAGTCCGCCTAGGCTCAGGACCTATTAATCTGGCCTGATATGTGATTCACGGTATCCGATAGGAGGCCGTGATGGGTGACCCGGACAAGTCGATCGTCACCGGCATCGGCGGAGACGGCCGAAGGCTGGCTGCGTGCCGGAGGCATAGAGCGCGGTCGCCGCAGGCGATGGCCAAAGCCAAGATGCGGCAAGAGCCTGCCGGTCCCGACGATTCGCGTGGCTCCGTTGAACGACCTACGGCGTGACCTTCGCCTTCGCGCCATACAGGATGAGCTGCCTGATGTGCGCGCGGACCTCGGGTTCGGTTCCGTAAAATCGGTCCTGCCCTTGTGGTTACGTGATAATCCAGGGTTCATCGGCTCCCATCATGGTCGCTTCGAAGATGTCGCCATTACCCGCGGTGACGGATATAGCACGAGTTGGTCCTGCCGAATGTTGCTCCCGCACCAGTGAAAATGACACCAACCAGCTCGGGCCATGGGAATTTCGTAGCGCCTGCATGACGCCTGTGGTGCGCGCATTCATCCAGTCATCGCGCAGACTGGCTTTCCAGTACCGCCCATGCTCCATGGCATAGGCTCGAATGACATCGTGCTCGGCTCGGGTGAGCGGACGCAGCTTGGTCATGGAGTTTCCTTTCAGGGGGAGGGACGAGGTGTGTGGGTCCGGCGCGGCCGGGTCTCGATCGCGCCGCCGTGCCGCGAAGCGGGCAAGGCGGGATCTAAAGAGATGAAGAGCATCGGAGAAATGAGCATAGCGACGGCCGCAGGCCGGGATTTCGGGAATTCTCGACGCGCCGGCGCGGGATTCAGGGCAGCCGCAGGAGCCTCAGCATAGCGGCCCGAAGGGGAGGCGGGACCGACTGCCCCCCGCGCCGGCGCTCCCTAGCCTCAGACACCGCACATCCCCTCGCATTCGTTCGGCCAGAGGTCGAGCTGACCGCGATCGGAGGCAGTCGATAAATCGGCCTCGTCCAGCGGCACGCACGAGCGATGCAGGAAGACCTCGCCGCGAATGCCGCGGACGCCGTTGCGTAGCGCTTGGTCGACCTCGATGGCGTCGGCCCATGCCGCTAGATCGTGATCACGCATAAAGCGCCAGCGTGCATTGTCGTGGAAGGGGCACCCGACGCAGGCGCTCTTTGGCGGATCGGGATAGCCGTGGCGGCGCAGCCAGGCGAGGCAGTCCCGCCGGCTCATGCGCTTTTCGATCAGCGGAAAGCGCTTGACCTGCCAGGGCTCGAAGCTGGGCTTCGCCCGCACAATCTCGTCGCAGCTGATGCCGATCCATTGCTCCACGACGGCATGATCAGGGGAACGCTTGCGCGTGAGGCCGGCAAGTTCCCGGAACTTTCTCCGGATCGGGACTATTTTATAGTCCGTCGTGCATTGCCTACGGATCATACCGATCGACACGGTTTCGCGGGCCGTCGCGCGCGTGCCGATTTCGATCAGCTCGCCGTCATCGCCCTCGTCGTAGACCGGGACGACCACACCAGCGGGCGTGACCGTCTTGGCGAAGGCCGGGATGGACGCCCAGCGCTTGCGGCTCCCAGCCCGTGTCCGCGAAAATCGCACAATCGGGCATCGGCCCAATCTCGCCGTGGGCGGCCATCAACGCGAGCGTCGTGGATTGCACGCCCGCACCGAGGCTGAGCGCGCGAAGGCGCATGGCGGAGGAACCTTCCTCCGCCGGTTCGAGACCAAGCGGAGAGAAGAACATCAGCGCCCCTCCTCAAATTCGTTGTGCAGCCAACGGCGAAGGTCGCACCGCATGATACCGATGGAGCCGTTGATCTCGGTGATCCGTGCATCACCGACGATATGGCCGCGTTCGCGGAACAGATCGACGAGATGACGCATGACATCGAGATAGAGATGGCCGCCGACGAGAGCAAGATCGGAGAATGGAACACGTCCATAGCCTGTCAGTGTTGCGATGTGCATTCCGGGATGCTCGCCGGAGGCCATGACAAGACGTGTGGTCTTCTGCTTCGGTCAGCGCGTGCCGAGATCGCCAGCCTTCATCTCGGCCGCGATCGCCGGGGTCATGCGCGCGTCGTAGATTTCGATCGGCGTGCTCGCGACGCGGAACCCTAGACGCGCGGATAGGAAGGCGACCTTCGCCTTCTCTCCGCGCGGATCGACCGATCGCAGGGTCTGCCAAAGGGGGCCGTCATAGCGCTCAATGGCCGGCATATAGGCCGGGCCGTCGCGCTTCGTCGCCGAGCAGGCGAGGATTAGGAGCCGGTTTGCGGGATGGGGAGCCATCATGCTGCCTCCCGCTCTTCGGCCGCGGCCGGCTGCAAGCTGTGAAGATAGGCGACGGCGCGCTGCGCATGCGCGGCGGCGGCGAAGATCGCCCGCTTGTCGTCGGAGAGCACCTGCAACCACGACTGAAGGTAGGAAGCATGGTCGGGGCGCGGCTCCAGCTCCGGCACGATGCCGAGATCGGCGCAGAGGAAGCAACTGCCGAGTTCGGCGATCAACTCCTCGCGGGCGCGCTCGCTGCGGTCCTTGCTGTAGCGGCTGAGGTCACGGCCGACGCGATGCGCCGGCGCCGTCCAGTGCGTGGCTTCATGGCTGAGGGTTGCCACGTAGGAGGCCGCGTCCCTGAAGCTCTCGACGAATGGCATCTGTATGTGGTCGGTCGCAGGGCTGAAGAAGGCCCGGTCGCCGCCATGACGGATATACGCGCCGGTGTTGCGGAAGAACCGATCGGCATGTTCGATCCGATCGACGGGATCGGTAACAGGCGGAGCGGATTGATAATAGCGATCCGGCAAGCCATCGATCTGCGCGACGTTGAAGACGGTATATGCCTTGAGGAAAGGAATCTCACGCTCAATCTCGCCGCCGCGACCGTCGGATTCCGTCTTGCTGAAGCGACTGGCGAAGACCACGGTCGCGCCGGACTCGCCCTTGCGAACGGCTGCACCAAGCTGCAACGCCTGCTTGAACGTCACCCACATCGGCGAGGAGAAACCCCGCGCGATGCCCTCCGACCACAAGAGCAGGACGTTCATGCCGCTATAGGGAAGGCCGTTGTGCCGCAAAGGGCGGGTGACCCGCCCCTCCATGTTGGACGCGCGCCACGGCTGGACCCATGGTCGGACGCCGTTGGAGAGATCATCGAGGATTTTGTCCGTGATGCGCGTGTAGATATCCACACGCTGCATTTCGGTCCGTTTCTTCATTTTCCTTACCTCCGTTCCAGAGGTCGCGCCTATCGCGACCCCGTCACGGCGGTCCGCAAGCCGGAACGATAGGGGGACGGCGCACGCAAAGCGCCGGAACGAAGTGGAGGAGGGCGAAGCACTTGCGCTGAATCCCGGTTCCGGTAGGACCTGAGCCGGACGGGTCGCTTGGCGCTCGTCGTTCGACATTGCCGTTTCCGATCTGGCGAAGGAACGTCAGGCATGCTATACGCAACTGACCATCTGACTAGGTGAGACGAATGGGTAAGCAGACACAATTTTCAGGGACGAACAGGCCGGTACACCCGACGATGAACGGACGGTGGAAGCTCGAGGACGCGAAAGCGCGCTTCAGCGAAGTTGTCCGGCATGCCAGGGAGGACGGTCCCCAGCGCGTGACCGTTCGAGGTCACGATGCGGTTGTTATCATGAGCGTCGAGGAGTTCGAGCGTCTGACACCGACTGCGCCTCGAGTGCCGTTCGTCCAGTTCATGGAGGCGTTGCACCTCGACGGCCTGGATCTCGAACGCGATGCCGACCGCGGCCGGGATGTCGAACTGTGAGGGGATGGCTGCTCGATACCAATGTGGTGGCCGCGCTGATCAACCCGCAGGGCGCCCCCTCGGTCAAAACATGGGCGGCAAGCCAGGAGGAAGAGACGTTTCATCTCAGCATCCTGACGCTCGCGGAATACGACAAGGGAATACATAACCTGCCGAACGACCATCCGGATCGCTCGCGCTTTATCGCATCGCGGGACGCTCTCGCGGACCGGTTTGGTGATCGTGTGCTTTCCCTTCGCGACGAAGCCGTGCGGCTCTGGGGCCGCATATCCGGAGAGGTCAAAAAGGACACCGGACATCCGCCGCCCGTGATCGATACGCTCTTGGCGGCGACCGCAATCGAGTACGAGCTCTATCTCGTCACGCGCAACGTGAAAGACACCCGCCACTCGGGCGCGGCCATTTTCGATCCATGGACCGATGACCCGGCCAAGTTTCCGCTGAGTCCAAGGGCCAATAGGCCCCGATAGCAAAGGAAATGGCGGGGCCGAAGCCCCGCCTGACCGCTCAACCGAGCGCGTCCATCTGCGCTTCGGCCGCCTTGCGATCGAGCGCCTGGCCGGGATTGTCGACTGGGCGATCGAAGGGCTTCCAGGATTCCCCGACGGCGTGTTCATAAGCCGCGACCGCGCCTTCGGCGGCCATGCGGAGCGAGAATGCCTGGATACCCATGTCGGCGGCGAATTCCCGCTTGCGCTGCGCGGAACTGTCGTAACCGACAATGCCGTCCCGGTCGTCGTCGCGGGCGTCGCTGGCGGCCTTGGCCGTAGCGTCGCGAGCTTCCGTCACGGCGCGCGAGTAGAACTGGCCAGCGCCATGGGCGGAACCGACGAAGGCTCCGACGATGCGTTGCAGGTGGATCTGCATCGCACGCTCGCCGAGGCCTTCGGACAGAGCGTCGACGGTTTCGAGGATGAGGCGCTCGTGCGTATCGCGCACACCGTCGCCATCGACGACGGTTGTCCCGAAGCTTTCGGCGATCCGCAGCGCCTGGACGGCATCGGGGCAGGTGAGACGGACCATTTCGAGGGTTGCACCCTTGCGGAGCGGGACGACGCGGGCGGACGGGCGGGAGGTTGTTGACTTGGCCATGCTCGATTTCCTTCTCGGTTTTGTCCGAAGGCTTGCCGGCCCCTTGCCGGAGCGCCCTTCGGTACGGTCGAAAAAATCCGGCGGTCAGACGGGCGCTTTCACAGGTCCGGGACGCCTGAGCGAGAAAGGTAGGCTTGCGGACAAGTGGGGGCACAGCCCCTGCGCGGGACGCGGACCTGCCTTGCGAGGGGAGGGTGAACCGGCCGCAACGCGGCGCGCAGCGGCCTTGAAACGACCGGCCGCCGGATTAAGACCGCCCAGAACCGAAGGGTGCTCCGGCAGGGGTTGGCTCATCGCCGGAGCCGAAAGGAAATCGATGGCCGCAAACGTCCCCAACCTGACGCCGCGCGCGCCGATCAGCCACGTATGGTCCAGCCCGGTCCGGCCGAACCAGATGCCGCTGGCGATCAGTCCGGGTCGCAATGCGGGGGCCGACATGACGTCCTCGGGCATTGCCTGCGCGTGACCACGCTCGATCGCCTGGTCCTTTGAGACCGCCGACGAGCACGAAGGAACCCTCAAGGTGCGCTTGCAGCATCCCGACCGATCGCATCGGCCTTTGCCAAGACCGTCATGCGCGCGGCAGCCAGGTCATGAACGCGTGCTCCGAGATGCCCATCGGCTGCGCCGGCTCCCGCAGCAGCGCGACGAGATCCACGAACAACTCCGCCTTGCGATCGACCGTTTCACCGAACGCTTCGGAAACCTCGACCGCCGGCCCGGAATAGGCCGCATCCGCGCCTTCCCATGCCCCGGTGACATAGGTTTCGCCGGCAGTCTCGAAATCGGGAAGCGCGCCGGTCCAGTCCTCGTCGGCAATGGCCAGACGGCAGGCGTCCTCCACGGTATCGGTAGAATGCGTCCTCTGGCGGTAGTTCGGCACGCGGTATGTCGTTTCGATCGTATAGGTCTTCATGGTTTCCTCCATAGAAACGCGCAATAATGATGGGGATGGACGCCGGCCCGGGGGCGGCACCTAAATGTCGAGGATGAGCTGCCCGCCCTTCGGCGGCGCTGGAGCGCCAACCGGCCCAGGGCATTTTCGAAGAACATCGGCGGCGAGTGCGGCATGCTCACGATCGACATGCAGCTCGGCGGCGCGACGGACGGACGGCCGGAGGCACCATCTCCCGACGCCCACCCTGCAGGTAGGGCAGGGGACGCGGGTGACGGGATGGTCCGGCCAGGTTTCACCACAGCGGTCGCAGGAAAAAATCATGGCGACGTCCGCCCGCCAGGTCGCTCGCGCAGAGCCGCGATTGCCCGGTCCTGCCGGGCGAGCTTGCGCGATAGCGCATCGATCTCCTGCTGCCGCTCGGCCGTGATCGCGGCGAGGTTGGCACGATAGCGGGCAAGGAAGGCGCCTGCTTCCGGCGGCTGGCCTCGCCGATAGGAGCGCCGGCGCGGATGCAGGTGCGGGATGACCGCCGTCACCCGGCGAATGATCTGCCGGTCGATCAGGTCGAGCTGGTGCTGGGTCTGCCGACGTGCCTCTTCCATGCGGGACAGGAGCGAGCGGCAATCGGAAAGCGAGTTCATGACGCTTTCCTCCGCTCCCATCCGACGAAGGACGACGGGCCGTCATAGACGGCGTGACGCCCTTCATCGATGACGAAGCCGAAGCGTCCACGTCCTTCGTATTCCTCCTTCGGCACCAGAAACCGCCGCTCCATGGTATTGCCGCCACCTCGACCGCCGAGAGCGGCGACTACTTCGATCATACCAGGATGATGGCCGGAGGTGATCGCCGACGCGACGATCCAGTCGCCGGCATGACGGCGCTCGAAGTCGCGGCGGTCCTTGCCGCTCGATTCTCCCGGCTGAAGCGAACGTCCGAAGATCTCCTCCCATTCATCAGGCCATTTGTCCCGGATCGTGCGCTCCGCGAGCTCGCGCTCGTAGGTCGTGAACAGGCCCGGGAAGGTGAGGGCGACAATCGCCCAGGCATCGTCCTCCTCGTACCAACCCGAACCGATCCGAAGGGACTGGACGACCCGCTTGTTTCGCTCAGCGGAGAGGCGAAAGCCGCCATGGCCGGCGGTCATGTGTGCGACGATGCCCTCGGCATAGATCGTCGCAAGCTGCGATGGCCCCCATGGCGTGCTGCAGACCATCCGGGTCTGGAGTCGCTGAAGTCTCGACAGTTCGCGCTTATGCTGCGCGGTTTCCAGGACGCGCGACCGGAACGCGGCCTCATCGGCAAGTTCGCCATCATGTCCGTAGAAGTGGTCACGCCGCAAGGTCGACAGCGGCTGGACCAAGCGCCATGCGCTGGCGAGGAACCCGGCGCCGCCCGCGCGTGGTAGCATGGCGAGCAGGAGATCGCCGAGACGGGCGACCGGAAAGCCTTCGCTGCTGGAGCCGAACTCGACCCCTATGTCCTCAAGGGTCGAAGCAGCATCGTTGGGAAGATCGGTCGCGTTCATGCTGCCGTCCTCCCTTCGACATGGTCGGCCGCCAACTCGTCGGCGGTGACTTCAACCGTGAATGCGTCGGAAAACGCGGTGTTGCCGGCGAGCCAGGCGCGGGCGGCGTCCCGGTCATCGGCAAGGTGAAGCATCCGCGCCGCAGGATCGTTCCTCTCGAAGATCCGCACCGATCCGAGCTTCGGCCGCGAGGCAATTCGGAAATGATAGGTAAGGCCGACGGAAAACGTGCGGAGGTCGTCTTCGCAACGGAGCATGAAGAACGGCGCGACACCGGGATGATCCGGCCCAGTCTCGCCGCACTTGCGGACGAGAAGGCCGGCGCCGTTGTTACGCATCCAGTGATAGAGCGTCGCGACATGATTTTCCGGGGGACGGGGGGTTCCATCGGACCATTCGACGACGGAACCGATGGGCGCGAGCGAGATGATCAGGTCCGCATTCATAGCGTTCTCCTGCAGGATCGAGGTTGCCGGACACACCTCCGCCACCGGTGATGCCGGCAGCGAAGGTGTCGAGCGGGGAAGGGACGTGCAGCGGCCTATTCGGCGGCGATCGAGTAGGCGGTTTCTTCCTCGATGACGGTCTCCTCCGCCGGGGTGTCGCCATCCGCCTGCGCAGCACCGGCATCGATCACCTCGGGGGCGGCTTCACCGGCGGAATCACCGTCTTTGTCACCCTCGGCCTGGTCCTCCTTCGGCAGTTCGCCGTCGCCAGTGGCCACGTCGCGGGCCTTGAGGAGGTAGGAAAGCTCGCCCAGTTCCGGCGCAAAGCGGGCTGCAGGATGGACGAACACCCCCTCCTTGTAATGCTCGACAAGCGCGGCGCGCGTTTCACGGACACGCTTGCCCGGAAGGACCGACGCTGCGGCGCAGGATGATTCCAGCGCCGGGCGCGACAAGCATTCCACGAATGCTTCCGTCGCCATGTTCGCGATGAAGCTGTCAGCACCGATGGCATCGC